>Ga0302321_100000296_pt1 | contig 44232 bp, 37 predicted proteins | sample Fen_T0_1_FD_202505 | JGI IMG/M metagenome (GOLD analysis project Ga0302321, IMG submission 202505) | Peat permafrost microbial communities from Stordalen Mire near Abisko, Sweden - Fen_T0_1 | ecosystem: Environmental > Terrestrial > Soil > Wetlands > Permafrost | place: Sweden: Abisko... | reverse complement strand
CCGCGTAGCCGATTTGGGCTAAATGTGCCGTCACCCCCCCCCCCTACTCAGGTCAGGTAGGTTTGACAAGTCCTCGGCGATTGCGTCCTGAAACTTAATGGTGGCGCCCTGCATTCCCTACGATAGCGAGCGAATGACCGCCATCCACGTCGTTGTGCGATCCCGCCCAGAGCACACTAGAAATTCAGCCCCCAATTCCACCATCGGCCACTTTGACGTGGTCGTCGATGGAATCAACGTTACAGCTCGCGTTGGCGAGGGCCAGTCACTCGCGGTCTTGGCAGATCTAGGCACGACCGTTGCGGAATTGCTTTCCGGTCGCCGGTCCAGAAGCGTAGTGCAATTGTATTCAGAGGTCGATGCCTGGGAGCTGGGGCTGGAAGTTGACGGCCGTCAAGCACTCATTACCGTGTTCAAGGCTGGGCAAGATCCGGAAGTCGCAATCGCAGAACGTCCTGTCGAACTGACTTCACTCCGGCAAGGATTACTCGAAGCCCTTGCCTCAGCGCGGGAGGTGCACGCTCCGGCGCCGATTCGTGCGGCCATCGACTTGGCTCATCGGCTGCTTTGCTCGATTTCGCCAACCAAACTGGCACCTCGTTCGAGTCGGGAAGTGACCATCGCGCCCAGAGCGATTCGAAATTTCGCGTTCCGGGCGGAAGCCCGTTTGCGGACTGTTGTCGTAGATGGAGCAAAGACGAACCTGCAACTCGAACGTTCGGACCTGCACGCTCTGCTTTTCTCCGGCAGTTTTGGTGTTGTCGCGCGCGGTCGTGTGGAGACGGTGCCGTCGGTTCCACTCTTTCTGGTCGCTGCACGCCTGATAGAGATGGCAGAGGAGGCATTGCTAGCGCGGCAGGAAGCGCGGCCACTATTTCGACGCTTCCAAGTTGGAGCGGCGAGGCTTGGAGTGAGGCTCGCCCCGGTTGACGCCCCGTTGGCCTTCAGTCTTGGTTCGGCGCATGGGCCTTCGGGTGCCGGACTCACCTTCCCCGAATTGGATCCGATCGTCTTTGCGCAAGCGACTGTTCTTTTCGTTCGAGCTCTGCGCGATGCAATTCTCCAGGCAGATCCGACTCAGACGCGCAATCTCAAGCTCGTCGATCTAGTTGCCGCGGCAAACGCATTGGCTGAGCTAACCCAGCCGGTGGAATCGGAAGGGGCCCTGACCAACTCCAGTCCCGAGGAGTACCGGCGTTTCACCGTGTCTCGCTCCGACGCTCAAGCCAATGGGCGTTGGGATTCTGGTGTCCCGTTGCGCTTCTCTGCCCGCTGGACGGCGAGCGTGCCGAACATCGACTTGAAGAGTCTTCTGGTTTCTGGCGACCAATTCTTGGTTGGTGCGTTGCGCGAAACGGCATGTCTCGATCGTCGTACCGGAGACGTCCTTTGGCGCCGTCAGTTACCTCGAGCCGGTACGCTCGCCGTCCCATCGGGTTTTGTACGGTTGCACCCCGACGGTAGGCTCGTCGTGCACGACCTTGAGAACGGAGAGACGCGTTTCACCGTGAAGCTGACACCGCGTGCGGCGGGTGGCGCTGCAGGGGCGGTGGTGCTCGCGCCCGGGCTTCCCAAACTCATCATTGTGGCAGAAGGCGATCGGCGAATTACAGCTGTGGACTTGAATTCGGGTGAGGTCCGTTGGCGATATACAGCGCGCCGCCCCGCGCCTATGCGCGTTCGTCGTGCGGGGCGACTCATCCTCGTTGGCGGCGGAGATGCAGTGCTGGTTGCCCTTGACGTTGCTACTGGTGAAACGATCTGGCGAGCCGCGGAGCGCCTTCCCTTCACCGGAGACATCGCGGTTGACGGCGAGGATGCCTATGCAATTTCTGCCGGAGCTCAGGGGCGAGGTCGACTCCTGCACTACGACGTTTGCTCAGGGGAACTTCGCTGGCAAAGCTCGATCGATGATCGTCCGATGGCCGGGCAAGCTCCATTGTTGACGTTGGGTGTAGTTGTCACCGCCGTGCGCGACGCTCGAGGATGTGGGGCACGAGCCTTTGACCGAAAGACTGGTGAAGAGCTTTGGCACATGGAGCCAGGCCACTTGCCCCGCCAATCTGCCTGGCTTGCGGTGGACGACGCCGTCGTAGTGAACGGTACCGACGCAACCATCACGTCTATTGAAGCTATCACGGGGGCATTGCGCTACCGCCATGTCTTGTCACGTCCGATGGATCCCGACATTCCGCGCCAGACTCAGCCGGTTCTGCGCAGCGGAGCGCTCTTCGTACCTCAACAACAGATTCTGGTCATGCGCCCGCGAGACGGGCACATACTTGGGACTGTACCGACCGACCTCCTTCCTGACTGGGTACGAGTAGACGAGCAATCGGCCGTGTACGTCGCCGAAGAAAGCGGTCACATCGCCTGCTTCACCGCAGCGCCGATGCTGGTTCGCGTCAAGTAGTGGAGTTCGCCACGAAGGTGGTTGGGAGCGCAGTCGGCTAGCCCGCGTGCATTTCGCCGCCGTCTACGCAGATGGTGTTGCCAGTCATCCAATACGTTGCTGGGTGCGAGAGAACCACCAGTGTTGCTGCAACGTCTTCTGGACGGGTCACGCGCCCCATCGGATTCCTTGCGAGTGCCATTTCGAGCATCTTTGCGCTCTGGGGGATCTTGCGTAAGGCCGGAGTGTCAGTCACTCCGGCACAAATTGCATTGGCCGTGACTCCAAGAGGAGCAAGCTCGAGTGCGAGCTGCCGAATGTGCGATTCCAATGCGCACTTGGCGGCACTAACAGCGCCATAGCCTTTCCACGCAGCGGTGGCACCGCTACTCGTCATAGCAAAAACCCGTGAATCTCGGCCAAGCAGCGCGCACGAGACACAGTCCTGCGTCCAGTAGACAAGGCTGTTTCCCATAACGTCAAGTGTCATTTCGAGCTGCTTCTGATTGGCTTGTTCGTCAGGGTCTTCAGCGATCAGTGGCCGCAACGTGCCGAACGCGAGTGAATGTAATAGGACGCGTAATCGTTCTTGCTCACCGCGTGCATCGAACCGACGCGCGACCTCTTGCAGTACTTCGCGGCGGCGCTCTGGATCGGCGGCGTTCACGTTAAAGAACCAGGCCTGCCTGCCCAGTGCTTGAATCTGGCGCACCACACGGTCGGCGTTCTCCTGGGTCGCACGACGGTCGAGGTGTACGCCCACGATGTTCATACCTGCTTTGGCGAATGCGACCGCTGCTGCCTCACCGAAGCCGCTTGACGCTCCGAGGATGAGCGCCCAGCCGCCTACTTGTGGCACGTCCTGTGGGATTAGTTCTTGGTTCATTTGGCGGTCCCTTTTACTACAAAGTTGCGTTTGGGCGAATCGCGGTTTGTGGCCAAACGGCCGCAAGGGGGCGATTGCCCGCGCGAGAGCGACGAACTATTGCGATCAGCAGGCAGCATGCAGACCCATTTGCCCACACCAACCCCAGAGGGAAGGCCCGTGAGCGCGGTCACGTACGACGCGGCGTGGGCAGGCGGTGTGACAGCCATCGTGACGCGTGACGTTACGCTGCGGCGGAGCTGTTACGCTTGTAACATGTGGAAAATAATGAATAAAACATTGGCATGGTCACTGCATCCCGGCCGTCTACCGCACATGCGGAATGAGGAGTGCCGAGATGACATCCAACTGCTTCACCGCCGAATTGCCCGCATCCCCGAGCTCATCCATCGTTGCAGACGAGATGCGCCTGATCAACGGGCTCGTCAGAGGCAACGAATCGAGTTGGCGTGAATTCGGGGTCAAGTACACGCGAATGCTTCAGGCCTGCATCGCGCGTGTGACCATTCGCTTTCCGGGGCTGGTTGGGGCTGAAGATGTACACGAGATTTACGCACTGCTTTGTCTGAACCTACTGGCCAACGACCGACATCGCCTGCGTTCGTTTGACCCAATCAAAGGCATGCGCCTAGGTTCATGGTTAGGACTGATCGCCGTTCACACGACTTACGACTATTTGCGAAATGCGCGTCGGCAGCCAAGTGGTCCTTGCGCCGAGGAGATAGTTGATCTCGCCGCTCAGGTACCTGAAACGTCCGAGGCCTGCGAACGCCGGGAACAGGCACATCAGGTCGCCTGCCTCGTTGCTGAACTGTCGGACCGTGACCGAGAATTTATGGGTCTATACTTCGGGCAGGGGCTGTCACCCGATGAAGTCGCAACGCGAATGGGGATCAGTGTCAAGACTGTCTATACGAAGAAGCATAAGATCCGCAGCAGGCTCGAGATGCTGATTCGTCAGGTTCCAGTCGCCGCGTGATTTCAGGACTGTTCGGATGGTCGGAGTCTGTGCTAGATCGGCACCAACTCGCCTTGGTCACGGACAGTCACATTTCTTCCGCCAGAATTCCGCGAATGGTCGTTGGACGCCTTGTGAAGTGCGGATGGCTCATGGCGGTGCTCGGTTGCAGCTGGATGAAGGGCTCCGCGCCCGTCGGTGGTGTGTTGTCAAGCCCGAATGCACTGCCCCAAATAGTGCAGTATGATGTCAAGAGGCGTCCAAAGCTCGTAACTCTCATTCGTGAAGGGGATCCTCAGGCGGCACTAGCGTTGGTGCTGGGGCCACTGTCGACTGTCGAACAGTCAATCCACTTGGCAGCGCTTCTGAACAACCGTCTGCGTGGTTCGAGCTATCATTTCGAGGTTTTGCCGCGACTGGGAGGCGTGACCGTCGTGGCGACATTCGATGTCGCGAGTGCCGCTCGACCGCTGGCTGTCCAATTGGACCAGGCTCTTCGAGCGAACGTCAGTAGTCTCGAGTTGACTCAGCCGGGGTACCAAACACTGGTTCAGCAACTGCGACGAGCCGCAGCATTTCAGATCTCTGACGCGGAACGGGCGGTTTGTCTCGGGGAAAGTGCCGACCGCAATCAATCGGATGTGGATGCCGAGCAAGTGCGGAGGAGCGTATTCTCTGAAAGCCAAGCTCGTTGGGGGGTCGTGGGCGAGCGTCGATTGGTTGATGCCGTTGACGCCGCCGTGCGCGGTCTGGACGCCTGGCCACGAAATCGATCGTCTTTCAAAGGGCTTCCTAGCCAGAACCGGCCCCCGTATTTTCGCGCTGGCCCTCAATTGCCCCATTTGGATGTCGTGTGGTGGTCTCCCAATGTTCGCCGCGGTCTCGTTGCCAAGCGCAGTCTCAAATCGAACTCTGGACTTCTCAGTCAGGTCCTTCCTGCCCTGGCGGTACCGATGCGGTTGGATCGAGTAAGTGTTACCCCGCAGAGATTTGGTAATTGCGTGGCGTTGTCGCTATCGCCTGCTGATCCAGGCATGCCGGTGGGAACGGAGGACCTCACTTACGCGGCACGCGTCTCAGTTGAGCTGCTAAAGCGATTCGACGAACAACCGACTCCAGATGAAGCAGCCACTCTTGCGGTGGTAGACGAGGCAGATCCGCGAATTGCCGCTGAACTGGCCGCCCAATTGTCAATTGCACTTGATTCTGAAGGAGATGACGATCGGTATGGAGTCGACATAGATGTCGGCGCCGGGTCCACCTTGCCGACGGCAGGTCAGCAGCGAGCAGTTTTTGCTGGGGCCGCTCGATCGTCCGTCCTGCAACTAGTCCGTGCTGTGGAGCCAGGACAAGGACGACTATACGCACTTATTGCGTCACCCTGCGCAACGTGGAGCGAGTCGAGACGTACCGTCGGGACCACGAGCTTGTTCTTGCGGACTTTGGCGACGCGCTACCAAGAGACGCAAGGTGTTGTCTTCGAACCATGGGTCACCCCAGCTGGCGCTGGTCTCATTGCCCATGCAGTTCGCCTGTCTGCGACGGAATCACCCGAACGTCAGGCTCGCCGACTCGGTGATGCACTCGGAAGGTTGCTCACCACGCAACAAATCGACGTAGGCGAACTGTGGAACGTACGCAGCAGCCTGCTGGCGCAGGTTGGTCCAGGGCCCCGACCCGCGCTTTGGCATGCCATCTTGTCACTCTCACCGACATTTCCTGGACTGGTCGCGACGGACGGACAATTCTCGTCCGTCGAGGCTGCTGCGTTGACAACAGTGCAGGAACGTCGTGCAGAGTTTCTGCGCCTGCCGTTACGTTTGGCCGTAATCGAGAACGCGTCGAACGCACAGGGTGACACGATGCGTGCGGCAGTAGCAGATTGGGTTTCGCTTTTCAGAGCCGAATCGATTCGATGCCCGGATATTGGCACAGTCGAGCCCCTGCGCTCTGGAGTGATCAACTTTGAAAGCAAGACCACGGATCCCAACGATGCTGGGTCGACAATCGTGTTGGCACTCCCGGCACAGGAGCCTCAGGCCGACGCGCATGCGACACTGCTCCAGTGGCTATTGGGACGCACCACTGGTTGGCTGGCACAGCGTCTACGCTCCAGCAACGCCGTTGCTTCAGTCGAGGCGAAGGTCCTTGGTGGTTCAATTCGTCGGGGACTCGTAATTGCTGTAGCTGGGCCGCCCTCGGCAATGAATGCGGCCAGCCTTAGCCTTCACAACCTGCTGCAGGACCTTGGTTCGGGAATTCTTCCCGAGTCAGCAAGCATCGCTCTCGCGATTGGGGAACTTCAATTGGAGGAGCGTCGTCGGCGCATGGACCCAAAGGTCCGAGTGGTAGACCTGTGGCTGTCGCGGGGTCAGGAAGTTGCGATCGATGAAGTTAGCTTTCGCGAGTACCTTAAGCGAGCTTTTGGTTCACCCAACTTGATTGAAGTGCGCACCGCCCGGGGTCCGGCGGTTGCCGGGCGCGCGAAGCATTGACGTGGCTCAATGGGGCACACTGGAGCCGCGCAAGGAAACCTTGATGGTAGGCCCGTTGATCGGTTTTCAACCATCGAGAGTCGTGCTACCGAGCTGTCCAGCATGTCCCGACGCCAGACGGTTCTGATCCTCGACTATGGTTCCCAGTACACGCAACTGATTGCGCGCCGTATCCGCGAGAGCCATGTCTATTGTGAGATCCAACCAGGCACTATCGGAATTGAACGCGTTCAGGCTTTGGCCCCGCACGCGATAGTTCTATCCGGCGGACCTCAGAGCGTCTATGCACCGGATGCGCCGCAGAGTGACCCGCGAGTATTCGACGTCGGGGTTCCTGTCCTTGGGATCTGCTACGGTCAGCAGCTCATGGCTCGCCAACTGGGTGGACGAGTCGAAGCGAGTGAGCATCGCGAGTACGGTCCCGCCACGGTGACAGTTCAGCAAGCGGAAGGGTTGTTTGCTTGCTTCAGTCCCGACGAAGAAATTCACGTCTGGATGAGCCATGGGGACAGGCTCGTGGAGCTACCTGCTGGATTCGTTCGCATGGGGACGAGTCCGAGTGCACCATTTGCCGCCATTGCACATTTTCCGAAGAAGCTCTTCGGAATCCAGTTTCACCCAGAAGTGGTCCACACGCCGCGAGGTGCCGAGATCTTGCGCGCCTTTCTGTTCGACGTGGCGGGACTCGAACCAAGCTGGACACCGGGTTCGTTCGTTCACGAGGCGGTAGCTCGGATCGCATCAACGGTTGGGCCGAATGAGAAGGTAGTTTGTGGACTTTCGGGAGGTGTGGATTCCACCGTTGCAGCGGTACTCTGCCAACGCGCTTTGGGCGAGCGATTGGTTTGCATTTTTGTGGACAACGGGCTGTTACGGATGGGCGAACGGGAAAGCGTTGAACACTCGATGCGTTCTAGTCTGCACCTTAACTTGATTGTCGTAGACGCTCGGGAACGATTCCTCTCCGGACTCAAGGGGATCACCGATCCGGAGCAAAAACGTAAAATCATTGGACGGGTGTTCATCGAAGTGTTCGAGGAATATGCGCGCGAGATCGACGGAACGAAGTTTCTGGTTCAGGGAACTCTATACCCGGATGTCATCGAGAGTGTGAGCGTGCGCGGGCCGAGTGCAGTAATCAAGAGCCATCACAACGTCGGAGGGCTCCCCGAGCGCATGCAGCTCAAACTCATCGAGCCGCTTCGCGAGTTGTTCAAGGATGAGGTGCGTCGGGCCGGGGAGAGCATCGGGATCCCCCACGACTTGCTCTGGCGTCAGCCGTTTCCGGGACCGGGTCTCGCGGTGCGATGCTTGGGCGAAATAACTCCGCAGCGGTTGGAGGTACTTCGTCGCGCGGACCGGATCGTCGAGGAAGAAGTCCGTTCAGCGGGGCTCTATGAGTCACTCTGGCAATCCTTTGCGGTCTTACTTCCAGTAAGAAGCGTCGGAGTCATGGGCGACGACAGGACCTACGAAGAGACGTGCGTCATTCGAGCGGTCCAGTCCACCGATGGAATGACCTGTGACTGGGCACGGCTTCCTCACGACGTGTTGGCAAAGATGAGCAGCCGCATCATCAATGAGGTGCGTGGAATCAACCGCGTCGCCTATGATATTAGCAGCAAACCGCCAGCGACAATCGAGTGGGAGTAGTTACGGGCGGCCATCCATGCACGAGCTGTTTAACACACGCGAAAGCGCTGCAATGATGACGTTGAATTCCCGACTGAAAGGCAATTCCGCGGTGCAAATTTCGACTGAGGCGCGAGTTGGCCGAGGTCGAAGGTGGCCTGTTGTTGCGGCTGCGCTTGCGCTTTTGGCACCCAGTTGGCTCGGTGGGTGCACTATTGGGTTGCGCAGTGCAGTGTCGATGAAAGTGGCACGGGCCAAGTCGACCCCTAGGGACGCTAGCGTCTACATCGACGAAGAATTCGTTGGCCCGCTTTACTACGTGTCAGCCCATGGCGTGCGCTTGCCTACTGGAAAGCACAGGATTTCGGTATCTCGAGATGGGTACTTTCCCTGGGATCGGCTCGTTGAGGCGGACCGTCAGCCAATCGAGCTGAATGTTGAGTTGACGCCAATCCCTGACTGACACCCGCGGTGAAATCTCCCGTGCACGGAGGTCAACTCGTGCTACGATTTCGCGCCTTTCGGGGTGTACCTCAACCTGGTAGAGGGCCGGCTTTGGGTGCCGGAGGCTGAACGTTCAAATCGTTTCACCCCGACTGAAGACGCAACACCCCCCAGCGGAAGCGCCGGGGGGTGTTGATTTTGGCGCAAAGGTTAGCCTGATCGGTACACCTTGACCAATTGGCCGTTCTTGACAGAGTCGCAAACAGTCCGCAACTCGCAGCAACAGTGACCGATGCGAGCCTAGTTGGTGCGATTTCCGCACTGCGAAAGGACTGCGGGTCAGATGTCGTGCGATGATGGCTGTTGTGAATTTCGGTACTCGCGGACACGGGCGGCCCGCGGGTTTTGGGGCTTTGCTTCGCGAATAACAATTTTGGGATATGCCAGCGCTAGCTGTAGCACTGTCGCCTCAACCGCCGACGACTGGCCAAAGTCGCCAATTGAGCTGCGTCTCGAGTCTGCGGGCTCATGTGTGTCAGGGCAGGCAGGGAGCAGTAGCCAGGTGCCGGGGATATGCATGGCTGGTACTGCCGGCGTTGCTGGAAAATACCTCGCCACAGGGGCTACACAGTTGTCTGCCGGCACCAGCGGCAGTGTTGAATTTCGCCCAATTTCGCGAACAGTTGCAGTCAGCGAAGTGAAATTCGATCCGCCCGGCACCGATGGCAACTACGAATTCGTGGAGCTGCGAGGTCAACCGGAAACGAGCCTATCCGGGTACTGGCTTGCAGCTATCGAGGGTGACGCAGAGTCGAATCGCGGTCAGTTGGACGTCATTGTCGAACTGGCGAACTGTGGCGCAAATGTTTGTCTGTTCGATCCAAGTGGGCGGCTACTGCTCGTACCCGATCCAGCTGCGACCGTGCCGCCAGCGGACGTCGCGTGGCGCCTGTCTGGCGAGCTAGCGAAGGGGGCGCTCGAGAACGGAACGGTGTCCTTGCTACTGCTTTCGGGGGGTGTCGCGTTATCGTCGGGTGCCGACTGGGACGTCAACGATGATGGCGTGCTGGAATTGCCCGACACGGTCCAAATCGTCGACGCTGTTGCATGGACCGACGGCGATACTGGCGATGTCGTCTACGCGACTTCTATTCTGGGCCCCAAACCGAAGGCGCAGGCGATCTGGGAATGCTTGGATTCGGCAGGCACGAGGGAGTGGCGCTATGGCCAACTGCTTGGCGAATCGCCGAGCCTAGTGGTCGACACCGCGCACACCGTCCCTGCTGGACTCGAGCCGTTCGTGCTCACTCCAGGAGGCGACAACAAGTGCCAGCGAATTCTTGCCGCGGCAGGTGCACCCGCCAACGCTGGGACCGCCGCCAGCGCGGGCAGGATGTCAACTTTGGCGAATGCTGGTCAGGCTGGCGTTGCTGGTTGCGGCGCATCAACATCAGTCGGCGGCACATCGGCTGCGAGCCGCGGTGGGGCGAGCGCAATCACCATCGGCCCCAGTGGGGTTGGCGGTTCGCACTATGGCCTCGGTGGTGCCACTGCCGCCACAGGCGCTGCGGGCGTGGCGAGTTCGCTTGGTGGAGGCGGTACCGCGACGATTCCGTTGGGGAGTCAGAGCACTGGCGGACAGCGTGAGTCGGTGGCCGGATGCGGCGGCGTGGTTCCAATCGTGGTTGTCTCAGCCGCTACCAATGCGGCTGGTCGATCCGGCTGGTGGACTCCGTCCCCGGTGGTCACTAGTTCGTCCGGCCAACTCACGAGTTCTGGGGGTGCCACGACCGGCGTCGGGTCGGCGCACGGGAGCACTCTCGACGCAGCGGCTCCGCCGTCGATGCCCACCGGTTGCGAAGTCGGGAAGCAGTCGGGGAGTTCGTCTGGCGCTTGGTGGTTATTGGGGATGCTGGGAGTGGCCATCGGCAAGCCCCGAAACACCCTGAGTCGCAGTAAACTGGTCAGAAAATGGTGATAGATTCAGACCAGAATCGCCCGCACCCCGCGGCGACGGTAGCTGCTGTCCACTGGAGCCGTCGATGGTGATGCATTCGATGTCCCCTTGCGCCGATGGGCCTATTCCGCTATACGCCGCTCCGAAGATGTCAAACCGAGCGATTTGGAATGTGCGCCGACGTCACGAGTGGTTGACCAAGCCAATCAAAGGCAAGCGATTGAAGAAGCGAAGTCGAACCCGAGTTGGGCTGCAGGCCGCAATGGACCGACGAGCTGCGCCGCCACCGCCGGTGGAAGCGTAACCAACGCCTGTCTTGTCGGTGTCCAACCTGCCAAACGCTTAATCCCGACGCCGTGTCGGTGGAGTGGGCGTGTGCGAAGTCCGGCTGTCGTTCCGCGTTGCGCGCGACAAAATACCTCGGGCAGGACAACTGGTTGTCACAGTCCTCCCGAAGCGAGTGCTGAGGTGGGTAGGTTTAGCTGGCGCTTGCTGTGCCAGGACGAGGCGAACGGCTCCTGCTCAGGTACTCGTCGCAACACTGCCGACAGAGGAACGCGTTCGTGGTGTGGCTGCGGCTGTTGTCAATCCGGGCGAATTGCCGGTATTCGTTTTGTTGACGCGCTTGACGTATCGCCTGACGCTGAAAACGGCGGCATTCGTCATTTCGAGTGAATAATTGCTGCCAGTCCGCATGGAAGGGCAGTCAACGCCACGTCGAGATGTGTGGCGTCGGTCTCAACCGATTTGACACTCAATAGTGTTGATACGGTGCCAACAAGTCGTCGAAGGCGTTTGTCACGGGAGAGCAACGGAAGGTGCATTAGATCCAGCACGAGTCGATTCTCGACAGCCTCAACAAGCACTGCTGGACGTGTGGGAAGGTGCGCGATCAAATTGGCGAGACGCGAGAGATCGAGGGCGCCAGAACGTACGAGTGCAGCAAGCGGAGTATTGGCACGTTCGTCGAGTAGGCGAATGGACACGTCCGAAAGGCGAACCACAATCTTCAGCTCATCAGCAGAGACGCACGTATCCTCGACGATGAGGATTGCGGAGCCGCGCAACAAAGTGCCCATTTCTTCAATCGTGGCGGTAACGCGAATTCCCGGCGGCACAGCGTCGAGCTCAATATCCTGCGGGCCACCGAGGGCTTCGAGTTGAAGCGCCAGCCACCTCAGGGCTACAATAGGCACACCAAACCGCAATCGCGTAGCTTGTCGGGCTGCTCTCAAGACTTCTCGCGGATGTTCGCGCAGGTACGCAGAACAGCCTAGCAAAACGTTCATCGGTTCGAGCATCTTCGCGCGTAGCATACGCGATTCCGCACTGCCTAGCCTCGGACATTTGCGCTGGGCAGATCGCAAAATGCGGGCTATTGCCTAGCGATGGAGTCAGTCGAGCTTGTTGGACTCAGGGTCCGTGTAGTTGCCGGAAATACTGCTTTCGCGCCGACTTTCTTGGTAATACTACTTCACGGGTTTGGTGCCCCCGGCGACGACTTAGTGCCGCTTGCAAACGAACTTGTTGCGCCCGACGGCACCTGGTTTCTAATCCCGGAAGCACCTTTCAATTTGTCAGACTCTGCTCCCCAAATGGGTGAGGTGCGGGCCTGGTGGCCAATCGACCTCGCAAGTGTCCAAGTCGCCATGTTTTCTCGAGATCTCGAAGCATTGGCCGAGGGCCTTCGGGCGGGTAGCGCACCCGCGGTGGAGAGAGTATCGCGACTTGTTGAAGAAGCTTGCAGACACTTTGGGGTCAGTTCGAAGCGTACGGTGCTCGGCGGCTTCTCCCAGGGAGCTATTGTGGCGCTGGAGGCGACACTCGATTTGCGCTGGCCACTAGCGGGGCTGCTGCTTTTTAGTGGGCTGTCTCTTTACGGCAAGACACTTGTGGAGCGCGCCGGCGCCGCAGCCCCGATGGCAAGTGTCGTGAGCCACGGTCAGTCAGATCCAATTCTGCCGTATTCGCTTGGGGAGCAAATGGGTTCCGACTTGGCGCGTGCCGGATGGGACGTCGACTGGGTGCCCTTCGTCGGAGGGCACGGAATCCCCCCAAAGGCTATCCATGCGGCGGGGCGACTGCTGTCCACTCAACTGGTCTGAGAGGGTGGCCGTTCTGCCCGCGCATCGATCGACACTTTGAGGGCGCCGACGCCAAGTGAGAAAAAGTGCTCGGGCGCATCCCCTGCCCGCGTTCGGCGCGTTCGCGGCACATGGACCTACGAGTTCGATGATTCAACCACGCAGTGACAAGTCAGTCGATCAAGCCCAGTCCACAACCTCGCGGCCGGATGGGACCGACAGCGTCGAGGGAACAAGCGCGGCCGAGGATGCCGAGCAAACGGTGATCGTTTCCGAAGAGGAGCAGTGCCTTTCTCGCATCGTTGACCACGTCGAGCAACGACGCAATCTGCCTGTCGAGCGACCGCTTACGGCTTCGGACTACGATGCTCAATTGTTGGCTCTTCGCGACGAACTATCGACCGCACGCCTCGAAGACGTCCCGCCGCTGCTTGAGCAAATGGAGCGCCTCCAAAGCCTGGCGGACCAGCGACGCAAGGAGCAAAGCCAGGGGAGCATCGATCTGAGGTCGCCCTACTTTGGTCGTATGGTGCTGGAAGAAAACGCCCGCCGACGTGAGGTGCTTATCGGGCGAGGCACCTACCTAGACACTAAGGCGGGAATTCGCATTGTCGACTGGCGCGACGCGCCAGTGAGCCGCCTATATTATCGGTACCAACAGGGCGAAGATTACAGCGAGATTTTTGGTGGCAAGGCCGTGGATGGTGAAGTTATCACTCGCCGTAGCCTTTCTATCGCTGAAACCAAATTGCGTCGCATCTCCTGCCCTCAGGGGACATTTGCTCGACTGGCAAATGGCGGCTTTCGTCGACTCGACGTGGCATCGGCACACCTGAGCGGCGGCGAGGGGTCAGCGACTCGTCCGGAACAAGTTCGCCGAGGTGCCTTGGGTGTTGGCGACGACGCTCTGAGCGATGACAAGTCGCTGCGCGAGATCACAGCGCTCATCGATCCACGACAGTTTGAACTGATTACTAAGCAGGATTCCGGATTGGTCGTGATTCAGGGCGGTGCGGGCAGTGGGAAGACGACGATCGGGTTGCATCGACTTGCTTATCTCGCCTACAACGACAAGCGCCGATTCCGACCTGATCGCATGTTGGTGGTTGTCTTCAATGACGCGTTGTGTCGATACATCGCTCAGGTTCTGCCGTCGCTTGGGGTCGAGGGCGTCGCGATTCGCACCTATGGCCATTGGGCGGCTCGCCTCAGGACGACACACTTGCTGGGGTTGCCCACTGACTATGCAGCAGAAACACCCGGTTCGGTGACGCGATTCAAGAAGCATCCCGCGATGCTCCGATGGCTTGATGAATTCATGGTGTCAATGGCGGACCAGTTCGGCGAACAACTGCGTGCTGCTGTCGAACGCGCGGGACATCCTCAAGCGAGCCAGCGTTTGCTTGACGAATGGAAAGCCTCCCGCGCGAGGCCCTTGCGCCACCGGGCCCATTTGCTCTTGGCGATGGCTCGCGAACATGGCGAGACACTTGGTACGGACCTGCGCGTGGCAGTCGAGCGCATTGCCACGGCAATCGATGCGCGGGGCAAGGACGTGGTTTCCGCGTGGTCGGACTTTCTCACCGATCGGAAACGCATCGAAGACGTATTTGCCCGCCATGCGCCAGGCGAATTCAGTGTCAGCGAGTTTGCCCGAGTGCACGAATGGTGCACCAATCACTGCGTTCGCGTTCTATCTGAGTTGGAGGCACGACGCGAAGGTGAATTGACTTCGCGGGAGTCCGCGCTGGAATCCCGGTCAGAACGAAAGAGCCATGGCAGTGCAGACTGGCAGGGTGACGCTGAGTTGGGTGCAGATGCCGCTGACTTCCACGAACGAAGCTTCAAGCCAAAATCGCGGAACGTTGGTGATGACCAGGAGGAGCTCGGTTTTGACGATAGCCGAGGTCGCGGTATCGACGGCGCCGCAGTTGAGGAGTCAGCAGTTCTCGACCGCGAGGACGACACCCTACTGCTCCTTCTCCACCAGCGACTTCGTGGCCCACTGTTGCGAGGAAGCAAAACCCGAGAGGCGCTTGTCTACGAACACGTCCTCGTGGACGAGGCCCAGGACTACAGTCCAGTGGAGTTGGCAGTCCTGCTTGGAACCGTCAGTTCGGGCCGCAGCGTGACTCTGGCGGGCGACACTGCGCAGCGTGTATTGCTGGACAACGGTTTCTCTGATTGGAATACGGTGTTAGGCGATTTGGGCCTAGCCCATGTCGAGATCGAACCGTTGAGGTTGAGCTATCGTTCAACTCAAGAAATTATCGATTTGTCGCATTCAGTTCTTGGGCCGTTGGCACCGGAGCACCCCGGTTTGGCTATACGGCACGGCGCTCCGGTCGAGCTATTCCGGTTCTCTCACACTGGGGATGCTGCGGGTTTCGTTGCCGAGCAACTGCGCATGCTGATGTCGGCCGAGCCTCGGGCGTGCGTTGCTGTTGTTGCACGATTTCCTGAACAGGCCGATGCATTCTTCGATGTACTCGACAAAGGTGAGGTTCCTAGGTTACGCCGGATTGCCGACCAAGATTTCCCATTCCGACCAGGCGTCGATGTTACCGATGTTCGACAAGTCAAGGGATTGGAATTCGACTATGTCGTGCTGGTTGAAGTCAATTCTGACACGTACGCTGAGAACGACGAGTCGCGTCACCTTCTGCACATCGGTGCGACACGGGCATCTCACCAGCTCTGGATCTTGTCAACGGGAGAGCCGTCGCGACTGTTGCCCAGTGAGCTCAGGGAGAGGGCGCTCTGAGCTATGGCAGGTGAGGCGGAACTCAAGCACCGCCAGTTCCTTTGGCCGTCGAATGGTCAGCCTTGCCCGATTGATCGTGTGCTCCGTGAGTCGCTTGTTGGCGCATCGTGGTCATTTTGTCGGCGACTGATTGAAACGGGAAAGGTCAGCGTTGCCGGTGTCGTGGTAACCGATCCGCGGTGTGTTGTCTGTCCCAACGACGAGGTAGAGATCAATCCCCGCGCTGCGCGTCCTGAGCACCGGTCACTGGAGATAGTGCGCCTGGTACACCACGATGCTCAAATTGTCGTGGCAGATAAGCCATCTGGAATTAGCACTGTCGCTTTCGATCCGAATGAGCGAGGAACCTTTGACGAGCTGGTTCGTCGCGCGCTCGGCAGGCTTAGCAACCAACGCATGCCTCCGCTCGGGATTGTCCATCGGATCGACAAGGAGACATCAGGGTTGGTCATTTTTGCGCGAACGACCGGTGCGAAGCGGCACTTGAAGCAGCAGTTCCGATTTCACACCAACCACCGCGCCTATTTGGCATTGGCATCTGGATACGTTCAGTCACGCAAGATAACCACGCGAATCGTCGCCGACCGTGGGGACGGTCGACGCGGCTCGACTGACCACGCCAAGCTTGGGCAACTTGCCACGACCCACGTTGATGTCGTTGACAGGTACGTGGATGCGACCCTCGTGCGATGTCGACTTGAAACCGGCAGGACGCATCAAATCAGAATCCATTTGGCCGAGGCTGGGCATCCGTTGTTGGGCGAGAGAGTTTACGGCAATCGGTCTGGCCGATCTGCGCGACAGGTCCCGCGTTTGATGCTTCATGCAGCGGAGCTGGGATTTGTTCATCCGACGCGTGAAGTGCGTCTCGACTTCGTCTCCGAATTGCCCGCTGACTTTGCGATGGTCATCGAGCAGTTGCGCTTAGCGACCAAGGTGTGAGCCTGCTCACCAAAGCAAAGCAGACCGGACGCCTAGTGTCGCGCCCAGTCTGCTTTGCTCCAATCTGAGCGGGAAAAGGGGTTCGAACCCTCGACCCCAAGCTTGGGAAGCTTGTGCTCTACCAACTGAGCTACTCCCGCGGACCGAGGCCGAGATGATAGTATGACGGATCCCGTTGGCAACCGGTTTTGTGTCCGCACGCGGCTACCACGCGCCATTCCGACAAGGTGCGCGTGAGAGCACGCCATGCGGACGAGCTGGATGCGACAGGTTGAGTGATGCGCATGCGGCCCACGGGCCCAGTTGCTCGGGTTCCCGAAAAGAATCCCGTCTGCGAATGGTCGAATTTCAGGCGCCTTCGGTGCATTCGGAATCGTTCGACTCATCCCGCGCTCGGGAAGTATAAAGCCCGAGTGGTGTGCTGCCGTACCGTTCGGTGATTTGAGTCGCACCTATCTCACCACCCATCAAGTTGCCCGTATGGTCGGTGCAAGTCCGTCGACGGTATTGTCTTGGGTCGACCGCGGCTGGCTGCCAGCGCATCGAACACCGGGAGGGCATCGCCGGATCGAGCGGCAGGCGTTGGCTGAGTTCTTGCGCGCACATGACATGCCTGAGCTCGTTCCCGAGACGGAACATCTTCGCTTGTTATTGGCCTTCAAAGCGACCGAGGAGGCGAGACGACTGGCCGACGCTCTTCGCGCGAACCACCCCGAACTGCGAGTCGACGTTACCGAGGGTGTGGTCGAAACCCTCGCCCATCTTTTTGAGTCTCCTCCGGATGCCCTCGTGCTGGATGCGACGCTTGCCGGTATCGACATCGCTGTTCTTTGTCGCGAGCTTGGAACTTGCGCCATGTCGGCTCGCGTTCGAGTCGTCGTGGTCAGACCCCCAACCATGGGCAGCATTGACGAGCGGCTTCGATCGACGGGAGTTTGGGCAATACTTGCGGCGCCGACCGACCATGATGCTCTTGCGGATTGCCTAGCGTTCAGCTCCCTAGAACTAGCGCGCCCAAAGGCGAGTTGAATCTTCACCGATACGCACGATGGGATTTGTCCCTAGGTGACGGTCGCGGTCCGCTTCCAGTTCGAACTGCAGAATCGTCATCTCGCGTCGTTTTCGAATTTTGCGCCATTGGCTGTGCGTTGACGAACCTGGTCGATGGTATCGACCAGCGCTTCCACTCCGTACGGCTTTGCAAGAAATGCCTTCACCGCGTGATCCTTGAGGAGCGCAGGCTCAATATCTTCTTCGGTATAGCCGCTGGAGAGGATAATCGATACGTTACCACGCGCGCGGAGTCGTGAGACGATTTCTCTGGCGTCCTCACCAGGGAGATTCACGTCTAGAATTACGACGTCCACCGGGTGTTGAGCAACCGCGCGAACGGCATCGGCGCCGTTTCGCACTGTCAACACTTCAAACCCGAATTCTCTTAGCAGACCTGCAGTCAATGTTGCGAGGCGCGCCTCATCGTCGCAAATGAGCACCGGAGCTGCTGTGCGTGATGCCAGATTGATTTCGGGAGCGCGCGACCGTTCTGTGTCTGGTGGACCATCCTCCACTGAATGGACATCTGCTGACCCAGGAAGAGTGTTGTCCATCGTCGCGTCAAGATCTGTCGATATTGCGTGTCCAGTGTCCAACCGAAGTTCGACGTCAAAGCAGAGCCCACCACCATCGCACGGCTGTGCTTCTACCACGCAACCTTGGGCTTGCAGTGTGGCAAAAGCACCGAGCACTTCGAGATCGCTTCCCTGCTCCCAGGAGCCAAACGTCATGGCAGCTGGCGGCAATATGGAATTGGCGTGAGGCACCAACGAGCCACCCGTTCTGCTAAGTCGGCCGCCTGCTATCGAGAGGCGATAGAACGCGTGCGAGTCTCCTCGCCTAGTCGAATGCCGGGCCCCGCGGATGCAGAGAGGCGCATTGTTGACGCGGGCAGTAAGGGCCGCCCGCGCAAGCGATGTGAGGCCCGCTTCGAGACGGGAGGGATCTCCACGCACGGCATGAGGGACGGGTTCCACGTCAACGAGCAATTCATGAGCGGGCTCGCGAAGGTGAGTCGCTTCCGGTGGATTCGGAAGTGATCTCGAGGGCGAATCTGCCTGAATATTGCAACAAACCCGCGATAGTAATTCCTCGAGGGTGATTAGGTAAGTCGATTCTGGCACCCCGTGATCGAGCATCGTGAACGCGTCTGCGCGTGTGGCAATGGTCTCAGCCAGGCAGCACAACTCAGCAGTCATGTCGTTTTGTGCGTGACCAGTTGATCTGTACCTACCAATCCAGCGCCGAAGTTCGGTCGCGTAGGATTGAAGTTCGACGCCAACACTCGTCGACAAACGAGCCAATGCATCGACTCGACGAGCGTTCTCTCGGCGTGCCTGCAAACGCTTGCGTTCGGCAATGTCCCTAAAAAATAGGTATCCGGCCCCCATGTCGTCGACGTTTACGTGCGATGTTGTGCATTCTACTGGGAACATCGTGCCATCGCGTCGGAGAAACGCGGTCTCAAATGGCAGCGCACTATTGCAATCCTGCACGTCCCCCAGGCGCACACTGAAGCTTGTTCGGTGCTCGAGCTCGACAAACTCGACTAGTGGTCGTCCAACCAACTCGTCGGAGGTTTCGAACCCGAATTGCCTAACTGCCTGAGGATTGAGATAGAGGAGGAGCTGCGACCGAAAAATGATGATTCCGTCTGCAGCAGAGTCTACCAGGAGTCGAAATCGCTGTTCTGCGGCCCGAAAGGCCTCAACCGCCATCTGGTGTTCAGTCACGTCCTCGTACAGAACCGCGACACCACGCACGTCATCGACCACGAATGGGAGGAAATGCAGTCGACAACGTCCGGACCTGGACTCGCGCACCGGCAGGGGCACAGTCTCAACCATGGCAGCAGCTCCGCGCAAGGCCTGAACAAACGCAGCATCGAGCGCCGGCGAGCCGAATAGAACCAGATTTCCGTCGAGCCGCAGCGAGTCTCCTGTGACCTGTTTGAGGAGTTCGCGCGCGACATTCGCTGCGACGCAGCGCCTAGTACTACTGATGACCAGTACGCTTATCGGGACAGAGCCCATCAAAGAGCACACGAATTGTGCTGCCTCGACGAACGGCCCTCTATCGGCCGAGCTGGTACCTCCGTGAAACAACTTCCCTCCTCGCACACATTAGCCGAGCATTCGCGATGACAACAGGGGCATTTTCCAACGGTCGCGCAGAAGACCGGTGGGCCAAACAGTCGACTGCGGTCCGACCACTCAGATCCTCGCGGAGTGGGTGGAGTCGCCTGGGTCGCGGTCCAGTGCGTGTACCGGTACTGCCTTATCGAAGGACGGCGAACGTCCGTCAGTTTAGCGTGAACTGGCAGTTTGTGGCTTCTAACGTCGTAACGCTCGCGTTGTGCACGCTGGCGCCTGCGTGTCGCGGCGGAAAGCCAGTGATTGAATTTGAAGCGCCACCGGCACCAACCTCTGATATCTCAGACGGCGGACTGACAACGATTGGTGACGTTGTGACGATCGAGTCTGGTTGCGCCACCAGCACCACTCGCGGACAGCTTCGGCCATCTAATCTTCTCTTTGTGCTCGACAGAAGCGGAAGCATGGCCTGCAACCTGCCACAGGACGGCCAAAGCAGTCAAAATTGCGCGGCCTTCCCGGCGGCTACTTTTCCCGATAAACCGACCAAATGGGATTTGACGCGTCAGGCAGTACTTAGGTCCTTGGGTGAGTTGCGGACAGCGGGTGATGTACGTGTGGGGCTGACGCTCTTTCCAAAGTCCGGCACACGGTGTGTCGTTGCCACAGAGCCAGACCTGCCGATCACCCAGCTCGACCAACTGCTTGAGCAAAGAGTCAGTGTCCTGCTGAGCAGCGCTTTGCCTGGCGGCGAAACTCCGCTAGCGGGTGCGACGATCCTCAGCTACGCGTACCTGCTTGACGAAATGCGCAGCGGTCGCCTCGAAGGCGAAACGTTCGTGGTGATCGTAACCGATGGCTACGAGACGTGCAAACCCGACGAGATCCCGAAACTGCTCGAAGTCGATGTGCCGACCGCCAGGAATGCGATTGCCGTTCGCTCCTTCGTTATAGGCGCGCCAGGCAGCGACCAGGGCAGAGCGTTACTGTCCAAGTTCGCGGTAGCTGGCGGTACCGAGACAAGTGCAGACTGCTACTACGGTCCCGGGGGATCTGACGGCAATTGTCACTACGACATGACTCGTTCGCTCGACTTCTCAGCAGATCTCTTGGGCGCGCTGACGCGAATCAACTCAGAAGTCATGGCCTGCAGTATCGAGATCCCATCCGCCCCCAACGGCGGTCCCGTCAATCTTCAGGAGGTGAACGTGTCCGTGAACGGAGAAAGTCGCACGATGGTGGCGAGCGGCCCCTGCAATTCCGCGAATGGCTGGCGCTACTCCTCTGACCTAACGACAATTCAACTTTGCGGTAATGTTTGTCGGGACGCTAAACGGCAGGGCTCCGCAGTGACGGTCATTTTGGGGTGTCCGACGGTGATCCAATGATTGCGTGTGCCTTTTGGGAGTAACGCGACCGTGCTAGCACTAGTCGGGTGAGATTTCGAACACTGGCGATCCACATCATCCGGGGTGTCGTCATCGTGGCAACAGTGACTTCTGGGTGCAGTAGCCTGCCACCTTCGAAGGTCGAACATGTTTCTGCCTCTCCATCCAGTGCAGGCGGCAAAAGTCCTGCCATCTTCGAGGCTGAGAACCAAGCGGTGGCAACTGTCCCTCCCGCTTCGTCGATTGGGAACCTAGGGGCGGGTGGCATGGCTCCAGACGGAATGGAGCCCGCGACAAGTTCCATCCCGACGTTGGCACCAACTGGGAATACGAGTCCGTCCAAGTCGATTGATGTGACAGCCGAGCCAGTTGCATACGAAGGTGAGCGGAACCGACCGGTGGGAGCCGTAGCTGCAGCCGCATCAGACGAGGAGTTTCAGACATGGAATATTGGCGGCCGTAGCGACCCTCAATACGTTTCGAACAGACCTTCATACCACCCCGGCACTCGCGTCATGGTCGACGCCAGCCCGCGACTTGGTTCCAAATTCTTGCACTCTAGTGTGGGGCGCACCTTTGCTCAGCGCCTGGTCGCACAACTCCGCAATCACGGCTACTGGCCATTTCGGATTTGCTACGAAGACGTTGCCCGAGAACGGCCCGACCGTGGTGGAAAGACCGAGCTGCGTCTGACAATTGACTCAAATGGCACGGTTCGCCTAGCCCGACTGATGAAAACCGAACTAAAGGAGCGCACGATTGCGACATGTCATGCGGCGGCAGCAAAGCGGCTGCACATTGAAGCGAGTCGACTGCGGCGAATTGAGGTTGACGTCACGGTGGCTGTCTGGCCAGGCGATGTCCCACTGGTGGCTTTGCCTATGGCGAGGCCGCAAACTGAGCGAAAGGGGCTGCAATCAGTGGCGCGACTCACGCGCGGCATCGAGCGTGAGGTCCACGACTGTCTGGTCGTTGGTCGACAAAACGACCCTGAGCTTTGGGGCCGTCTCGCCCTATCCTTTCGTTTGGATCAGACCAGCCATCCAGCGGAGATCGGCGAATATCTCAGTCACTTTGGCAATGCGCAAGCCGTCCAATGTGTTGCGGGTCATCTGCGGGCTCTCGAGTTCGATTCTACGGTGCCGCAGGATTTGAGGATGCTCGTTGCCTGGCGGCTGCATCGCCGGACAAGCGAAACGGTACGTCAACGAACTGGAACCACCGGCACACCGCTGTCCGACGCGCTGCCGCCTACGAAGACTGTACGACCAGAGTCGCCACCTACGGACTCGCCGACACATCAAGGGCAAACTGGATCGGAATCCGATCCGGCAACTGAGCATGAGGGCGAGTAGCTGTTGGCAATTGTCGCCTTCGCTCCAGAATGCTCTCTGAAATGCACTTCCCGATGGGTAGTGGGTCGACAGGGACTCGAACCCTGGACCTACGGGTTAAAAGCCCGCAGCTCTACCGACTGAGCTATCGACCCGAAAGAGGTGCCGCAAACACGGCGACGCCGGGTGTAGCTCGAAAACAATGCAATTGCCAACTGCTCATTACATCTCTTTGCTGCGCTTGACTGGCGCATGTGACTAACCAGCCGGTCGCAGTAGCGCGAGAATTGGTGCGACATCACGTCTGAGCGGCTCTTCTGCCGCTGCGCCCAACAAGCCACCGGCTGAAAACACGGCAAAGCTCACGTAGTCGTGGAGCAATTGCTTGATTAGCGTTTCGGCGTCCGCTCCCGCTGCCACAATCGTGGCGTTCGCCGCGACCCTGGATGCGTCAAGTTCCCCGTGTTCGTTGGGACCGGCTTGGACGAACAATATGTCATACACCCCTGCGCCCGCCACGAACGACGCAAGGCCTGCAGCGACCTCCGTCCAACGACCGGCAGCTCGCGCGACTGACCACACGGCGCGCAGACCCTCGTTGGCGGTCTCAACCAAAGCGGCCGGACCACCGAGCCTTGGTGACCTAACCACGACATGTTTGCTTTGGACCAGCGCGTAGACCTGCTTGGAGACCCCAAATTCACCTTTGGCTGTCACGCGACCGATCTCCTCGATGCTACGTTTGCCATCGATAGCTTGATAGCATTCGAGCGCGTCGTCGAGTGGAGCCTCGCGGCCCTCGAGACGCACGGGAACATGATCTTTTGACGGTATCTTTGCGCGAAAGTACTTCATTTCGTCCATGCGCGTAACAGCATCCATGAGCAAGGAATTGGCGCTGACGGCGTGCCCGACAGCCAAACGAGACTCATCGAAGCCATCGAGAAAATAGAACGTTCCGTCAGAGATCATTAGCGCAGCGAAGGTCACTTCCTCCACTTGCCGCCGAATATGCGCGTAGATTTGTTCACGCGTCGTGTAGCCGAGCTCGACTGCAACGTCCCCGAATCTCTCACCCTGCTTGACGCGCTGAATCGTTGTCAGATACTCCTGCTTGGAAATGGCGCCGAACCGATACATGACGGCCCCGAGGTGCTCCGCGTCGGCGGTCGTTGCAACGCCGAGCACATTGCCTAAGTCGAAGAATAGCGAACGTTGGAGCTCTTCTTCGAGCACGAACAGCTCTCCGCGCCAGCCCGTTTGCGCCAGCATTGCGAGGATGTCACAGAGCGCCCCGGGATGGGTGATCTCCCCGGCAAGTCGAACGATAGCGCCGTCGCCGTCATCGCGACGCCCGTCCTCTCCGGTGTACCGCATGAAGACCACATGGCGCGGCGCTGGAAGCATGCGAAAAGTGCCTTCGCGTTCGCGTAGACGCTGGCTCGCGACGCGCCCTATCGCGTGAGCTTCTCCGGTGGTTGCGATTCGTACGAGTTCGGCGCGAGGATCTCGCATATCAGCCCAAAGATACCAGCGGCAGCCTAGGTTAGATACGAAAGGGGCGGGCTGCACTGATGGTTCCCGCCCGCTGTCGCCGGCGCCTTGTCCAAGCGCCGCTCAGACCACCTGGGGAACATTGTGCCTACAATAGCTCCACCGAATCGTATCCGAAACGTCGCTCGAGGGCGGAGAGCAATTCGTCGCTCGGCCCCACTCGACGCTTGTCCACTGCCAGCTGCGCTTCGGCGCCATCACTGAAGGTTAGGCTGAGCTCGACACCGCAATTACCGGGATACTGTTCAAGAATTTCCCCGAGTTCAGCCACGTCAGCACGACCGATGCTGTCGGCTTGCAGTCGCACCCCCAAAGCTCGAGCCACCTTTTGCGCTGCCACGGCGAGGGTCTCGACCGAGTCAACGAGAAGTGTAGCTTCACGCTCCGCTTCTTCGTCATCGGAGGGAGGGAAACTAACCTTCCCGGTGACCAAGACTGCTTCGCCTCGGCGTAGCAGTTCGGCGTACTGTTCGATCCGGTCCTCCTTGAGTTTGGCGCGAACCCGACCATGGAGATCCTCCAAGACAAAGAAAGCGGCCTTGCCGCCACCGCTCTTGAAAAGTTTCTCTTGATAGTCCTCGGCGATTCCCGCGACGACCGCCATCGACCAGATTTCCATCGAGCTGAGCTGACTTGTAGCTGTCACCCCCAGTCGGGAAAGCCGGCGCCCGTAGCGAGCTAGCGGATGTCCAGTTACGAAACAACCGAGGGCGTCTTTTTCGCGACGGAGCATTTCTAGCCGGTCCCATTCGGCGGCGATCGGCGTGTAGTCCTCCAACCCTTGCGCGCGAGCATCGCTCGTCGTCGGAGCGCCAGACAGCATGCCGAAAAGTGAGGTTTGACCGCGTTCACGATCCCGGGTCGCGCTGCGAGAGCGTTCGAGCGCGCGGTCAACCGCTCCGAAGGTGCGCGCGCGAGATACGCCGATCCTTTTGGATACAGAATCGAACGCGCCACATTGCGCCAGGGCTTCGAGGACACCCTTGTTCAGTCGCCTACTGTCGACGCGTACCGCGAAGTCGAACATGTCTGAGAAAGGGCCGCCTTGCTCGCGCGCTGCCAGGACTCCCTCAAGAGCGCTTTCGCCAAGCCCGCGCACTGCACCGAGTCCGAATCGAATGCGTGGACCAAAGCGATCCTTGAGCTTGCCCGGGCCGCGCGCCGGCCCCTGCCCTTGCGCGTAGTCGTAGACCACAGCGAAGTCGAGCAGACTCGCGTTGACATCTGGCGGCAAGACGCTGACACCCCACGCCCGAGCTTCGGCAATCGTTCGCACAACCTTTTCGATTTTGTCATTATCGGCGGTCATGGTGGCAGCAAAGAACTCAGCCGGATAGTGCGCTTTCAGATAACCAGTATGATAGGTAATGAGAGCATAGGCTGCGGAATGGCTTTTGTTGAAGCCATATGCCGCGAACTTCTCGACCTCGTCGAAAATAGAATCGGCTTGTTCGCGAGACACATCACGCGCGAGCGCGCCATCGATGAAGGCATCTTTCTGCTTCTTCATCTCATCGGCCTTCTTCTTGCCCATGGCGCGGCGTAGTATGTCAGCGCGGCCAAGCGTGTAGCCAGAAAGCTGCTGCGCGATCTGCATCACCTGCTCCTGGTAGACGATGATGCCATATGTTGGTGCCAACACTTCGTCGATGAGTGGGTGCAGCGTACGCACGGCCTCGCGCCCATGTTTGCAGCGAATGAATCGATCGACCATGCCACCACCAAGTGGGCCAGGACGATACAAAGCTACCGCCGCGACAATGTCCTCGAAACGGTCAGGTTTTAGCTGACGCAGCATCTGTTGCATGCCAGAGGATTCCAGCTGAAACACTCCAGTCGTTTCCCCGCTGGAGATGAGTTGGTAGGTTTCTCGATCGTCGAGCGCGACCTTGGCAAGGTCGAGCGGCATGTCCCGGCGATCCGGGCGCGCATTGACAAGTCGACAGGCAATATCGATCACCGTCAAGGTCTTGAGCCCCAAAAAGTCGAACTTGACGAGACCAGCAGCTTCGACGTCGTCCTTGTCGTACTGGGTGACGATGGTCTGGTCGCTGAGGAAACAGGGCACGTGGTCGTAGAGGGGGCCTTCACTAATGACGACTCCGGCTGCGTGCATTCCCACGTGTCGCGTCAACCCTTCCAGCTTCTGAGCTTGGTTGACTAGCTCTGCGACTCGAGGATCGGTCTCGACTTCGCGCTTGAGCTTTGGTTCGAGCTCAAGCGCCTCTGCAATCGTGCACATCTTGCCTTGGCCCTTTTCGGGCACCAAGGTGGCGATGCGTTGGGATTCTTGCGCAGTGAAGCCCATTGCTCGAGCTACGTCTTTGATGACACTACGAGCTTTGAGGTTCTGGAAAGTTGCGATTTGCCCGACACTACGTTCGCCGTATTTGTGCGTCACGTAGTCGATGACTTCTCCTCGGCGGTCCATGCAGAAGTCAACGTCGAAATCTGGCATGCTCACGCGTTCTGGGTTGAGGAACCGTTCGAACAGAAGAGCGTGCGGAAGTGGGTCAATTTCCGTGATGTCCAAGGAAAATGCTACCAGGGAGCCAGCACCGGAACCTCGACCTGGGCCCACCGGTACGCCTCGTACCTTTGCCTCGCGAATGAAGTCCCAGACGATCAGGAAATAGCCGGGGAACTTCATGCCAATAATGACGTTGAGTTCCAATTCGAGTCGGGCGACGTATCGCTGTTCATCGATCTTCAAACCGAGCGTGGAGAATTCTGCGAACCGTCGCTTGAGCCCTGTGTGGGCTACATGGCGGAAGTAGGCCTCGGTGTCGTAGCCGTCTGGAATTGGGAAGTGAGGGAGCATTGGCTTGCCCAGCTCGAGCTTCATTCCCGAACACATCTCTGCGACACGCAGGGTATTCGAGATTGCCTCCGGAACATCGCGAAATGCCTGCACCATTTGGTCAGCGCTCTTTAGGTACATCTCGAAGGAGCCGTGGTGATGTGGCTTGACCTCAGAATAGGCACGTCCCTGACGAACGCAATCGAGGTAGAGCTGAGCCTCACCATCGTCCTGCTTGGCGAAGTGGACGTCATTGGTCGCAACGACTGGAAAATCAAGTTGGCGAGCAGTGCGAATTAGGACTTCGTTGACGACGGACTGCTCGGGCAGGCCGTGATCTTGAAGTTCGACGAAGAGGTGTCCAGGGCGAAACACCTCGCCGAGTTTGCCGAGAAATGCTTCTGTCCGATCTGGACCCTGCTCAAGAACGTGTTGAGGAAGTACCCCTCCCATGCATCCCGTCAACCCAATTACGTCGTCTGCATACTGCGCAATGTTGCTCAGAGCTAGCGCGGGAAGTGTGTCGCTTTTGGATTCCAGATGCCCCATTGACACGAGTCGCACCAGGTTGCGATAACCCGCTGTCGTGGCCGCGAGAAGCACCATGTGGTCCACCTGGGCGGAGTTATCCTCGCGAACGACGTTGACTTCACACCCGAGAATTGGCTGGATCCCTTGATCCTTGCAGTACTTGTAGTGACGAATGGCGCCGTACATGTTGGCGCGATCGGTCAACGCCACCGCAGGCATTTCCAGCTCCTTGACGCGACGACTTACAGCGTCAAGTTTTAGCGTGCTAAGCAAGAAGGAATACTGCGAGTGAACGTGCAGGTGGACAAACTGGGCCGACATTCTGACTCCCGTACTAGTGCCCATTTCCTGAAAATGCACCCCGTGCGCCCTGAACCCTACTGAGCAAAGTACGTGTTTCGGCGCGGCTGATGCGACTGGCGAGGTCAGTCGAGCTCGCGACGTTCTGTGAGTTCAGGTGGTCAATGGGCGGCCGTTCGGTTTTTGGGCACTGTCACAGGCCTGTTTTGAGCTGCCTGGGCGGGGAGAGATTGCGCCGATGCGCGTACATGAAACGTCGAATCTGTCCCCATCGCGGGTCCAATTGCGTATGCTGCCCGCGATCGGCATTCGGCGAGAGGTTAGTTCAGGTCTCCGGGTGACCGGAATCAAGCCGCTGGCCCAGTCTTTGAAGGAGGAACGAGCAGATGTCACTTAAGCGCTCCCTGGTAATCATGACCACTCTTAGCTCTATCGCTGCGATGGCGGCGTGCCAGGCTTCGTTTCAGGCGAGTACTGGTGGAAGCGCGACGCCTTCAGCGCCTGCGGGCGTTGCCGGTGCGTCAGGTTCTGCCGCTGCAACCGACACCACTGCTGCGGGAGGAAGCCCTGCCCAGACAGTAGCACCCAAGCTCGTTTCTCTGGCCGGTGGCAAAATAGTTGTGCAAGGGGCCCTCGCATTCGATTCGGGCAAGCCAATTCTCTTGGAGACCAATGAAAACGCCGCACTTCTGGATGACTTGAAGCTTTTTCTTGACCAAAATGCCGCCGTGACCCAGATGCGCATCGAAGGTCACACTGACAACGTTGGCGATGCAGCCGCAAATCTTCAATTGTCTGGCCAGCGTGCCGTCGCTGTTAAGAAGGCGCTAGTCGATCGTGGTGTCCAGGCAGCTCGCCTGGTTTCAGTCGGTTTTGGAGACAAGAAGCCGCTTGGAGACAACGCGACGGTCGACGGGCGTGCCAAGAATCAACGCGTTGAATTTCGTGTCGCTACCTTCAACGGCAAGAACTACCTGAACCAGGATCCTTCGGGCGGTGGTAGTAAGTTCGACTGAGCACCGACTGTTGCAGGTAGAATCCCACTCGAGGGGGGGGCCTTCCCCTCGAGTTCTGTTCTGTCTCGTGTGAAGGCCAGGCGCATGCTAGTTAGGCGGGGTGTTTCGACCTAGAACATTGTTTGCAGTAGCAATCGCTCTGGCCACACTAGTCGTCGCCTGTCAAAATTCCAATCGAGATAGCCGTCCTTGGCGCGCTTCGGACCATGACCGAAGCGATTCACCGCCCGCCAATAGCGATCCATCGGCGAAAGCGCGGCTTGTTTCCGAACAACCGGTGCAAGCACCGGCACCATCGGCCTCTCCGCACGCGCTGACCAATACCGTCGAGGCACGGGTAATGCAGACTTGGATCAGCAGTTGCGTGCGCTGTCACGGCCAGATCGGTGCTGGCGACGGGCCTGATGGCGCCAGAACTGCGGCGCGGAATCTTTCGGATGAGTTGTGGCAACGGTCTGTCACCGACACCAGTATCGCCAAGAGTATTCAAAGCGGTCGCGGCCTAATGCCGCCGTTTGCGATTGACCCCGAGGTTGTGCAGGGCCTTGTTGTCTTGGTGCGGAGAATGTCGACTCAACCTACGCCGACCTCCGCTGCCCCTGCGAGCGCATCGTCGAAGCTGTGACACCGAACATGCGTCGGGGCGCGGTTTGGGGAGTTGCCATTTTGGGTGCTCTGGGAATTGCCCAGCAGGTTTCCCGAGCGGTTCCGCGAGAGAATCGCGTTATGATTAGCCTGTCACGCGAGGCTGTGGTTCGTGAGGTGCGCGTCGACGTCACCGATGCCGACGGGGAACCTTGGAAAAGTGTCCAGCTCTTTCCGCGGATCCCCAATCCGCCTTGGATTGAATGTCTGGTGAATGTGCCCGCGGGCGAATACCGCATCAAACTCACCTACCAAATTCGGTCGACCGGCTCAATTGACAAAAATCAAGAATCCGACTGGACACTCATGGGGGTTCAGCACCAGATTCGTTTGGACGGTGAGGACCACCACTTTCCCCCACCCGACCACGAGGCGAAGTGATCTCCATCGAATCCCACGATTCAAACAACGAACTCCTCCACAGCGACACCGGCAACGTCGGATATGATCGAGGGGACGCGCTGGCTGTCGCCGCTCGGCTGAGCGGTGCGATGATTGCTGGCGGGCTCTCGGACGGGTTCGATCCGGCCATGAGCTATGGTCAGACTCGTACGGCGTTTGAAGCTGACTTTGAGCAACGATACGTTGCCTGGCTCCTCACCCGGCATTCCGGCAATATTAGCGCGGCTGCCCGCGAAGCGCGGATGGACCGAAAGCACCTCCACGATTTGGCCAAGAAGCACGGCCTCCGGGGGCGAGGTTCAGTTCCGCGTCGCCAGCCCGCCTGATTGCCACGGTATTCTGCCCTGCTCGGCGCTCCAATTCGGCCGCGCGTAAGCGCGTTAGAGGAGGACGGGGTGTTTTCGTGCGAATATGGGTTCAATATTCCAAAAATGCAGGGTATTGCGACTTACGGGGGCGGTAGGCGGCCGCTGGGGTAAGTTGGGCTCCTACCTAAAATCCGCCGACATCGTCGTTTCGTCTTGAAACACTGCGTCATAGCAGGCTAAGAGTTGTCTCGTTGTGCCCGACTGTGGCACACTTACCTACATCGATCGACTCTCTTAGCCTGGTGAGGCTGCACCTTCACCACGCCGTAGTGACAACCCTGGCCTGCCCCGCCAAGAGGGGGGCGAAGTGGGCCGCACCGGAGACGCGACGACGATGAAGCAAAATCTTTGGTATCTCCTCATAGGCATCGTCCCTGTCTTGCTGCTTGCTTCTAGCGGAGCTCAGGGCGCGCAGTTGACGATCCTTGGGCTTACCCTCGGGATATTTTTCGGTACTCTGTCGCTTCGGAAACCGAGTCCGAGTGACGCTACTTCAACGAATTCAGGCACCTGACCACTTCGCAGGACAATCCGGCTCGGCGCTCGAGCGCTCCACCCGTGGCCCCAAGTTCTGGCCAACGGTTGAAGACCATCGACGATTTCAGTCTGCATGACGTCGAGGCGGTACGGTTGATACTTCGTGGCGGGTCGGTACTGGACTGGCACCGGCTCAACTTCACGGACGAGGAGCAGGCTCGTCGTTTCATCAGAAATCACGAGTTGAGGCTGCGCGAGCCTCGCGACAGGGCATTTGTCGATCACGTCCGGCACGAAGCGATTGAGTATCTTCGTCGGCACTTCTCGTTCGCCATTCCTCAGGCGCTCGAGAAAGCCACTCTCGACGAGTTACTTATGACTGCGGCCAGTGACAAAGGGCACCGGCAGGTGTGTGCCTGTACGATCCTGAAAACGATGCAGATCATTCACCACCTGGCCGGGCGTGAATTGCTGTTTCGGCTTCCGGTAAGCGATCGAGATCTCTTCCATTTGGTCGAAGAGAAGGTCTATCGCGTCGTTGGCACCATGCTGAGCGAGGGATTCCCGATTACCGAGTTCATCGGTGGCCGAAAGAACCTGGATTCTACCTACACGAAGCTGCTTTCGAAGCCGCAGGCAACGGCGTCCGCGTTGTTCGATAAACTGCGATTCAGAATCGTAACGCGAACGCGCGAACACCTGCTGCCGGTGCTTCTGTACCTGACCGAGCAGCTTTTCCCGTTTACCTATATCGTGCCTGGGGAAAGTGCGAACACGATCTTCCACTTTCGCAGCTATTGTGAGCAGAACCCGCATTTGGGTCGTCTCGTGAATGAGTCGCAGGAGTCAGTCGACGACTCTCTTACTCCGAACGCTAATCGGTTCAGTGCTCAGACGTATCGGACGATCCAGTTCGTCGCCGACATACCCGTGCGCGTTCCCCAGCATTTGCTCGAATTGGCACCTTCGGGGTCGGAAAACCTGGGCCCCGTGGTCTATATGCTCTGCGAATTTCAGCTGCTTGATGCGGAAACCGAGGCTGCCAACGAGTCGGGTGAAGCCAGTCATGAGGCATACAAGCGCCGGCAGCGAGAAGAAGTCTCGCGCCGTCTGCGCCTCGGAACCCGTCCCGAGCCTGGGGTCTCGCGGAGACGAATTCCAAACAGTTAGCGCTTTTTCCCTGGTCACACCCCCGGCCCAGGTGTAGGAATCACCACGCTTATGCGTTTGCATGCCACCAAGCTCCCGCAGCTCTCGAGAGACATCTTGGACGCTCTCATGTCGTCCAAAGCCATCGAATCCGAATCTCCGGAAGGCGTCCGTCTGGATATCGAATCGGTGTTATCCCAGTATTTACAGGACGAACAGCAGGTTACTGAGCGAGCCAAGGAGGTGTTGTCAACCCGCGGCCTGCCGCAGTCGGAGCTGTCGCGGATTCGGCGCCTCGTTGCCGACGAGCGCAAGATTCAAATCGGTGATGAGGCGATCGACTACATCCTGGATCAGTTGGTTGAGATCCTGATGCACTCGAACAGCGTTGACGAGGTCTGGGCAGAGGACTTCGAGTTGCGCCGCCAAATGCGAGAGCCATTGCGCAAGCACTCGAGCTTGGAGGAGCAGCTTCAACAAGAAGTTCGCGGCCAGCTCAGGCACGTCAAAGAAGGTACAGCGCTTTGGGAAGTCGAGTACCGGCGCATGATGGAAGAGATGAAGCGACGCAAGGGTCTTTGACCCAGCTTTTGGCCGTCGTGCGACGAAAGAGCAACTGCGATGCGTAGCATGACGGGCTTTGGTTTGGGGAATGCTGCGCTTGGCTCTGGGCGCCTGTGTATCGAGGTGAAGAGCCTGAACCATCGGTATCTGGATGTCCGAGTTCGGGTTCCTTCCGAACTCGGAGACCATGCATTCTATCTCGAGCACTTGGCGCGCAGTCGGTTGGTTCGTGGACGTTTCGACATCCAGCTGCGAACGGAGGGGCCAATTGCGCCAGTGCCGAACCTCGACGTGACGCGAATCAAAAGCCTATATTGTCAGCTTTCCGCGTTGCGCGATGAGTTGACGCTTGCGGCTGAGATTCCGCTTTCTGCACTCCTCGGCCTACCGGCGATCTACCTAGAAGCCGACGAATTGAGTGCCGATCGAGTACGAACCGCAGTCGACGAAGCATTTGCTATCGCTCAACAGTGTCTTGAAGACATGCGGGCTCGAGAGGGCGCACACTTGGCGGCTGTGCTTGGCGAGATTCTTACTCGCGCCGAAAATTTGGTGGCACGTTGCAGCGCGCGCGCGGTCGAATCCATCCAAGGCTATCGCGACCGACTTCGCGAGCGGGTCGCAAGGTTGCTCGATGGGCCCGGTATGGTCGTGGATCCGGCGCGACTCGAACAGGAAGTAGTATTGATCGCTGATCGTTCGGATGTTACTGAGGAACTAGCGCGATTGGGGAGTCATTTTGCACAACTTCGCCGGTTGATCGGTGCCAACGAACCTTCCGGTCGTCGCATGGATTTCTTGCTCCAGGAGATTGGGCGAGAAACCAATACACTGGGCGCGAAGAGTCAGGATGCGGCGCTTTCGCACCTCGTGGTCGAACTAAAAACGGAGGCCGAGCGCATGCGAGAACAGGTCCAAAATGTCGAGTAAGTCGCCGCTTCTCTTCATTGTCTCATCCCCATCAGGTGCGGGAAAAACGACACTGACGAGTCGCTTGATGCAGCGGCTAGACGGTCTGACGTTTAGCGTGTCGCATACGACACGCAGACCGCGTGCAAACGAACAAGATGGCCGTGAGTATCATTTTACGACTCGGGATCAGTTTGTGTCCCTGATCGAACAGGGTGCATTTCTTGAATGGGCGGAGGTGTTTGGTAATCTGTACGGCACGAGTCGGAGCGAGCTCTCGCGCTCAAGCCAGCAGCGCGGGATTATTTTCGACGTCGACCACCAGGGGGCACGTCAGATCAAGAGCCACCTTCCGGACTCGGTGAGCGTGTTCATTTTGCCGCCAGACATGAAGACACTGCACGGTCGACTGTCGGGGCGAGCCAGCGAGGACGCCGCAACGGTTGCTAGACGTTTCAGCGTGGCGCTTACAGAAATCGCGCACTACGGTCTTTTCGACTACCTCATTGTGAACGACGATCTCGAAGACTCGACGTCCCGGATCACGTCGATATTTCTGGCCGAGGAGTGTCGTCGACACCGAGCTGCGCCCGTGGCGGAACGCATGCTGGCCGATGGTGTAGGTCACGGTGGGTCGCGCCCCCCTGGGTCTATCTAACGCCATCGCTTGGTCGGAGCGTACCCGAGCCGAAACACGGGAGGCGTTACGACTCGGTTTCAATCACGCTGCGATCACGTGTGAGTCGCGTTCGACTACTGATGTCGCGGGACCATCGATGCTGCAGCGCTCCTCACCGATCAGGCTTAATAGCTCGCGTTGGTCGACCATGCCGGCGTCGGTCAACATTCTCATGTAGCCGTCTGCGTAGCCCTGAGCGCGCGAGATTTTCGCGTAAGCCGCCCCCTGGTTGCGCAACTGAAACGCTTCACGCAGTAGCATCCGCAGATTTTGTAGCATCTCCGATTTGGACGCTGGGCTTGTCATCGAACGTTCTCCTCACACGTCTTTGGCGACTGTGCAAAAAAAGCCTAACGGTAGAGCCGCAATTGGGACAAATTGTCCGTCGATTTCCCGACGCGTCATGGCGTACGCACTCACCCAAGCGCAAATACCCCCCGGAGTTTGGGTTGCACCTGTGAAGCTAGGGCGTATGTTGTGTGGCGTCGAGCAGGTGGACCCCACCCCCGGCGGCCGCCATGACATCGACACAGAGTGTTGGCGATGCATCTGAACGTATTCAAATCGAAAATCCACCGTGCAACGGTGACGTTCGCGGATCTGGACTACGAAGGCAGTGTAACGATTGATGCTGACCTACTCGAGGCGGCTCAGATCCTTCCGTACGAAGCCATCCACATTTGGAACGTGACCCGTGGTACTCGCCTCTTGACTTATGCCATCGAAGGACCACGAGGCAGTGGTGCCGTGTGTGTGAACGGGGCAGCGGCCCATCTGAATTCTCCAGGTGATCTGGTGATTTTGGCCACTTTTGCTGAAATGACACCTGAAGAAGCACGCCGGCATCGGCCGGTCGTCGTCCGCGTGGATGAAAGCAATCGACCGCTCAGTGACGACCGCCCTGAACAGCCTGGGCCGGTGCTCCATCGAATACCGCTGCTGGCATCGTAGTCGAGAGCCAGGCGGCGACGAACCCATATACGCAGCGCCCGAAATGGTGCTAGACCGGCCCCTGCGCCGCGTGTGTCGGCTCAACAGTGATGTCCCGCGTGCAAGTCACTCAATTGGTCAACCAGCTTTCGGCCCACCCGAGCCTTGAACCCCTCGCCTCAGCTGTGCTCAATACGGCGTTGACGGCGTGGAGAAATGGCGACGTCGTGTTTCCGCGGCCTGGCTCGCCAACGTTGGCTGGCGTCGAGCTGCCGCCCGAGGGTGCATTGGCGATTCCAGGGATTGATCTTTCGGAGTCGATGCGTCGGGGCGCGAAATCGTCAGACGAACTGGACGCTCTAACGGTAATAGCGCTGCTGGGTGCGGCAGCGGCTTGGCCGACCGGGGCGCCCAAGTTGGGCGATTTGACCCGATGTCTCGTTTGGCTCGAGACGTACACTGGGTTGCGCTGCCTCAGTACTTGCGGCGCAGTATTCGACGGCGCGGCTCAGCGCCAACTCGGCGTGGCCATTGTCGACTTGCTCATTGGTGGAGCAAGTTCTGTCGGGCAAGGCGATTTGCCGGAACTCTCACCGGCAGAGCTCGCTATTGCTCGCAGTTGGCTGTTGTCCCTGGAAGGTCCGGACTGTGCCGATCTCGCGCAGCGTGCGCTTCAGGTGGATAGCAATCGTGGCGACTTAGGGCGTCCGATTGTTGGAGACTTTGGCCCGAGACCGCTACATGCGGTCACGACGGCGCTGCTGGCGGTCACGGGTTTGTTGTTCGTTTTGCGAGCGGGGCGGGCCCTCGGGCGCTGGATATTGCACCAGCGCACGCCGACGAACCTGTGGATCAGCGAGCGCGGACTGGAGTTATGTGCCAGGCACGAGCTCCTCGGTCGGGTGGTGAAGGAGCGGCGGGTTCTTGTGCCAATCGAGGAAATACGAAGCGTGGAGCGCGAGGTCCGGTTCCCCAAATTCGGCCTATACGCAGGCCTATTGGCCCTAGCCCTCGGAACCCTGTTGGGGGCTAGGCTCTTTGTCGACGGCCTGCGGGTGGCGGGGTTGTCATTCCCACTGATTGGGATGGGACTCTCGTGTGTTGTTGCAGGGATCTTGCTGGATCTGCTGTTCAGCGGTCTCGCTGACTCAGTGCGCGGGCGCTGCCGTCTATTAGTGATACCTCGTCACGGGCGCGGTTGGTCCATCGGTGAGCTCGATGCAAGCGGAGTTGACCGTCTCCTCACTGAACTTTCGACTCGACTTGCCGCGCGGGGCGTATAGTCGCCTCTCACGACGGGCCACGTTCGTAGATATGTGATATTAATTCAACTGTTTAGGGATGATTCGTTTCTGAACCTCCCGAAGAATTGTGCCAACGATGATGGGTGAAAGATTGGCGTCACCGCCAATCTTCGAGCCTTCACAGGTGAGACGCATGCTCACCATGCCCAGGCTCACTTTGGCCAAGGCTCGTTCCAGGTCAGGCGCGTGGGCGGCGGCGGCCTCGGGAGATTCGTCTTCGAGTTCCAGGCGGATCTGTGCGCCACCGTTCGCTGCACCACTGATGAACACCTGGGCCAAGGATATCGAGCGTGGCACGTCGATGCCTGCCCTTTTGAACGCGCGCACCCGATACGGAGTGCGCAGCAGCAGCTGAAGGATCTCGTCGTCGTTGGACGGAGTCCCGATGGACGGGAGCTTCGAAAGCGCGAGCATCTGCTCGCTAGGCTTGGGCGGAACGATGGCAATGCCGTGGTTAGGGTAGAGCACAATGACCCGATCGCCACCGGCCGCGTGCACGTAGGCAACGGGCTTCTTGTTCTTGGTTTCCCAATGAGCCCCCGCGGTGCGCTGGACCAAGGCGTCGACGGCCTTGCGCATGTCCCGAGTTTCTCCCTTGTATTCGAGAAACACGCCTACCTGGGAGGAGTCGGCGAGCTGCGGCCCCATGATCACGACCTTCGAAAAGTCGCTGAGCGGGTCGATGCCGCTCGGCCCGAGGAATTCTTGCCACTGGGGTTCTAGGGCGAGAAATCTGGCGATAATGGCTCCGGCCGGGTGGCGCTTGAGCGGTTCCGGGAACAGTTGCACGCGCACATTAACGTTTCCCTTTTGAAATTTCCCGAGCTCCCCAGCGATAGCAAATGGGTCAGGTCTGGGCGCTCCGGCGTCCGAGGCGGGTGGTGCCGTTCCCGCATCGCCAAAACCAGAAGGCAGCCCGCCATCGGCTAGGCCGCCGTCAGCGACGACGGCCGCATCGGCAACCGACGCATCCCCGCTGCTGTCCCTCCCAGCGTCCGGAAGCCCGGCGTCAGGAGCCCCAGCATCCTTTGCGTCGGTATGCCTAATTTCGGGCTTGGGCTTTTTGGGCTTGGGCGGCGTGATTGCGACCGCATCACCATCTACGGTAACTGTCGAAGGGTCATCGGCATTGACGGGTCCGGCAAGCAGCTCGACCGGGATCCCCAGTAACTCCTCGGCAGGCTCACCGGGTGGCTCACCGTTCAGACGCAAGAGCAGCGTCAGCAATCCGACAACTGGACCGAGTGGCGTGAATGGCAGGTGCAGAAGGGCAGACAGTACGAGCCAAGGCCACCAACGCCACACCCTCTGACGGGCGGCTTGGAGTCGCGAGAGGCCCTTAGACACGGGGGGACCATAGCCTCGGATAAACCGTTCGGCGACTATTCGATCAACCGAAACACGAAGTACTCGTTGGCCGAGGATTGGCCTATCGGCTCCCCGCGGGCTAGTAAAGGCGCAGCATGCCGCCCTGCTGCGCTACTTTTGATCGCGTCATTCTCGAAGTTCAGGCCCGTTTTCCTCGACGGGCCCTGCGCAAAGTGCCTCGAGGCATGACGCGACGATGTTCATGGTGCATGGCTGCCTTGTTCGTCTTGTCGGGTTGCCAGCGGAGTGATCCACCCGGAGCCACGAGCGTCGGAAGGGTGACGGCCGCTTCCGCCGTCGATCCAATGTCCGAGGTGTCCAAACCGACAGCTGTGAACGTTCAAGCGCCGCAACCTGCAACGAGCAACTCGGCCCAAACCGCATCATCCAACACTGCCGAGGGTAACCAGCCACCTGCTGCCCACCCGGGACCGTTCCTCTTTGTGCTGCAGCCGTCAGTGGCCATCTACTCAGAACCCAGTGCCGAACGCGCCACCAAGCTGGGCTATGCACAGAGCGGTGCAAAGGTCGCAGTGCTGGGCAAACCCAAACCCGCAGACAAGTGCAGTTCAGGTTGGATGCAGGTCGTTCCGATGGGTTACGTCTGCACCAATGCCGGTACGCTCGACGAGAATGATTCTCGAACTAAGTTTGCGCTAAAATCGCCGGCCATCGATAGTGTCCTACCGTACACTTACGCCCGCAACGCCAAAAATGGGACACCGCTCTATCGTTCGATCCCGACGCGCGCGCAGATGTTGCAGTACGAGCCGTACTTGAAGAAAGAGCCCCACTCGGAGAATCTGGGAGTTGCTGGTGCAAGTTCAGTAGTGTCTGTGGCCACAGCGCCATCAGCGGTCGCAAGCGCCGCCGCAAGCGTTGCCGCGCCGGCTCAGTCGTCTCAGCCCAACGCCGATCCGAGCGTCAAGGCGGCTCCAGCCGACGAGGACCGCCCTTGGTGGCAACAAGACGGAATTGAGGATCGGCTGCATGAGATCCGACTGAGTGACTTGCAGAAGGATTCCGACGATGTGTTGGCTCTCAGAATGGTCAAGGGATTCTACATCGCCGTCGATCGCACGTTTCAATGGAATGGACGCACCTGGTACAAGTCCACTAAGCGACTGGTCGCACCGGCGGACAGAATGGGCCAGGCTTCCCCGTCAGACTTCAAGGGCGTCGAGTTGGGTAACGATTGGCACCTCCCCATGGGTTGGGTTTACGGTGGTCGCGATAAGTCGATTACCTACGAGATCGACCTCGAGAAGAACCGGGTGAAAGTCGCGGGCAGCGTCGCTAAATTCGTTCCGCTTCAGCTCACGGAGCGCAGCGTCGACATTAGCGGCACAGTATATCGGGAACTTGGCGATGGCAAATGGGTGAGAAAGGATCACCTGCGGATCCCGGAGCCGGGCGAGCCACCGAAAGACCTCGTAGAGAACGAACGTTGGCTCGACGTCGACCTATCGAGTCAGACCCTCGTGCTGTTCGAGGGAACGAAACCCGTCTACACAACGCTCGTTTCCACGGGAAAGAACTCGAAAATCAAAGAGAAGGATCACGCTACACCCACAGGACAGTGGCGTATTCGCGAAAAGCATGTGACAACGACGATGGACGGCGACGGCTCGGCAGCGGGTGACCTACCCTACAGCATCGAAGATGTGCCGTACGTCATGTACTTCAACAAGTCATACGCGGTACACGGCGCGTTTTGGCATCGCAACTATGGTGTCCAGATGAGCCACGGTTGCGTGAACTTGGCCCCGCTCGATGCCAAAGCGGTCTTCTTCCGAACCGAACCTGGCATGCCCGATGGATGGCATGGCGCTTGGTCGAGCCAGAGCAAGCCAGGCAGTTGGGTTGTCATCCACGATTGATTCTCCCGCGTCCACCCGGGACGTGCACGAATCGAGCACGTGTCAAGGACAATCGTTGCGGGCAAACAAGGTCGGCGGGGAAACGTCCAATCGTGCCATTGCACTTTTGGAGGCGAGATTTTCGGGGTTGCTGATATGTTCGAGGTTGCCCCTTGACTGGGCGTGCGACTGGGCACAGAACGGACCGAAGCTATGGACCAGTTTTCGGCTCACCTTGATAGAGGCTGGGATCTCGTTCAGCGTGGCGATCCACAAGGCGCTGAACAATCGGCTCGCCGCGCTCTAGAAATCGACAATCAATCTCCCGAGGCATTCAATCTGCTTGGGTACGTTGCCGCGCTTCAGGGTGACTTTGAGGATGCTGTCGAACACTATCGCCAGGCGATTGCGCTCGATGACACCTATCTGGAAGCCATGCTCAATGCAGCTGAGGTCTGCATCCATCCCATGGGCGAATTCGATGACGCCCTCGCACTCTGCGAGCAGGCTCTCGATCTCGCTGAGAATGACGATGAGACAGTTGATGCGTTATTGCTGTGTTTCGACGCCCACCTCGGTCGGGGTGATCTCGAGTTGGCTAAAGACGTGTGTCGGCGATTCCCGAAGGGCCCATTCGAAAACCCATCGCACACGTTCCTTGTCGGTCGTGCGCTTTTCGAGATAGGCGAGATGCAGCGAGCTGCGGAGCTCATCGAGGCGTCGATCCAGTCAAACTCTGCGAATCCAGACGCTCAGTACTACCTCGGCCTAATTCGCGACGAGCGCGGCGACACAGCTGGCGCTACCGAGGCGTTTCTCAAAGCGCGCGATCTCGATTTGGAATTCCCGTCTGCCCCCTGGAGTCTTTCGCGAGCAACCTTTCGCGTGACCGTCGATCGGGCGATCCAGACGCTGGCACCTGAGCATCTTGCGTATTTGCGTCCAGGAGAGGTGTACTTGGCCGACGTGCCGGGGGTAGAAGCCGTCGTCGATGGCGTCGATCCGAGGACCGCGGTGTTACTGGACGCCTTGCAACCAGAAGCTGGTGCGAATGCATCGGCTCGGCTCTTCATCTACCAAAACAATGTCGAGCGGTTAGCCGGTGGCATTACGGGCGTCGAGCGTGAAATAGCCGCCGCCATTGAACGCGAGATCGTTGCGTTGTTCATTGAGCGCATGCCTTCTCAGCCACCTGGCTCGGCGGCACGCCATTCTAGACCACCCGCTGCACACTAGAATTTTTCGAGCATACTTCCGGTGTCACGATAGCGGCGAGACGGTGTTTTTCGCGCGCTCAGCCGATGCGAGCCGAAAGCTCCAGTGCGACGTTTGTCAGGAGGTCTTTTGCCGGCGACGGTCGAATTGGCCGCAAAGACTCGAGCGCTCGCTCCGTCACAGCCAGCGCGCGCTTACGAACGATGCTGCAGGCACCGGATGCGACCACTTTGCGTCCCAACATTTCGACAGGTTCGAGATCTCCGGCGTGGATGCGCTTCACGGTGTGGAGCAGCTCGGGCTGGGATGACACCGCAAGGACCAGCGGCAAGGTCAATTTGCCTTCACGTAAATCGGTCAGACTCGTTTTCCCCGATGCGACACCGTCGTAGTCGAGCACGTCATCGACTAGCTGAAACGCCACCCCCAATTGTTCGCCGAATTCTCCGAGGCGACAAACATCCTCCGAAGAGGCGTGGGCGACACGGGCACCCGCACGGGCGGCCCAAGCGAACAGTGATGCAGTCTTGCCGCGGAGCACGCGATCGTAGGTCGTCTCCCGGACGTCCAATTCTGCTCGTCCTCGCAACTGGACGATTTCGCCATCAACCAGCGACCGTAGCGTTGTTAGTAGTTCGGGCAAAGCATCAGGTGCCTCGGCTGCGGTACGTTGTAGTGCGTGAACCAACAGCATATCGCCAGCCAACACGCTGACCGCATTGCCGTATTGTATTCGGGCCGCTCGTACACCGCGCCGCTCGGTCCCTTCATCGGCAACGTCGTCGTGCAAGAGTGTTGCAGAGTGGACCAATTCCGAAACCAAAGCGAGGGTACGCGCTGCAGGTGGAATTGGGCCGAAGCAGCCTGCCGCCAACAAGGTCGTCAGTGGTCGGACGCGCTTGCCACCACGAGCGACCAGGTGTCTGGCGGCATTTGAGGCAGGCTCCACGCCTTGGTCACAAATTGCCAAAATGGCAGTTTCCACCCACTCGAGGTCATCGCCGACCAGTTGTTGAACCTCGGCTAGCCGAGCCAAGATGCGTGGATCAGTTGGGATGACCCTGCCGGCCGCCTCAAACACGTCAAGCGAATCAGCAACAGTGAACACGTCGGGTAGGCATGCAAGCGAGCTTTGGGTCGGCACCGGATTGTGCCAATAGCTAGCACTCGCCGAGCGGGTACTGGCCAGGGATTTGCGCTGCGAACGACGGAAAACAGTCATGTCGCCTGCTGGCTCGACACCTCACCTGGCGGATTTCTGCCACAATGAGCGCAGCCGGGCGTTCGGTTTACTCGTCCGTTGCAGCGACGTTGACGTACCCCCGGATCGGGGAGTACTCGATGACCAGAATGTCTGATTCGGCAATGGAAAGTGCTCAGCGTCGCGGACGGCGCTGGGGCATCGTCGTCGCAACTGCGATCATGACGACCTTCATTGGCGTGTGCGGCACCCAGGTTATGGTTCAAGGTTTTGCTCCGGCGTCTACGGAATCGCCAAGCGACTGTAATACCGGAATTATTAACCTAATATCGGCGCTCCGGCGAGCTCGCGCAGCCGCCGCGGCAGAGCCACTCGGCGAACGGGCGGGCCTCGTTCGATTTCGCCAGGCATTGCAGCCAGAGTGGGATTGCCGCGGGAAGCTCGTCGAAACCTGTGCTTCAGAGACTTGGGCGCACGATGCCATTGCTGCCATCGATCGTCTCCGTTACGCCGAAGAGCACGCGGTCAGATACGAGTCGGTGGATCTTGCTCCGAGCCGCCGCCGGGTCCTGGCAATTGAACAATCTCTCACCAACCATCGCAGCGGACCATAACGTTGCGGGCGAGTCGCACTACCCCCAACCCGCTTCGATACTACGCCCCAACGGCGGGGGCGACCTAAGCTACGCCGAACCTTCGATGACCTCAGAAAACGCGGATCCTACACCCTCCCCGCCCACCTTCGACATCCTGCCTCTCTCGCGAGAGCTTCGGCAAGCCATCGACGAATTGGGTTACACGCACCCAACCCCCGTACAACGTGAGGTGTTTGAGCCTGCGTCGCGCGGCCGTGACTTGGTCGTTCAGGCGCGAACCGGGACTGGCAAGACGGCGGCATTCGGGATGCCCGTGATTGACTCCCTAATTCAGCGGAGTCTGGCTGCGGTTCAGGCCGTTATCCTATGTCCGACGCGCGAACTTGCTCTGCAAGTGCATCGAGAAATAGACACGTTGGGTCGCCACCGGGGCGTGAAATCTGTTGCGGTCTATGGTGGAGCACCGATGGCGCGTCAGGTCGAGGAGCTCGGCGCCGGTGCCCAAGTTCTAGTGGGAACACCCGGGCGGGTTCTCGACCACCTGCGCCGTGGCTCGCTTAACCCAAGGGATGTTCGTACATTCATCCTGGACGAGAGTGATGAAATGTTGAGTATGGGTTTTTTGCCCCAAATCAACGAAATTCACGGATATTTGCCGCCGAATCATCAAGCGTTGCTCTTCAGTGCCACGCTGCCGCCGGATATCCAGCGTCATGCGGAGACGCGCCTCAAGGATCCGCTCTTTCTGACCTTAAGCGGCGATCAAATTGGCGCCCTAGATATCCAGCACTTCGTCTACATGACTTGTGGCGACAAGCTGAAGGATTTCATCCAAGTTCTGGAGGTCGAGAATCCGGAAAGCGCGATCGTTTTCTGCAATACTCGCGACGAAACGAAGAGGGTTGCTGCCGCCCTCGATCGGCTCGGTTTCGCTGCCGATTGGCTGAATGCCGATCTTGCTCAGAACGAGCGCGAAAAGGTCATGGCTGCGACCCGCGGTGGCCAACTTCGATTTCTCGTGTGCACTGACGTTGCCGCACGCGGAATCGACATTTCCCATCTCACCCACGTCATTAACTTCGATCTGCCCGAATCAGCCGAATCATACGTGCATCGAACCGGGCGCACTGGCCGCGCCGGACGCACTGGTACCGCAATTTCACTGATAGAGCCCACCGACATCGGCAACTTGTACATGTTGCGGCTCACGTATAAGATTTTTCCGATTGAGCGGCAGTTGCCCACGGCCGGCGAACGCCGGACACGCCAGGAACTTGACGTGGTAGAATTGTTCGAGCAGGCGTTTTCCGGGCGCCGCGTCCATGCTGACGACTTATCGCTGGCGCGACGGCTCATGACTCACGGAGCTGGCGAACAGATTGTGGCTTGTCTCCTGCGGGATCACCTCGGGGCTCGACCCGAAGCTGCTCGTGAAGGGGCGGAAGCACGTCGCGCCAAGACGTCTATCGTTCAAGGCCCGAGCACGAGCTCGACGAAAGCTCCGACTGTCGGGCGAAAGGATCGGACCGAGGAGACTTCCAGCGGTAGCCCTCCAAATTCGAACAAGTCGCCAGTCGCGGTTGTCTCCGGCCGGGCGTGTCAGGAACCCCGGAAGGAGGTGACTCCACCCAGCGTGCCTGGACGTTCTTCGAATTCGAGAGGCGATAACACTCGACCAGTGCGGGCTTTGGAATCGGAACTGCCCAAGCGACGAGCTATCCGCGAGCTGCGTGAGCAAACAGTCGTCCCTGAACAGGTCTTTCGCGATGACGACTTTGAGTTTGGTTATACCGTCAGCGAGGTTTCGCCGTCAGTTACCATTTCGAAACGTGACGCGGCCGCAGCGGGATCCGCAGAACGCAGCTCAACGTCCGCAGAACGCAGCTCAACGTCCGCAGAACGCAGCTCAACGTCCGCAGAACGCAACTCAACGTCCGCAGAAC
>Ga0302321_100000294_pt1 | contig 44538 bp, 43 predicted proteins | sample Fen_T0_1_FD_202505 | JGI IMG/M metagenome (GOLD analysis project Ga0302321, IMG submission 202505) | Peat permafrost microbial communities from Stordalen Mire near Abisko, Sweden - Fen_T0_1 | ecosystem: Environmental > Terrestrial > Soil > Wetlands > Permafrost | place: Sweden: Abisko... | reverse complement strand
CGTGGGGCAGCCTATCACTTACCCGGCCGGAGGAGCGCGCCATCCGCCGAAAGAGAAATCACCGGCGTTTTCTCCCTTCTCTGCGGGGCGTGCTTTATTTCGCCACGTTGAGGTTGTAGGTAATGTTCTCCGTGAAACCGTTAGCAAAAGACCCCTGAAAGTGCAGAGTGTGATTGCCGACCGACAGCGGCGGCAGCATGACGTAAACCCCATCATCCACCACGGGGGAGTACTTGCCAGCCACGAACGGTCCCTCCCCGATGGCACTCAGGACGTTGTCTTGAGGCCAAGTGACTTCGAATTCAGCAGACCGCACCCGGAAATCCCTCTGCAGGTTGCGGATGCTTTTCCCGTCGACGTCAGCCTTCAGATTGTGGATTCCAGTGAGAAAAGACTCTACGCACTGGCGCATTTCAGCGATCGTGCCCCCCAGGAGGGGCGGCAGGCTATCGCCACAACCGAACGCAGGCTCTTCCGGAGCCGAATCCTCTACGTTAAGGATCGGGAAGAACAATGCTTTACCGGCGGGTACCGAGCAGGAGCGTGTCGCCGAACCGGTGCAAATGCCGCCCGTTTGGCAAAACTTTCCTCCCAGGAACCAGACGGGACCCGACTGTCCAATACTGCAGTCCCCATTGTCGAAAAGGGGATGGCTTGCCACGGGAATGGAAAATGTCCATTGCCACCAGGCGGCGGACCATTCGCTGTACGTCCTGCCATAGGCTACGGAGTCTGGCGCAATCACCTTGGCCTCTCGGCCATCGTTGGCCATGACACTCGGTACGGTCAGCCCTGCCAGGCCCAGGCCTAAAACAACGGCAACAATTACGATGAAATATGCGTGTTTCATTGCATTTCTCCTCTTTATTTATCTGGTTTGGGCCGCGAGTCCGATTACCGCGCTCGCGGCGTGTTGGTAAAACGGGGAAGTAGTCCGGCTACTCTGCGACTTTGGTTGTCCCGCAATGGAAAAAGCCACCGATATCGAGAGCGAGTTCGCGCTAACGTCTGTGTTTTCCGCCCCAATTACAGAGGCTGAACAAAAGCAAAAGCGTTGGCCTTTCTCCGAAGCCAGCGCAGGGCCCGCCAGTCCGAGCTGGACGGCCATGCATCCGTTCTGCTCAGGTTGAACCTGGCGGATCCCGCGCTGACTGACGATTCGCTTCACGCCGCCACAACTTTCGCTAAACCTTTGCCAATGACAACTCTCTCTTGGCATCCGCAGATCGGGCAAACCTCGAGGTCGGCCGCGAAATACCCCTTGCAGTGAGCGCACGGGAGTCCTAAGAGCATCGCTTTCGGGAGCGGTTGCAGACCGGGCGGTACGGAGTCGGAACATGCAGTTCGAGGTCCCATCGCTCGCACCTTCAGGATGCTCTTGGGCAAGCACCGCCATGGTGCCGTACCGGTGGAGGAAGGAACAATGCACGGTGGGTGAATTCGTGGTGAACTGTCGGTGTACCGGCGTCAGGAATGTCCTGTTTTAGTCCACATGAGGTCTGGTCCCATTTGACAGGCCCTTGAAGGGGATTGACGCTTGCATGGGCAGGGAGTAACGTTCCATTTATTAAGAAGAATCGGTGGGTTACTGACCATGCAGGTACCCGCCACAGAGCGGAACCGCGCCCGTTTCGGCCCCTTTACCGTTGACCTGATCTCGAGGGAACTGCACAACAACGGGCACAAGATACATGTCCAGGAAAAACCCTTTCAGATCCTCGCCATCCTGCTGGAACAGCCGGGGGAGTTAGTCACACGAGAAGAATTTCGCCGCAGACTCTGGCCGGCCGATACCTTTGTTGACTTCGAGCACAGCATCAACACGGCAATCAAGAAACTGCGCGAGGCGCTGGAGGACAATGCCGATGAGCCGCGTTACATCGAGACTCTGCCGCGGCGCGGCTACCGGTTCATCGGCTGCCCGGCAGCGGCGCCCGGGGCAGAGGCAGGGCCTGCACCGCGCACCCGGGAACTGATCGCAGTACCCCGGGAAACCTGGCAGACGCGATTGCGTCGTCGGCAGTACGTGCTCCTGCCCGGGGCAGCTGTACTGGTTGTTGCGTTGCTGGTTGGGCTGAATGTAGGTGGTGTGCGCGACCGGTTGTGGCAGCAGCGGAATCCGGGGCAAGGCCCGGCGATTCCCATCGAATCCCTCGCGGTGCTGCCCTTCGACAACCTATCCGGGGATCCCTCCAAGGACTACTTCGCCGACGGGTTCACCGACGAACTGATAACTGACCTCGCTGAGCAGGCTCCGATCCGAGTCGTTTCACGTTCTTCTGTGATGCGGTACAAAGGATCCCGAAAACCTCTCCCGGAAATCGCGCGGGAGTTGAACGTGGATGCGATCGTGGAAGGTTCGATATCGCTCTCCGACCAGCAAGTGCGGATTACCGCGCAGCTCATTCACGCGCCGAGCGATCGGCATTTGTGGGCCCACAGCTATGAACGGGATCGAAAGGATCTTTTTTCCATCCAAAGCGAAGTGGCAACCACGATTGCCAGCCTGATCCGGGCAACCACAGACGACATGAGTTCCGCCAATGTGCGTTCTCCTTCCCCCCACCAGCGGTTTACCGCCGCGACCTACGAAATCTCGTTGGAATGCCGGAAGCTGAGAATGACAGCTACCGAGGAGGGCGTAAATCACGCAATCCAGTGTTATCAGCACATCTTGACCCTGGATCCTAATTGCGCTGCTGCCTACGCTGATCTGGCCTTTTCTTACCTCGCCTTGGGGTTAGATAGCGTACCAAAATCTCGTGCTGCCGCGATCAGAGCCTTGGATTTGGATCCGGCGCTTCCGGAGGCCCACCTGGCCCTTGGGGATTTCAAAGCGGCGTATGAGAAAGACCTGACAGGAGCGGAGAGGGAGTTTAGCCAGGCCCTGGCACTCAACCCCAGCTACGCGCGGGCGCATCTCGACCATGCTCAGGTACTAGTAGCGACTCGGCGGATGGCGGATGCCGTTGCTGAAATCAAAACCGGGCGAGAACTTGATCCGTTTTCAGCTCGTGACGCGGTATTTTCCGGCATGATTCTGTTCATGGCAGGACAGTACGACAGAGCAATCGAGGAAGAAAAAGCAGCCCTGCAACTTGATCTGCACCTGGACCGGACACACTATTGGTTGGGGTACGCCTACGAACAAAAGGGGATGTACAACGACGCGATGGCGGAATATGAAAGAGGGCTAGCGGACGATGATCACGGCATCTTCCTGGCGGCTCTCGGGCGCTCTTTTTCACTGGCAGGAGATGCCAGGAAGGCGGAAGAGGTAAAGGGCAAAATTGAGCATTTTTCAGGAAAGGACTTCGTGTGGCCCTACGATGCCGCCCTTTTTTACGCGGCATTGGGTGACCACGATCGTGCTTTCGAGTGGCTGGAAAGGGACCAGAAACAGCGGGATGGCTGGCTGCTGTTTCTAAATGTCGATCCCCGCCTCTCGGGCCTGCGCTCCGATCCGCGTTTCCAGAACCTCGCTCACCGCATTGGCCTTCCCTGAAACTGGCAGGCTACCGGCGCGCCGTCCGTGTGCAACATTCCGAGGCGGAGTGGGTTGGTTTTTGTGCGGCGGGCGATCGTTCGAATGCCGCGAGACGCGGGCCAGCCGGTTCGTGCATTTTATGCCGCCACCGACAGTGCCCGGTACTCCTCGTCGGATTGTGCGGGCAGCAACACCCAGAGGGTATAGATTCCCAGCGCCGTGCCGAGCGGAACATTGAACAGTGAAATGAAACCGATCACCAGGGCGACCATACGCGCCCAGGGCTCCCGTTGCGCCAATCCCCATCCCGCAAGGAATCCCGCGGCGCCTTTCACCATGATCACGCCAGCGATGAACGTAAGAAACGGACGCAGCCAGTTCGTGATTTCCGGGCCCGGTCCGTTGGGAAGATGGATAACGCGACCGAACAGAGTCTGCGCCACCACCACCAGCACCACGCCACCGACCACAATCAATGCCGAGTAGGCCATCCACAGCATGCCCAGCAGCCGGACGTGTTCCTGCACCCGGTTCCGCCGATACTCCGCGGGGCCCAGCACGGGCTTGCCACACTTTACGCACCGCAGTTGTCCCTGCTGCAACGGCCCGCCACATTGATCGCAATACATGGTTCCCTCTTTTCCCCGGCGCACAATTGTGCTCTCTCAGTGATACGCAAGCAAGCATGGGAGAGTTCCGGTTTTGCTGAGAACTCAGAAATCGGGAACTGAGAACTCAAAAATGAAAAGGCCGCCCGGCAACAGGGCAGCCTTTTCTTTCAAGGGAGAATAGTTCCAACGGAAAGCAAATCCATCGAAACTTTCTGCCGAAATCTTATGAGCCTTAAAAGGGGGGTGTCAAGCAAATTTTAGGAATTAAATGGCTTTAGTTTCAATGCTTTACAAAACACCCGGGACCCCCTCCGCGGTGACTCAAAGTGAGACAAAACTACCCTTCCCGCCCCTTAAAAACCTTTGATTGAGTCACTTACCGCCTCCCGGAGGCCTGCTCCGCGGTCTCCTCCAGGTGCAGGGAGATGATCTCCGCGACCTCCGGCCGGTCAAAAACGGTGTCGGGAAAAAACCGCTTCATGAGGACGCGGAACCCGCCAAACGCCAGACCACCCAGCAGCGCGAAGCCCATCAGGATGCCGCAGAGCACGATCACATTGAAGAGCAGGTTCGCCAGATTATCTTTCTTGGTGGTGTAGGTGTTCTCGTTCCACGTGACCTCGGCGTCGTAGCTGATGGATCCCAGCAGCGCCTTCGCTTCTCCGAGGGAGAGTGGCCCCGCGGCAATTACTACGATCGGCCCGGTGCGCTTGTCGAAGAACGGCGCAACATCCACGATCGGGGTCCCGCCCGGCTGTGGTGTTGCGGGCTGACGCGTGGCCTCGATCTGTTTCAGCTTCTCGGCCGCGATCTGCGGCGTCGGATAGGAAATCAGCATCAGCGTCGCATCGCCCGCGCCGGCCGTGTATCGGGCAATCACAACTTCCGCTCCTGACTTGAAATCCACCAGCGGAGTGGGCAAGGGCGATCCGATGCGGTCCAGCGTCACCGGGCCCATGATGTACTTGGCCGTATTCTTCTGATACGAAGTCCTGGGCAGATACGTGGGCAGCGGCGGCAGATTGCGCGCATTGCCCTCCGGCTCCGGCAGCGCCGCGGCCAACTCTCTCAGTTGCGCGGCCGACATTGCGCTGAGCTTGTCGAACACCGCCTCCACCATCACATTCCCCTGATGGAACAGGATGCGGTTATTCAGCGAAGAACCCTGCGCCCCGATTTTCTCGTTCAGCATCTCGGGCGATTTGTAAAAAGTAAAAGCTCCGTAAGCCCCGCTGGCGTCCGCGAACACCGCCGCTTTCAGTGTGAGCTTGCGGCCGTCGTCGCGCGTGTAGGTGGCTTTCTCGACACGCTGGAAGCCGTACTCCTGCAGGACCGAAGCATTCGCCGGGTCCGCCGCCGCTGGATCGGGACTGCCGGTAACCGTGTCCATGGCCTGCCACCCCGCAAACTCCCGGGGCAGCACGGATTTCGCCTGACCAGCGCCCAGCGCTGCCGGCCCAGCGGCGAGAGCCGCGGCACACAGAAAAAGACACGACAGAATTGCGATCCATCGAGAAAGCTTCATGCGGAAAGAGACAGAACTCCTGCATGCTTAGACTACTGGGAGCCCCAGAAAGTTTCCAGCTGGGGTGACAGGCCCTGGTCTCAGGTGGCTGCCAATCCTTTGTCTCGCGGACGGCGGCAGCCTGGCCGCTAGTCCGAGGAATACAGCGGGGCCATCGCTTTCGCCAGGTTGACAACGCGGTTGAGAGAGTAGGGGTCCTTCGACTCCGCGTAAATTCCGCTTCGCAAAATTTACGCTCCGCTCAGGATGACAGCAAAAAGGCGGACGGCGAGTTGCGTCCTGAAACCCGTCCCCTGACACGCAACTTACTGCGATGTCTCGGTGAATGTCGCGACCGGATGCCCGAGTCCGTACGGGCCTTCGGCGGTGATGTGGACGGTGGCGGCGCCGTTGGGCAAGGTCAGCGTGACGGGAGCGTTGCCGTTTGCGTCGGTCGTGGCCAGGCGACTGGATAGCGTTCCGGCATCGGTTGTAAAGAAGACCGTGGCGCCGGGAGCGGTGCCGCCGGATTGTCCTGGCTGGAGGGTTACGGAGAGATTCAGCTTGGTGCCGCGCGTGCCGGACTGGCCGTCTCCCTGCTTGGCGAAGGTGGCGGCGGGATTGCCGACGAGGATCCATCCGGATTGCTGCTGGGCTGTGCCCGCGCTGTCGGTTGAGGGGACAGTGAAGTGATAGAAGCCGGACTTGGAGCCGGCGGTTACGGTGATCGCGCCGCTTTGATTCGTCGTGACGGTGCCCTGCGTGACGGCCAGCGTGATGCCGGCGTCAAACTGCGGAGTGCCCAGGGTGACGGTGCCGGAACCGGCTACGATTTTCGGGGAGAGCGTAGCTGTGCCGCCGGCGGGAACTTGCGTGGTATCGGGATTGAGGTCCCATTCCGCGGCAGGAATCTGCGGCGTGGTGCCGCTGATGACCAGAAGAGTCGCCGAGTAAGCGGGAAGCGTCTGAGTCGAAGACCAGGCCTGGATCGATGACGCGACAATCGTCTTGGGATTCTTCTTGGCGAGGGTGTAGCTGGTGACCTGCTGAGGGGTGAATCCGTTGATGGCGATCTGCGCGTTGACAGCTGCGCCGGGCTTCTTGTTGATCACTATCAGGGTAAGTGTCTTGCCGGTGGAATCCACCGCGGCGTAACTGCTAAACAAGTTGGCATTGGCGTCGTGCGTCGCGGAGACCGAGGTTGGGGCGAAGGCGTGATGCTGTCCGTCGTAATTGCGGTAGAGCTTGATGGCCTGGTAGTTCGGGTTGGCGGGGTCGGGCGCAACCCAGCGCGAGGCCAGATAGAGGCGTTCGCGGCCCAGGATGCCGTAGGCGTCAGCGTCGCCGAGGGCGGTGGAGAAGTCGGACTCGCCGGCGATGGCGGCGCTCCACTCGGTGAAGGCTAGCGGCGTGCCGGGGTAAGTGGAATTGGCAATTGCACGCATACGCAGAATGCGGAACGGGATCGTCTTTTTGGGCTGGATCTGCGTGGCCCAGGGTTGATTGATGCCGCCGGATTCGCTGACGTACTTGGGATCCCAGTAATCGCGGTAGATGCGGGTGGCCAGGGCACGCTTCTTGGCCGGAGTCCATCCGGAGGTGTCGGGCGTGTCGGGATAAGCATGGATGTCAAAGACGTCAACCGAGCGCGTGCCGGCGATTTTATCCTGCCAGTAAACTTCGTTGAGCCACCACGGGAGAAGATCGTTGCCGGCGTGAGCGGCCTTGTCGTTATTGTTGGCGCCATTCCAGTAGAACCACCAGCAGCAACTGACCGGACCGAGGCGGATGGCGGCGGGATCCCAGGACTTCAGCGCGCGGGCTTCGGCGATGAACTTGTCGCGCATCTCGTTGTAGGCGGCGGGCTGCGGATGGACGTCGCGATGGGTGCCGCTCCAGATGTCGATTTCGTTATCCATGTCGTAGAAGTGGGGAGCACTGCCGAAAGCGGTGGCGAGCGCGGCGGCCCACTGGCTGCGGTAGAGAGTGTTGGCCGGGTCTCCGTTCTGGGGAGAATCGCGCAGCGGGAAGTTGGCGTCGTTAGGGTCGTTGCCGGTGATGGGCGTGCTGCAATCGGGCTTCAGGCCGTTGCCATCATCGGAGTTGTAGGGGTTGATGCCGCATTGCGCACCGTATTTGGCGATCCCGAAACTGTAGGCGCTGCCGTCGGTGACGTTCTTGGCGACCCAGTCGAGCATCACCATGGTCATGAGCGGATTGCTGGCGGCGGATTTGACGTCCTGGATGAACTTAGCGGAGTCGGCGTCGCCGATCTCGGTGTATCCGAAGTCGGCGTAATACCAGTCGTTGGCGGCGTTGTAGGTGCCGGCTTTCCAGTTATAGCGGGAAGTGGCGTTGCCTCCCCAGCGAACGACGGTGATGCCGCTGTCAGTGATGGTGGGAGCATCTTTAGGATAAGCGCCGCCGTACACGTAGGGACTGATGGCGTGGCGGGTGCTCAGAACGTCGACGGCGACGTGGACAGTCGTGGCGGCGGGCTGGGCCGCAGGGGCCACCGCGGCCGAACTGGCGCTGGACGCGGCTTCTACGGCGGACTGGTCTTCGCGAGGGGACAGGGGTTGCGGTCCGTTGCCGGAGAGGCTGGCGGTGAAGATGAGCGCGCAGATCGTGGCGGCGAGTCCGTGGAGAAAGGGGTGACGCATGGGGAGGGCCTCCGTGGGAACTATCTTACTGGTTGAGGGAAGGATTGGAGGGACGCGGAGGTACACGGGAGGCGAAGCGGATGTTCGCGCGCAGAGGTGGCCGGAAGGACGATGTGGGTCGCAGGAAAATTCGCGCGCGGGCCCTCGCTTCGCGCAGGATGACGAGGCCCTTTTTTGACTTCCGCGTTTTGAGCGCTGATGATGAGATAGAAGTTCTCGTCGTAGTGAGCTTGATGGGTGCAGCTTCCAAGATTTCTACCGAGGTCCACTGTGAAATTTGCTCGACTCTCAATCGTTGCTTTTTCTGTGCTCGCGGCGTTTGCTGGATTTGCCGTGGCTCAGGGCGCACCGTTGGATGGCACGAAGTATTCAGCCACTCTGACCAACAATCCGGTTTATCAGAAGAATTGCGCCAAGTGCCACGGCAAGACTGCCGAGGGACGGCATCCGTTTGGCGGGCCGGCGCTGGTTTCCGAGAAAGTTGGCAACGCGTCGGCCGACGACCTGCTCGGGATCATCACCAACGGCAAAGGGCACATGCCGAAGTACGGTGGGAAGCTGGCCGCAGATCAGATCGAAACTCTCGTGGAACAGATCAAGGCGGCAGTGCCGAAAAAGTAGACGGCGGGTTTGTGGATGGTGGAAGGCTGCGAAGTTACTTCTTCATCAGGCTGCTATGGCTGGCGACGCAGAGCCACTTGCCATCCTGAAAGACCCAGGTGTCGGTGAAGCGTCCGAAGTGCTCGTAGGGTTTGCCGCCGTAGAGACCCTTGGTGTGGTAGTTGCCGGTCACGATAGCGGTACTCGGGTACATGGCGACTTCGATGTTCTGGATGTTCATCAGGCTGGGCTTGAACTTGGGATCGGCGAAATCGGCGAGAAACCTGCCGCGGTTGCTGACTTCTCCGTCGTACTCGGTGTTGATGAACTTGTCGCCGATCATGCCGGCGATAGCGGTGGCGTCGCGGCTGACCTGGGCTTCATTCCACATGCGCTCCAGCGCAATCAGGCTGGTGGTTCCTTTATAGGAAGCCGACTGAGGGTTTTGCGCGAACGCGCATGCTGTAACCAACAGGCAGCAGAAAATTGACTTGATCATGGCGCCTTGCATTGGGCGCGGAACGCCCACCTTTCAGGGAAAGCCTTCGCCACGATAGCAAAGAGCCGTTCTTCGGTGCCATGGGAAACACAATCAAAACATTACCAACGTCACCAACCGGCAATTAGCATTATTGCCCCGCGGACTTGTCGATCTTACTGGCAACCTTCACGCCGCTCAGGCCGCTTACGTATTTGGAGACGCCGCGGTAGAGAGATTCGGCGATGCGTTGCCGATGGTCGGCGGTTTGCAGTTTGCGTTCGTCAGCCGGGTTCGAAACGAAGGAGATCTCAGCCAGGATGGAGGGCATGTTGGCGCCGATCAGCACGACGAAAGGAGCTTTCTTCACGCCGCGGTTGCGGACGCCGGAACCGCGCAGGGAGAGCCCGCTGTAGAGAGAGTCCTGCACGTTGCTGGCGAACTCGTGCGACTCTTCGATCTTTTCCTTCAGCGCGATTTTCTTCACCAGGTCCTGCAGTTCATGGATGGACTTTTCTGAAACCGCGTTTTCGCGGGCGGCGACTTCCAGCGCTTCCGGAGACGACGTGAAATTCAGGTAGTAGGTTTCGACGCCGCGGGCGTCGGAGTCGCGGCTGGAGTTGGCGTGGATCGAGATGAAGAGATCGGCACGCTCGCGGTTCGCAATGGCCGTGCGGGTTTCGAGGGGAATGAAAGTGTCGTCCTGGCGCGTGTAGATGACTTCGGCGCCCAGCCGGGTCTCAAGCGCGTGTCCGAGCCGCTTGGCGACGTCAAGCACCAGATCCTTTTCCAGCAGGCCGTTGGGACCGATGGTGCCGGTATCGTGGCCACCGTGTCCGGCGTCAATCACGATCTTGCCGATTTTGAGGCCGAGAGCGCGGATCAGCGAGCGGTCGCCGGCGGCGTTGGGTCGAGCTTCGCGAATCTCGAGATCCGCAGTATCGGGCGCGGCGGCCGGGCGCGATTTTTTCTTGCGCGCGGATTTCTGCGACTTCGTTTCCATTCCCGGCGAGATGGCGGAGCGCTGCGCGGGCGTCACCTCGGGCCGGAGCTTGTCGGGCTCCAGGGTTGCAACCGCGGTGGGAGCGGGAGCATGTTCGTCGGCTTCAACGATGGTTTTCGGGATCTTGCGGTTCGATCCGCCGACAGCAACGGTGGTCTTTACAACGCTACCCGCAGCTGGCTTCGACGGTTCGGCGGCTGCAGCCGACGCGTCTGTGTCGTCGCGGCCTGATTCCTGGTCCGCGGTTTTCGGCTTGGCAAACTGAACCGGATTGTGCGCCGGCTTTTTTGGCGGCGTCAGTTCGGCCGGTTTTAGATCTTCACTAGCGTCCGATGCCTGCGCGCCAGGGTCATCATCCACCGAGGCTTCGGTATCGGAACCAGCCGGTGCGTCCGGCGGATGGGCTTTCGCCATGAGCGTGGCCCGGCTCTGCTTGCCGTGTATGTCGATGATCAGGCGGTACGGGTTGGGGAGCTGGAAAACGTCGTACCGGGCAAGGTCATCCACTTCGAGGACCACACGGGTGCGGCCTGGCTGGAATTCGGCAACACGAATCTTCTTAAGGAAGCCGTCATCCACGTCGAAGGTCTTGCCCACCAGGGTGGAAGCGAGCTTGGTATCGCGCAGGTCGAAGAAGATGCGGTCGGGATGGGAAATGCGCTGCGATTCGTACTTGACTTCCTGCTCGATATCGATGGCCACCCGCGTGTAATCGGGCGTGGACCAGTGGCGCAGCCCGGTGACGCGGGGCAGCTTGCTGCGGCGGGCGTCGGAGGAATCGACGGTTTCGTCGTCGCCGGTGGTGCGCGGTTTACGGGCCGCCTTGCGCGAGGCCTTTTCCATTTCCTCCGCGTCCGCGTCCAGTTCTTTCATGGCAGAGCGGGCATCATCGGCGAGGCGGTTGCGCGGATACTTATGGAGGAAGTTCTCGAAAGTGGCGCGGGCCTCTTCCGGGTCGTCGAGGTCGTCTTTATAGATTTCGCCGATGGTGAAGAGCGCGTCAAAGCGGTACATGCTGCCGGGATATTCCTTGCGCAGGAAACGATACTGCTCGATGGCGCCACGCAGGGTCTTGTTGTCGTCGAACTGGCGGCCCATTTCGACCATGAGTTCGGCGGTGGCGACTACGCTGGGGTCCGCCTTGGAAGAAGTTGGACAACCGAAGTAGACAAGGCGATAGGCGTTGACGACCCGCTGGTATTCGCGGCGGGTGCGCTCGGCGGCAGGGCGTCCATTGAGCGCTTCGCGGCTGCGCTCGGCTTTGGAGAACTGCTGGCGGGCCCAGGCATCATTGTGGTGGACGCGAGCCGAGGCAGAGAGCAACGGCAGCAGCACCATGAGCAGGGCTGCGCTGAGGCGCAGGGCGCGAGGGCCTCGAACTAGGGTCGTGGAAACCTGGGTCTTCAACTTCGTTCCATCATCGCACTCCAGCACTACCACATGCGGGAAGCGACGCTATTCCGTGTTGCTGATGAAAAGCACGCCGCGCGCGTCGCGCTGCACTCGAACCGGGTCACGCACCGGATTGCCGATGACGTAGGAGCCGGGCTCCCCGCCACCGTAGTACAAGTTCGTAATCCTGCGGACGTAGTTCCGTGTCTCCGCAAAGCGGGGAACGCCGGAGCTGCGCGCTACGGCCCGCGAGCCTGCGTTGTAGGCAGCCAGGCTGAGGCGGATGTCCCCACCGTAGCTCTCCAGCAGTCTCTTTAGATGCCGAACCCCGGCATCGACGTTCTGGTTCGGGTCGAAAGGATTGGAAACGTTGAGCGAACGGGCAGTCGAGGGCATCAACTGCATCAGCCCCATGGCCCCTTTGCGGGAAACGGCATTGGGGTTGAAGTTGGATTCCACCTTGACCACGGAACGGACCAGGTTGGGATCCACATTATGACGGGCGGCCGACTGCACGATGGCGGCGTCAATCTCCTGCTCGGTGAACACGCGGCCGCGGCTGAGATGGAGGACCGAGCCATCGAGATAAGTATTGACTTCAGAGGCAGCCGAGCGGGCGGCACGGATAGCGGCACCACTGGTCGGAACGGGCTTGAAGCGATGCTCGGTGGAGCTCCAATAGACAAGACCGGAGCGGCCAGCAGCGGGAAGCGCCGGACTGGACGCGCTCGCGGGAGCCTCGTCGTTGGTGTAAACCTTGCGCCCGGACTCGTCGGTGGTGGCGGTAATGTTGACCGGGCGAGAGCCGTTTTCGGCCCACGCCGGGGACGTGGAGAAGGAGGTCGCGACCAGAGCGGCCATCAGGACGATTTGCAGGCGCTTTCGCATACGAGTTTCAGCATCAGCCAAAGGCACACTTCCACCTATCGGCCTACCTGCCAGGAACCTGACGGAGAACAGAACCAGAGTATGGCGATTATAGGGTGCGGAGGGGGGGGCGGCAATCTATCCGAAGGGCGTAGAACCACTGGAGTAATGTGAGGCAAGTTACTGAAAGGACTTGATTTCTCCAAATTGCAGAAGTCAGAAGTCAGAATGCAGAAGTGAGCCATGATTGCAGAGGTCAGAGGTCAGACTGGGTAAACTGGCTCCGGGCCGCCAGCTCCGAGCTACGATCCCAGAAGCAACCGGTTCGCTCGAAGCTCGTAGCCCGCGGCTCGAAGCTGGTTTACTTCTGCATTCTGACTTCTGCCTTCTGCATTTCTTCTACAATCTCCCTGTGAATTCAGAAGCGTTGCGCAAGCTGTTTCAGCAGGTTCGTAAGGGCAAGCTCTCGGCGGATGAGGCGGTCGACCGGCTGCGTCACTTTCCATTTGAGGATCTGGGATTCGCCAAGGTGGACCATCACCGGGCGCTGCGGCAGGGAATGCCGGAGGTGATCTTCGGCCAGGGGAAGACTCCCCGGCAGATGGCGGAGATTTTCAGCCGGCTGGCGCAGCATGGCGGGAACGTGCTGGCGACCCGGGCCAACGAGGAGCAATACGCGGCGGTAGCGGCCAAGGTGAAGGCTGCGGAGTACCGTCCGATGGCGCGGGCGATTGTGCTGAAGCGCGACCGCAAGCGCCATGGCAAAGGCGTGATCGTGGTGGTATCAGCGGGCACAAGCGATATCCCGGTAGCCGAGGAGGCGGTGGTCACGGCGGAGATGATGGGGAACACGGTCCAACACATTTATGACGTGGGAGTGGCGGGGATTCACCGGCTGCTGGCGCATCGCGGGGCGCTGGGCAAGGCCCGGGTCATTATTGTGTGCGCCGGGATGGAAGGGGCGTTGCCGAGCGTGGTCGGCGGACTAGTGGGGGTTCCGGTGATTGCCGTGCCAACCAGCGTCGGATATGGAGCGGCGTTTGGCGGGCTGGCGGCGTTGCTGGGGATGATGAACTCGTGCGCGTCGAACGTGAGCGTGGTGAATATTGACAATGGGTTTGGGGCGGGGTACGTGGCGGCGCTGATTAACCGAAAGTGAGGAACGCCGCTGCGAATTTTCCTGATTGCGGGCTGCCCCAGGTTCCGCTTGACCAGGGAGGCAACTCCGAAGCGAACCCAAATTGCGTATCTGTCAGTTTCCGGAGCAGCCCGTCACCCGGGTGCCACTCCTCGTCTTGGTCGCCCCAATTCCCACACCAAATGCTGAAAGTCGGGGGGCAGTTTGCAACTAATCGAGACGCTCTCTCCCGAGCGCGGATGGACAAACTGAAGATACGCGGCATGAAGAGCAACGCGAGCAATGAGGGGCTCCGACGATTCCGCGGGGTGGTATTTTCTGTCGCCGATCACCGGGTGGCCCATCGCCGCAAATTGCGCTCGGATCTGGTTCTGCAATCCCGTCACCAGCTCAACCCGGACGAGGGAAGCATCCGCAAAAAGGCGTTCGACGGTATATCGAAGCTCGGCGCGGGCGGCTTTGGGGTCTCTCGCGGTGCGCATCTGTTGAAACATTCCTTCCCGTCGAAAATAGTGCACCAGTGTCCCTGTCTGAGCGTCGAGGCGGCCGCGCACTACCGCGAGATAGCGCCTTACGGGAGTATGGGCGAGAAACTGCCGCACCAGCGCATGTCGATCCGAGCCGGTTTTCGCAAACACCAGGGCCCCAGAGGAAAAACGATCGATACGATGCACGACCATGGCGCGTTGTTTCTTGCGCTCGAGTCTCGCGACCAGCAGAGACAAAGCGGACGGAGTGTCAGAACCCTTAATGGGCACGGCCAGGAGTCCGGCCGGCTTGTCGAGAACGACCATGGCATCGTCTTCGTAAAGCACAGAAAGCTCCCGGGAGAAACGAGGCCGGCGCCGGTCTTCTCCGGTTGCCCCCCGTTGGCCCGAAACGTGGTCCGGCTTACCGGTGCGGCCGCCGGCCTTTCGCGGACGTTTCTTCAGCGGACGTTTCTTCATTGGTTAAGTGCCTGCCGATCAGGTCATTATCGAGCCATTCCGCTGACATCGCAAACTCGGGGGTCGCGTCCGGGTGGCCCGTGATCCGGCGGGAGGCTTCCCTGCTGATAGACTTTCCAGTTTGCCACTCTCTGGAGCCGCGGCGAGCCGCGTCTCTGCATTGAAGGTGTTTTATGCCGGAAACTTTGCCGCTTCCCAATCCCACTCCCCTGACCACGCTCACCGAGGATGAAATTCTGTTCCGTGACAACATCCGGCAGTTTGCCGAGGACAAGATTCGTCCGCGGGTGAAGGAGATGGACGAGAAGGCGGTGTTCGATCACGCACTGCTCGAGCAGTTTTTCCAGCTGGGGCTGATGGGGATTGAGATTCCGGAGCAATACGGCGGCGGCGGGGGCAGGTTCTTCGAGGCGATCCTGGCGGTGGAAGAATTTTCACGGGTGGACGCGTCCGCGGGCGTGATTGTGGACGTGCAGAACACGCTGGTGGCAAATGCTCTGCTGAAGTGGGCGAATGACGACCAGAAGAAACGGTATTTGCCGAAACTGGCGTCGGACACGGTAGGCGCCTATGCACTGAGCGAGGCGGGATCGGGATCGGATGCGTTTGGACTGCAGACCAAGGCGGAACTGCGCGGAGATAACTTCATTCTCAACGGGCGGAAGCTCTGGATCACGAATGGCAAAGAGGCGGGCCTGTTCATCCTGTTTGCGACCGTGGATGCGTCGAAGGGCTACAAGGGGATCACGGCGTTCCTGGTCGAACGGAATTTTCCGGGATTTGCCGTGGGCAAGAAAGAAGACAAGCTGGGGATTCGCGCGTCGTCGACATGCGAACTGATTCTGGAGGACTGCCGCGTACCCAAGGAGAACGTCCTGGGCGAAGTCGGCAAGGGATACAAGATCGCGATTGAGACGCTGAATGAAGGGCGCATTGGGATTGGCGCGCAGATGCTGGGCGTGGCGCGCGGGGCCTGGGAATGCGCCGCGAAATACGCGCAGGAACGGAAACAGTTCGGGAAGGCGATTGCGGAGTTTCAGGGAATCCAGTTTCAGATTGCGCAGATGGCCACCGAGATCGAGGCGGTGCGGCTGATGGTCTACAACGCGGCGCGCATGAAAGATGCGGGCATGGACTTTGTGAAGGAAGCCGCGATGACCAAGCTGTTTGCGTCGCAGGTGGCGGAGCGGGTCACTTCGCTGGCGATCGAAATCTACGGCGGGTATGGATTCACGAAGGACTATCCGGTGGAGAAGTACTGGCGCGATTCGAAGATTGGGAAGATCTACGAAGGAACTTCGAACATGCAGCTGGCGACGATCGCGAAATTGGTGATGGGCGGAAAGTGAACCCTAACCACCGGGGGCACAGAGGAGCGCGGGGAAAGCGTCGATTGCGGAAGTTGGAAGTCAGATTGAAGAACTAGAATCTCTCTCGGATCCTAGTTGTTAAGTGATATGCCGGTCACCGGAACCATGGCCACGTTCTCCCTAGACGCGTTGCGCGAGCAGGTCGCGGATTTGAATGTGGCGGGCGGCGTCTCGCGCGAGACCGCATGCCTGCTGTTGCGGAGCGGGGATCAGGTGCTGCCGGAACTGCTTGAATCGGCGCAGCGCCTGCGAACGCGGCTTAAGCCCGGAGTCGTAACCTATTCGCGCAAGGTCTTCCTTCCTCTGACGAATCTTTGCCGGGACTACTGCGGCTACTGCACCTTCCGGCGCGATCCCGGCGAACCCGGCGCGCATACCATGACCCCCGACGAGATCATGGAAGTGGTGCGCGCGGGAGAGCGCATGGGGTGCACGGAAGCGCTCTTCAGCCTGGGCGACAAGCCGGAGTTGCTGTTTCCCGAAATGCGCGAAACGCTGCGGCGGCTCGGCTACAAATCGACGCTGCACTATCTGGAAGCCACGTGCGCCATGGTGCTGAAGGAGTCGAGCCTGCTTCCGCATCCGAATCCGGGATTGATGAGCGCGGAGTGGATCGAGAGGCTGGGGAGGGTCGCTCCCAGCATGGGGCTGATGCTCGAAACGACCAGCGCGCGACTGCTCGAAAAGGGCGCCGCGCATGACAACGCTCCCGACAAAGTGCCGTCGAAGCGGCTGCGCGTCATTGAAGATGCCGGGCGGCGGGGGATTCCGTTCACCACGGGAATCCTGATCGGGATTGGCGAGACAGTGGAGGAGCGCGTCGATTCCCTGCTGGCGATCCGCGGTCTTCACGAAAAGTATGGTCACATCCAGGAAGTGATTGTCCAGAATTTTCGGGCCAAGCCGGGAACGCCGATGGCGCACTGGCCAGAACCGGATCGCGGCGATATGCTGCGGACGCTGGCAGTGGCACGGTTGCTGTTGCCGGAAATGAATATCCAGGCACCGCCGAATCTGTCTGATCCGCACTACGCGGACTTGCTGGATGCAGGCATCAATGACTGGGGCGGAGTTTCTCCGCTGACGCCGGACTTCATCAATCCGGAGAAGCCGTGGCCGCACCTGGACGATTTGCGGCACCGGACCGAGGCCAAGGGATTCGAGTTGCGGCAACGGCTGCCGGTTTATCCTGAGTTCATGGCGGGGGCGGCGGCGCAGAGCGCGGAACTGGCGCGGCGCCTTGATGGGGCGGCAGATTCCCAAGGCTACGTGCGGAGGGCGGCGTGATCACGGTTCTTACCGGCGGGACGGGCGGCGCGAAGTTCGTGGACGGACTGCGCCAGATCGTGGCCGGCGAGGAATTGACTGTCATCGTGAATACCGCCGATGATCTGCTGTGGTGGGGACTGTATGTGTCTCCAGATGTGGATTCGATCACGTACATCCTGGCGGGAAAGTTGAGCCAGGAGCGCGGATGGGGCGTGAAGGGCGATACTTTTTATTGCCTGCAGGCGATGGGGCAACTGGGACAGCCGATCTGGTTCCATGCGGGCGATCGCGATCTGGCCACGCATATTCTGCGCTCGAAGTTGCTGTCGGATGGGAAGACGCTAACCGAGGTCACGGCTGAAATTTCGGGGCGGCTGGGAGTGAAGGCGCGGATCCTGCCGATGAGCAACTCGCGCGTCGAAACACGAATCGGAACTCCGATCGGCGAACTCAGTTTTGAAGAGTATTTTGTGCAGCGCTGGTACCAGGACCCGGTGGAATCGGTGCGCTTCGCCGGCGCTTCCGACGCGGAACCTGCGCCGGGAGTGATGGAAGCGATTCGGAACTCGGAAGTGGTGCTGCTGGCGCCAAGCAACCCGGTGACCAGCATTGCGCCGATATTGGCGGTACCGGGAATTCGCGAGGCCTTGCGCGAGAGTCGAGCGCGGATTGCGGCCGTCAGCCCGATCGTGGGAGATGCCGCAGTGTCGGGGCCGGCCGGGATCTTGATGCAGTCGCAGGGCTGTGAGGTTTCAATTGCAGGCGTCGCGGAGTACTATCGCGATTTTCTCGACCTGCTGGTGGTGGACACGCGAGACGCTGCGGCGGCGGAAGGGTTGCGCCGCAGCGGAATGAGGGTGCACGGCACGCCGTCGATCATGCGCACCAATGACGACCGGGTAGCGTTGGCACAGGCAGTGCTCAAGGCCGCTCTGCAGTCTCCGGCGGCATCGGATCACTCATGATTCTAATTCCGGTAAAGAATCTGGTGAACGCGAAGCAGCGGCTGTCTCCCGTGCTGAGTCCGGAGGAGCGCGGGGAACTGGCACGCGCCATGTGCGAGGACGTGCTGGACACGGTGTCGCGTTGGCAGGGACGGCCGGAAGTGGCGGTGGTGACGAGTGATCCGTTTGCTGCCGAGTTGGCGGCTCGATTCGATTTTCAGGTGATTGCGGATGAATTGAATCCCGGGGAGACCGGCGCCATCGAAATGGCAACGGCGGTTTGCATGGAGCGGGGCGCCGGCAGCACGCTGGTGATCCCGGCGGATATTCCGCTGATTGACGGGGCGGAATTGCAGATGATCATGGACTCGGCGGAGAGCGCAGGAACGGTGCTGGTTCCGGATGCGGCGGGGCACGGCACGAATGCAGTTTTGCGGGCGCCAGCGGACTTGTTTCCGTTGCGTTTTGGGAATGACAGTTTTCTGCCTCATCTGGCGGCGGCCCGGGCAACCGGGCTGCGGTGTGTGGTCCTGGAGCTGCCGGGGATCGCGCGGGATGTGGATCGTCCGGAGGATTTGCAGGCACTGGCAACGGGGCGGGGGAACCGGAGGTCGCAGGAGCTGGTCCGGAGCTGGAAGTTGGATGCTCGCGAGCAGGTTGTCAGTGGGTAGTGCGGGCGAGATTCGGATTCTTCCGCTGACCGTTGCTGGAGAGATTCATGCTCGGGAATCGCTGAGCGAATCACTGCTTGCGGCGGCCAAGGCATCAGGATTGCAGTTTCAGGATGGAGACGTCCTGGTGGTGAAGCACAAGGTTGTTTCGAAGTCCGAGGGCGCGCTGGTGGCCTTGGACGAAGTGCATCCGTCGGCGGCTTCGCGGGCTTGGGCTCGACGCTATGGACTCGATGCGCGCGTTACGGAACTTGCCCTGCGCGAGAGCCGGCGCGTGGTACGGCGAAAACGTGGCGTGCTGATCACCGAGACGCGGCATGGATTCATCTGCGCCAATAGCGGAGTGGATGTTTCCAATGTCGATGGCGGCACGCACGCGGCGTTGCTGCCGAAGGATCCGGACCGGTCGGCGGCGGGATTGCGTCGAGCTTTGAAGAAGCGGCTGGGGGTGGATATCGCGGTCATCGTCAGCGACAGTTTCGGGCGTCCTTGGCGCGAAGGGCTCACGGAAGTGGCGATCGGAGTTGCGGGGATGCGGCCGCTGGTGGACTACCGCGGACGGCGTGACCGGCACGGTTATCCGCTGCGGGTCAGCATTGATGCGGTGGCCGACGAGCTGGCTTGTGCGGCGGGACTGGTCTGCGGCAAGCTCGAGGGCACGCCGGCTTGCGTGATTCGTGGGTTTGGTTATCGCCGGGGGAAGGGCTCGGCACGAGAAATGATCCGGCCGGCGAAGTACGACCTTTTTCGATAGGAGAAATTCTGTGGCCTGGCAGTCACCGGAGTCGGAACTGGAACGATTTCCCTCATTGACGTGGGATGACGCTGCGCTACGCGCTTCGACGGATATTCGCGGACCCCTCGAGCGCGTGCTGGAGCAGCAGGATGGCGCGTGCCTGACGGATCAAGAGCGCTACCGCCTGGCCAACGCGGAAGGCGCGGACTTGACGGCGCTGCTGGTGGCGGCCGATCTGCTGCGGCGCGAGTTGGTGGGGAACATCGTCAGCTACGTGGTCAACCGCAACATCAATTTCACGAATATTTGTTTTGTCGGCTGCAAGTTCTGCGCATTCAGCCGGGGCCCACGCGAGGGTGACTCGTATTTTCATTCGCTGGAAGACATGGGCAGGAAGGCGAAAGAAGCCTGGGACCTGGGGGCCACCGAAGTCTGCATTCAGGGCGGGCTGCCGCATGGCCTGCCGCCGTTCTATTATCGCGACATTCTGCGCGCGGTGAAGAACGCGGTGCCGGGGATGCATATTCACGCGTTCTCTCCGATGGAGATCGTGTACGGCGTGGAGTTAACCGGGATGCCGCTCGGCGAATATCTGGCGATGCTGCGCGATAACGGGCTCGACACGCTGCCGGGAACGGCAGCGGAGATTCTGGACGATGAAGTGCGGCAGGTGCTCTCGCGGAATAAACTCTCGAGTGCACAGTGGCAGGAAGTAATTCGAACAGCGCATGCTTGCGGGATCCGCAGCACCTCGACCCTGATGTACGGGCACATGGAAACGCCGGAGCACTGGGTGCGGCAGTTGATGCTGTTCCGGGAAATCCAGAGCGAGACGGGCGGGTTCACGGAATTTGTGCCGCTGGGGTTTGTGCATCAGAACACACTACTGTTTCAGCAGGGGCTGGCGCGGTCGGGGCCGACGCTTGCGGAACATCTGAAGGTGCACGCGCTGGCTCGCATTTTGCTGGCTGGGTCCATTCACAACATTCAAGTGTCGTGGGTGAAGCTGAACCGGAGACTTTCGCAGTTGTGCCTGCATGCCGGCGCCAATGACTACGGCGGGACGCTGATGGAAGAAAATATTTCGCGGGAGGCTGGAGCGACGGCGGGGCAGTACACCAGTCCGGAAGATTTTCAGTCGATGATCCTGGAAATTGGGCGCATTCCGGCGGAGCGCAACACGAAGTATTCGCGCATGCAGATCAAGCTGCCGGTTGAGAGCGTGAGCTCGGAGTGGGGGCTTGTTCCGGAGTTGGCATGAGCAGAACGATCGCTGTGATTGGCGGGACGGGACCGGCGGGCATGGGGTTGGCGCTACGCTGGGCGCGGGCGGGCGAAACGGTCGTTATCGGATCGCGGGATGCGACGCGGGCAGAGCAGGCAGCGGAAAAGATCCGGCAACGAGTCGGCGCACAGGCTAAGGTTTCGGGCGCGGAAAATTCGGCGGCTTGCGCGGCTAACGATCTTCTGGTGCTGACGGTTCCATTCGAAGGCGCGGCGGCGCTGCTGAAGCAACTCAAGACTGCGATTCGTTCGGGCAGCGTGCTGATTGATGCGACTGTGCCTTTAGCTGCGAGTGTGGGCGGGCGAGCAAGCCGGACGCTCGGTGTGTGGCAAGGATCGGCGGCTCAACAAACTGCGGAGCTTGTTCCCAAGGGAGTGTCGGTGGTGGCCGCGTTCCAGAATGTGTCGGCCGACGTGCTCAATGGGGATGAGGATGTGGATTGCGATGTGATCGTTTGCAGCGATGATCCGAATGCCGCGCAGATCACAATGGACTTAGCGGTAAAGATTCCCCGGGTGCGCGCCATTGACGGGGGCAAACTGGAGAATGCGCGCATCATTGAGCAAATTACCGCGCTGCTGATCGGGTTGAACATCCGGCACAAAGGGCATGGCGGAGTGCGGATTACGGGGCTGCCGGAGAGTGCTTACAAGACCGGGATGGACTCGCCTTAGTTCGGGAACACTCAGCGCGGCCGGCGAGGGCGCCAACGCTACCTTCCAATGACTTTTCCTGCCTCACCTCGTCCCTTCGCGGCTAACTGTCTGTCAGCATTGGCGCTATCTCCCTGTAGTTCACCTCACAGGGCCGCGTGACCCACATCACACCGCCCTGCGACCTGAAAATCCATAATCTTTAGTGAACCTCGGGGGCGCCCAACGCTCCCGGTCGTGGGGGTATGCGTGGCTAAAGGGCGTGTTTCCATCGTGGTTGAGCGATGCAAGGCATGCGGATTCTGCGTCGAATTCTGTCCTACCAAGGTGCTGGCGTTGTCCTCGGCATTTAATTCCAAGGGATACCATCCGCCGCACGTGGTGGCGCCGGACAAGTGCAGCGGATGCGACCTGTGCGGAATGTACTGTCCGGACTTCGCTATTTACGGAAAAAGAACGCAGGAGCCCAAAGACGAAGGTGAGAAATGAAAGCTGATCCGCGGGGAGTACTGACGGGTACTCATTTTATTGATGGCGACCATGCCTGCTGCGAAGGGGCGCTGGCAGCCGGGGCGAGGTTTGCGGCGGGGTATCCGATTACGCCGTCGACCGAAATCGTGGAGCGGTTTGCGCAGCGCGTGCCTACCGTGGGCGGCAGCTTCATCCAGATGGAAGACGAACTCGCGGCCTCGATTGCGTTGCAGGGGGGCGTTTGGGGTGGGGCGAAGGCGTTCACCGTTACGTCGGGGCCGGGGTTCTCTCTGATGATGGAGCACATCGGCTACGCGGCCATGACCGAGACACCGTGCGTGTTCGTGGACGTGCAACGCGGCGGACCTTCTACCGGACTGCCCACACTTCCGGCGCAGGCGGACATGATGCAGGCGCGCTGGGGATCGCATGGCGACTACGAAATTATTGCGCTGTGTCCGAATTCGCCGCAGGAATGCTTCGATCTGACGGTGAAGGCGTTCAACCTGTCGGAAGAGTTTCGCGTCCCGGTGATGTTCATGATGGACGAAGTGGTCGGACACATGACGGAGAAAGTCGTGATTCCGCCGGCTGACCAGATTGATGTCGTGCCGCGGAAACATACCCACAAGTCGGTCGAGGAATACCTTCCCTATGAGACGAACGGCGACATGGTGCCGGAGATGGCGCATGCCGGCGAAGGATACAAGTTCCACGTCACGGGCCTGACGCACGACGAGCGTGGCTATCCGAATATGACGCCACAGATGCAGCGGAAGCTGGTGACGCGGCTGCAGCAGAAAATTCGCTCGGCGGCGGACCGCATCGCGATGTTTGAAGAAGAAAAAACATCTGATGCCGACGTGATCGTGGTTTCGTACGGGATCACCTCGCGGGTGGCGCAAAGGGCGATTGAGATGGCGCGCGCGCGCGGGATGAAAGTCGGAAAGCTGCGGCTGATCATGGCCTGGCCGTTCCCGGAAAACAAGATTCGCGAACTGGCAGCGCACACCAAGGCGTTCGTGGTACCGGAACTGAACCTGGGGCAGATGGTGCGCGAAGTGGAGCGGGCCGCCGCGGGGAAAGCCAAGACCATCCTGGTGCCGCATGCCGGGGGCAGCGTTCACCATCCCGAAGAAATTCTTGCCGCCATTCAGGAGGCCGTACGATGAGCACTCTCATCAATCCCACCACGCTCAATCCGGTGGAACCGTTTCTGCGCTCGGACCGAATGCCGCACATCTGGTGTCCGGGATGCGGGATCGGCACGACCGTCAACTGCTTTGCGCATGCGCTGATCGAATCGAAGATCGATCTGAAATCGCTGGCGCTGGTTTCTGGAATCGGTTGCACCGGACGCGTGGCCGGATACGTGAAGCTGGATTCATTCCACACTACGCATGGGCGCGCCATTCCGTTTGCGACTGGAATGAAGCTGGCGAATCCCCACTTGAATGTGGTGGTGTATTCGGGCGACGGCGATCTTTCGGCAATCGGTGGGAACCACCTGATCCACGCCGCGAGGCGGAACATTGACCTGAAAGTGATCTGCGTCAACAACCTGATTTATGCGATGACGGGCGGGCAGACTGCTCCGACCACGCCGGGGCATGCGATCACTTCAACTTCACCTTACGGGACATTCGAGCCGGCTTTTAATCTTCCCCATCTGGTCGAGGCGGCGGGAGCGGTGTATGTGGCGCGCTGGACGACCTTCCACGTGCGGCAACTGGCGCGTTCGATCTCGGAAGCGTTTCAGAAGAAGGGATTCAGCTTCATTGAAGTGATTTCGCCGTGTCCGACGCTTTACCAGCGGCGCAACAAGCTGGGCGACGGGCTGGACACGATGAAGTACTACAAGGAAAAGAGCAAGACGAAGCACGGCGCGCCGACCGGCGAGGTCGGACTGACGATGCAGGGTGAAATTATCGTGGGGAAGTTCGTGGATCGCGACCGTCCGGACTACAGTTCGCTTTTGAAGGCGCAGATGCACGAGAGCCTGGGCGACAAGTACGTGGACTACGACGACGAACAAGGCTATGCGTGCGGTGACGGCGGTTGCGCGGAGGACTCATGCCACTAACGGAGATTCGGGTAGCGGGATTTGGCGGGCAGGGAGTGATCCTGTCGGCGATCGTGTTGGGCAAGGCCGCTTCGATTCATCAGGGCGAGTTCGCCACCATGACGCAGAACTTCGGTCCAGAGGCGCGGGGCGGAGCGTGCAGCGCGCAGTTGATGCTGTCGGATACCCCGGTGGCCTATCCGTATGTAACGCATCCGGACGTCATGGTGGTGATGTCGCAGGAGGCGTACTCGAAGTTTGCTCCGGAACTGAAAGAGGGCGGAACGCTGCTGATTGAGAGAGACCTGGTGCGCGTGACCGATCTACCGGCACAGACCAAGATCTACAGCGTGCCAGCCACGCGACTGGCCGAGGAACTTGGCAAGCGGATGGTACTGAATATCGTCATGGTCGGATTCTTCACGGCAGTGACGCAATTGCTGGAGGCCGATGCAGTGCGGAAAGCGGTGGCTGATTCGGTGCCGGCGAGCTTCAAGGAACTGAATCTGAAGGCCTTCGAAAAGGGATATGAGTACGGCAAGGCGGCGCTCGCTGCCGGGCCGGAAAAGCTCGAGGTGGAGCACGACGCGGTGCTGTCGCAGGAAGCGCAGTGAAGCAGTGGTTAGTGGTTAGTGACCAGTAGCCAGAAGAATCCCGCCGAGGTGGGGGGCGCCAGTACTCCTTGCTAGTCTTGAACCCTAGTCTTCCACGGCTTGGGTGGTGAGGATCTCCTGTTCCGGTTCGCCTCCGGCCAGGCCTTGCGCGATGATCAGGCGGCGGGCTTCGATGCGGAGTTCGGGCAACTCCCGGGCGAACCAGAGGGCTCCCATCATGCACGCGACACCTCCCACGGCGACGGTGATGGGGGCGCCGGCGCGTTGGGCGAGCGCTCCTCCGAAGAGTGCGCCGAAGGGCGCCATTCCCATGAACATCATCGAATAGAGGGCCATCACGCGGCCGCGGAGCTGGTCGGGGACCATGGTTTGGATGAGCGTGTTCGAGCATGCCATCTGCAGCATCATGGAGTAGCCGGCGGGCAACAACAGGAGAGCGGAAAGCCAGAACATCCGCGAAAATGAAAACAGAAAGATGCTGACGCCGAAACCGGCGCAGGTGATCGCGACCCAGCGTCCCAGGCCCTTGACTCCGGTCTTGGAAGCCAGCGTTAGCGCGCCGAGCAGGGCCCCGACGCCGGTCGCACCCATCAGAATTCCCAGTGCGCGAGCGCCACCGTGCAAGATCTTGTCGGCGAAGACCGGCATCAGCACGGTGTAGGGCATGCCGACCAGGCTGACCAGGCCGATCAGAAGCAACAGCGACCGGATTACTTTTGTTTTGTTGGCCCAGCGGAACCCCTCGATGATGTCTTCGATGGGGGAATTTTTCCCGGCGCGGTGCACGCTGCGCACGTTCATCAGCAGCAGGCCGATGATCACCGCCACATAGCTGACGGCATTTACAGCGAAGCACGATCCCTCGCCAATCTTGGTGACCAAGATTGCCGCTACAGCCGGGCCCACAACGCGCGCGCCGTTGAACATGGAAGAATTGAGCGCGATGGCGTTCATCAGGTGATCCTTGCCAACCATGTCGACAAGGAAGGCCTGGCGCCCTGGGATGTCGAAGGCGTTCACCACGCCGAGCAGGGTTGCCAGGATGAAAATGTGCGATACATGGACGCGGTGGGTGAGGGTAAGCCAGGCCAGGATTGCTGCCAGAATCATGGATGCGGTTTGAGTAGCAATGATCAGGCGGTGGCGGTTGACCCGATCCACGACAGTACCGCCGAGGGGTGCCAGCAGAAAAACGGGAATCTGGCTGGCGAAACCGACCGCGCCCAGCAACAGAGAAGATTTCGTCAGGCTGTAGACGAGCCACGCCTGGGCCACGCTCTGCATCCACGTACCGGTGAGGGAGATGAGTTGCCCGCCGAAGAAAAGCTGGAAGTTACGGTGACGCAGGGCGCGCAGGGTCACCGCCCATTTGGACTGAGACGCGCTTTCGGATTTTGTTCCTTCTGGGGTTGTAATGGAGTTCGGCGCCTCAGTGGCACTTTTAGAACCTTGGCACAAATTTATGATGAGGGCAACCGGGCGAAAGATGCAGCGGGGGGACGCTGCGATCGAGAGCGGCGGGCGATCTGCTGTTTACCAGGCGCACATATTTCCACAGGGCGGGAAAGTCACCAACTTGAGACTTCCACGAGGGGTCGAAGCAGGATAGAGTACTAGTCCCGCGGCACGCCTCTCCAATTGCCGCCGCCACCGGGAAGGAAAAGCAATGAGTACAGAGCCTTTTCGACTTGAGCGCCGGGCTGGCCAGCGATTCGAGGTTCACCTCCCCATCCTGATTCGAAGCGAGAACCGGACGATTTCCGGATTCAGCCAGGACGTCAGTTCGCGTGGGGTCTTTCTCTACACCGAAGCGGCGCTGGTGGAAGGCGACGGAGTGGAACTGACCTTCACCATGCCTTCGGAAATCACGCTGGGCGAGAGCATGAGGGTTCGCTGCCAGGGCCGGGTGTTACGTTCCCATGTTTCCGGTGCGGGACAAAGAAATGGAGTCGCCGTGCATCTGGATTCCTATGAGTATCTGCCTGCCGTTGAGGGCGAATCGGCATCGGGACTGGCGCCGGTGGCTCCCGCCGATTCGGAGACCGACAGACCGGGCGCGATTTCCCATTGAGTCAAGTACTTGCGGCTTCCGCTGCGGCTTTCCAAAGGCCGTGCCATGCCTTACAATTGCACTAAATCACTAGCTCAGCAGGATTGGGCGACGCGCCCGATTCCAGATTCCCTGCTGGCGAGCCTGCCATGTTTTTAATGCGTTCTTCGATTACGAAGGTCATTTGGCTCCGGCGCAGGAAGTTCGTAGCATGACTAAAGACACCGAGAACCGACTCATGCAGGGGATCGCCATCGCCCTCCTAACGGAGGATCGCGAACAATCCGCCACCCTGACCAACCGACTGGAGAGCACTCATCTGACCCGGATGGTGTTCAGCAACGTCGGTTTCCCTCAGGGTCCGAGCGATACCGTCCTGCGGCAACTGCAAGATCAGCGGGCCGACATCGTGCTGGTGGACATCGACCCGCAAAACCCGCAGCGAGCAATTCGTACCATCGAACTGATCCACGCCAATACCAGCGAGGCGACGATTTTTGCCGTGGGCGACATGAAGCAGCCCATGAATATCGTGTCAGCCATGAGGGCTGGGGCGCGCGAGTTTCTGGATCGCTCCGCGGGCGCCGAGGCGCTGATCGAGGCTTTTGGGCGTTTCTCGGCTTCGTTGAGCCGGGCACAGCGCAGCGCGGGTAAAGCGAGAATCTTTACATTTCTGAACGCCAAAGGCGGGGCGGGCGCGACCACCACGGCGGTGAACACCGCCGTCGCCCTGCAACAGACTCACGGCCGCGTGGTGCTGGTCGATCTTGCCAATCTCGGCCATTGCGCCCTGCAGCTGAACCTGCGCCCGCAATTCACCGTGATGGACGCGTTCCAGAACCTGCACCGCATGGACGGCGGGCTTCTGGATGGCCTGATGACACCTTTCAACAGCGGGCTGCATTTGCTGGCTGGTTCCCAACAGCCTCACAATACGATTGCGACCGCATCCGAGATTGCCAAGCTATTTGACCTGCTGGTAAGCCAGTACAACTTTGTGGTGGTGGATTGCTCCGGACGCCTGGATGCAGCCACCCAGATTGTTTGCGACCTCTCGAATGCCGTGCTCCTGGTCACGCAAACCGATGTGGTTTCGCTGTGGAGCGCGGGCCGGATTCAGACGTTCCTGCAAGAGGGATCTGGCCGCGACCGGCTGCGGGTGGTTCTCAACCGTTACAAGAAAATTCCGGGTTTCAGCGATGAGGATGTAGAAAAGGCAACCAACTGCAAAGTCCTGTGGAAGGTTCCCAACAACTTCCAGGTCGTTGGTCCTGCCATCGACAAGGGGAGTCCGGTAGCTTTGCAGGAACACCAGGAAATCGGTCGCTCATATCTGGGACTGGCGGCGGAACTGGCCGGCGCGTCGCCTTCCGCCGAAGGAACGCTGTCCCTGCTGTATCAGCACGACAAGGGCGAGAGCAAGAAGCGCAGCCCAGGCCGGCTGATCGTCTCGCCTGCGCGGGCAGGACAGTAGGGCGAAGGCAGAAGTTCGAAGTCAGATTGCAGAAGTAGAACCGTTGCGATCCTGGCCTTCCTGTCGACCCTGCAATCTTCGACTTGAACCTTGGCCGCTTTACTTCTTCACCTTCAGCAATCTGACTTCTGACGTCTGCAATCCAGGCGCGGGCAGGGTGCCCGAGTGACAGCCGGCGAGGGCGCCGGCGCTGCGTTTTTCCCACCTTTGCTAGAATCAGAGATTCCTATGTCAGAAAGCTACGCGGAAATCGCATTCCAGATGATCGCGTTTCTGTTCGCCATCAGCGTGCACGAGTCCGCTCACGCGTGGACCGCGTCACGTTGCGGGGATCCGACCGCGCGCATGCTGGGACGGGTGTCGCTGAATCCGATCAAGCATATCGATCCGATCGGGACGGTGCTTCTACCGCTGGTGGCGGCGATCAGTCACATTCCATTGCTGGGGTGGGCGAAGCCGTGTCCGGTGGACCCGCGGAACTTCAGCAATCCCGTGCGCGACGACATCCTGACGTCGGTGGCCGGGCCGGTGAGCAACTTCATCGTGGCAACCGGGGCGCTGATTCTGCTGTGGATCATCTCCCTGACCTCGATGACCGGACACCTGCTGGTTCATGCGGTGGGCTCAGGGATCGGCGGCCTTTCGGGCTCGATTCTGGATCCGGCTGTTCTCTTGATTTATGAATTGATGATCATCAACATTGTATTGGCTGTATTCAATCTGATTCCGGTGCCACCTCTGGATGGGAGCCACGTGATCCGGCATTTCATGTCGGATTCGGTACGCAGTGTCTATGACAGCATTGGCATCTTCGGCCTGCTCGCCCTGGTGTACCTGGGCGGCAACCTGCTTTCCAGCCTGATCCGGCCCTTCATTATTTTCTATCGGTCCATGATGGTGGCATTCTGAATGGGTAATCCTTCCAGCAAGAAACGGGTGTTGAGCGGGATGCGCTCGACCGGGAAGCTGCACCTGGGGAACTACGTGGGCGCGCTCGAGAACTGGGTGCGCATGCAAGAGCAGTACGAATGCTTCTTCTTTGTGGCGGACTGGCACGCCCTGACGACGGACTATGCCGACACGTCGCGCATCAAGGAGAACTCGGTTGAGGTGCTGCTGGACTGGCTGGCTGCGGGGCTCGATCCGGAAAAATGTGTGATGTTCATCCAGTCGCACGTGCCGTCACACGCGGAACTGCACCTGCTGCTTTCGATGATTACGCCGCTCGGCTGGCTGGAGCGCGTGCCGACCTACAAGGAGCAGCGCGAGAACATCAAGGAAAAAGACCTGGGAACGTACGGGTTTCTTGGCTACCCCGTGCTGCAGTCGGCGGACATTTTGATTTACAAGGCTGATTTTGTGCCGGTGGGCGAAGACCAGGTGGCGCACGTCGAGCTGACGCGGGAGATTGCGCGGCGGTTTAACGGGTTTTATGCCGGCAAGCGAGCGTACGTTTTCCCGGAACCTCAGTCGCTCTTGACGCCCACACCCAAGCTGCCCGGAACCGACGGGCGCAAGATGTCGAAATCCTACGGGAACACGATCCTGCTCACTGATCCCGAGCCGACGATCCGGCTGAAGCTCAAGACCATGGTGACCGATCCGGCGCGGGTGCGGCGCACCGACCCGGGCAATCCGGACGTTTGTCCGGTGGGAGATTTGCACAAAATATTCAGCGACAAAGAGACGATGGCGAAGGTGAACGAGGGTTGCCGTTCCGCTGGGATCGGCTGTATCGAGTGCAAGGGGTGGGCCGCCGACGCCCTGGTGAAGATACTGAACCCGATGCAGGAGCGGCGCAAGAAATACGAGGAGAATCCGCGCCTGGCCTGGGATATCCTTGAGGCAGGCTCGGCACGCGCCCAGAAAATATCGGGCGCAACAATGGATGAGGTCCGGGATTCGATGGGCATGTCGCTCAATTACGAGCCGCCGCGGGGTTCTTCGAAGTGACGGATTTGTCTCAACCGGTAGCGGAGCAAGCGGCGGTTCAGGCTCCTGCGCCTGGGCCGGGCGCCGCTCCGCCAAAAGCGACGCAGGGCGCGGAAAACGACTTCCCTTTCGCGGTCGCGCTCGGTGAACTCTACGAAGGACCGCTCGACCTGCTGCTGGACCTGATTCGCAAGCAGGACATCAATATCTACGACATTCCCATCGCAAAGATCACGGCACAGTACCTCATCTATGTGGAGCGAATCCGCGAGCTGGACGTGAACGTGGCGGCGGAATTCATCTACATGGCCGCGGTGCTGATCCATATCAAGTCGAAGATGCTGCTGCCGCGGGATCCGCTGGCCCCGGCGGATGCACTGGATGATCCGCGCAGCGAACTGGTCAACCGCCTGCTGGAGCATGAGAAATTCAAGTCGGCGGCGCAGATGCTGATGCAGAAGCAGCAGATTGAAGATGCGGTGCTCAGCAATCCCGCGCTGCGGGAATTCATGGACGCCGAGGGCACGGAACCTGAGTTGGCGGCCGACGTCATTGACCTGGTCAAGACTTTTCAGCAAGTGCTTGATCGCGCGCGGACGCGACCCATCCTGGAAGTGGATGAAGAGACGGTCACGGTGGGGCAGATGATTCAGTACCTGCACCGGCGGCTATCGTTGGAAGAGCGGCCGGTCCGGCTGAAGCAGATGCTGCGCAACATCCCGTCGCAACAGGCGCTGGTGTGCATGTTCCTGGCATTGCTGGAACTGGTCCGGTTGCAGGCCATCCAGGTGCGGCAGGACCACGTGTTCGGCGAAGTGCTGGTGCGGAAGCATTCCCACTTCGAGCAGGTGATTACGGAGCAGGCGGCGGTACGGGATGATTGGAGATGAGCAGTACCCAGTACCCAGTAGCCGGTTGTAAATCGAGCTCGCAGGATGACGGCGACTGGACATTTAACTGGCAACTGGGTACTGGCAACTGATTCTTATGAGTCTTAAAGCCCAACTCGAAGCGATCGTTTACGCGGCGGAGATGCCGATTACCTTGGACCAGATCATCCAGTTGGTCAAAGATGGGGTTCTTGCCGAGGGTGCTGCCGACGACAATGAAGTCAAGTCGCGGGTACGCGCGGCACTGGAAGAACTGATCACGGACTTCTCGGGCGCCGAACACGGCATTGAAGTCCGCCAGGTTGCGGGCGGGTACCGGATGTCCACCAAGCCGGAGCAGCATGACGTAATTCGCGCTTTCGCCAAGGGACTGAAGCCGCCCATCCGGCTTTCGCTGCCCGCGCTTGAGACGCTGGCCGTGATTGCCTACAAGCAACCGGTCACCGTGCCGGAGATCAGCGAGATCCGCGGCGTGGATTCCGGCGGAGTGATTGCGACTTTGCTGGACCGCAAACTCATCACGACCGCGGGAAGAAAGGCAGTGATCGGCCGCCCGATTCTTTATCGGACGAGCAAGGAATTCCTGCTGCGCTTCGGGCTGAAGGACGTCGGCGAACTGCCCAGCATGGAGGAGTTCGAGAAGTTGGTGGCGGAGTCGTTCCAGAGCGATCTACTGATGGAACCGGCTGCCGCCGAGAGCGCACCGGCGGAAGCTGCACAACCCTTGGACACCGTGGAAGCCGCGGTCGTGGACGACGAGGTGACGGCCGAGGTGGCGGTGGCTGGGGACATTGCGTCGGGGGACAAGAACCCGGCAGCTTGAATTTCGAAATGTTCTGCGGCGTTTAAGGCGCGGCCCTCGCATGAGGGGCAGCACGAGTCGATGGATGAGGCAGAGTGCCGTCCCTTGCGGGACTACCAAATCTTTCCTCATGCTACCTGGCGCCTACGCGCCGGGCTTTCCTGTTTCGCCGCGACGCGAGTGGACCTCTCGGCAGAGCCACACGGAGTCAAGCACCCTTCTGTTAGTCTGAATCTGATGCCCCCTGAGCGCTTACAAAAAATCATGGCCGCCGCCGGAGTCGCCTCGCGCCGCAAGGCTGAAGAACTCATCACTTCGGGACGCGTGAAGGTGAACGGACAGGTGGTCACCGAACTGGGCACGAAAGCGGACGCGGAGCAGGACCACATCCGCGTGGATGGCAAACTGCTGCAGGGGCCAGAGCGCTACACCTATATCGCGCTCAACAAGCCCAAGGGGTATGTCACCACGGTGAGCGACCCTGAAAAACGGCCGACCGTGATGGACCTGGTGCGCGGGGTCAAAGCGCGCGTGTATCCCGTGGGCCGACTGGACTGGGCGAGCGAAGGGCTGCTCCTTATGACGAATGACGGAGCGTTGGCCAACGGACTGATGAAAGCGGAATCGCACGTTCCGAAAGTCTATGTGGTGAAGGTTGCCGGGCAGCCCGAAGAGGGAAAACTCGAAAAGCTGCGCCGGGGAGTTTCGATTGCCGAAAAAGGCGGGCGGCGCATGCGCACGGCTCCGGCAAAAGTCCAACTCATACGGGAAGCGGATAATCCGTGGCTCGAAGTGACCCTGGTGGAAGGGCGCAACCGCCAGATCCGGAAAATGTTCGAAGAGGTGGGCCACCACGTGGAGAAGATCCGGCGGGTGAAATTCGGCCCGCTGTCGCTGGATGTGCCGCCCGGGGAATTCCGCAACCTGACATTGAAGGAAGTCGCGCAACTGAAAGCGGCGGCTTCAGGCCCGAAGACGCCGAAACCGCGCGCACCGAAGCCCAATCGCGAGCACAGAAACCGAGCCGCGACCGCCGCAACTAAAGCAACCGCTAGCGCTTCTCCGCGGCAATCATCGGCAAGCGGGCAGCGCCGTACAGGCCGGCGTCGCTTCCCAGCAGCGCGCGCGTGATGATGGTCTTGCGGCCGGAACCTGGATCCACGTGCGCCGACGCGCCTCCGCTGGAAGCCAATGGATCGGGCGGGGCGGTGGCGGCATACACCATGCAGCGCTGGCGCAATTCCTCAAAAATGGTTGGCGAGAAGGCATCCCACGCGCTCGAAACTCCTCCGCCGATCACGTACATTGGCAGGTTGAGCGAGTTCACCATGCTGGAGAGCACAATCCCCAGGGCGCGCCCTACGCGCCGGTAGATGCGGCGCGCATCTTCGTCACCCTGAATGGCCAGGTTGTAAATGGACTTGGCGCTGAATTCAGGATCGGCGTGCGAGGCGCGGGCCAGGGCCGAAGCTGGATCGGCAGCAATCGCTTCCCGCGCCATGTGGACCACCGCCGTCGCCGAAGCATACTGCTCCAGACAGCCGCGGTTGCCGCATTTGCAGGGATAGCCCTCGGGCTCAACCGTGCTATGTCCGAATTCTCCAGCCATACCGTTCATGCCGTGCCAGATCTTGCCGCCCAGGACGAGCCCGCCGCCGACTCCGGTACCGAGCGTGAGCATTACCATGTCGGCGAAGGCCTTGGCGGCCCCCAGCCATTTCTCGCCAAGGGCGGCTACGTTGGCATCATTTTCGAGGATGACCATCGTGCTCAGCCGGCGCTCGATTTCCGCGCGCACGGGGTAGTCCGCCCAGCCGGGGAGGTTCGGCGATTCGCGGAGCAGTCCGCTCTCCATGTCGATGATGCCGGGCACGCCAATGCCGATGCCCAGCAGCGCGGCCGAATTCTTGTACTTTTCGGAGAGGCGCTGAATGGCATCGCACATGTCGTTGAGGACGTGATCGCGCCCCAGCGACACCTTGGTGCCCAGCGTAACTTTCTCCACAAGCAGGCCCTGCTCATCCACCGCCGCGATGCGCAGGTTGGTACCGCCTAAGTCCACACCGATCGAGAAGCTGTTCATAGGAAGAACTCTGCCGCCCTTACAATAGCCGATTTGCCCAACTTTTGTTTTTACAGGGCAGGCTTGGATTCGTCAATATTAAATCGTTATAGTAGCGCTATTTTTGACATTTTGGACAGTAATGACTGCTCCGCCCCAACAGGACAATCCGCTTGATTGCGGCCTTGCACACCAGGCAGGGCTCAGTTTCACGGCCGTACACCCGATGTTGAAGCTGAAAGAATCCTTCTTCGCCGTCGGCATCCACATAGTCGGAAATGGAGGAGCCGCCCAGCGCAATCGCCTCGCGCAGCACCTCCTGCACGGAACGGTGGAGCTTGCCCAATTGCTCACGGGTGAGAGTGGCCGCCCGGCGCCGGGGACGAATGCCGGCCCGAAACAGGGATTCATCCGCGTAGATGTTGCCCACACCTCGCAGCAGCTTCTGATTGAGGAGGGCGCTCTTGATGGGCGTCCTGCGTCCGCGAAACAGCGACTGGAACTGCTCTTCGGTGGCCTCCAGCGGCTCGATGCCGCCGGGATCGAATCCAGCCAGCTGAACGCTGAGCTTGCCAAACATGCGGGGATCGACGAACCGAAGTTCGCGGCCGGAGGCAAGCGTGGCGATGAGATGAGAGTGTTTGACGATCTCGGCGGCCGGTTCGCACACTACCATGCGCCCGGTCATGCCGAGATGGACGATCCACTGTGCCTTGTGGGACGTAGACGCGGCACCTCGCCTCTGTCCGCCAATTGGGCGTCGGCGTGTTTTGTCAGGAGCAGCCTTTCCCTCCAGGTCGAACACAATATGTTTGCCGGCACGATGGACACGGGAAATCCGCTTCCCTTCGAGCGTGGAAGCGATCGTCGCCGCCGGGGATTTAAGCGGCTGCGGCCGGGATCCAATCCAGACGGACTCGATCGTGTCGCCCGCCACTCGCTTGTGGAGCCCGCGGACGATGGTTTCGACCTCAGGGAGTTCAGGCATCGGGATTTCAGTCTACAAGAACGCCGTAGGGCGCCGTTCACGAGCCTAAGGCCAGGCAGTCAAAGCCCGCTCCCCGCGGGGATCGCAGCACGCAGGTAACCTTGACCGCCCCTTACCTGGCTGCGATGCTTCCAATCGTGCCAGTAAAGCCACCCAACTCGCGGAAGCGCGGCCGCCCGCCGCGCATCTGCGTCCCGAACAGCGAACGCGCGCTATTCACGGTGGATGACCGCCAGTTCGTGGGCGTCATTCAGCGTCTTTCATTGACGGGTGGCTCGGCTATTCTCGCCAAAGGACCGATTCCACGGGGCACGATGGGCGGCATGGAGTTGAAGACCGTATTTGGGAAAGTCTCGGCCCATGTGGAATTTCTTCAGACTGGCGCCGACGGCATCCCGCTGGCCCAGGCTTTCCGCTTTCTTGCCATGGATGACGCCAGTGCGGAACGGTTCAAAGCTGCCGCGGCGCAAATGGTGGCGGAAGGCTTCAGTGACGCCGACAGCGGCGGGCAAGCGGGGCAGACATTCAGCAAACTGCTCCTCAGCGTGCGCCGCCTGGCAGCCACGATTTCATCCGGAAGATAGGCGCAAGCCGCTTTCCTCGTTTGCCCCTCCACAGCCCGATTCGGTATGCTAGGACGTACACACCAGGCTCCGCCGATCACCCCAGTTTTCAAGTCCATTACCAGCCGCGGGGCAAGCAGTGTGTGCGGCCATACTGTTTGCGATCATGACGCGGCCTGGCGGTTGCCCAAATTCCACGGGAGTATGAATTGAACAGAGGCAAAACAGCGGTCATTGTTGGCGCCCAATGGGGCGACGAAGGCAAGGGCAAGATTGTCGATGTGCTCACCCAGACCTACTCGGTGGTAGCCCGCTATGCCGGCGGCCACAACGCGGGACACACGGTCATCATCCATGGGAAGAAGTTCATCCTGCAACTGGTGCCGGGCGGGATTCTGCGGCCGGGCTGCATCAACGTCATCGGGAATGGCGTAGTTTTCGATCCACTGGCTTTCCTGAAGGAAGTGGGAACACTGCGCGCCGGGGGCGTGACGGTGGACAAGAATCTGTTCATCTCGAGCCGCGCGCAGGTCATCCTGCCCTACCACCGCATGATGGAACTGGGCTCGGAGAACGCGCCGGGCCGGGTGAAGATTGGTACCACTTCGCGCGGGATCGGACCGGCTTACGAAGATAAGATGGGCCGGCGTGGTCTGCGGGTCGCCGACCTGCTTGACACTGTACTGCTGCGCACGCACATCGAGAATGCGTGCCGCGAGAAGAACATGATCGCGCATGCGCTGTTCAATTCCGACCCGCTGGATGCCGACAAGATGTTCAAGGAATATTCCGAAGCTGCGGAGAAAATCGCGCCTTTTGTTTGCGACACGGCCCTGCTGCTGAACAAGGCGTTGGCAGAGGGCAAATCCATCGTCTTCGAAGGTGCGCAGGGCACCATGCTCGACATCGATCACGGCACCTATCCGTTCGTCACGTCGTCGAGCGCGACCTCCGGTGGAGCAGCGACCGGCACCGGAGTGCCGCCAACCTCGATTGACACAGTCATCGGCATTACTAAGGCTTACTGCACGCGGGTTGGCGGTGGACCGTTTCCGAGCGAGGCGCTCGGTGCGGAAGGCGAGGACCTGCGCAAGCGGGGCAACGAATTCGGCGCGGTGACGGGACGTCCGCGCCGAACCGGCTGGCTCGATTTGCCTCTGCTTCGCTACGCTGGCATGATTAACGGAATCTCCTGGCTGGTGGTCACGAAGCTGGACGTTCTCGACCACTTAACTGAGATTCCGGTGTGCGTGGGATATAAAGTGGACGGCAAGGAGACGGCCGAAATTCCGGCGCAAGCCTGCGGATACGAGAAGATCGAGTGCCTGTACCGCACCATGCCGGGCTGGGCCACGTCGACCCAGGGAGCCACGACGGTTGAGGGTCTGCCCAAGGCGGCGCGCGAATACTTGACCTTCATCGAGAAAGAAACTGGGGCGCGCGTGGGGATGATTTCTACCGGGCCGGATCGTGACCAGACGATCCTGGTTCCCGAATTTGTGAGCCGGTTGGGCCTGAAGGAAATCAAGAGCCCGGCAGTTCGGGCCTGAGCCAAGCACGAGAACAGAGCAGAACGGAGCGAAGGATGGTGGTATTAGCGGTGACCTGGATGGCAAAGACCGGACGAGAGTCCGAAGTGGCGGCAGTATTCGAAAAACTTACCGCCGAGTCGCGCAAAGAGCCGGGCTGCGTCGTGTATCAGGTACACAAACACAAGACCGATCCGCGCCGGTTCTTCATCTACGAGCAGTACAAAGATGACGCCGCGATCGAGGCGCACCGCACCGCCCCGCACTTCCTGCAATACGCAAAAAAAGACCTGCCCAAGATCGCTGACCGGGTCGAGGGACATCTGTTCGAGCCGCTGGGGTAGGGGAGACCAGTTCTCAGTACCCAGTACCCAGTACCCAGTTCTCAGTTCTCAGTTCTCAGTTCTCAGTTCTCAGAGATAGATGGGCGCAGCTTCCGAAAGGGTCCCCTGGGAACTGGCTTTACTTGTCCGCCATCAGAACGCCGCCCGAAGCATAGCTTTCCTTCGAGACTTCAATAAACGTCACGACAATGGCTTCACGGCGCGCCCCCGCTTCTTCGACCATCGTATCGGTGATGCGCTGGGCGATCTTGCGTTTCTGATCGGCGGTGCGGCCTTGGAGCATGGTTATTTGAACGAGAGGCATAGAAGTCCAGTTCTCAAAATCAGTTCTCAGTTCTCGGTTCCCAGTTCTCAGTGAAACCTCAGGCCCGCGTGACGGAAACTGAGAACTGAGAACCGGGAACTGAGAACTTATCTAGCAAGTTCGTACCCGGCAAAAAAGAAGCTCAGTTCATAGCGAGCCGTGTCATCCGCATCGGAGCCATGGATCGCGTTGTACTCGATGGTCGAGGCCCACTTCTTGCGGATGGTGCCTTCTTCGGCGTTGGCCGGGTTGGTAGCGCCCATCAGCTTGCGGAGATCAGCGATGGCATTTTCCTTTTCCAGCGCCAACGCCACGATGGGGCCGCTCGACATGAAATCCGTGAGCGAGTTGTAGAACGGCCTGCTCGCGTGCACCGCGTAGAAATGCTCCGCCTGGTGTTTGGATATCTCCAGCATCTTGATGGCAAGGATGTGGAATCCGTTTTTTTCGAACTGCTCGATGATGTCTCCGACCGCGTTCTTCTTGACCGCGTCGGGCTTGATGATGGTCAGAGTGCGTTGCAGTGTTTTCATAGGTCAGGTGTCAGGTCTCAGGTAACGGGTCTCAGGACCCAAGCGTACGGCTCTAAACTTTTGCTCCCAGCGCTGCTACCAGCGTCTCGCCGATATCGGCGGGGGACTTCGCTACCTTGATCCCGGCTTTCTCCATGGCAGCGATTTTTTCTGCCGCCGTGCCTTTGCCGCCAGAGATGATGGCGCCGGCGTGGCCCATGCGGCGTCCCGGAGGCGCGGTCTGTCCGGCAATGAAGCCCACCACGGGTTTCTTCATATGGGTCTTCACGAAGTCGGCCGCGACTTCTTCCGCGTTGCCGCCGATCTCGCCGATCATGATCACGGCCTCGGTCTGGGGGTCACGGTTGAACAGGTCGAGCGCGTCCACGAAATTCGTCCCGATGATCGGGTCGCCGCCAATCCCGAGGGCGGTCGATTGCCCGATGCCGCGCTGGGTGAGTTGGTGCACGGCCTCATAGGTCAGCGTGCCCGAGCGCGACACGATGCCCACGCTGCCTTCCTTGTGAATGTGCCCCGGCATGATGCCGACCTTGCACTTTCCCGGTGAGATGATGCCCGGGCAATTTGGGCCGATGAGCCGGGAGCGGCGGTCCTGCAGGAAGTCCCAGGCGCGCACCATGTCGAGCGTGGGGATGCCCTCGGAGATGCAGACGATCAGTTCAATCTCGGCGTCGGCGGCTTCCATGATGGCGTCGGCCGCAAACGGCGGGGGAACAAAGATGACGGTGGCGTTGGCGCCGGTCTTGTCCGCAGCCTCTTGCACGGTGTTGAAGATCGGCCAGCCCTCGTGCGTGGTGCCGCCCTTGCCGGGCGTGACTCCGCCGACGACCTGTGTGCCGTAGGCAGCGCAGGCCTTGGCGTGAAACGTTCCTTCGCGGCCGGTGAGGCCCTGCACGATCAGCCTTGTACTTTTATTAACCAGGATTGCCATGAGTGCTCACTTTCAAAAAACTCGCAACTCGTTACTCGCCACCCGCGACTAGCCCCTCGCGGCCGCTACCACTTTTTCTGCTGCGTCCTTCATGGTTTCGGCGACCGTAAAATTCAACCCTGAATCTTTCAGGATCTGCTTGCCTTCCTGAACGTTGGTACCTTCGAGGCGCAGGACAATAGGCAGCTTGATGTTCGTTTTCTTGGCGGCCTCGACCACACCGGTGGCCAAAGTGTCGACACGCAGAATTCCGCCGAAGATGTTGATCAGCACGGCGCGCACGTTCTTGTCGCTCAGCAGGATTTCAAAGGCGTACGCAACCTGCTCGGCGGTCGCGCCGCCGCCCACGTCGAGGAAATTGGCCGGCATGCCGCCCGCGTACTTGATGATGTCCATGGTGGCCATGGCGAGACCGGCGCCGTTCACCATGCAGCCCACATTGCCGTCGAGTTTGATGTAGTTGAGGTTGTGCCTGGACGCCTCAACCTCGAGCGGATCTTCCTCCGTCACATCGCGCAGGTCGCGGATGTCGGGGTAACGGAAGAGCGCGTTGTCGTCAAAATTCATCTTGGCGTCGAGGGCAAAGAGGCGGCCATCGGTGGTCGTAATGAAGGGATTGATTTCAAGCAATGAAGCGTCGGTATCGAGAAACGCCCGATAGAGGCTGGTCAGAAACTTCACCGCTGGAATAATCTGCGCGCCGGCCAATCCCAATCTGAAAGCGATCTTGCGCGCCTGGAACGGCTCCAGACCCAGGCCCGGATCGATGTACTGCTTGAGGATCGCTTCGGGCCTTTCGGCTGCAACCTGCTCGATATCCATGCCGCCCGCCGCGGAGGCCATGAATACCGGCTTGCCCTCGCCGCGATCGATCAGAATGCCGAGATAAAGTTCCTTCGCGATGGGAAGCGTCTCTTCAATCAGCAATCGACGAACGACGCGGCCTTCGGGGCCAGTCTGGTGCGTGATCAGTGTCATGCCCAGCATTTTGCCGGCAATTTCGCTGGCCTCGGCGACGGACTTCGCAATCTTGACACCGCCGCCTTTCCCGCGCCCGCCGGCGTGGATCTGGGCTTTTACGACTACGCCGGTTGCGCCGGAATCGAAAAGACCCTTGGCCGCGGCTTCCGCCTCCTCGCGAGTTAATGCCATCGTGCCGCGCGGCACAGCCACGCCAAATTTCCTCAGGATTGCTTTGCCCTGGTACTCATGAATTTTCATAATGATTCCGAAACCGTCGCTGGTCTTTGGTCGTTGGTCGTTCGCGATCACCCACCGAGGCAAATGCTGCCCAATGAAACTCCCGGGAGGAACTTTTGCTTGCGGCGTCAAACAGTATGCAGCAAACTTACAATTTTATAGAAGGCGGAAGGGTTGGTGCAAACGGCGGCGATCACATCCGTGGGTGATCTGCTACCCTTCTGGGGAACCCATGATCACCGAAGTGCTCCATCGTCTCGCCAATCACCGCCAGTCGCTCTCCCGCGAGGAGGCGCGCGCGGTGATGATCGAGGTCTTGACTGGAAAGTGTACGGACGCGCAGATTGCCGCGCTGCTGGTGGCGCTGCATATGAAGGGCGAGACAGTGGAAGAGATTGTCGGCTTCGCCGAGGCAGTTCGAGCCGCAGCCACTCCCCTCGCGATCCGTGCCGACTCCGTGCTGGACGCCAGCGGCACCGGCCGTGACGCGCTGGTGGATACCTGCGGCACCGGCGGCGATACCAGCGGGACCTTCAACATTTCCACCGCGACCGCTTTGGTGACAGCCGGAGCCGGAGTGCGCGTGGCCAAGCATGGCAACCGCAGCATCACTTCCAAGTGCGGGTCGGCCGATGTGATGGAAGCGCTCGGCGTAAATATTGACTTGGCGCCGGCGAGGATCGCTGCCTGCCTGGAACAAGTGGGGATTGCGTTTCTGTTTGCGCCTGCCATGCATTCGGCGATGAAGTACGTGCAACCCGTCCGGCGGGAATTGCGACTGCGCACGGTGTTCAATCTGCTTGGGCCGCTGACGAATCCGGCGCACGCCACTTGCCAGGTAGTGGGAGTTTATTCGGCTGATTTGGTGGAGAAACTGGCGGAGGCACTCAGCATGCTGGGGCTGCACCGGGCGCTGGTCGTGCACGGGAGTGACGGATTGGACGAGATCACCATTACTGGCGCGACACGCATCGGCGAAGTGCGCGAAGGGCAGGTGCGCACGTATGAAGTCACGCCGGAGGAATTTGGAATGCCGCGAGCTTCGCTCGACGATATTGGGGGCGGGGATGCCGCACTTAATGCTTCGCTTGTCCGGGACGTGCTTGCTGGGAAGAAATCAGCGCGGCGCGATGTGGTGCTGCTCAATGCCGCTGCGGCCTTAGTCGCGGCGGGGCGTGCCGATCACCTGCGGGACGCTGTGCCGCTCGCCGCGCAGGCGATTGATTCGGGGGCGGCTGTCGACAAACTCGCCGCTCTCATCAGCTTTACCAGCGGTCACAACTAGGTCGGTTGTCGACACCTTTCGAGACTTTTCAGGAGGGAGCGATGAAACAAACAGTATTGGCAGCAGGGTTATTTCTTATTACGGCTATTGGCCTTGCCCAGGACATCCAGGTAAACCGTCAAAACAAGACTATTGCGGTTACCGCAGACGAATCCATAACGGCCGACGCCGAGGTCGCGATTCTCGAAATCGGCTACCACAATTACGCGCCTAGCCAGGAAACTGCTTTTCGGGACAACGTTCGCGCGGCCGAACAGATTACAAAGGCGTTTTTGGATGCCAAGATTCCCAAAGGAAACATTGAGACAGACAAACTGCGGCTCGGCCGCACGGAGACGGACGAGAAATGGACAGCCGACATGAAAAGGGATCGCCAGTTTCATGCGCAACAGTCGTGGCACGTTACCGTGCTCGCGGCAGAGGCACAAACTGTAGTCGATGTATCCGTCAAAGCCGGGGCAAATGAGGTCGATGACGTCGACTGGAATGTCGTCGACCCTCTGGCCCTGCAAGCCAAAGCAAGCGGCGCCGCATTGGCAAAAGCCCGAGCCGTCGCCGAGCAAATGGCAAAAGGCCTCGGGACGAAACTAGGTGAGTTGGTCTACGCCAGCAACCGTGCCCCGGTGGCAAAGCCGTGGCGGGGCATGACCCAAAACGCTACCGTATCAACGATGGCGGTCGCGATAAGAGAGGAGCCCAAGCTAACCCTGTTCCCGCAGAAGGTGAAGAGCGACGCTACCGTCTATGCTGTGTTTTCGATCGAGTAAGAACGGACTGCAGGCAACGGGCTACTGGTTAGCCATTTTCTTCAGCTTTTCAATCTGAGCGAGATGATTAGCGCCGTGGACACCGATTCTCTCGACTATTTCCGCGACTGTCATTTCCCGCTGCATCTCGGGATGAAAGGCGGACTTGGTGAGGTCGGCGGGCGTCAATCGTCGCAGCAGGCGAAGGTTGTGGTGACGGGCGATTCCGTAGAAGGCGACCAGTTCGGCGGGCGGCGAATCCAGGTAGTTCAGATTGCGCGCCCACGCGTCCTGGTCCAGAGGCGCAATGACCGGTTTGGTGTCGGCGAGCATCTGGCGCACGCGGTATCCGAGGACGATTTCCATGTCGGCGAGGTGGCCGAGGACTTCTTGCACACACCATTTGTCGGGCGAAGGTTTGTAGCGCAGAACGGTGTCGGACAAACCGGAAACGGCGGCCGCGATTTCTTTCGGGCTCTTCTCGGCGGCATCGAGATGTTTCTTCAACTCTGCTTCCGTCATGCGCCCTCCTATTGCCTCCACTCTCCTACTTCACTTCGACCCGATCCATGTACTCGGCCACTTGCACGTTCCATCCCAATTCCTTCCTCATCAAGTCGCGCATTTGGGAAGCTGCCGATGGCTCACCATGGACGAGGTAGGTAACGCCGGGCTTGCTGGTGAACGTCCGCAACCACTCGATCAACTCCGGGGGATCGGCGTGGTCGCTGAACTGCTCGAGCGCTGCGACCTGTGCGCGAATCGGAACGAAACCGCCGAATATTTTCACCTCGGGCGCACCGCTCTTGATGGTGAAGCCGCGCGTGCCGGGCGCCTGGAATCCGATGAAGAGCACAAGGTTCTTCGGGTCGGGCAGACGCTGCGCCAGGTGATGCAGGATGCGTCCTCCGGTGACCATGCCGCTCGACGAGATGATGATGGAAGGAAAGTGGCTCTCGTTGATTTTCTTCGATTGCTCGGAGGTCTGGGCGAAGGTAACGCCGGGCCAGTCGACCGGCGAACCATACTTCTTGATCAGATCGGCCGCCTGGGGCGTGTACTCGCCGGAGTACTTAAGGAAAATATTGACCGCCTTGATGGCCATCGGGCTGTCGCAGTAGATCGGGACGCGCGGAATCTGCCCCGACTCCATCAGTTCCTTCAAGATGAAGAGAAATTTCTGGGTGCGCTCCACGGCAAACGCGGGCACGATGACGCTGCCGGCGCGCTGCACAGTCTCACGAATGAGCTTTGCCAGTTCCGGCCGCGGGTCGGTGTGCGGGTGCTCCCGGTTGCCGTAAGTGGATTCCATGACGAGCACATCGGCGGTCTCGCCTTCCTGCGGGCCGGAGTGGACGACCTTACCGGGCGCAATCTCGCTGTCGCGCACGCGTCCGATGTCGCCGGTAAAAAGCAGCCGCCGGGTCTGGCCGTTGGTCATCAGCGTGATCTCAGCCATGGTCGATCCCAGGATATGGGCGGCGGGCACGAAGCGGAAAGACAACTCGGGGCTCAGTTGGGTGGCCTGCCCCACTGCAACCGGCTTGAAAAACTGCATGCACTTCTCTGCCTCTTCCATGGTGTAAAGGGGCAGCGCCGGATCGTGCTTGGAGATTTTCTTCTTGTTGTAGAACGCGGCGTCTTCTTCCTGGATGTGCCCGGAATCGGGTAACACGACCGAGCAGAGGTCGATCGTGGGCGGGGTGGCGTAGATCGAGCCCTTGAAACCTTCCTTCACCAGCCGCGGAATCCATCCGCAGTGGTCGAGGTGGGCGTGCGTCAGAATGACGGCGTCAATCTCGTGGGCCGGAACCGGCGTGTCCTGCCAGTTGCGTTCGCGCCACTCTTTCGGTCCCTGGAACAGGCCGCAATCGATCAGCACCTGGAGACCTTGCTTACCGCTAGAGTCAGAGGTGGTATTGATCAGGTGCTTTGAGCCGGTGACCGTGCCGGCAGCGCCGAGGAATTGAATGTAGGACACACTCGCTCCTATGGGGGACAAAGAGAATCTACCACGGAGACACGGAGACACGGAGGAAAGCAAAGCACTCTGAGATTGCAGAGGTCAGAGGTCAGATTGCAGAGGTAAGATCAACCCCGGGTTTCACTTCTGCAATCTGACCTCTGACTTCTGCAATGG
>Ga0302321_100000291_pt1 | contig 44798 bp, 26 predicted proteins | sample Fen_T0_1_FD_202505 | JGI IMG/M metagenome (GOLD analysis project Ga0302321, IMG submission 202505) | Peat permafrost microbial communities from Stordalen Mire near Abisko, Sweden - Fen_T0_1 | ecosystem: Environmental > Terrestrial > Soil > Wetlands > Permafrost | place: Sweden: Abisko... | reverse complement strand
CGTGTTTGTTGGTTCCACGACATCTGGGCTCAGTTGATGATCGTGGTCGCCACCACGTGCGCCGCGCTCGCGGCGGTTCACAGCCGCGCGCCTGCGATCGAAGTCGATGACGCCGCGCTGACGACGCAGCCGCCGGTCGATCACCGAACCGTCGTGCGCTGCGATCGCGTGGCAGACCTCGGATGGACGCTGACGCAAGACGTCGGGGCCACGCAGCGCGTGGTGTTCTGCGTGATCGGCACGCACGTGTTGCCCGTCTTGCACACCGAAGGCGACAACCCCGTCGAGGGCGGCGCGATCCTCGGCAAGCTCCAGCACCTGCCGTCCCCGACCGTTGCGCCGTGGGTCCCTGCGATCCAGCGCGACACCAACTTGAACGCGCGCTGCTACCACGACCTCTACCTCGAGCACGAGGGCGAGATCGACCGCCACGTGGCGTGGGTCGCGGCCATCGCATGCAGCCTCGGCGCGCTCGTGGGTTGGCCGCTCTGGATCGCCGCGTTCCGCCGCCGTCGCCGCGCGGCCTGACCCACCGCGGACGCAGTCCTCGCTCGAGGTCGAGCTTGGGTGCCCTTTGATCGAGCCCTCGCTTCAGCGGCTGGCGGCGAGCCAGATCGCGAACGCGATCACCACGGCGAGGCCGAGTGCGACGCCGGCGCGCAGCGCGTAGCGCCGGACCTGCCGCGCCCGCGCCTGGCGAGGATCGCGCGGCGGCGCGAGGTGGCCGAGGCTCCGCTGCGAGGCGGTGTGGGACAGCTCGGAGAGCGAGCGCAGCTGGACGTGCAGCGGCACGCGCGGCTGATCGACCCGCGGCTTGTCGTCGTCGCGATCCTTCATCGAGATCACGCGGATCGGCGGCGGGTTGCCCGCGGGATCGACGTCCGCGGTCGCGTGCTCGACGACGGCGAACCCCGGATGCGGGTCGACCTCGGTCGGGCCGACGTCGAACCAATCGAACCGGCCCGACGAGTTCCGCGACGCGTTCTGCGTCGAGCTGCCCCGCGCTGGGAGCGGATCGGGGTCGTACCGCGCCGCGCTCGCGTCGTCGGTCGGCTGCCGAGGACGCGCCGTCATCGCCCGGTCGACCCGAAGCCGCCCGCTCCGCGGCCGGTGCTCGGCAGCTCGTCGACCTCGGCGAGCTCGGCCTGGACGACCGGGGCGACCACGAGCTGGGCGATCCGCTGGCCTGGCTCGATCCGGACCGGCCGATCGCCGTGGTTGATCAAGAGCACGATCAGCGGCCCGGTGTAGTCGGCGTCGATCGTCCCAGGGGCGTTGACCAAGGTGACGCCATGCTCGCGCGCCAGGCCCGATCGCGGCCGGATCTGGCCCTCGTGACCCTCGGGCAGCTTGATCGCGAGGCCCGTGGGGATCGCCACGCGGCTGCCGACCGCGATCTCGATCGGTGCATCGAGCGCGGCGCTCAGGTCGAGCCCGGCGGCGCCCGCGGTCATGTAGCGCGGGACGAGCGCGTCGGGCCGAAGCTTCTTGATCATCACCCGGGGACGCATCGGCACCGCATCCTACGCCGCCTGGGTCGAACAGCTACCCGCGTTCGTCGCCGATGTGACACAGGCAACGCAGGTCGGCGTCAGATGATGTAATTGTGGATCTCTTCAGGACCTGGGTTCGCGTCGAGCGCCTCGCGGCGCGACAGCCGGATCTTGCCGTCGCGATCGACCTTGATGCACTTCACGACGACCTCGTCGCCCTCGCTGAGCACGTCCTCGACCGAGCGGATCCGCTCCTTGGCGACCTCGGAGATGTGGAGCAGGCCATCGGTGCCTGGCATGATCTCGACGAACGCGCCGATCTCGACGATCTTCTTGACGATGCCATTGTAGAACTCGCCGACCTGCGGCTCCATCGTGAGCCCCGAGATCAGCGCCTGGGCCTGCTCGATCGCCTTGCCGTTCGACGACGCGATCGACACGACGCCGTTGTCGGCGATGTCGATCTGGGCGCCGGTCTGCTCCTGGATCGCGCGGATCGTCTTGCCGCCGGGTCCGATGATGTCGCGGACCTTGTCGGGCTTGATCTGCACCGTGACGATGCGCGGCGCGTAGATCGACACCTCGTCGCGCGGCATCGAGATCGCGTGGTCCATCTTGTCGAGGATATGGATCCGGCCGCGCTTGGCCTGCTCGAGCGCCTTCTCGAGGATCTCACGGGTCAGGCCGTCGACCTTGATATCCATCTGCAGCGCGCAGATGCCGCGCCGCGTGCCGGTGACCTTGAAGTCCATGTCGCCGAGGTGATCCTCGTCGCCGAGGATGTCGGACAGCACCACGTAGTCGGCGCCCTCCTTCATGAGGCCCATCGCGATGCCCGCGACCGGCGACTTGGTCGGCACGCCGGCATCCATCAGCGCGAGCGAGCCGCCGCACACCGACGCCATCGACGAGCTGCCGTTGGACTCGAGGATGTCGGACACCACGCGGATGGTGTACGGGAAGTCCTCGTAGACCGGCACGATCGCCTCGACGCTGCGCTCGGCGAGGAAGCCGTGGCCGACCTCGCGCCGCGACTGGCCGCGCAACGGCTTGACCTCTCCCGTCGAGAACGGCGGGAAGTTGTAGTCCATGTAGAACGTCTTCTTCTGGTCGCCGAGCAGCGTGTCGAGCTTCTTCTCGTCGTACTTGGTGCCCAGCGTGACGGCGACCAGCGCCTGGGTCTCGCCGCGGGTGAACAGCGCCGAGCCGTGCGCGCGCGGCAGCACGCCGGTCTCGATCGTGATCTGGCGGACTTCGTCGAGGTCGCGGCCATCGATCCGCTTGCGGGTCGCCAGCGTGTTGCCGCGCGCCCACTTCTTCTGGACCTTGCCGTACGCGGCGTCGACGTCCTTCGCCTTGCCGGCCCACGGCTGGCCCTCGGCCGTCAGCTGCGCGCGGAGGTCGAGGTGCAGCCCCGACAGCGCGTCACGGCGCAGCTTCTTGTCCTTGGTGGTCATCGCCTCGCCCAGGCGGCTCCACGCGATCTCCTTGACGCGCGCGGTGAGCGTCTCGTCGACGACCGGCGGGGTGAACGGCCGCTTCTCCTTGCCGTTGGCCACGCGCAGCCGCTCCTGGAGCTCGATCAGCGGCTGGACCGCCTGGTGCGCGAACAGCAGCGCGTCGATCACGACGTTCTCCTGCAGCTCCTTCATCTCGCCCTCGACCATCATGATCGCGTCCTTGCTGGCCGCGACGATGATGTCCATCTCCGACTTCTCGCGCTCGGCGAACGTCGGGTTGGCGACGAACTCACCGTCGATCCGGCCGATCCGGACGCCGGCGATCGGGCCCGCCCACACGAGATCCGACAGGTGCAGCGCCGCCGACGCGCCGGTCATCGCGAGCACGTCGGTCGGGTTCTCGCGGTCGAACGACACCACGCCGGCGATGATCTGCGTGTCGATGAACCAGCCCTTGGGAAACAGCGGGCGGACCGGCCGATCCATGAGGCGGCAGATCAGGATCTCGTCGTTGGTGCTGCGGCCCTCGCGGCGGAAGAAGCTGCCCGGGATCTTTCCCGAGGAGTAGAACTTCTCCTGGTACTCGCAGGTCAGCGGCATGAAGTCGATGTCGCGCGGCTGCTGCGAGCCGGCGGCGGTGACGAGCACGACGCTCTCGCCGCAGCGAATCACGACCGAGCCGCTGGCCTGCTTGGCCCACTTGCCGGTCTCGATGACGATCTCTTTGCCGCCGACGACGGCGGTCTCGCGAACATATGGCATACGCAAACCCCTCTGTAAGGTGCTCGCATCGCCTGGCCGCGGCCTCGTGGCCTGGTCCCTCTGCCCAACCTCTCGAGCGCGCCTCCGACGGTGGCAGCTCGAGAGACTCGACGGAACGATCAAACCAGCGCGATTCCTCAGTTCGACGACGCGAAAGACTTGTTCTTGGTTCGCACGCGGTATGGCACACTCCCGCGTGAAAGAAAAGCCCCGTAACCATCCAGGGTTGGCTGGATGAACGCAGATCTTGCGTCGATCGCGCAGGCGGCGGTGGCACCGCCCGCGGCGCGTGAGCGCAGCCTCCTCTGGAGGCGCTCGCCGACTAGCGGCGGAGGCCGAGCACTTCGATCAGCTTGCGATAGCGATCGAGGCTCTTGCGCTTCAGGTAGTCGAGCAACGCGCGGCGCTGGCCGACCATCTTCAGGAGACCACGGCGGCTGTGGTGATCCTTGTGGTTATTCTTCAGGTGCTCGGTCAGGTGCGCGATGCGCTCCGACAGCAGGGCGACCTGCACTTCGGGCGAACCTGTATCGCCTTGGTGCTGCTGGAACTTCGAGATGGTCTCGGCTTTGCGGACGGTAGAAACGGGCATGGCGGGACTCCAGTCGCCGACGGACGCGCCCCAGATGAGCGAGCACCGCGGTCGAGCGCAGATTGGGGGAACGGGCGGCGAGCGTCAAGCCAGCCGCGGCCCAGACTGCACGATCGTTGGACAAGCCATGCAAATCACTCGGGATGGCGGATCGCCCGGCCGCGCAGCACCGGCGGCGGCACCGCCGCGAGCTCGGGAAACACCCGATCGTAGACGGTACGGCCGGCCAGCGGGTGCGCGACGGCGAGCAGCGTGCCGGTGGGGTCGACCAGCTGGAACCGCGGCAGGCCCTCGGCGCCGAACGCCTCGACCGGGAGCTGCACGCCGTTGAACACCTGGGGCACGAGATCGGCGGCGACGGTCACCGACGGTAGATCGGTCGCCTGCTCGGGCGGGATCAGCCGGCCCTCGGCGAGCCGATCGAGGGCCACCGCCTGGGCCAGCGTGAACCGGCCGCTGCGGGTGCGGCGCAGCTCCGCGAGGTGGGCGCCGGCGCCGACCGCGGTGCCGAGATCGGCGACCAGGCTGCGGATATAGGTGCCCTTGCCGCACTCGACCGCGATCCGGAACCGCGGCGGATCGAACGCGATCAGCTCGAGGCGATCGATCCGGATCGTGCGCGGCGTGCGCTCGATGGTCTCGCCGGCGCGGGCCCGGTGGTACATCCGCACCCCGCCCTGCTTGATCGCCGAGTAGATCGGCGGCAGCTGGGCTTGCTCGCCGAGGTGGGCCCCGAGCGCCGCGACCATCGCCTCGCGCGACACCCGGGCGGTGCGCTCGGCGATCACCCGGCCGGTGCGATCGAGCGTATCGGTCTCGACCCCGAGCACGCCGTCGGCCTCGTAGGCCTTGTCGTCGGCGAGCAGGAACTGCGCGAGCTTGGTGCCGGCGCCGACGCAGATCGGCAGGACGCCGGTGGCGATCGGATCGAGCGTCCCGCCGTGGCCAGCGCGATCGACCCCGAGCTCGCGGCGGACGCGCTCCACCGCCTGCGCCGAGCTCACCCCCGCGGGCTTGTCGATGACGAGGATCCCGTGCACGCCGCCCGGCTCACTCAGCGATCGGCTCGTCGGCGGGTGGCTGGGTCACCGGCCGGCTGTAGCGATTGAACGCCTGATCGAGCGCGCGCACGACGCGCTCCTTGGTCTCGACCAGGTCGCCCGGCAGGTGACAGCCGCCGGCGCCGGGGTGGCCGCCGCCGCCGAGCGTCATGCAGATCCGGCCGGCATCGACCCGCTCGCTGCGCGACCGCATCGAGACCCGGACGCCGCCACCCTTGGCGGTGGTGAGCAACACGCCGACCTGGACGCCGTCGACGTTGCGCGCCCAGTTGACCATGCCTTCGATATCCTCCCACGACGCGCGGGCGCCATCGACCATCTCGGTCGTGACGCTCAACAGGCCCGCGCGGCCGGCGCAGTGGAGCTCGAGGGTCGACAGCACCGCGCCGAGCAGCCGCAGCTTGCCCGGGCTCGGCCGCTCCTCGAGCGACGCCGCGATCGCCGAGGGCACCACGCCGGCGCGGACCAGCTCGGACGCGACGCGCAGCACCTCGGCGTTGGTGTTGGCGTGGCGAAACCCGCCGGTATCGCTGATCAGCGACACGTAGAGCGGGATCGCGGACTCGACGGTGATCGGCCAGGCCTCGTGGAGCGCGATGCGATGCACCAGCACGCCCACCGCCGCCGCCGTCGGGTCCCACACGGCGATATCGCCGAACGGATGGCCGCTGGCGTGGTGATCGAGCGTGATGAGCACGCCGCTGACCTCGGGGGGCGGCAGCGTATCGCCGAGCAGCGTGGCGTCGGCGCAGTCGACGACGATCGTGCAGTCGAACCGCTCGTCGAACGACATCGTGTGCACGGTCGTATGGATCAGCGGCAGCCACTTGTAGCGCCGCGCGATCGGATCGGCCGAATAGATCACCGCGGTCTTGCCGCGCGCCCGCAGCAGCGACGCGAGCCCCGCCATCGAGCCGGTGCCGTCGCCGTCGGGGCGCCGGTGGCTGGTCAGCAAGATCCGCTCGGCGCGGCGCAGCACGTCGCATGCGTTCGCCAAGTTCACCGCCACGCTCGGCGTCTCGACCGGAGCGGTGATCCGGCGGCCGTTCACACGGGCTCCTCGTCGTCCGACGCGGCGCGTGCGGCCGCGGCGGCCGCGGCCGCACGCGCGGTCGGCACCGGGGCGCTCGGTGACGGGATCACCTCGCGCCCGGCCGCCCGTGCCCGCGCCTCGTCGTCGCGGATGATCGCCGCGAGCTTCTCGCTCATGTCGATCGACGGGTCGGCCTGGAACCTGAGCTCGGGCGCGTGCTGCAGGTTCAGCTTGCGGCCGACCGGACCTCTCAAGAACCCGGCGGACTTGGCGAGCCCGGCCAGCGCCGCGTCGGCGGTCGCGTCGTCGCCGATGATCGAGACGTAGACCATGGCGACCGAGAGATCGACGTTGAGCTCGACCTTGGTCACGGTGATGAGCGTGGCCGCCCGGACGCGCGGATCTTTGACGTCGCGCGAGATCATCTCGGTCAACACGTCGCGCAGACCGTGTTCGACCCGCTGCTTGCGCTGGTTCATCGGCGCTCCCATCGAGCAAGACTGCCCGCGATCGACGGTCGACTCATCACGGCTCCTCACGCCAGGCATCGGGGACCCAATCGTCGCCGCCGGCTGCTTTATCACCAGATCCCGTGCGCTCGAGACCTCCGTGAGGAGGATTCTCGGCCCCGCCGTCGAACGGCGCCGCCTGGGCGTCGAACGTGATGGCGTCCTTCGCCACGGCGATGATATCCGCGCCGCCGGAGGCCATCGCCACCCGGATCACGTCGTCGATCAGCGCCAGGGCCTTGGCGCGGTCGCCGCTCGCGACCGCCACGCCGAGCTCGGCGCGCTGCCACGAATCCTTGACCTCAGGGGCGCCGACCTCGCTCACGAACACGCCGAGCCGCTCGCGAACGCGGTCCTTGATCCGGCGGATCACCATCCGCTTCTCTTTGAGCGAATGCGCCGTCGCGAGCATCAGGCTGAGGCGGGCCATGCCAACGTACACAGCCTCACCCTACCCCGCCCGCTCCCGGGCTGCCAAGGACGCACACGCCACGGGTGCGTGCGCCTCGCCACGCGGGCGACGCGCACGACCGTCAGAGCTGCGCGGCCTCTTCGATCACCTCGTAGGCCTCGATCACGTCGTTCTGCTTGATCTCGTTCCAGCCCGCGATCATCACGCCGCACTCGTAGCCGTTCTGGACCTCGCTGACGTCGTCCTTGAACCGGCGCAAGCTGCCGACCTTGCCCTCGTAGACCTGGACGGCGTCGCGGATGATCCGCAGGTGCGCTTTGCGGGTGATCTTGCCCTCGGTGACCATGCAGCCCGCGACCGTCCCCATCTTGGGGATCGAGAAGGTGTCGCGAACCTGCAGCTTGCCCATCGCCACCTCGCGCTTGATCGGGGCGAGGAGGCCAGCCATCGCTGCCTTCACGTCGTCGAGCGCGTCGTAGATGATGTCGTACAGCCGGATCTCGACTTCTTCTTGCTCGGCGTGCTTGGCGCTCTTGCCCGCCGGGCGGACGTGGAAGCCCACGATGATCGCGCCACCCGCCTTGGCGAGGTTGACGTCGCTCTCCGTGATGCCTCCGACGCCGGCGGCGATCACGTTGACCTTGACCTTCTCGGTCGACAGCTTGGTCAGCGAGGCCTTGATCGCCTCCGCCGAGCCCTGCACGTCGGCCTTGAGGACGACCTTCAGCTCCTTGGACGCGCCCTCGGAGTTGCGCTCCATCATGTTCTCGAGGGAGAACCGCTGCTTGGAGCCCAGCTCGCGCTTGCGCTCCTGCTGGCGGCGGTGCTCGACGACCTGCTTGGCGACCTTGTCGTCCTCGGCCGCGTTCACCTGATCGCCGGCCTCGGGCACGCCATCGAGGCCGAGCACTTCGATCGGCGTCGACGGACCCGCCTCCTCGAGCGAGTTGCCGCGATCGTCGAGCATCGCGCGCACCTTGCCGAACGTCCGGCCGGCGACCACCATGTCGCCGACCTTCAGCGTGCCCTCCTGGATCAGGATGGTCGCCATCGGGCCACGGTTGCGGTCGAGCCGCGCTTCGATCACCAAGCCGGCGGCCGGCTTGTTGGGGTTGGCGCGAAGCTCGAGGAAGTCGGCGGTGGCCGCGATCTGCGCGAGCAGGTTGTCGATGCCTTCGCCGCGCAGCGCCGACACGTTGGCGTAGATCGTGTCGCCACCCCACTCTTCCGGGATCAGGCCGTGATCGGCGAGCTGCTGGCGCACGCGGTCGGGTGCCGCGTCCGGCATGTCGATCTTGTTGACCGCGACGATGATCTTCACCCCCGCGTCCTTGGCGTGTGCAAGCGCCTCGAGGGTCTGCGGCATCACGCCGTCGTTGGCCGCGACGACCAGCACCACGATATCGGTCGCCTGCGCGCCGCGAGCGCGCATCTCGGTGAACGCTTCGTGGCCCGGCGTATCGAGGAACACGATGTCGCCGTGACCCGGCGCGGCGACCTTGTAGGCCGCGACGTGCTGCGTGATGCCACCGGCTTCACCGGCGGCGACGCGGGCCTTGCGGATCGAGTCGAGCAGCGTGGTCTTGCCGTGGTCGACGTGACCCATGACGGTCACGACCGGCGAGCGCGGCATCATCTGCTCGTTGTCGTCCGGCTTCTGCGCGAAGACGTCTTCTTCCTTGAAGGCGACGTTCTGGACTTCGTAGCCAAACTCGCTCGACAAGAGCTGCGCGGTATCGAGGTCGATCGCGGCGTTGATGTTGACGCCGGTCATCCCCATGCCCCACAGTTTCTTGAGCACTTCCGGGGCCTTGACACCCATGCTCCGCGCGAGGTCGGCCACCGTGATCGAGTCTTCGATCCGGATGATCCGCTTGTGCTCGGCGGGCGTGGTGATCGTGGTCTGCTTGCCCTTCTTGCCGAGCGGCAGCTTCTTGCGGCCGATATCGTTGAACCCGCCGGGGCGTCCGCCGGGCCCACGCGGACCTCCGCGTTGCTGCTGCTGCTGGGCAAACCGACCCCGGATCGGATTCACCGGCGTGGGCCCCGGGGCCGGACGGCCGACCGCCGGGGTACGCTCGGTGATCTTGATGCGCGGTGGCAGCGAGATCACGGTGCCGACCGCCGGACGCGACGGATCGCGCTGCGGCGGCGCGGTGGCCTCGCCATTCTCCGGCGCCACGGTGCGCTGCACGGGCTCATCGCTCCGCGTGGGCTCGCGCTCTGCCGTGCGGGCGCGCGCGCGCTCGAGCTCGAGCTCGAACTGACTGCGCGCGTCGCGCGCCGGCTCGGTCGGGCGCTTGTGCTCGACCACCGGCTGGCGGGCCTCGCCGCGCGGAGACACCACGCGCGGCGGCAGCGGCGTCGACGGCGGCGGGCCCGGCGCGCGCTCGGGCCCGCGAGCGTGCTGGACCTGCTGCTGCTCGCCACCGCGGCTGACGATCTGCGGACCCGCGACGATCACCCGCGAGCGGCGATCGCCGTGAGCTGCGTTCGGCTGCTCGCCGCGACCGGGCGCACGATTGGCCTCGGACGGCTGCGAGCTGCGAGCAGGCCCAGGGCCGGTCTGCTGCCGATCGCTGTGCCTTGGCGGACCCGACGGCGCGGACGGTCCGTGCGGACCGCTCGGACGCGGCGGGCCGCGATCCGGAACTGGACGCTCCGGTGCACGGTCGTTCCGCTCGTTCCGGTCATTCCTTTCGGGCGGGCGCGCCGCGGCCCGCTCGGGGCCCCGCTCGACGCGTTCCGGCGGGCGCGCGGCGCGTTCCGGCGCGCGCTCGACGCGGGGCGCCGGGGCGGGTGTGGCGACGGGTGCCGGCGTGGCGACGGGTGCGGGCGCGACTTCAACGCGCGGCCGCGGTTGCTCGGTGCGCTCGGTGCGTTCTGGCTGCTGCTCCACGCGGTCTCCGCGATCTCCACGCTCCGTGGGTTGCGGCGCGGCAGCTACGGCCGGCGCGCGTTCGGCCGGCTCGACCGGCTTGCTGGTGACTTCGACGCGTTCGACGGCCGGCGGGGCCGCCAGGGGCTCGGAACTGGGCGCCGGACGGGCTTCCACGACCGGCTCGACCGGACGCTCTGCGGCGCGCTCGACGGGCCGATCGGCCAGCGGTTCGCTGGCACGCGGCTCGACCGGGGTGGTCGCGGCGACCACCGGCGGTGGGGACGACTCGACGGGGGCAGCGACCTGCGGCGCAGGTTCGGGGGCGCGCTCGACGACCTCGGGCCGCGGTGCGGCCACAGGTTCGGGCGTGCGCGCGACGGGCCGCGGCGGCGGCACCGGCGTTGGTGGAACCACGGGAGCTTCCTCCGCGACGCGGCGACGGACGATAGGTGCCTGCGCAGCCGGAGGCGCAGGCGGGGCATGGCGATCGGGCTCGGCTGAGCGCGCGCGCACCGGCTCGCGCTCGCTGCTGCGCTCGTCGCTGGGCTCGCCGGGCTTGTCCCCGGCGGACCGGCGACGCAGAACGGCACCGCCGGTCGACAGCTTCTGGGTCTGCTGCGGCTGCGCGACGGTCTGCTTTTCCTTCTCGAGCGAACGCCGAATGCGCGCGACGTCGTCGGCATCGAGCGATGACATGTGATTGTTCACCTCGAGGCCGAGCGCCCGGATCTTGGCGATGAGATCCTTGTTGGGGATGCCCACCTCTTTGGCAATCTCATAGACGCGCATCTTCGCTCCGGTCGCCTTTCGCCTGGCTCTGAGGGGGCATTTCTACAGTGTCTCCACCCTCAAGGCCAGGGGCGTTTTGACTAGCGTTTTGGCGAGGTTGATCTAGCCGCCCGGTCCGCAAATTGTCGTGACTCGGTGACATCTCGGCCACGAGCCGCGACACCTCGGCGGGGGTGACCCGCCGCCGCAGGCTGCGAGACAGCCCCTGCGCGGTCACGCAGGCCTCGTCGGCGTGGACATACGCGCCTCGGCCTGCGAGGCGTACGGATCGGGGGACGCTGTGCGGGCGCGAACTCGGGTCGACCACCAGGCGTGCGCCGTGAACCACGAGCCGCACGAGCTCGCGTTGGGGCGCGGTGGCCCTGCATCCAGTGCAGGTGCGCGTAGGAACATGAGAAGTCAGGACGACACCTCCGAAAGCCAGCTGATGGCGCGCTGGCGTAGCCGCGCGAGATCTCCCATATCGATCCCAGTAGTTGTCGCGATCGCTTCGATCTGCGTTTTGATCAGGTCCTCGGGCGAGTGGATGTTGGCGGTCGCCAGCACGCCCAGGACATCCTCATCGACCCCATCGAGCTCCAGCAGCTGCTGGGTCCCGGACATGTGGGCGCGGCGCTCGGCTTCCTTGCGCGCGTCGTCGCGGCGGCGGCCACCGGACGCCATGTACTGCTGGGCCGACTCGATGATCCGCCGAGCACCCTCCGTACCACCCACCCCTGGCAGGCCGGCGAGCTCGTCGACATGGGCGCGGCCGAGCTCGCCGACCGAGCGCCAGCCGAGCTTGAACAGCACGTCGGCGACCGGGTTGTCGAAGCCCGCCGCGTCGATCGCCTGCGAGATCTGCTCCTTGGCGCGGCGCTCGAGCTCGTAGATCTTCGACTCGCTGTGGATGTCGATGCGCCAGCCGGTGAGCTGGGACGCGAGCCGCACGTTCTGGCCCTTCTTGCCGATCGCCAGCGAGAGCTTGTCGTCGGGGACGATCAGCTCCATCCGGTGGCCCTCGGCATCGATGATCACGCGCGACACCTCGGCGGGCGCGATCGCGTTGCACACGAACCGCGCCGGGTCATCGTCGTACGGAACGATGTCGATCTTCTCGCCGCGCAGCTCCTGGACCACCGCCTGGACGCGGCTGCCCTTCATCCCGACGCAGGCGCCGACCGGGTCGACGTCGCGATCGCGCGACGACACGGCGATCTTGGCGCGCGCGCCCGGCTCGCGAGCGCTCGACTCGATGCGCACGATCTTCTCGTAGATCTCGGGGACCTCTTGCTCGAACAGCTTCTCGAGCAGGCCCTTGTGCGTGCGCGACAGGATCACCTGCGGCCCGCGCGCGTTGCGGTCGATATCGAGGCAGTAGGCCTTGACGGTATCGCCGACGCGGTAGCTCTCCCGCGGCACCTGCTCGCGCATCGGCAGCACGGCCTCGGCCTTGCCGATATCCACGACGAGCGCGCCGCGCTCGAACCGGCGCACGATGCCCGAGATGATCTCGCCCTTGCGGTCCTTGAACTCGTTGTAGACGTTGTCGCGCTCGGCCTCGCGAACCCGCTGATAGATCACCTGCTTGGCGGTCTGCGCGGCGATCCGGCCGAACTTCTTCGACGCATTCTTGAGATCGATCAGGGTGCCGAACTTCTCGTCTTGCTCGCGCGCGCGGTCGTCGTCCTCGGAGCGGTAGAACACCTGGAACAACAGCTCGTCGCCAAGCTCGGCCTCGAGGCCGGCCTTGTGGGCCTCGGCGACCGTGATCTCTCGGCCCTCGATCGCATCATCTTCGTCGACGACGTTCACGATCAGGAACAGATCCACCGAGCCGGTCTCCGCGTTGAACTTCGCTTCCATCTCGCGGTTCATGCCGAAGGTGCGCTTCGCGGCGGTCAGGATGGCCTGCTCGAGCGCGTTGATCAGCACGCCCTTGTCGATGTTCTTGTCCCGGCCGACTTGCTCGAGGACCATGTCGAGTTTGGCTTCCATGACTATCCCTGTTCCTTGTTCTCTGCGCTCTGGGCGCTCTGGGCGCCGCTCTGCGCGTCGCCCCGAGCATCGCTTGCGTGCTGCTGGTGAGCGGGCGTGGAGCGCCGCTTCTCGCTCGGCCGGTGGCCCGGCTTGATCGGTTTGGGGGTGGGCTTGCCGACGCCGCTCTTGCCCTTCATGACCGCATCCCAGTCCGGCACGAGCTTGGCTTGCTCGATGTCGTCGAGCGGCAGCTGGAACCTGGTGCCATCGCAGTCGATCAGGACCGCGATGACCGGATGATCTTCGATGCCCCGCAGGATCCCCTTGAAGTTCCGGCGCTCGCCGCCGGGTAGCGCCAGCGGCGCGGTCAGCTGGATCTTGCACTCGCTGCCGGCAAAGTACCGAAAGTGCTTCGCGCTCCGCAGCGGCCGATCGATGCCCGGCGAGCTGACCTCGAGGCTGAACGCCTGCGGGATCGGATCCTCGACGTCGAGCACCGCGGACAGCTCGCGCGACAGGTTCTCGCAGTCCTCGAGATCGACGCGGTCCGACGGGACCTCGTTGGGATCGGTGTTCTCGTCGATCGGCAGATCGACGGCGACCCGCAGCGTCCAGCCACCCTGCTCGAGCACGTAGCGCAGATCGATCAGCTCATAGCCGGCGGCTTCGCACACCGGCTCGACGATCGAGATCAGACGCTGATGAAGTGGGGTTCTGGACACGGGGCTAGTCTCGAGCTGGGATCTGGGAGGCGAAGTCCAATAGCCGAAAAAAAAGGTGGCCGAAGGGCCACCTCTACCGCGGAGCGATTGAAGCTGCCGGGATGGGTACCATCGGTTGGATCAGGGAGCAAGTGTATTTCTGCAAACTGCCGTAGGGTGATCTGCCGTAGTTACGCCGAGCTAGGGAGGCAACGCGGCCCCAGGTCGGTCGTACAGGTCCGGAGCGGCGCGGATGCGATGGCGATTCGGTGGCGGACCCGGAGCCCTGACCGACGCAGCAACGCGGCGGCGCCCCCGCGGGGCGCTCTACAAACCGGCCACGTTCAATGCTGCCTGGCGCGGTAGAGATCGACGCGGCGATCGCGGCGCGCTCCCGTTGACTTCAGGTCACGGCCATCATCGGCGATGAGATAGTCCGAGACGAACCACAGCGGCACGATCGAGCTATTCCGAGGACTTGGCGCGCGCCCGCTCGATCGTCGCCTTGATCTCGTCGTCGGTCATCCCGGGCCGCAGGTGCTCGTAGTCGGCCGGCGCCCCGGAGCCAGCCACTCCGGATCCGGCAGCAGATCCCCTGCCGCGCTCAGCTGCACCCTTCCCCGCCGTACCACGGCCATCGAAGCTGGTCACGAAGTTCGAGACCGCTCGTGCACACGGCTTTTGCATCACCAGCAAGACGACCAGGACCGTCGCGGTGCCCGCGATCCGCACCAGTTGCGGCCCCGAGAGCCGGATGCCGCGACCACGCGGCAGCCTGGGCACAGGCGCTTCGGGCGCAGGCGCCCCGTGCGGAGGCGCGATCGGGCCGGCGGAGCCTCGCGGTTCGTCAGTCATCTATCACCTGGGTGATCACCTGGGCACGCGGGGCACGCATCGGGTCGTAGGGTACCCGAGGATGCGGCTCAGGCGACCACGGCGAGGTCGGCCAGTTCGAGCTCGGCGCTGCGCCGGCCCTGCCACGTCGAGACCGTGGGGAGAAACGCCAGGTCGACGCGGGCCCCGACGTCGACCTCGCGGTCGCCGAGGCTGAAGCCGATCGCCGTGCGGGTCGTGGACTGATCGTCCTCGAGCGTGAGCTTCAGGTGCGAGCCATCGCCGACCCTGCGGACCGCGGTCACCCGGACGCCGCGGGTGACCAGCACCGGCGGCGGGTTGTCCTGGCCGAACGGCCCGAGCCCGGCGAGCTCGGCGGCGAGCCGCTCGTCGACCTCGGCGAGCCGGACCTCGGCATCGACGTCTCGGCCGGTGATGACCGGGCCCGATCCGGCGGCGAGCCGAGCGCACGCCCCGCCGAGCGACTCGGAGAGCTGCGCGAACGACTCGCGCTGCAGGGTGAAGCCGGCGGCCGCGGCGTGGCCGCCGAACTTGTCGAGCCAGGGCGCCGCCTCGCACAACGCGCGGTAGAGGTTCACGCCGCCCGAGGTCCGCGCCGAGCCGCGGCCGCAGCCGGTCGCCGGATCGATGCCGATGACGAACGCCGGCCGCTGGTAGAGATCGACGAGCTTGGCCGCGACGATGCCGACGACGCCCGGCGGCCAGCCCTCGCCGGCGATGACCACGGCGGCGCCGGGATCGCGATCGCCGAGCTGGGCCAGCGCCTCGGCCATCACGCGGTCCTGGATCGCGCGGCGCTCGGTGTTGGCCGCTTCGAGCACCTCGGCGCGGGCCGCCGCGGTATCGGCGCCGGCGAGCAGCAGGGCCAGCGACGGCTCCGCGGCGCCGAGCCGTCCCGGCGCGTTGATCCGCGGCGCCAGCTTCCACGCCACCACGCGCGCGTCGAGCTCGCGGTCCTCGGAGACCCCCGCGGCGGCGAGCAGCGCGGCGACCCCGGGGCGCGTGCGGGTCTGCAGCCGGCGTAGCCCGAGCGACGTGAGGATGCGGTTCTCGCTTGCCAGCGGGACGAGATCGGCGATCGTGCCCAGCGCCACCAGATCGAGCAGCTCGCGGACATCGGGCTCGGCGCGCCCCGTGCGCTCGAAGTAGCGGCGCTCGCGCAGCTCGGTGCGGACCGCCGCGGCGACATAGAACGCCAAGCCCACCGACGCCATGCCGCGGAACGGGAACGTCGAGTCGGCGCGAAACGGGTTGACCAGCGACAGCGACGGGTGGGCGACCTCCGCCGACGGCACGGTGTGGTGATCGACGACGATGACATCGATGCCGTGCCCGGCGGCCGCTGCGATCGCCTCGAGATCGCTGGTGCCGCAGTCCCCGGTCACGATGACGTGGCAGCCGCGCGCCGCGAAGTCCGCGGCGGCGGCCGGCGTGAAGCCGTAGCCCGCGTCGCGACGCGCCACCGCGACCTCCACCGTGGCACCCGCGGCCCGCAGGAACGACGTCAGGAGGGCGGCCGTGGTCACGCCATCGACGTCGTAGTCACCGAACACGCCGATCCGCTGGTTGGCCACCACGGCGTCGGCGATCCGGGCAACCGCGACCGGCATCCCGGCGAGACCGGCGGGAGGCCGTAGCGCCGCCAGCCGCGGATCGATGAACCCCTTGGCGTCGTTGGGCTCGCTGACGCCTCGGCCGACGAGGCACCGGGCGGTCGCCGGACGGACGCGCAGCGCCCCGGCGAGCTTCGAGACGAGGGCTTCGTCGACATGGCGCAGTCGCAGTTGCACACCCGCACGCTAGTTCCCGGGTCTGACACCGAAGCACGTGAGATCCCTGGCTTCGGAGCGATCCCGGGATCGCATCAGCCGGCCGCGCTACTCGTCGGACGGCGACGCAGCGGGCTCAGACGGCTCGGACGCCTCGGCGATCTCCGGCGACGACTCGGTGCTCGAGGCAGGGCCGATCGGCGCGTAGCGACGCCGCGCGGCCGGCGGACCCGAGTAGTACTTGCGCGAGATCCACATGAACAGCGGCGCGGCGAGGAAGATCGACGAGTACGTCCCGACGATCACGCCGATGTTCATCGCGAACGCGAAGTTGCGCACTTCTCCCGTGCCGAAGATGTTCATGATCAGCGTGGTCGCGAACACGGTCGACGATGTGAGGATCGTGCGGACCAGCATCTCGTTGATCGAGATGTCGATGATGCGCTCGATCTTCTTGTCCTTCAGCTTGGCCTGGTTCTCGCGGATCCGGTCGAACACGATCACGGTGTCGTTGACCGAGTAGCCCATCACGGTCAGCAGGCCCGCGACCGAGGTCAGCGAGACGTCGGTCCAGGTCAGCGAGAACACGCCAATCACCATGATGGCGTCGTGGACCGTCGCGAACGCCGCGCCCGGCGCGTACCGGATATCGAACCGGAACGCGAGGTACAGCATGATGAGGAAGATCGAGTAGATGATCGACCGCGCGGCGTCGTCGCGCAGCTTGTCTCCGGCCTTGGCGCCGACGCCGTAGCTCTGGAACACCAGCACCTGGGTGTTATCGAGCTTGCTCTCGAGCAGCTTCTGGAACTGGCGGTCGAGGCCCCACACCCGGTACTGCTGGCTGTAGGTGCCGTTGGTCTGATCGGCTTGCGAATACAGCCCCGCTTCCTCGGGCGACCACGGCTTGAGATCGAGGCCCACGGTCGCGAACGCCGGCGCCGCTTCCTTGCTGGTGATCGGCCGCTTGCTGCGGATGAACATGCCGTCGCCGGACCACGCGATCTTCTCGATCTCGCGGTTGGCGAACTGCTTCTGGATCACCTCGGTCGCCTTGGCCTCGACCTCCGGCTTCTGCGCCGAATAGCGCGGCGTCCGGATGATCATGCCGGCGTGGCCCTGGACGTCGATATCGGAGACGTCGAAGCCCGCTTCCCCCGCCGTGGTGAGCGCGCTGCGGGCCTTGGCCGGATCTACCTTGATGAACTCGTGGGTCGCCTTGTCCTGGAACGTGTAGATGAGCTCGGTCCCACCCTTGAAGTCGATGTTCCAGTTCATGTACTCGCCGCGCACCGCCTTGTTGACGAACAACGAGCCGATCGCGACCGCCATGAGGAGGATCGAGACGACGATCCACGTCTTGAACTTCGCGACAAAGGCGAAGTTGTTTCCCGGTGGCAGTAGATAACGAAACTTATGATGGTCGGTCATGGGGTTCGCCCGGCCTCAGATCGAGATGGTCGCCAGCTGGCCCTTCTTCCTGGAGATGTACCAGTCGAAGAAGATGCGAGTGACCCAGATATTGGTGGACAGCGTGGTGAACACACCGACGAGCAGCATCACGGCGAACCCCTTGATCGGGCCCGAGCCATACTCGAGGAGGACCCAGCCCGCGGTGGCGGTGGTGAGCTGACCGTCGAGGATGGCGGAGAACGCGCGCGAGAACCCGAGGTCGACGGCGCCGCGCACCGACTTGCCGAGCAGCAGCTCGTCGCGTATCCGCTCGTAGATCAGGATGTTGCCGTCGACCTCCATACCGATCGACAGCACGATCGCGGCGACGCCCGGCAACGTCAGCGTGGCGCCGAACATCGCCATGACGGCGAGCGTCATCACGATGTGGAACACGACCGAGAACACCGCGATCCAGCCCGACCACTTGTAGACGCCGACCATGATCAGCACCACGAGGCAGATACCGATGATGAACGACACCTTGGTCTTGTCGATCGCGTCGCGGCCCAGCGTGGGGCCCACGGCGGAGTGGCTCGACTCGACGAGCGGCGCCGGCAGCGAGCCGGTCTTCAGGACGTTGACCAGCTCCTCGCGCTCGCGCTCCTGCACCGTGGGGTCGGTGCCGCGGCCGAGCGTGATGACGGCGTGGCCGCCGCGGATCGCCTGGTTGATGACCGGGGCGCTGCGCACGCGATCCTCGAGGATCGCCGCGAGCTTCTTGCCGACGATCTGCGAGGTGAGGTCGCCGAACACACGGCTGCCGAACCGGTTGAAGTCGATCTGGACGACGGCCGCCCCGGTGTTGGGGTCGTTGGCCGGGGTCGCGTTCGCGATCGCCGAGCCGGTCAGCCGGACGGCGTGCTCGAGGTAGTAGGTGCGCCACAGGCTACGCTCGTTGTGGTGCTCCGGGTCTGGATCGATGCGCTCGTAGCCGATGTCGTGATCATCGGGGATCTTGAGCTTCGGATTGGCCGCGGCGATCTCCTTGAAGTAGCGCTCGAGGACCTGGCGGCCGGTGACCTTGCAGCGCGTCTTGTCGGCCGCGGTCACGGCCTTGGCGAGGCAGTCGTCGTCGTCGCGATCGTAAGCCTGGAGGTAGTGCTCGGAGCGCTGGCCGCCGCCGTCCTCGGGCGCCCAGGCGTAGTAGAACGCGCGGATCTTCTGCGCGGCCGCCTTGGGCTCGGTGGCGTTGTTGTCCTTGTCGCTGCCGACGTGCTGGAACACCCGCACCATGAAGCACTTGGGCGAGGTATCCCACTGCGACTTGTCGAGCGCGAGGCACTCGGTGCTATCGTCCTCGACCTTGAACTCGAGCTTGGACGTCCGCTGGATCAGCTCGATCGTCTCCTGCATCGCCGCCTCGGTCGGATCGCCCGGCAGCTCGACGATGATCTCGTCGCCGCGCTCGACGACGCTGGGCTCGGACACGCCCTTCTCGTTGATCCGTTCGCGGATCGTCGCGACGGCGTTGCTCAGCGCCGACTTCTTGATGCCGTCGGCGTAGCTGGTCGACACCTGGAAGCACACCGCGTTGGGGCCATCGGCGGGCGCGCACGCGCGGGTCTGCACGGTATCGCCGTAGTCCGAGTGCATCCGGCTCTCGAGCTCGGCCTTCTTGGAGGCGTCGGGCAGCGTGACGACGACGACGCCGACCAGCGAGGCCGGCGTCTTGACCTTGGCGTCGAACTTCTCATCGAGGAACCGCGCCTCGAGGTCGCGCTTGATATCGGAGGCCTTGTCGTCGACCGCGCGATCGAGCGCGATCGAGTAGACGATATGCATGCCGCCCTGAAGATCGAGTCCGAGGTTGATCTTCTTCTTGAACGGAAACCACGACGGCAACGCTTCGCTGCCGGGCCAGGTCGGCGCGAGGAGCCCCGCGCACAACAGCAACCCGGCCAGCAGCGCGACAGTCCGCCACTTGAGACTACGATCCATGGATGTCCCCTAGCCGGTGTGACTACGCAGCGCTCTTGGTCGCCGAAGCCGGGACCTTACCGTCCCACTTCGCCTCGATATAGGCACGCGGAACGCGGACCCGAACTTTTTCCTGCAGCTCGATCACCAGGATGCCGTCGTCGCTGACGCCCGTGATCTTGCCGATCATGCCGCCGCGGGTGATGACCTCGTCGCCCTTGCCGAGCTTCTGCAGCATCGCCTGCATCTCCTTCTGCTTCTTCACCTGGGGGCGAATCAGCATGAAGTAGAAGATCCCGAAAATCAGGAGCATCATCAACGGCATTTGAAGCGCTTGCATGGCGGCTAGACCTCGGAAATTCCCGGGTTTCGTAGCATCGGTGGCCTATGGGGTCAAGCCGGCCGGCCCGCGGCGAGGATATAGTCGCGCAGGCGGCGGACGTGGCGGGCGTAGAACGTGAGGTTGTGCAGGGTTGCGAGCCGCGAGTACAGCAGCTCTTTGGCCATGTAGAGGTGTCGCAGGTAGGCCCGCGAGTAGGTCCGGCAGGTCCCGCAGGGGCACGCCGGGTCGATCGGCCCGAGATCGAGGCGGTGCTGTGCGTTCGGGATGTTCACCCGGCCGCCCTCTGCGAACAGGTAGCCGTTGCGCGCGTTGCGGGTCGGCATCACGCAATCGAACATGTCGATCCCGGCGGAGATCCCGCGCTCGAGGTCCTGGGGCGTGCCGACCCCCATCAGGTAGCGCGGGCGCTCCGCCGGCAAGGTGTGCGCGATCTCGTCGAGGATCCGGTAGGTATCCGCGAGGTTCTCGCCGACCGCGAGGCCGCCGAGCGCGTGGCCATCGAAGTCCATCGCGGTGATCTGGGCGGCGTGGCGGCGGCGGCGCGCGGCGTCGACGCCGCCCTGGACGATGCCGAACAGCGCCTGCCCCGCCGGACGCACGACCGCGCGACAGCGCGCGGCCCACGCCGTGGTGCGCGCCAGCGCGAGCTCGTGGACCTCGGGCGCCGCGTCGCCCGGCGGGCACTGATCGAAGCACATCGCGATGTCCGCGCCGAGCACGCCCTGGATGTGCATCGCGATCTCGGGGCTCAGCCGGTGCTTGCTGCCGTCGATGTGCGAGCGGAACGTCGCGCCATCGTCGTCGATCTCGTTGATCGCGGCGAGCGAGAACACCTGGAACCCGCCCGAGTCGGTGAGGATCGGGCGATCCCACGCGGCGAACCGGTGGAGCCCGCCGGCGGCCTCGATCACCTCGAGGCCGGGCCGCAGATAGAGGTGGTAGGTGTTGCCGAGGATGATCCGGGCGTCGAGCGGCGGCGCGCGCAGCTCGTCGGGCGTCATCGCCTTGACCGTGCCCGCGGTGCCGACCGGCATGAACACCGGCGTCGGGATATCGCCGCGCGGCGTGTGCAGGATGCCGGCGCGGGCGTGGCCCAGCGTCGCGAGGAGCTCGAACGAGAAGCCGGGGGTGGGGAGATCGAACTGCACGAGCGCGGCGTTATACACGCCGGCGGTGGCGGCGTCAGTCGTGGCGGGCGGCGCCGTGCGACGCCGGGCCGTGATCAGCGTGAGCCGGCGGGTTGCGCGCCGGCTCGATCTGCGGGGCGGGGAGCGGCAGCGTGACCGGCGGCATCACGAGCGGACCTTTGGCGGCGCGGTCGGCGTCGGCGCTCCAGTCGCTCGGCGGGCCGAGCTCGGGCACGGTGTACCCGTTCGGATAGCTGCGCACCGGCTGGTCGGCGTAGTAGCGCGCGGCCTTGCGGCGCGGCAGGTAGCGCAGCGCGCGGGCGCGCAGCCGCAGCACGCTGGGCACCAGCCACTTGAGCCAGCGCGGCGCCGGCGGCACGTCGAAGCAGGCGAGCAACGCGTCGTCGACCAGCGCCGACAGCCCCGGGCGGACCAGCACACGCACCGGCGCGGGCATCCAGCTCTCGATCAGCCGGAACAGCACCGCGGCGAGCGCCACGCTCGCGTGGGTGCGGCGCAGCTGCTCGAGCTCGTAGGCCTCGTTGAACCGCAGGCAGGCCTCGAAGCTGTCGGGGAGCTCGGTCAGCTGCATGAGCTTGCCGACCTCGCGCCAGAAGCAGTATCCCGCGTATTTTTCGACAGGAGTGAACGGCCGCCAGCCGAACCGCGCATTCCACCGGATCGGCTCGAACATGAACGACGTCAGCACGTAGATGTAATCTTCTTGCCGGATCCGAAACTTCGCGTGGATCGTGTTCATGCGGCCGATCATCCGCGCGCCGAGCTCGCTCGAGTGCCCGTGCCGGACGAGCTCGGTCATCATGATGGCCGTGTCGTCGTAGCGCTTCTGCGGCTTGGCCGGCAAATAGCGATTCGCCCCGATCAATCCGGCGATCCGCGGCGCCGCGAGCCCCTTCATGAAGACGAGGTCGATCATGCTGCGCTGGAAGTCCCACGGGAACACCACACCGACCAGGTGTCGCATGATCGCCTCGTGATCACGCTCGGCGAGCTCTCGCTCGGGTGGAGTGATCGTCCGTTCTCCGCTCGCTGCGCAACCGACCTGTTTGTGCATGGAGACCTCGGCGTTGCAGGTCCAGTGCCCTCCGGGCCTGCGCGCGGCTCGCGCCGCACGCACCCGCCGCGGCGCATCGCGGGAAAGCAGTCATGCGCGAGATCTGATAAGATGTTTGCTTATCACGACTAGCCACCTTCGTCGAGCGCGAACCAGGCGCTACCCGGGTAGTAACCCAAGAATACCCGGGCGCGGCTTCGGCAGTGGGGGCGGGAACCCTGGTCTTTGTAAACCTGGTTTCTGTAAACCTGGTTTCCAGCGCGCGCCTTTGGTCAGGCGCGGTGCATCAGGGTCGCATCCCCGTAGCTGTAAAACCGGTATCGCGCCGCCGTCGCGTGGCGATAGCCGGCCAGGACGCGCTCGGTGCCGGCGAACGCGCAGACCAGCATCAGCAGGGTCGACTCCGGCAGGTGAAAGTTCGTGATCAGGTGGTCGACGATCTGGAACCGGTGGTGCGATCCTGGATAAATGAACAACGCCGTGGCGCCGGGCCCGGGCGCGAGCGTGCGCGGGCCGGTCGCGGCGGCCTCGAGCGCGCGCAGCGCCGTGGTGCCGAGCGCGACGACCGGGCGCCCGCTCGCGACGAGGGCGGCGGTCGCCTCCGGGATGACGTAGCGCTCGCGATGCATCTGGTGATCCCGCAGATCGGCGTGCCGGATCGGGGCGAAGGTTCCCCAGCCGACGTGCAGCGTGACGGTCGCCAGGGTCGCGCCGCGCGCGGCGAGCTGATCGGCGATCGCCGGGGTCATGTGGAGGCCCGCGGTGGGCGCGGCGACCGCGCCGGGGTGGCGGGCGAACATCGTCTGGTAGCGCTCGCGGTCGTCGTCGCGTTCGGGGCGCGCGATGTAGTGCGGCAGGGGGATGTGGCCATGGGCGTCGAGGAAGCCAAGGCCATCGCCCGGCGCGGCGATCGCGATCGTGCCGTCAGCCGCGCGCTCGCTCAGGATCGCCAGCGCCGGGCCGCCATCGACCAGGACGATCTGACCCGGCCGCAGGGGTCGGCGCGCGCGCGCCAGGCAGCGCCACGCCGAGCTACCTGGCGGCGCCGCGATCACCCGCTCGGTCACCCGCTCGGTCACCCGCTCGGTCGCCGGCTCGGGCTCGAGGAATAGCAGCTCCACGGCGCCGCCCGATGGCTTGTGGCCGCGCACGCGGGCGGGGATCACGCGGGTATCGTTGGCGATCACGATCGCGTCGGCGGGCAGGAGCTCGGCGAGCTCGGCGAACCGGTGGTCACCGAACCCATCGGGGGCGAAGTGCAAGAGCCGCGCGGCATCGCGCGCGGCGGCCGGCTCCTGGGCGATGAGTTCAGGTGGCAGCTCGAAACCGTAGTCAGATGGGGCGAACAAGCGGCCCGACGCTAGCACGCGTCGTATGCTGGCCCCATGGTCCCCAGGGTCCCGAGGGTCGATGCGCACCGCCGCGCGATCGCCGTTGCCGCGAGCGCGGTCGCACTGATCGCCGCGGCGCCCCGTGCGCTCGCCGCGCCCCTCGCCGCGCTGACCGAGGATGTCGACGGCGACGGCGCGCCCGACGCGATCGAGCTCGGCAGCGACGGCGTGGTCCACATCGGCGGTGCAGCTCGCGGCCAGGTCAAGCTCGCGCCCGCGATCGCGCAGGGCCGGCTCGCGGTCTCGCACTACCGCGGCAGGCACTACGTGGTCGCGCAGATCACCTCGGGTACCCCGGCCGTGAGCGAGGCCGTGATCCTGCGCGCCGATGGCGGCGCGTGGCACGAGGTGCTGCGGCTCGCGCTCGGCGGGATCGGCCTCGACCACGACTACGGCGTCGCGGTCGACGCGGTCGCCGACGGGATCTACCGCTACCAGACCCGCAGCGACATCCGGCGCTGCGACGGCAAACCGGCCTACCTGTTCGCGGAGAAGTTCGACGGCGCGAGGTTTCGCCCGGCCAGCGCGCTGCCGTCGAACGTGCCGGACACGGCGGCGCTGCTCGTGGCCCGGCTCGACGGGGCGCCGCCGCGACCACCCCTCCTGTACCAGGCCCACGCGGCGTCGCTGCAGATCGGCGCCGGCGACGCGGGCGGGCTCTTGATCCCGCGGGAGCTCGACGATGGCCGGCTCGACACGCTGTGGCGCGAGGAGCTGGCGGCGAGCACCGGCGAGGGTCAGTTCTTCACCTTCGAGCCGCGCGCCGGGCAGGTCCGCGCCGCGCAGCTGCGCGTCGTACCGGGCAACCCGGCGTCGAGCGCGGCGATGCGGAGCTTCAACCGTCCGCGCAGGCTCGCCGTGGTCAGCGCCCACGAAGCCTGGCGCGTCGAGCTGCCCGATGCCGCGAGCGAGCCGCTGGGCGCGGCGTTCGTCGTCGATCTGCCGCGGCCCGTCGCCGGCTGCGTGACCGTGGTGCTCGAGTCGACCTGGGGCCCGCCGCAGGGCGCGACGGCGATCGCCGAGCTCGAGGTCTACGCCGAGGGCGAGCGCGGCGGCTCGGGCGAGGCGCTGCTCGCGCAGGTCGTCGCCGAGGGTGCGAGCGGGGCGACCACGGCCGCCGCGGCGCTCGGCAAGCGCGGCGCCGCCGCGGTAGCGGCGATCGACAGCGAGCTCGCCGCCACCACGGATCCGGCCGCGCGGCGCCGGCTCGTCGGCGCGCTCGCCCGGGTCGCCGATCCGGCGGCCGCCGCGACGCTCGGCCACGCCGCGACCGCCGGCTGGGTCCGCGATCAGGACTTGATCGAGGTCATCGGCGCGCTCGGCGGGCTCGGCCAGGTCCAGGTGCTCCACGACCTCGCGGCGACGCGCTCGCTGCCGACGCCGGTGCGGGCCGCCGCGATCGCGGCCACGCCGCCGACCGGCGCCGGCTTCGGGCTCTTGACCGAGCTCGATGGCGCGCTCGTCACCGAGGATCTCGCCACGCGCACCGCCCGCCCCGCGCCGCGTGGCCGCGCAGGGCTTGCCCCGATCGGACGGCTGTCGCGCCCCGACGAATCCGAGGCGGCCGATCGCGCCGCGCCGGTGCTGCGGCGCGCGGTGATCGAGCGGCTGAGCACCGCGCCCGCCCAGGCGCTGATCGCCGCCGCGGTCCCCCAGACGACCGCCGGCGTCGCGGGCGATCTGTGGCGGGCGGCGACGCGCAGCGTGCGCGCGGCCCCGGGCAACCGAGCCACCGTGCTCGCCGCGATGCTCGACGCCCTGCCGGCCGCCGCGGACTACGAGCGGCGCTATCGCCTGGTCGATGGCGTCGCGTCGCTCGGCGATGCGGCCGCCCTGCGCGCGCTCGCGACCCAGCTCGGCGGCCTTCCGGCCGGGCCGCAGACCGCCGCGCTCCGCCAGGTCGCCATCCGGTCGCTCGCGGCGACGCCGGGTCCCGACGGCGCCGCGCTGGTGCTCGCCGGCGCCGCCGATCCAGATCCGGGCGTCCGGCTCGCGGCGCTCGGCGCGCTCGCCGGTCACGGCGACGCCGAGCCCGCCGAAGCCCGCGACGCCGCCGACCGCGCGCTCGATAGCGCCCTCACGCGCGACCGCTGGCCCGAGGTCCGCCGTCGCGCCGCCACCTCGCTGGCGACGCGCTGCCAGCGCCCGGAGCCGGCGCGCTCGCTGGCCACCGCCGTCGATCGCGATCCCGATCTCGCCGTGCGCGGCGACGCGCTGAGCGCGCTCGTCCAGTGCCACGCGGCCGGCGTCGCGGCCCTGCTCGCCCGGATCTGGGACGATGGCCAGGCGCCGCTCGAGCTGCGTTCGCGCGCGGTGCTCGAGGCCATCGCCCTGGGCGATCCGGCGCTGGGCCCGTTGCTGATCGCCCGGTTCGCGCGGTGGCGCGGCGAGGCGGTCCAGAGCACCTCCGCCCTCGCGCTGGCCCAGAGCGCGGCCGCCGCGATCGGCCGGCTCGCCCCGCCGGGCGCTGCCCGGGCCTTGCGCGACGCGCTCGACGACGCCGCGTTCCCCGAGATCGTCCAGGCCGCGGCGCTCGGGCTCGGCGCGCTCGGCCCGGCCTGCCCGGCCGCCGCCAAGGCCCGCCTCGTCGAGCTCGCGCGATCCGACGAGCCCTCGGCGGTCGCCGCCAAGCGCGCCGCCGGCCAGTGCGGCCGGTGACCCGACCCTGCCAGCCCTGGCGACCTCGACGCCTTCCGCGGATCAGCGAGCTGCGGGCGCGACGCGAGACGGCCGCGCGCCCGGCGCCATCGACCGTGCGCTGACCGGCTTGGCCCAGCACAGCGCCGCAAACGTGCGAGGGCCGACGATGCCATCGGCGGTGAGGCCGCTCGCCCGCTGGAAGCCGACCACCTTGGCGTTGAGCTGGGCGTCGAAGCTGCCGGTCTCGGCGACGCCCAGCCTGCGCTGCAGCCACTTCACGCGGTCGCCGGCCGCGCCTCTGAACAGCACGTTGAACCGGTCCATGTCGACCGTCGTGCTGAACCCCGGCATGCCGACCGCATCGCCCTGGTACTGGTGGATCCACCAGTTGGTCGAGTCGCCCCAGGGCGGCGGGATCGGCGGATCCATGTGGCCGCCGCCGAGCGCGCCGGCGTCGCGGACGGCGGTGGTGTTCGCCGCGTAGAAGTAGCGGGCGAGCCAGAGCGGCGCATCGACCAGATCCGGCGCGGCGATGTCGCCCAGATCTGCGTGCCAGACACGCGCGCTGGTGTAGAGGATCGGCGTCGCCTGGTAGCGCGCCGCGACCACCTTCCAGGCGGCGCGCAGCCAGTCGAGCGCCTGGCGCGCCGTGAGCCCGGTGTCGGAGATGCCGTTGCCGGGGAACTCGAGATCGATCGCCGGCGGCAGATCGCTGGCGGTCAGCGGGCCGACGATCTTGCAGAACGCGGCCGCCTGGACGTCCGGGTCCGGCGGCGCCGCCCCGCCCTTCTTCGGGAACCGCAGAAACAGGTAGGCGCCGCGCGTCAGGCCGACCGCCTGCATCGCCGGCCAGCTGATCGGGAAGCTGACGTCCGGCGTGCTGCCATAGCTCGCGCGGATGATCGCGAAGCTTACCGGCCCCTTCGCCATCGCCGCCGCCCACCCGGTCTTCTTGCCACTCTCCACGTCCGCGCAATCGACTCCGAAGAGCATCTGAACCCCCGTTCCCTTGCGCCTGGTAGAACGGCCGGTCGCGCGAAATCTTTCGCCGAAAACGACGAGCCGCCGCGTCACGCGTGCGGCGACGCACGCCACCGCTCGGTTTGTCGCAAATCGTGCGCGAAGTCGCAGGCCGCGCTGGCCTTGATCGACGCGCAAGCCACACTGGGGTGAGGGCGATGCAACACCACAGCGATCCCATGCTCCGGTTGATCGCCGCGTTCAAGCTGGTCAAGGCGGCGGCGCTGATCGCGGTCGGCGTCGGCGCGATGGCGCTGCGGCACGGCCACGCCGGCAGCGCGCTGGGCGCGTGGATCGACGCGCTCTCCGTCGACCCGCACGGCACGTACCTCGACCGGTTGATCGCGCGGGTCGGCTCGCTCGATCGCCATCAGCTCGAGGAGATCGGGATCGGGAGCCTGCTCTACGCCGCGGTGTTCGTCACCGAGGGCATCGGCCTCTTGCTGCGCAAGATCTGGGCGGAGCTCTTGACCGTGGTTGTCACGACCTCGATCGTGCCGATCGAGGTCTACGAGCTCGTCAAGCACACCAGCTGGGTCAAGGCCTGTGTGCTCGCCGCCAACGTGGCCGTCGTCGGTTATCTGGTGTGGCGGCTGCGGCGCCAGCGCGTGTGGCCGTTCCGCGGCATCACTGCAGAGAAGACAGCGCTTCCTTGAGCTTGGGATTGTGCGGCTCGATCTCGAGCCCGCGCTGGAACATGCTGCGCGCCTTGGGTGGCTGGCCGAGCTTCAAGTGGATCTTGCCGAGCGCCCAGTAGACCTCGGCCTTGGTCACGCCGACGTCGGTATCGATGTTCTGGAGCACCAGCGACTGGTAGATCTTGCGCGCCTTCTCCCAGTCTTCACTTGCGAAGTACAGCCGGCCCAGGCCCGTCATCGTCGTGACGTCGGTCGGGTTGACGCGCAGCGCCTCCTCGTAGGCGGTCAGCGCGCCGGGGCGATCGCCGCGCGCCTCGAGGATGCCGCCCTGGCGCTGGCGGAACCGCGCCACGTCCTTCATCCGGCGCCCGAGCTTGGCGTCCTCGGCGAGCCGGTCGTAGATCGGCGCGGCCTCGTCGAGCCGGCCGGTCGCGAAGTAGAGATCGGCGAGCGGCGCGAGCACCCGCGGGTCGTTGGGCGCGTCGCTGGCGGCGCGGCTGAGCGCGCCGAGCGCGGCATCGGGTCGGTTCGCCCGGCGCTCGAGCTCGGCGAGCTCGACGAGCACCGCGACCCGCTCCGCCGGGGCGGTGATCGTCACGGCGCGGCGCTGCAGCATATCGGCGAGCAGCGAGGCGTCGCGGCGGTCGCGCGCCAGCTTCTCGAGCGCCTCGATCGCGCCGGCGTGTCCCGGGTCGTGCTTGAGCGCCTGCTGGAGATCCTGGATCGCCGTATCGGCGTCGGCGTCGCTCACCCGCGCGACCTCGGCGAGCCGGAAGAACAGATCCGCCGCGTCGCGCCCGGTCGGCGCGAGCTGCAGCGCCTGCTCGAGCGCGGCCTTGCACTTGTTCCAGTCGCCGGCCCGCTCGTAGATCTTGGACAGCCGGGTCAGCGCCGCGACCGAGCCAGGCTCGCGCGCGAGGATCTTCTCGAGGATCTCACCGGCGGCCTCGGGGTCATCGAGCTTGGACTCCCAGATATCGGCGGCGCGGGCGAGCGCTTCGATCTCGGCCTTGGAGTCGCCATCGGTCGCGTGGACGTCGGCCAGCCGGTCGAGCAGCTCGACGAGATCGTGCCAGCGCTCCCCACGCGCGAGCAGGCGCTCGAGCTGGGCGAACCCGGTCAGGTACGAGCCGTCGACGTCGAGCGCGGCGAACCACGCGGCGATCGCGTCGTCGATCGAATCGCGCTTGTCCTCGGCGAGCTTGGCCATCTCGGCGTGGATCGCGACCTGATCCCACTTCGACTGCGCGAGCGCCAGCCGGCGGGTCTGGATATCGGCGATCGCCATCCAGTCGCCGGCCTTGGCGTAGGCCGCCTGCAGCGCCTGGAGCGCCCCGACGTCGTCGGGATCGAGGTCGAGCACCTGCTGCCAGGCGTTGACCGCGCGCGGACCCTCGGCCTCGAGCTCGGCGATCTCGACGCGCAGCGCCTTCTCCTGGGCCGGTGACTCGGCGAGCCGGGCGGACTGTCCGAGCGTCTCGACCAGCTCGCTGCGGCTCGCGGTGCCGCGGTACAGCCGGGCGAGCTCGGTGAGCGCGCCGCGGTCGGTCTCGTCGGCGTCGAGCAGCTCGCGCCAGGCCTCGATCGCCTGGGTGCGCTCGCCCGCGCGCTCGAAGATCTCGGCCACCTCGGCGAACGCCGCGCGCTTGTCGGGCAGCTCGGCGACGCTGCGCCCGCGCTGGCGCAGCGCCTCGGCCAGGCCGCGCTGATCGCCGCGCTGGCGCAGGATCGCGATCAACTCGTCGAGCGGCGCGATCGCGTCGGGCTCGAGCGCGAGCGCGGCGCGGTAGGTCGCGGTCGCCTGATCGAGCTGGTTCAGGTGGCGGTGCTGGATCCGGCCGAGGAAGCCGAGCAGCGCGACCTGGACCTCGGGATCGCGGTGGTCCCGGCCAGGCCCGCGGTCACCCTCGACGATCGCGACCAGCCGCGCGGCGACCTCGGGCCACTGGCCGAGCAGCGCGGCGAGCCGATCGGTCTCCGCCAGCGCCTGGCTGGCGCCGGGATCGATCGCGAGCCAGCGCAGCGCGGCGTCGAGCGCGCGCCGCTTGTCACCGAGCTGGTGCTCGGCGATCTCGAGCAGCCGCGCGAGGATCGAAGCCTGGTCGATCGGATCTTCGGTGACGCCGAGCCGGGCCTCGAGCACGCGCGCCAGCCGCGCCGCATCGCCCTCGTGCTCGAACACCGGCTCGAGGATCTCGACGATCGACGAGGTCTCGCCGGGCGCGGTGTCGAGCATGCGCTCGAGCGCCGACCGGGCGCCCGGGTGCGTAGACACCAGCTGCAGCACCTCGCGATACGCGGTGACCGCCGCCGCCGGATCGCGCAGGGTGGTCTCCTCGAGGTCGCCGAGCCGGAACCAGTACTCGGCGGTCCGGGCGTCGTCCTCCGCCGCGTCGGCCTGGCGGCGCAGCACGGCGGCGAGCTCGCGCCACCGGCTCGAGCTCGACAGCGTGCGCTCCAGCGCCTCGAGCGCCGGCCCCGGCTCGCCGCCGCTGGCCCCCCGCTCGTAGGCGAGCACCGCGCGCGGCAGATCGGCCAGCCGGTCCTCGGCGATCTCGCCGAGGCGCATCGCGTAGAGCTGCTCGATCTCGGGCGGCAGCGACCTGGCGAGCAGCTCGTCGAGCCGATCCGCGAGATCGGCCCACAGACCGCAGTCCTCGGCGAGCCGGACCAGCGGCTGGAGCAGCTCGGCGTCGTCGGGCTCGGCCAGGATCGCGTGCGACCACACCGCGAACGCCTGGGCCGGCTCGCCGGCGAGCGTCTCGTGAACGTCGGCGAGCGCGGTCCACGCCGCGCGGTGATCGCTGCCGGGCAGCGCGATCTGGCGCTCGTAGACCCGGATGAGGCCGGCGGCGTCGCGATCGGCGCGGTACACGCCCTCGAGGATCGGGATCACCGCCTCGGCGTGATCGTCGTGGACGAGCAGCCCCTCCAGCGCCGCGCGGGCCTCGGCGTGGCTGGCCACGAGCTCGAGCACCCCGCCATAGCGCGCGATCGACGCCTCGGGATCGCCGAGCTCGACCTCGACCAGGCGCGCCGCGCGGTACGCGAGGTCCGCGCGGTCCTTGGCGCTGATCGCGAGCAGCGCGCGCCGGTCGACGATGTCGAGCAGCTCGGGCCACAGCTTCTGATCGCCGTAGATCCGATCGAGCTCGGCGAGCGCGAGCGCGTCGCTCGCGTCGTCGTCGAGCACCGCGGTGAGCTGGCCCTGCGCCTGGTAGACGTCGTGGAGCTGATGCTCGTAGACCTGCGCCGCCGACCGGCGCAGCGCCTGGCGCTCGACGAGATCGGTGGTCAGCTCGATCTTGCGCTCGAGGGTCTGCGCCAGCTCGCGCGGCGCGTCGTCGGCGTCGCTGATCCGGTACAGCCGCTCGAGCGCGTCGAGCGCCGCGAGGTCGGTATCGTCGACGCCGAGCACGTTCTTGTAGGCGGTGATCGCGGCCGGGCGGTCGTCGAGCACCTCCTCGTACAGCGCGGCGACGCGGTGCAGCAGCATGAGCCGCACGCCGGCCTCCTCGGTCAGCTCGGCACGGCGGGCGACGATCAGCACCAGCTCGGCGACCCGGCCGTCGATCGCGAGCAGCCGATCGAGCGCGGCGAGCGCCATCAGGTCGTCGGGCCGGGCGTGCTCGACCTTGCGCCACGCGGTGATCGCGCGCGCGACGTCGCGGCGGCGCTGCTCGTGGATCTCGGCCGCGCGCGCCCACAGGCCCGCCGCGAGGTCGCTGTCGGACGTCCCGGCCGCGCCGTCCTCGAGGGTGGTCGTGATGTCGTCCCACGCGGCGAGCTTGCCGGCGAGGACCATGAGCCGCGCGAGGCTGTCGGTATCGGAGACGTCGATCCGCCAGGCGCGCGCCAGGGCCTGGAGCGCCAGATCGAGCGCGCCGCCGCGCTGCTCGTGGATCTGCGCGATCTCGTGCAGCGTGACGATCTGGTCGACCGGGTCGCGCACGTAATCGAGCTTGGCGTCGAGGATGACCACCAGCTTCTGCCACCAGTCGTGGGTGCGGTAGACCGGCTCGAGCAGCTCGGCGATCCGCTCGCGGTGGTCCTCGTGCACGACCAGCCGCTCGAGCGACGCGACCGCGGCCTCCCAGCGCCGGCCATCGCCGATGACCTGCTCGTACTGATCGATCGCGGCCGGCAGATCGCTCAGCTGGACCTCGAACAGCTCGGCGAGCTTGAGCCGCAGCTCGGCGATCTCGCCGGGGGCGCTCGCGCGGGCCAGCCGCGCCTCGATCAGCGCGACCAGGTCGTGCCACTGCGCCCGGTTGCGGTACAGGCGCTCGAGCTCGCCGACCGCCTCGCGATACGCGTGCTCGCTCGCGGGCGACACGCCGTCCTCGGTCGCGAGCACGACGTCGCGCCAGCCCTCGATCGCGCGCGCCGGGTCGCCCAGCCCGTCCTCGAACAGCCGCGCCCGCTTGACCAGCACGTCGCGCCGCAGATCGTCGTCGTTGCCGGCGACCACGTCGTCGTAGATCGCGACCAGTTCCACCCACTTCTTGGCGCGGCCGAGCAGATCCTCGAGCCGGCGCACCAGCTCGCGCGGATCGGGCACGCCGTCATCGGCGATCGCCAGCGCGCGGCGGTAGGCGCGGAACGCCTTGTCGACCTCGCCGAGCCGGCGGTCGTAGATCGTCGCCGCCGCGATCGCGACGTCGCGCAGATCCGACGACTCGGCCTCCTCGCCGTCGAGGTAGTCCTGGTAGGTATCGGCGACGAACGCCCAGTTGTCGACCATCGAGGCCAGCCGCTGCAGCTGGTCGCGGATCCCCGGATCGCTGGGCAGCTCGCGGAACAGCCGCGCGTACCACCGGCTCGCCTTCTCGAAGTCCTCGAGCTGCTCCTCGTAGAGCCGGGCGACGAACCGGGTCAGCCGCAGCCGCTCGCGCGGATCGGCGGCGCCCTCGAGCTTGGCCTCGTAGACCCGGATCAGATCGAACCACCGCTGCTGCGCGACGTAGATCGGCTCGAGCACCTCGGCGGCGACCATGCGCGCGTCGGGATCGTGCAGATAGCGCTCGATCGCCGCGAGCGCGACCGCGTGGCGCGAATCGCCGCCGAGCGCCGCCGCGTAGTTATCGATCGCGGTCTCGATGTCGTGGAGGTGGCGCTCGTGGATCTCGCCGAGCTGGACGCGCAGCGCGACCGCCTCCTCGACCGACGTCGCGAACCCCAGGCGCCGCTCGTAGAGCTCGACGACGTCGGGCCACCGGCCCTGCTCGCGATACAGCGCCTCGAGCGCGGCCACCGCGTCGCGGCGCTCCGGCGCGACCTCGAGCACCTGCTCCCACGTCGCGATCGCGTCGTCGGGGCGATCGAGCGAGACGTAGAGCCCGGCGGCCTCGACGAGCGCGCCGACCCGCTCGTCGACGTCGGCGTTGACGCTGTCGGCCTGGCGCAGCAGGATCTCGGTCAGCCGCACGTCATCGTTGGTGTCGCGGTAGATGCTCTCGAGCGCGACCAGGGCGCGGCGATCGTCGGGCTGGCTGTCGAGCACCTTCTGGTAGTAGTCGCCGGCGAGCACCAGATCCTTGCGCAGCGCGCGCGACAGATCGGCGACGTCGAGGTAGAGCCGGCGCTGGATCGACGCGTCGAGCACGTTGGGCGCGACCTCGCGGTAGGCGTCGATCAGCTCGGCTTCGCGGCCCAGCTCCCCGGCGAGCCGCTCGGTATCGGCGATCACGCGGGCGAGCTCGGGCTCGGCGGCGGCGTGCGACAGCGCGACCAGCTGGGCGGCGAACGCGCCGGCGATATCGTCGAGCCGATGCTCGCGCAGCCGGACCACCTCCCCGAGCGCCCGCAGCTTGGACGCCGGATCGTCGGCCCAGTCGGCCGCGCGGAGCTGCAGCTGGGCCAGCCGATCGTACTGCTCGGTGGTGTCGTAGACCGGCCGCAGGATCGCCGCCGCGGCGGCGCGAAGATCGGCGTCGCCGAGCGCGGCCTCGACCGCGGGGATCGCGATCGGATGGTCGGGCTCCCCCTCGAGCACGCGCGCCCAGCGATCGAGCGCCTCGAGCGGCCGGCCGAGCGGGCCGGCGAGCAGCCGCGCGATCTCGACGTGGCGATCGCCAGGCGGCGGGCCGCCCCGCGTGGTGGCGTCGAGCTGGGCCTGGCGCTCGAGCACGTCGAGCAGATCGGCGTGGCGCGCGAGCTCGCGGTACAGCCGCGCCAGCTCGTCGAGCGCGCGGCGATCGCCCGGATCGCGGTCGAGGATCTCGAGGTGCGCCGAGATCGCCTCGTCGGGCTCCTCGAGCATCCGCTCGTGGATCTCGGCGATCCGGGCGAGCAGCTGCACCGCCGCCACGCCGGTGGCGTGATCGAGCATGCGGCGCAGGATGTCGACGAGATCGCGCCACGCCTCGGCGGCCTGGTACAGCCGCTCGAGCGCGGCCAGCGCGCCGGCGTCGCTCGGCAGATCGCCCAGCACGTCGCGCCACGTGGCGATCGCCGCGCCGCGATCGCCGAGCTGGATCTCGTCGAGCTCGGCGACCCGGGCGAGCAGCGCGCGGCGCTGGATCGCGTCCTCGGCCCACTCGGCCTGCTTGCGGACCACGGCGCGGAGCTCGGGCCAGCTGCGCGCCGCCTCGTAGAGCCGGGCCAGGGCCGCGCCGGCGCGCCGCACCGTGATCGGGTTGGTCGGGTCGGCGTCCATCAGGCGGCGGTACGCATCGATCGCGCGCAGCGCATCGCCGAGCTCGCTGTCGTAGTAGGCCGCGAGCTCGCCGAGCAGCGCGCCGCGGGTCGCGACGTCGCCGCCGGGCGCGGCCTCGGCCGCGTCCTCGAGCGCGGCGGTCGCCTCGGGCCAGCGCCCCAGCCCGCGGGCGAGCCGGACCAGCTCGACGCGCGCGCGCTCGTGCGTCGGATCGAGCCCGAGCACTTCGATCCACGCGTCGAACGCGTGGCGCGGCGCCGCGAGCTCGGCCTCCTCGATCGCCGCGATCCGCGACAGCAGCTCGACCGCCTCGCTGCCGGCGACCAGCCGGCGCTGCGCGCGCAGCACGCCGACCAGATCCTTCCACAGCTTGTCCTGCTCGTAGAGCGGCTCGAGCATCCGCGCGATCCGCATCGTGCGGGTGCGCGGCGTCTCACCGTCGGCCGCGGCGGCCTGGCGGAGCAGCTCCTCGAGCAGCTCGCGGCTATCGGCGTGGCCACGCTGGCGCGCCAGCACGTCCTCGAGCAGATCGACGGCGCGCATCGGCTCGCCGAGCCGGTGGGCGAACAGCTCCGCGCGCCGGTAGCCGAGCTCGACCAGCTCGCGCGGCGTGCCCACCACGTCGGTCTGGCGGGCGAGCAGCTGCTCGAGCTCGTGCCACCGCCCGGCCGCGGCGTACAGCCGATCGAGCGCGCGGTACGACGCGAGGTACGCCGGCTCGATCTCGAGCACGCGGCCGTGCGCGCCGATCGCGCGATCCGGCTCGTCCAGCACGTCCTGCTCGAGCGCCGCCAGATCGAGCAGCGCGGTGAGCCGGACCGGATCATCGGTCGTGACCTGGGCGCGGCGCTCGAGCAGCCCCCGGAGATCGACCCAGCGCTCGGCGCCGCGGTACGCCTCGGCCAGCGCGTCGAACGCATCGGCCGCCTCGGGATCGACGTCGAGCACGCTGAGCCACGCGTGCTCCGCCGTCGCCAGATCGCCCAGCTGTTCGCCGGCGAGCCGCGCGAGCTCGGTGGCGACCGCGCGGATCTGGGCGTCCGGGGCCGGCTCCGGCGAGGCCCGCAGCGCGCCCAGCGCGCTGCCCAGCACGCGCGCCCACTCGGCGTCGCGGCCGAGCTCGCGGGCCAGCCCGCCGAGCGTGGCGCGCACGACCGCGTCGCCGGGCTCGGCGCCGATCACCCGCAGCCCCGCGGTCCACGCCGCGGCCAGGTCGGCGAGGTCGCGGTGGTAGAGCTGCATCAGCTGGCGGTCGATCGCGAGCCGGTCGGCCGCGCTGGTGGCCTCGCCGGCCCGGATCACCTCGAGCGCCGCGGCCTGCTGGTCGATCGCCTTGGCGGTCTCGAGGTGCGGCAGCACGAGCCGTGCGGCCAAGACCCGATCGGAAGGATCGATCGCGCCGCCGGGCTCGCCGCCGCTGTCCGACGACAGCACGAGCCGCACGATCGCGCTGACCGCCTGCGGCCGCACGCCGCCGGTCGACACGCCGAGCGCATCGCGGAAGTGGCCGAGCGCGCGGCCCGGCCGCTCGAGGCTGTACTCCTCGAGGTTGCCGAGCCGCATCAGCAGCTCGAACCGCGCCTGGCCGGCCTGCGTGTACTGGCCGAGCGGACCGGTCTGCCCCGGCGCGGGCGTCGGAACCTCCGGCGTCTGTGCCAGCTCCTGGGCGAGCACGTCGACGAGCGACTCCCAGTCGCCGCGCGCCTCCTCGATCCGCGCCAGCGCCCGCAGCGCGCGCAGCTGACCGGGCAGCGCGGCCAGCGCCTCGTGATACGTCGCGGCCGCGCCGTCGAGATCGACCAGCTTCTCCTCCTGCAGCGAGGCGATCTCGATGAGCAGCGACGCGCGCTCGGTCGGATCTTTCTCGCGGGCGGCGCGCCGGCGGAACGACGCCAGGAGCTCGGGCCAGTCGTGGAGCTGGATCGCGAGCTCCTCGAGGTGCTGCTCGGCCTCGCGATCGTCGGGGACCAGCGCCAGGACCTGGCGGTGATAGCCCCGCGCGCGCTCGGGGTCGCCGAGCCGTCGGCCGGCGATCCGCGCCAGCTCGCGGACCAGCTTGCGCTGGATCTCGGCGGGCAGCGCGCTGCCGGGCGCGACCTGTTTGTCGAACGCGGCGGCGAGCTCGCGCCACTGGTCGGGCTCGTTGGCGAGCCGCAGCACGTCGGCGTAGAGCGCGTCGCTGCGCGGATCGAGCTCGAACGCGCGGAGCGTCCAGGTGAACGCGAGCGTGCGCGACGCCAGCTTCTGCTCGCACAGCTCGCGGATCTGCGCGATCTTGGCGAGCCGCGCAGCGCCGTCGGGCGCCGCCGACAGCTCGATCTCGAGCACGGTGATGAGCCGCGACCACTTCTCCTGCTTGGCGTAGATCGGCGCGAGCGCCGTGGCCGCCGCGGTGTGCTGCGGATCGACCGCGAGCACGCGCTCCCACACCTGGCGGGCGCGCTCGAGCGCGGGCGCCGCCTGGGGCTCCTTGGCCAGATCGGCGCGCTGCTGCGCCAGCTGGGCCGCGCGCTCGACGAGCGGCAGCCGCGCCGCCTTGGCCTCGAGCCGATCGGCGATCGCGAGCAGCGCGTCGACCAGCTCCTCCTGCTGGCCGAGCCGCGCGTACAGCCGCTCGAGGCCGGCGAAGTCGCCCGCGTTGGCGTACAGCTCGCGCAGCGTGCGCAGCGCCTTGGCGTGGCCGGGCTCGATCTCGAGCACGTCCTGCCACGCCGCCGCGGCCTGCTGCGGCGCGCTCAGCCGATCGGCGTAGATCTGGCCGAGCTTCTCGAGCAGGCCGATGGTGTCCTTGCCGGACGCCGCGAACGGGCGCTGGCGATGCAGGATCTCGGCGAGCGCCAGGTAGCGCTTCTCGCGCTCGTACAGCGCGGCGAGCGCGAGCAGCGTGTCGGCGGCGTCGCCGCTCTCGGCGAGCACCGCGTTGTAGATCTCGATCGCGAGCCGGGTATCGCCGAGCCGCTCGGCGGCGAGCTTGGCCATCTCGGCCTGCTTGGCCCGCCGATCGGCGCCGCTCATCACGCTGGCCTCGCGGCCGAGCACGTCGATCAGCGCGCGCCACTGCCGGCGCTTGGTGTAGATCTCCTTGAGCCGGGCGACCGCGTCGAGATCGCCGGGCGACAGCTCGACGATCCGCTCGAGCGGCTTGATCGCGTTGGCGAAGTTGCCGAACCGCTCGGCCCACAGATCGGCGATCTCGCGGAGCAGCGCGACGCGCTCGGCGTCGCCGAGGTCGGCGGCCTCGCTCTTGCGGGTCAGGATCGCGATCAGGTCGTTCCACCGACCGAGCGCGCGGTACTTGCCGGCCAGCTCATCGCTGGCCCGCTTGTTCTCCGGATCGATCTTGAGGATCGCGTTGTAGGTGTTGATCACCATGACGTCGAGCCGCAGCTTGTCGCGGTAGATCTCGACGACCTCGTGCAGCTTGGCGACCCGGGCGGCGAGATCGCCCTCGGCGGTGCGCTCGATCTCCTCCTTCATCAGATCGAGCAGCGCGTTCCACTTCTCGGTGCGGCGGTACAGCCGGGCGAGCGCGGCGCGGGCGGCCGCGGAGCCGGGCTCGCCGCGCAGGTGCTGCTTCCAGGCTTCGATCGCCTTCTCGGGGTTGTTCTGCTGCTCGGCCAGCTCGGCGATCTCCACGGCGATCGGCCGCGCATCGGCGCGCTCGCCGCGCGCGCGCGGCGACTTCTCGACCTGGCGCAGCAGCGCGAGCAGCTTGGGCATCTCGCCCTTGGCCGGGTAGTAGACGCGGTAGAAGTCGATCGCCGCGGGGTGCGACGGATCGAGCTTGCGGACGCGGCGGAAGTACTCCTCGGCGCGATCGAGATCGCCGACGTGGCGCCACAGCACCATGGCGATCTGGAGCACCATGCCGAGATCGTCGTCGCGCCGGGCCTTGAGCGCGGCCTGGTACACCGCGATCAGCGCGGGCCAGTTCTCCGCCGCCATGTGGGCATCGGCGACCGAGCGCAGCGCCTGCGGCTGGGCCGGATCGAGCGCGAGCACGCGGCGGATCGCGGCGTCGGCCCTGGGCGGATCGTCGAGCCGTCCGCGCGCGACGTCGGCCAGGCCGAGCAGCGCCGCGACCCGCTCCTCGATCGCCCCGCCGAGCTCGCCGCGCTGCTCGTACAGCGCCGCGAGCTCGGTCCACCGCTCGGCGCGGCGCAGCAGGCGCAGCAGATGGAACGCCGCCTTGGCGTTCTTGGGATCGATATCGAGCGCCTTGCGCAGGTAGGTCTCGGCCTCCGGTGCGCCGGGCTCGAACCGCACGTAGGCCTCGGCGGCCGAGACGTACAACCCGGTCGCCAGGCTGCGGTCGGTCGAGGCGGTGGCCTCCTTGATGTACTTGTCGGCGAACTTGCGCCAGTTGGTCGCCGAGACATCGAGCTCGTCGATCGCCTCGGCGGCCATCGTATCCTCGGGCCGGAGCGCGCGGACCTCCTCGAACGCGGTGCGCGCGGCCGGCACGTCGAGCAGCTCGCCATCGAGCACCAGCCCCTTCTCGTACAGCAGAACGGCCTTGCGCTCGGGATCCGGCGACGACGCCAGCTCGACGTCGATCAGCTGGACGACGGTATCGGGGCGACCGCGTCCACCGAGCAGCTTGCGAGCGGACGCGAACCGCGTGGTGCGGACATCGGGAGGGGTGAGTCGGGCGGCCTCGACGAGCCCCGCGAGCGCCTGCGCGTCGTCGGGATCGTGCTCGAGGGCGGCGAGGAGCGCAGGCAAGTCGGCCATCGGAGCGGGATCATGCTAACCGGCGCGCTGGCCGGCTGACAACGCCGACCGCCAATTCCTTCGCGGGGTTACTGCGCGAGCGGCGGCCCGCGATCGGCCGAACGGCATCGCCGGCAGCTGTTTGCTGCGCGCGCGGGTATCATCCAGCGCCAGATCGGTCTCCCCGCACCATGCTCCGACCGCGTTCGCCCCAGCCCCAGCCGCCTGCCTTGCCCGCCAGCGGCGAGGCGAGCGCCGCCGCCGCGGGCACCGGAGCGCGGCGCGCCACGCTCGTGAGCGATCGGCGGTTTACGCGCTGCGCCTCCCCCACGCTGACTGCACGCAAGATCAGCACCTACACCGTGCTCGGGTTCACCGGCTACGCGGTCGCCAGCCTCACCGGCGCGGGCCTGGCGATGACCTGGGAGCTCACGCTCGGAGAACGCTTGATCGGCCTGCTCGTCCCGCCGATCGCGTTCCTCGTCGCGGTGATGATCGCGAGCGCCGCGGCCCATCGCGAGCGGATCGTGTTTTACCAGGCGGCGATCCCGGCCGTGCTCGCCACCGCGCTGGTCGCGGCGATCGCGGGAGTCCGGGTCGCGCGGCTGGTCGATCTCGCCGCGCTCGGCATCGGCACATTCCTGGTGTTCGGCCGGCTCGGCTGCTTCGCGGTCGCGTGCTGCCACGGCACGCTCGGCCGCGGCCGGTTCGCCATCACCTATGGAGCGACGCACGTCCGCGCCGGGTTCTGGCCGCGCTGGGAAGGCCGCGCGCTGTGGCCGGTCCAGCTGATCGAGAGCGCCGCGAGCGGCGTGCTGGTGGTCGCCGGGATCCTCGCCGCTGGTACCCCGGGGACCGCTGCGGTGGTCTACATCGTCGGCTACGGCGCGCTGCGGTTCGCGCTCGAGGGCGTGCGCGGCGACGCGGCGCGGCCCTACCTGCTGGGCGTCAGCGAGGCCCAGTGGCTGGCGCTCGCCAGCTGCGCCGCCTGCGCCGTGTGGCGGCCGCATCCGCTCGCGATCGCCGCCGCCGCCGGGCTCGCCATCGCCACCGCGGTGCTCGTCGCGCGCCGCGATCGCCGCGCGCTCGTGCTGCCGCCGCACCTCCACGAGCTCGATCGCGTCGTCGCGCGCGTGCTCGCCGACCCGGCGCATGGCCGCCGCGAGACCTCGCGCGGCCTCGCGGTGAGCTGCTACCCGATGCCCGATGGCAAGATCGACTGGGTGTGGTCGTCGGCGCATCCCGCGTGGTCGCCCGCCATCGCCCGCCAGCTGGCCACCGCGCTGTGGCGCGATCCCGTGGTCGTCGAGGGCCGTGCGCCCGGAATCCTCCATGTCCTCGTGCCGCACAGCACGCCGTTCCCGGCACCGTCGGCGGGCCGCCTGCCGCTGCCGCTGCCCCCCGCGCCGCCGGCACCCGCCCCGCCGGCCGCAGCGCCCGCCGAGATCGAAGACGATCTGCGGCTCAACTGAAGGTGTCGGAGAATGCCGCCGCGGCGTTGTTCGAGACCTCGGAAGTCGCGCGTCTTGAGCGACGACTCCGTACAGGTTGTCGCCGGTTACGGCACGGGCCTGGCCGGCTACCAGATCGTGCAGCGGTCGGCCGCCGGCCGCACCATCGCCGCGCCTGCCGGGCACGAGAACGCCTGGGCGAACGCCGGCAGGTTGGCCAGCGGCGCGTTGACCCGGAACCGCGATGGGCCGTGGCCGTCGTCGCGCACGCTGTCGCGCAACGCCGCCGGGCGCTGCGCGGAGCACCAGTGCTGGGCGTACGAAATGAAGAACCGCTGCTCGGCAGTCAGGCCGTCGGCGCCGCGCACCGACAGCCGCGGCCCGACGTCCTGGGCCATCACGGCGTAGGCCTGGGCCACGCCCCCGAGATCGGCGGCGTTCTCCTCGACCGTCCGCGCACCGTCGAGGTGGAGCGCGTCGATCACGACGTACTGGTTGCCCTGCCCGACCATGCAGGCGTGGCGGGCCTCGAGCGCCGCGATGTCGTCCTGGCTCCACGAATCGCGCAGCTCGCCCTCGGCGGTGAACATGTAGTTCTCCAGCACGTGGACGAACTCGTGACCGAGCAGGAAGCCGAACCCGCCATAGCCGACCTCGGGCGGGGCGTCGGGATCGAACAGCGGGGGACGCAGCTCGGCTGCCGTGATCACCATCGAGTTGGAGAGCGCGTCGGGAAACCCGTTGGGAACCGTCAGGCGCGCCGCCGCCATGCCCCACGCGACGTTGGGCCGGACCTCGACTTCCCACGAGTCGCGCCGGCGCTCGCGCGTCACGCGCTGCCAGTCGCGGCGCTGCTCGAACTCGCGCGCGGCCAGCGCGTTCGCCAGGTAGGCATCGTCGCGTAGCGGCCCCGCACCGGTAGCCGGCCAGGCGTCGGGATAGCCGATCTTCAGCGCGAGCTTGGCGAGCTTGTCAGCGGAGAACGCTCGCCCCGCCGGCGACAGCCAGGTGACCGTGGCCGCCGAGGCGGCCATCGCGGCCTGGACGCGCTCGGCCACCGCGTGGGCCCGGACGCGCGCCGCGTCGCCGATGACCCGGGTGGAGAACTGGTGCGAGAGCTCGACGCCCAGCGCCTTGAGCGTCTCGACCTGGCAGACCTCGCCCCGTGGGCTCGGCTGGACCCCCGGCGAGGCCAGGAAGCGCTCGCGTTCGTCGGCGAGCCGGCTCGGCAGCGCGCGCCACACCGACTGGAGCAGCCCCCAGCGCAGGTAGGCGCGGAGGTCGGCGAGCGAGCGCTTCGCCAGCAGCCGGTCGGCGGCGCCGAGGTATGCGGGTGTGAGGACATTGATCGCGCGACCCGGCGGCGCGCCGACCGCGGCGAGATAGGCCGACCAGTCAAAGTGCGGCGCCAGCGCGTGCAGCCCGGCCGGCGTCATCGGATGCTCGCTCCCCGGCTCGTAGCGGTCCTTGAGCGGGACGGCGGCGAGCTCCGCCTCGGCGTCGAACGCGCTGCGGGCGTCGCGCTCGGCCTGCGCGGCGGTCACGCCGGCGAGCTCGAACATGCGCCGGATGTGGGCGCGATACGCCGCGCGTCGGCCGTCGGCGCCGATGTCGCGGAACAGCCGCAGGCGTGCCCCGGCGGACGCCGCGTCGATCTCGCCGCGATACCGCGCGGGGTCGGTGGCGTCAGGCGCGCCGGCGTAGCGAAACAACACGTGCACGCCACGGCGGTGGAGCTCGCGCACCACCGCGCCGGCATCGCCGGTCGACGCGATCCCGGCGATCCGGGCAAGCCACGTCGCCAGCACCGCGTCGCCTCGGGCATCGGCGGCGGGTCCGGTCGCCATGCACGACGCGTAGAACGTGCGCAGCCGGGTCAGCTCCGGGTCAGCGGCGTCGTCGGTGCCGGTCAGCAGCTCAGTGAGGGCAATGGCGTTGGCCGCGTTCACGGCGTCGCGCATCCAGTCGGCCGACGATCGATCCGGGGCGATGTGCGCGGGCGTATCGAAGCCGCCGCACACATATTGGTAGAAGTCGTCGCACGGCGCGGCCGCCGGATCGAACGTCGAGCGATCGAGCTGCCACGCCAGCGTCTCGGCAGCCGGCGCCGGCGCGGCCGCCACCGGCGCGGCGGGACTGGGTGCGGGCACCGGCGCAGACCCCGCACACGCCGCGATCATCCAGGAGCTCGCCACGCCACCCCGGCACGCCCGCCGCATGCTCGATCTGTACTTCGACAAGACGTCCATCCCTTGTCCTATGCCACGTCGATCCGCTCGGCTCCACTCGCGCACGCCGCAGGCGCGCGCCGCGGCTCGCGACCGCAAAGCACGTCAGCTCCGCGGAGCAGAGATGCTCGCGACTCGTCAGCTCACCGAGCCCGAGTCCACGTCATCTCAGGCACCCGATCGTTTTCCAACAATCAGATTTACACCGTCGAGCTCACCGACGACGAAGCGTCAGCGTCCCATCACGGCGGTCAGCGATTGTTGCGTGACCCGTGTACGAAACCAGTTGTCAGCTCCCGAGACTGCCGGTCTCCCCGAGCTCCCCGGCAACGAGATCCTTCACCAGATCTGCAGGCTCTCCCCGATCTGGTTCGGCTGCGCGGTCGTGCGGGCCCCCGGCCTGCCGGTCACTGCGGCCCCCGGGGGCGCGCCGCGGCGAGCATCGCCTCGAGCGCCCCCAGCCGGCGCCCGATCGCCGGGTGGCAAACGCTGGTATTGCGCAGCGCTGGCCGGTCGCCGATCGTGACCACCGGCGATCCCGGGGTCCCCGGCGTGACTGTGTTCGGCACGCACGGCGCGGGCGTGAACACGCCGCCGGCCGCCGCGGTCGCCGCCGGGTAGCTCGGCGACATGCACGGCCCGAACGGCGCGATGTTGGTGATCGGGATGTGATCCTGGATGTTCGCAGCGGGCTGGCCGCCCGCGGTCCGCCGCTGGATCGGCAACACGACCAGCCGAGATGGCGCGACGCTCATCGTGCCGCGTCGTCGCCCCGTTCACCACTGGTCGTGGCGTATGTCCCCGCTGCTCTCCGTCTGGCGAACGTAGCACCGGCCCGGCCCACGAACACGTCTGAATCGCCGACGCGGTCGTGAGACTTTCCGTGAAGCAGACGGCTCGCAGCGTGCACAGATCTCGGGTTGGGTGATAGACAACAGGCGACGTGGCAGGCGCACGGAGCTCTCTCGGGTACTTGAAGCCGTATCGCCGCGCCGTGTTCGGCGGGGCCGCCATGATGCTGGCGACCAACCTGTTCTACCTGGGGGTGGCGTACTTCTCGAGCCGCGCGGTCCAGGGCCTGGTCGATGCGCAGCACGCCGGCCAGATGAGCCCGGCGCTGCGCGACGGGATCCTCGCGCACGTGGTCTTGCTGATCGGGTTCGTGATCGCCACCGCGGTGACGCGGATCGCGTCGCGCGTGTGGATCTTCAACGCCGCGCGCGGCGGCGAGTACGATCTGCGCAGCGATCTGTTCGGTCACCTGATGACCCTGTCGCCCGCCTACTACCGGGACCATCCGACCGGCGACGTGATGTCGCGGCTGACCAACGACGTCCAGACCGTGCGCGCGATGTGGGGCGCCGGCGCGGTCCACCTCACCAACGTGGTGACCGGGTTCGCGACCACGCTGACGATGATGATCTGGCTCGACCCGGCGGTGGCGCTGCTGTCGATCGTGCCCTACCCGCTGATCTTCTTCGTCGGCCAGGCGCTGTCGAAGCGGATCTACCGGACCCAGCGCGAGGTCCAGGCCGAGCTCGGGGCGCTGGCGTCGCGGATCCAGGAGGATCTCGGCGCGATCCACGTCATCAAGACCTACGGCCTCGAGGAGGTGCGGCGGCGCGGCTTCCTCGCGGCCTCGCACCGGCTGCTCGACAAGAACATGGACGCCGCCAAGGTCCGGATCCAGCTCGGGCCGACGCTCTCCACGCTGGCGCCGCTCGGCGTCGCGATCCTGATCCTGGTCGGCGGGCGCGCCGTGATCCACGGCCGGATCGACGTCGGCTACTACACCGCGTTCGCGGCGCTGCTCGCCCGCCTGGTGTGGCCCACGCTGACCCTCGGCTTCATGCTCGCGCTGGTGCA
>Ga0302321_100000290_pt1 | contig 44811 bp, 88 predicted proteins | sample Fen_T0_1_FD_202505 | JGI IMG/M metagenome (GOLD analysis project Ga0302321, IMG submission 202505) | Peat permafrost microbial communities from Stordalen Mire near Abisko, Sweden - Fen_T0_1 | ecosystem: Environmental > Terrestrial > Soil > Wetlands > Permafrost | place: Sweden: Abisko... | reverse complement strand
CGGCGTCATGTAACAAGTACGGCGGCTGCCCTCATCGAGGAGGGCACTGTCATCTATCCCACGCAGAGCAGATGAGGTCCCATATGCAGAACGGTCAGCAGACGATGTCCCTCGACGAACAGATCCAGATGGCAACCCAGCAGGCTTCGGCCGCGAACGGGATGATGGTCCCGGTGCCCGCCCAGAGCGAGTGGGTCGAGCATCCGGAGAACTCGGCCTACGAGTACCATTCGGTCACGAAGGAGCTCCGCCAGAAGCAGACGGCGCCGGTGCTGCAGATCCCGGCGCTCCCCCCGAGCCCGTTCGGCGCCCCGTCGGCACCGATCGTCACGCTCTCTGCGCCGGCCATCCCGATCGTTCACGCAGCTCCGACGGTCGTGCAGACTCTCCCGCCGATCGTCGCCGTCATCCCGCCGACCCCGATCGCACCGGCCCCGGTCGTCACGATCGGCGCCACCGGCACGCCCATCGGCCCGGACGGCCTTCCGTTCGGCTCGATCAACGCCCCCGAGGGCGTGGGGATCCCGCCGCGCACGCAGCCGGTCGTGGCGGCCCCGGCGGTCGTCGATGATCTCGACGGGATGGACAAGAAGCAGCTCGTGGAGCTCGCAGGGCGCATGGGCGTCGACGTGAAGCGCCTCCAGGAGAAGGGCATCCGCGATCGTCTGAGGGCCGCTCGAGCGCAGGGCGTGCAGGCTGGTGCGGCGCCAGCCGTCGCGACGCTCTCGACGGGGTTCGTGCAGGTCGCACCCCCGCCCGTCGTAGGAACGATGCCCTCGGGGACGCCGGTGACGTCCATTCCCGCCGAGGAGATCTTCGCGACAAGCACGAAGGATCGCGTGTACGGGATCGTCATGGCGCTCGTCGAGCACTCAGGAGCGGGCTGGGACGTCAAGCAGGGCGTCGCCTGGGCGCGCGCGCTTGTGGCCGAGATCGAGTCCTGATCGATTCCGGTGGAGGCCTACTACAACGAATACGAACCGTTCGTGGTGAAGTGGCTTCAAGGCCTCTCCGCCGCGGGCCGGATCGCGCCGGGGAGAGTCGATGAGCGCTCGATTGCGGCTGTACGCCCAGAGGATATCGGCTATGGCCAGGCCCATTTCTTCTGCGGCATTGGCGGATGGCCGCACGCTCTCGATCTCGCTGGCTGGCCCAGAGATCTTCCAGTCTGGACTGGCAGTTGCCCATGCCAACCGTTCTCGTCGGCCGGACGCGGCGCTGGCACCTCCGACGAGCGGCACCTCTGGCCCGTCTGGTTCGAGCTCATCAAGAAGTGTCGACCTTCAGTCGTTTTTGGCGAGCAAGTGTCGTCGCCAGGCGGACTCGAATGGCTCGATGTTGTTCAAGCTGACTTTCAAAGAGAGGGCTACACCTTCGGGGTTTCAGATCTGTGCAGTGCGGGGGTCAAGGCGCCTCACCTCAGACAGCGCTTGTACTTCACGGCCTTCGCCGACGGTGAACGACTCGAAAGGGTCCGACTACACCTACGCGAACGGCGATCACAACAGGATCTGCTTGAAGCTGCCAGGCGCGGCGAAACTGGCGAGCTGGGCGACACCCGCAGCGCAGGAAGCGGGCGGGACCGTGGAGCAGTTCCTGGCCCGCAAGGAGAAGGCGAACGAGAACGGCTCGAGCTTGGGAGTGTCGCTGACGAGCCTCAGCTTGCAAGCGCAGCTGGCTTCTGGGACGGCGCCGACTGGATCTACTGCACCGACGGAAAGTATCGGCCAGTTGAACCCGGAACTTCCCCGTTGGCTGCAAGGATACCCGGCCGAGTGGGGCTCATACGCGGATACGGCAACGCGATCACGGTCCAAGTAGCTGCTGAATGGATTCGATGGGCGATGGAGTATCTGGAGCGATGAACGGACCCTGTGCGACGTGCGGTCTCTATGGTTGCAATGGCCACGATCCAGGGCCCTTGATGGCGGAGCTCCTCGCGAAGGAGCCCGCCGAGAACTTCAAGCCAGCGCGCGCGGTCACCCGGTCCGAGGAGTTCGAGCGCATCAAGGCTCTGCCGCGTCGTGACTGGGAGGCCCGGGATCAGAGCCACGTCGAAACGTTCTTCATGCAGCATCTGCGCGCCCCGGGCGGCACGCAGCGCTTGCGCCCGGTGCAGATCGCAGCGCTCTGGGAGATGCACCACCAGAAGGGTCTGTTCATGCAGGTCCGGACCGGCGGCGGAAAGACGATCGTGTCGCTGCTCGGCTTCATCGTGCTGAACTCGGTGCGTCCGCTGCTGATCGTGCCGGCGGCACTGAAGGAGAAGACGCTCCGCGACATGAACCGATATCGCAAGGACTGGCTGGTGCCGGCCTATGTCCGCATCCTGTCGTACGAGCTTATCGGACGTCCGCAGTCGGCCAGCATTCTTGAGGACTATCAGCCAGACGTCGTGATCATGGACGAGTGTTTCGCCGGAGAGACGCTCGTGTCGACGGATGTTGGTGATGTGCCCATTCGAGATGTTGTGGAAAAAGGAGTAGGAATGTACGCCCTCTCTCGCGATCCAGTGGTGGATGCGGCGCTATTGTGGCGGAAGATCGTACGCAGGATCAAAATCGATCGCAAGCGCCAGCTTGTTCGGGTCATCCACGAGCGAGGCGAGTTCGTTTGTACCGCAGAGCACAAAGTCTATGTTGACGGAGTCAACCCTCGCGAAGCCGTTGCGTTACAATCTGGAGATAAGTTGTGCACAGTGCGGGCGTATGGCGATGGTGCAGAAGAAAGGTCGGAGTACTGCGAAGTACTGCAGTCAGGAGTGCTTCGCAGCCGCGAGGGCGGACAGACTGCGTCGAGAGAGCGGCTACATGCACGCGCAACTGAGGCTGAAACGTCCGCATCAAGGGTGGTTCGTGTTGAGGTTCTGGAACGAGGAGGTGCTATTGGATCTACCGCAGGTGATCGAAACAATCCGTTCGTGTATGATCTCGAGATCGAGGGCACTCACACCTATTTCGCCGATGGTGTTCTAGTCTCCAACTGCCATCGCGCGAAATCGGCCACAGCGGCGTGCACGAAGCGGATCAAGGAGTATCTACACAAGCACACAGACACGCGGGTCGTCGCGATGTCGGGCACGATCGCCAAGCGCTCGATCAAGGACTACGCCCACATCGCCGACTGGTGTCTTCGCGAACGCGCTCCGGTGCCGCGCGACTTCCGTGCGCTCGTCGAGTGGTCCTCGGCGCTCGACGACGAGAAGTCATTCGTCACCGAGGACGGCGAGCGCGCGTTCGACGATCAGGCTCAGAGCCTCGAGCCCGGCGTCCTGCTCGAGCTGTGCTCCCCGGCCGAGCTCGCCGAGCCCGATCGTCTTCGCGGCGTTCGTAAGGCCTACAGGCGGCGTCTGACCGACTCGCCGGGCGTGATCGCCACGCAGGAGTCCGCGCTCGGCGTCGCTCTGCAGATCAACCCGCTGATCATCAAGGACCCCGCCGTCACCGCCGCGGCCGCGTTGATGCGCCAGACGTGGGAGCGCCCCGACGGCGCCGAGTTCTTCGACACGCTCGAGATGTGGAGGCACCTGAGGACGCTCGCGGTCGGCTTCTATCACCGATGGAACCCAGCCCCACCCGATGAATGGCGCGCAGCGCGCCGCGACTGGGCTGCCACAGTGCGCGAGATCCTCCGAACGAACCGACGCGGCCTGCACTCGGAGGTGCCCGTGCGCGAGGCGGTGCAGGCCGGGGAGTACGGGCAGGACGAGCTCGCCATCTTGGAGCGCTGGCAGCAGTGGGCCCCGCAGTATGATCCAGAGAAAAACAAGGAGGCCGTCTGGATCTCGCGTGGCCCGCTCGACGCTGCGGCTGCCTGGGCAGCGAAGAATCCGGGGCTCATCTGGGTGAGCTACCCAGAGTTCGGCAACATGCTCTCGGCGATCACGAAGATGCCATTCTACTGGAACAAGGGCCTCGACGCGAAGGGGCGGTTCATCGAAGATCATCCTCATAAGACGCCCATGATCGCGAGCATTCACGCGAACTCGGCTGGCCTGAATCTCCAGTACGGCTGGTCGAGCATGCTGTACACGTCGTTCCCGACGACTGGTCTTGCAGCTGAACAGTCAATATCGAGAGTCCACAGAGAAGGGCAGCCCGCGGACGAGGTCGTGATCGACGTCATGGCGGCGCTCCCGGAGAACCTCGTCGATTTCGATCAAGCTTGCGCCGATGCGCGAAGAGCCACGGACATGGAGGGCCAAGAGCAGCGACTTTGCTACGCAGACATCACCATCCCGCCTGCGCACGAAAGAGGCGCTCTTTGGCAGTAGTCTCGGAAGTGACTTGACAGGTACCAGGCACCTCCGCTACACCCCGGACTTCCGCCCATCGAGGCGACAAGGAGAACCATGACGACGATCGACCAGCAGCTCGCCAGCCTTCGCGAGACCATCCGCAACGAGGAGCGAGAGAGCCTCCGCAAGGAGATCCTCTCGAGCATCGGGCAGCAGCTCGGCACGAGCGCTCCGAAGTTCGTCGCGAAGCCGACCAAGGCCGTCACCAAGGCCGGCCCCGGCGTGAAGCGCAGCCCCGAGGAGCTCGCCAAGACGGTCAGCCAAGTGCTCGCGCACGTCGCCGAGCACCCCGGCGTTGGCGCGGAGCACATCCGCACCGCGCTCGGCACGAGCCTCGCGGTGATCGAGCTCCCGATCAAGAAGCTCCTCGCGAGCAAGGCGATCAAGCGCCGCGGGCAGCGTCGCGCGACCAAGTACTACCCGGCCGTCAACTGACCGGACAGCAACCAGGAGGAATCAGGGCATGAGCATCTTCGGAAACATCCAGAACGCCAGCATGAGCCAGGGCGGCCCCAAGCTGCCGGTCAACTTCAGCGGCATCGTCGAGATCGCCGGGATCACCTTCGATCCGAAGGCATTCCACGGCGCGGTCTACATCGTCGAGATGGTCGTGCACGAGACGAACATGCACGCCGAAGCGCCCGTCGGCTTCCGGCCGTCGTGGACGGCGAACATGAAGCACGCCAACACGCTCGGGAACATCAAGGCGTTCCTCGGTGCGACATGGGGTCTCGACCCCAAGACGCAGGAGGCGCAGATCAACGCCGGCGTGACGCCGCAGTTCACCGAGGCCTCGATGTCTCCCGCCCAGCCGGCTCGAGGTCGGTTCGTGGGGGTCTCGACCGAGAACCACAAGACGGACAAGGGATACGACTTCGTCAAGCACTTCTGGAGCCCGACGCAGAAGTCGTTTCAGTCGCGTATCAACGAGCAGGGCGTGACCCCGACGGCCGCGCCGAGCGCGCCCTCGCACGCCGCACCGTCGACGATGCCGACGATGCCCGGTGCGTTCGTGCCGCAGGCGGCATCGTTCGGCGGAGCACCGGCCCTCCCCGCTTTCGCGCAGCAGACGGGGCAGCCGTTCGGAGCGCAGGCCCCGAGCCCCTTCGGAGCTCAGCAGACGGGGCAGCCGTTCGGCGCGCCCGCGGTGCCGGTCGTCCCGATGCAGGGCAGCTTCGGTGCGCAGGCCCCCGCGCCCACGTTCCCTGCCGCGTCGTTCCCGTCGCTCCCGCAGATGCCGGGGATGGGCATGCCCGCAGGGATCCCGCCCCTGCCGATGGCGTCCGCGCCGATGCCGGTGTCGTTCCCGCCGGCGGGATGGACCGCTCACCCGCAAGCGCCGGGCTGGTTCTACCTGCAGAGCGATCCGCGTCAGCAGAAGACCGAGGCCGACCTTCGAGCCGGGCGATGAGGGTCAAGCGCACGAATCGCGGTTTCGCGCGCGCGGACTTCAAGGACCGATACAAGTCCGAGTGCTCGATTCAGAACTCGTCGCTAGCGACCGAGGATGCGATCTGGCTCGGAGTCGATAAGGACTTCGAAGGCAAACCGTGCACCCGGATGCATCTGACACGCAAGATGGTCCAGGATCTCCTGCCGTTGCTCCAGGACTTCGTGACGACAGGCTCTATCGACCGATCGGCGGAGTCGGATGGGGGTGTCGGATGATCTCCGCGACCGTCTCCCTCGTGATCGCGCTCTTCATCATGGGCATCTTCTGGTGGGGTGCCGAGCGCGAGGTCCGGCACCTACGCGACGAGGTTCTCCGGATCACCAAGATGCTGGACGTCTCGGAAGATGACGGGGATGAGGCCCTCGCCGCAGGCCAGTCGATCGAGGTCAAGGTCGGCCAGCTCTACGTGAAGGCCGAGTTCATCGGTGTGTCGATGGATGGCACTCGGGTGATCGCGAGAACGGGCAACAGCGCCTTCACGGTCGATCCGAAGGACGTGTACGAGGCCGAGCTCGACGAAGAGCCTGCGCGGACGTACCGAGACGCAGCGCGTCGACACGACGTGAACTGAACAGCAGGGCGAGCCACGGTTCGCCGCCTGCAGACTGACGACGAGCGCGGCCGTTGGCGCGTGCGGTTCTCGTCGTCGGTCTGGAGGTGGATCATGGGCAGATCAGTTGGTGAGTGGCAGGCGGAGATCACGCAGTGGGGCGCCTCGAAAGGATGGGACAAGCCAGCCCTGTGCGAGCTGCGCGGCGAGATCGTCGAAGGCGCTCATGTCGGCCCGCAGGGCGTGAACGTCGAGGCGGTCGGCATGAAGCTCGCGCTCGTGCACAGTGAGGTCTCCGAAGCGCTCGAGGCCCTGCGCGACGGCAAGCTCGCGCTGTGGCTCGACGGCGAAAAGCCCGAAGGCATGAGCACGGAGCTCGCCGACACGGTGATCCGCATTCTGCATCTGGGCGGACTGCTCGGACTCGACATCGAGCACGCCATGGAGGTCAAGATGGCCTACAACCAGGGCAGGCCGTACCGGCACGGCGGACGGCTCGCCTGAGCGATGGACTACGGCACGTTCGATTTCGAGACGCCCCTTATCCAGCCCTCAGTCCAAGTCCCGAGCCCGGTCTGTCTCGTCACGGACGTCTCAGGTCACGATGAGCTGCTGCACTGCCGATTCGATCGTGAAGCGGTTGGCGACAGGCTCTATCGGTTGTTCACCGAGCGGCTCGTCGTCGGGGCCTACACGGCGTTCGACGCGTGCGCCGCGCTCGTGGCGATGCCGGAGCTCAGCGAAGCCGTCTGGACCGCGTACGACCAGTTCCGCGTGCTCGACGTGCTGCTCAACGAGCAGTTGATCGATCTCGCCAAGGGCCGGCTCGGGTGGATGTACGCCCCCGGCCAGAAGCCGCAGAAGGTCATCTACAACCTGGCGAACGTCGTCCAGCGTCGATTTGGCGTCGACATCTCCGGCACGAAGGAGGGCCCCGACGCGTGGCGACTGCGCTACGGGACTCTCGCCGAGACGCCGATCTCGCAGTGGGAGCCGGCAGCTGTCAAGTACCCTCTCGACGATCTCGGCTGGACGCGAGCCGCGCTGCACGATCAGCTCAAGGAACCGCCCGAGCTCCTCGTCGACGCGGCCAGGCAAGCGCGCGCGAGCTTCTGGTTGACGCTGGTCTCCGCGCGCGGGTTCGCGCTCGATCGGAACTGGATCGAGCGACTCGAGGCGGATCTGTTGACCGAACAGAAGCGGCTGGTCGAGGGGGACGCCGCCGAGCAGGCCTCGGTGTACGGACAGTACCTCCTCGCCACGAGGACAGGTGATACGGCGGCGATCGAGGCGGCACAGCGCGCAGGTGACCGAGCTCGCGGCCTCGCCGCGCACGGGCTTGTCGTGACGACGAAGAAGGGCGCGCTGAAGAAGGAGACGAAGGCGGCCGGCGCGCGCCTCGCGGCCGTATGGGGCAACCGCCCACGCCCGGAGCCAGTCGAGGGTGAGGAGACGGAGGAGTCCGACGAGGACGGGGAGGACGACGCCGTCCCGACCACGCCCGATGGCGCGATCCAGCTGACGAAAGAGGTCTGCCGAGATTCAGGCGATCTCGTCCTGAAGGACTATTCGAAGTACTGCGAGGTCGTGACCACGCTCGCGAAAGTGTCGGCCCTGAAAGACGCCGCGCTCGCCGGCATGCCCATCCAGGCGCGATTCGAGACGATCCTGGAGACCGGGCGCACCTCGTGTCGAGGCGGCAAGGTCAAGAAGAAGGACATTCCGAATCGATCGAGCTACGGCTTCCAGATCCAGAACGTGAAGACAGAGCCAGGTTTGCGCGAGTGCTTCACCCCGCGCCCCGGGTACCTGTTGTGGTCGATCGACTACGGGCAGCTCGAGCTCTGCACCTGGGCGCAGGCCTGCATGTACCTCTTCGGGTTCTCGAAGATGGCCGAGATGCTCAACGCCAAGCAGGACGTGCACTCGATGATGGGGGCGATGATCTTTGGCCTCGAGTACGACTGGGTCGTCGCGAACAAGAAGAAGGACCCGAAGGCGAAGAAGGCGCGCGATTGCGGCAAGCCGTTCATCTTCGGCAAGCCAGGCGGCATGGGCGACACAGGCATTCAGCACTTCGCCGCCGGTCCGAAGTACAACGTGATCCTGACGCTCGAAGAGGCACACACCTATTCGGAGAAGTGGAAACAGCTCTTTCCGGAGAACGTGCCGTATTTCAAGTACATCAGGCACTGCGTCGAGCGACAGGGGTATGTCGTCCAGCTCGTCTCGAACCGGATCCGAGGCACCAAGAAGTTCACGGAGGCGTCGAACGGGACCTTTCAAGCACTCGCCGCCGACACCGCCAAGGACGCCGTCTACGAGGTCGAGAGGGCCTGCTACACCGGGCGCGATTCGGAAGGGAACCGCTATCCGGCGCTCCACGGCTCGTACGTCGTCGACTTCGTCCACGATGAGGCCATCGGCGAGTCACCCATCGATCGTGCGTCGGAGGCGGTCGTCGAGGCCTCGAGCATCATGAAGCGCGTCGCGCACAAGTGGCTTCCGCACGTTCCGCCCGATGCAGAACCGTGCCTGATGCAGAGATGGTTCAAGGAGGCCGCGCTGGAGCGTGGTGAGGACGGCCGAATCAAGGCCTGGAAGCCGAAGACGAAAGACGTGAATATCTAGGCGGCATGAACGTCTGAGCGCTAGAAAGGAATGATGTCATGAAGGTCGACGAGGATCTGGAGCGGGTCATCAGCGTGAACGACGACTTCAACAAGGGCAAGCCTGAGCCCGCCTGGGACAATGCCGGGGACATCCTCGACATCGCGATGCTCGCGCTGGAGATCGTGAAGAAACACCCGGAGGCGGTCGTCGAATACGAACGTCGGAGGATCGCATGAAGCTTCTTTTTCTCGATCTCGAGACCACCGGCTTGCTCGATACCGACACCATCCTGGAGGTCGGCGCGATCATCCACGACATCGTCGAGAACCGCGAGATCAGCCGCAAGCAGATGCTCGTGCGGCACACGATCCGCCGGCAGTTTCTACCCATGCCGCGCGTCGTCTACGACATGCACATGAAGAGCGGCCTGCTCACCGAGATTGGCCACGAGTACGGCACCCACGACGTTCAGGAAGTCGTCATCCAGATGATCCTGGATGCGGGCATGTCGAGCGGCGAGTGCATCATGGCCGGCTTCTCGCCACACTTCGATCGGCGCTTTCTGCGGCTGCACATGCCGGCGCTCGAGTCGTTCCTGCACTACAGGAACATCGACGTCTCGACGCTTCGTGAGCTCACCTTCGCGTGGACGGGATCGAAGCCGGACAAGATCGACCGTCACCGGGCGATTCCGGACTGCGAAGAGGCCATCGCGACGCTGATGACGTATCGACGCCGGTTCGCGTCGGTGCTGCCGATCCTCACGGCCGCTGAAGCTGGATTGGGGGCTTTGCCTTGATCGACATCCCGAAGAATCCGGTGTCCGGCCACCCGAGGCACCACTACGATCAGTGCGCAGGCTGCGGGCGCTACTGCTTCGCGAAGCGCGCCATCAACGTCATCGAAGGCGTCACGGTGACCGCCTTCTGCGCGAGTCCTTGGGCGGCGCAGGTCATCACACGCAAGCGCACGATCGAGTTCGCAGACGGCGTGAAGATCGGGGAGCGTGCCATCGTTTGTTCGTTGCGATGCTACGCGAAGATGTCGAAGGATGCCTGGGAGTTCGCCGAACAGATCATGAGAGAGTCGCGCAAGAGTGTGTCGCTTTGGCTGAACGACGACGCCCTCGTGCTCCGGTACGGATCGAACGGTGCGCCGCCGCTGGCACCGTCGACGGGCTGGGTGTTGCTGCCCGGCAGGGAGCCTCTTCACGAGAGCGACGGGCCGTACCGATGATCGCGCGCGACTACGTGCTCGTCATCGAGCACGGGCAGTGGAACCGCGGCGACATCTACGTCACTCGCGAGGCCGTGCGCGCGTTCTCGGCGGAAGACGCAAAAGCGCGTTGGACGTGCAGGACGCACGCGCACGTCATCGGCGAGGGCGGCAAGTTCATCGACAACGAGCGTCTTATCGATATCGAACCGTACGAAGAGACGCGTGAGGATCATCGGGATATCCAGCACCGGGATCGGGCTCATCGGTAGTGGGCAAGGGCGAGAATCGCGTGAGGAGCGCCAAGGGGGAGGGCCAGTCCAACGACGAGGTCATGACGCCCGACTCCATCCTCGGCCCCATCACGCGCGTTCTCGGACCGATCGGCCTCGATCCGTGTAGTCACCCGAAGAGCATCGTCCCGTCGACGACGGCGATCATGCTCCCTAAGTACGCCCCGGCCCAGGCGCAGTTCGCACAGCGCACCGTCTACGCTGATGGTCTGCAGATCGTCTGGCGCGGGCACGGTCTTCTCTACGGGAACTTCGCGTATAGCGCCCCGACCTTCGAACGGTTCTTGACGAAGACCGTGGAGGAGTGGAAGCTCGGTCTCGAGGCGGTTCTCTTGGTCCCTGTCAGGACCGGGAACGTGTACTGGCGCCCGACCGCGGGGCAGGCAGATCTGGAAGTTCGTCTCGGTCGCGTGAAGCACCACGGCGACAAGACACACGCCCCGTTCCATTCCTGGTTGCTCTACTTTGGCCCTAGGGTAGAACGGGCCATGGGACTCGGGATCCTGGGCGATGTCAGGGTCCATCCGAGACACACGACGATGAGGGGAAGATGACGCAGACAGCAGCACAACGGGTTCTGACAGCGGAGCAGCGCGCGGAGGACTGGGCGGAGAAGGCCCCGACATCAGAGCTAATCGCGCTCGTGGCACGCAACCAGGCGCACGGCGTCTACGGTACCGATGCGTGGCGGCTCGACGCGGCCGTGTCCGAGCTCGATCTTCGAATCCCGAGGCGGCGCGCGTGAGCACCAAGATCCCCAAGATGATCCATCTCTCGACCGGACAGTGGCGCATGCTCGTGTCGATGATGGAGCAGTTCACGCAGAGCTCGATCGACCCGTCCATCCGGCGCGTGGCCGAGATCGTCGAGAAGGTCGCCAAGTCGTCATGACAGATCAGTTCGTCTGCCCGCTCTGCGGGGCCGCGCCGATGCAACTGCTCGGCAACCCGCACGGTGAGCAGTACTATCGCTGCGGGAAGAATCGCTGCTACGGCTCGCGCGACGTCGATGGCGCCTCGTATCGGGAAGAGCCGTTCAACTCCGGCGCACGAAGACGGAAGAAGTACGGCCCCGCGCGCAAGGAGCACACGATCCACTGGCCTGGCGGATTCAAGAGCACCACAGCGCGCATGCCGAAGGGCAATAGTCCGATGAAGAAGTTGAAGGGCGTCAAGGCGAGGCGTAGCGTGATGAAGAAGGCGCCGCCGAAACGTCAGCGGAAGTCATGGGGTAGACTGCGATGAAACCTGCACTCGAAGAGGCCCTGAACCGCTACCGCGGCGGGACCAACGATCACATCAGAGCCCTCATCGAAGCGGTCGATGCCGGTCAGGCTCTCGCCAACATCGTGGACGAGGTCTTGGATGGCGATGACGGTCTCTACACCGACGACGGTCCTCGGTTGGAAGACGCACTCGACGAGTACATCAAGGTGGTTGGCGACAGCTCGCTCGGCATCGCGTCAGGACGAACGTCCGTCGGTAACAACGAGGCGCAGAACCCCCCGCGCGTGTACTCAGGTCAGGACATGGTTGGAGATCCTGGTCCGTGGGAGGCTACATCCCCCGATCTCGACGCTCCGTCGTACGACATCGAGATCATCGACCAGGGCTTCGAGCCCGGCACGTACGGCGGCTGGACGATCCAGTTCAAAGCCGTTGGAGCTCCGCGCCTGAGCTACCAGAAGAGCGATCCGATCCTCGAGGCCTTCATCCGCCTCGAGCGCGCGCCCGAGAATGCACCGCGTCTCGGCTCGGGCGGGAGCACCGCGCTGGCGACCCGAGAGCCCTCGGACCTAGGCGACGTCATGACCGGCGGCGGCGTCGAGGGCAACGTCCTGCGCGGCTTCACAGGTGCGGCCGTCGTCGAAGTCGCCCCGGTCGCGATCGGCAACGCCCCGATCATGCCGAGCGACGAGGTCGTCGCCGAGGCCTGCGGCAAGGCCATCCGCGCGCACGTCGCGGCGGTCGCCGAGGAGCGCAAGCGCCTGTCCGTGACCGAGAACGTGGAGTCGATCGTGGGCCGGAAGATGACGGTGAAGGGGTGACTCGATCGCGTTCGACTCGAGAGACGTCTCGGAAGACCATTCGCCATCACGGCTACGGCGGTTTCTGGGACGCGTGGATCTGGACGCAGTACGACGATCATCCACAGAAGTGGATGGCACAACCGACGTACCGCGTTCGACGATGGGCACGCGGGAGGACTGAGGCCGATCGAGCTGCGTACGTTGCGTGGAAGATGGCACCCGCTCGAGCCGTGAAGATGGTCCTCTACGGCCTCAAGGCGCGTCCGGTTCTGTGATCGACCATCTCACCACCTTCATCTCGATCGACCCAGGCTTCTCGAAGAGCAACGGCACGGGCTGGTGCATCTTCGTCGACAGCCGCCCAGTGCTGGCTGGGCTTGCGACCGCTGACGATCACGACGCCACGCTCTCGGTTCGGTGCGAGCAGATCCGCCTGAAGGTGCCGACGCACTGGGGCGGCGGCACGCCGCTCCCCCGCGTGATCGAGCACATGAAGATCTACCCGGGCCCGCGTCAGAAGGGTGACCAGAACGATCTCATCGATCTCGGTTATCTCGAAGGCGTGCTTGCGGCGGGCGCTCTCGAGGTGCGACTGCTCTACGCTCGCGAGTGGAAGGGCAATGTCCCCAAGGATGTGCTCCAGGCGAGGATCGAGGCGCGCATGCGCGAAGAGGGATTCAAGCCCGAGCTCCCGAAAGCCGAAGAGAAGCGCGGGAGCGTATTGGAGGGTATCGGCATCGGCTACCACGTCGTCGGCCGAATGAGATGAACCCCTGCGCCGTCTGCGAGAGCCCCACCCTGCGCGCCGTGCACGACACGTACGAGCCCGCCCGCCTGATCCCCTACTGCACCACGTGCCTGGAGAAGCGACCGATGCCCCGACCGAAATCCGCCGCGATCACCCCGCTCGCTCCCGAGACCATCAACGAGGCGACGCTCGCGAGCGACACCGCACGTCGGACGCTCGACTCGCTCAAGGTGATGCCGGTCACCGCGCAGAACATGGAGCTCGTCGGCCGGATCCTCGTCGGGATCAAGACGCAGCTGAAGGATCTCAAGGCCAGGCAGGACGCGATCACGGCGCCGATGCGCGCGGCCGAGAAGAGCGTGCGCGATCTGTTCCGGCCGGCCCTGAACTCGCTCGCGGAGGCCGAGTCGATCCTGAAGAGGGGGATCGCCGACGCGCAGGCGGCGCAGCTCGCCGCGAATCGGCAGGTGACCGTGCAGGCGCAAGAGGCTCTAGCTCGAGGGAGCGCGCTCGGTGCTGCGCAGGCCGCGACGCAGCTGACGCACATCGCCCCGCCGACGGGCATCACGACGCGCGAGGTGTGGACGTTCCGTGTCGTTCAGCCAGAGCTCGTCCCTCGAGAGCTCTGCGTTCCCGACGACACGAAGATCCGCGCTGCGGTGGCCATGGGCTACCGAGACATCCCAGGCGTCGTCGTGGAGCTCGACACTCAGGTCTCGGTGCGGACGGGATGACGCGCTCGATCAAGAGCCGGATCACCGACTGGGCCGTCGTTCTCACAGCAGGAACCGCCTGGCTGGGGTTCACGGGCTGCGTGCTGTTCATCATCGCGCTGCCGTCGATCACGGCGCTCCTGCTCGTGGTCGGGCTGCTGCGCTACCTCGGGGCCTGGTAGGCGCGCCTACACTTGTAGGGCGAGACGTTTTGTGGCAGGCTGCGTGTTGATGGACGATTCCAAGACGAAGGTCTGTTCGGTCCGATACGCACCTGCCACGTGGCAGAAGATCCAAGAGAAAGCTCACCAGCTCGGTATCCCGGCGAGCAAGCTGGTCGAGCTCGTCACCAGGTCCTTCCTCGGCGAGCCGGTCGCCGACAAGTATCGAGTCGTCTGCGAGGCGTTTCAGGGGCCGTAGAGCCCGCGGGGGTGGGGGATGGACACGCTCTTCATCGCGCTAGAGATCGCGATGGCGCTCGGCGCCGCGCGCATGATCTGGATCGTCGTCGGGCCCTAGCGACGGCCGGTGTGTCGGATCTCGATCGTCACATCGATCGAGAAGTCTCGTCGCACGCCGTCGTTCGACGAGACGGTGAACAGGACCGCGACCACCGGCAGACCCGTGTCGTAGCCGAGACCCGAGCTCGCGCCGGAGTCGCGCAGGATCATCGCGCCGTTCGAGGGGTTGTTGTCGATCGACACGCCCGTGTCGGCGGCGAGCACGTTCGGGTCGATCGTGCGCGAGACGACGTTGATGTTCTGGGCCCAGGTCTTGGTGTTGAGCGACAGATCGCTCGTGTTGATCCCGGGCGTCGCGGAGGCCAGGCTCGCCACCGTGCTGTGAAGGCCGATGTCGTCGAAGACGAACGCCGGCAGCTCCGTCAGCGTCGAGCGCGTGCTCAGGGCGTTCCACAACGGGAAGCGAACCCACGCACGAACCAAGCCGCTTACGACGCTCGAGTCGCCAGGATACACGACCGGATCCTGCGGGTAGACGTTCGCGTCGTCGCCGAGCTCGACGACACCTCGGTAGCGCAAGAATAGAGTCGAGCCGAAAGCTCGATTGAGCGGTGCGAGCATGGGATCTCCTTCAGCGGCAGATGGCCTTCACGAACGGCTTGAACCACCCGCGCTTGACTTTCGGCGAGAGGCTCTTGGTCTGCTCGCTCACGCAGGCCCAGCCGCGCCCGCGGCCTTTCGTGGAGACGCGCTTCGAGCCGGCTGGGCAGCCGCAAGTCTTGCCGACGTTCGCAGGCTTCGTCATGCGAAGAAGCTACCACGTTGCACGGCGAAGTCGCCGCAGGGTACGGTAGCTCATGCCCACGCAGCCGACTCGCCCCGCAGGTTCGTCCCTCTCGCTTCGCTACTCCGGCGCCTTCGCGTCGGGCCAGGCGCTCGCGACCTTCCCCAAGACCCAGAGCACGTACTCGAGCAACACGACCACGATCGGTGGCATCGTGTACAACGAGATCCGTCTGCTCATGAGCGACAACACGAGCGCGCTGACGCTCGGCGAGTCGCCCTCGACGCTGCCGAACTACGCGTTCGACGACGAGCAGCCCTCGGCGCTCGCGCCGCACGCGGCGACGAACGGTCTCGGGCTCACGGTCGACGGGCTCAACGTCGGCGAGAAGGACATCTCGCTCCGCACGTGGTGCCAGAACATGCGCGTCACGGTCGTGCCGCAGGATCCGACGACCACGACGGCGGTCACGGCGTTCGCGTCGGCACTGACGAAGGTCGTGCTCGACACCGCGAGCTCGGGCCTCGGAACGAACACGGGCCTGCCGGTGGTCGTGCTCTTCTTCACGCTGACGGGTCCGGGGACGCTGAACCTCGACATCCGTCTCGACATCCGCGCCAGCGGCGCGCGCTGAGCCACCCCGCACCTCTTCGGCGGTGCGGCGCGAGGCCGTCCTTTCTCACGGAAGGGCGGCCTTTGCCTTGCTCTGACTAGAAAGAACGCGGCGGAAAAGCACCACACGATTATGCTAAGAGGGAGCCATGGCGAACTACTCGATCGAACTCGCGCGCACGTCGTCCACCGCCGCTTCGTTGGGGACCTTTCAGGCGACCGCAACCCCTCGCCGCATCAAGCTCTACGAGTGCACGGTCGGGCAGGACAACACGCCGGGCGACAACACGCTGAAGTACGTGTTCCAGCGATTCTCGGCGGCCGGTACAAGCACTGCGGTCACCCCGCAGCCGCTTGACGTCGCCGATGCGCCGGCTCTGACGGCCGCAGGCCAGAACAACACCGTCGAGCCGACCTACACGGCGGGTGCGGTGCTGCTCGTCATCTCGCTGAACCAGCGCGCCACGTTCCGCTGGGTCGCACCACCGGGCGGCGAGCTCGTGGTGCCGGCGACGAACGCCGCCGGTATCGGCATCGCCACGCCGGTCGCTGGTGGTACGCCCACGATCACGGGCGACTTGAAGATCCAGGAGCAGTGATCATGGCGAAGAAGCCGATCGCCGCCGTAGAGATGGAGTCGACGCTCGTCTCCGATCCCGACGTGCCCGGACTCGTGCGTCCGAGCGCCGCCGTCTCGAACGACGTGACCGTCCAGTTCGCCAGCGAGGGCTGGAAGTTCGAGCTGCTCGCGGACGGCACGCTCTTCGTTTCGATGTGGCGCGGCGATCGCATGGTCAGCCACGTCCTGTTCGACAAGGACTCGAGGCAGGCGCTCGCCGCGCTGCTGGCGGGCTGAGCGTGCAGGCGAGGGGGTACGCCGTGATCGTGGATCCATCCGCGCCCGTGCGCGAGTGGGACACGATCACCTGCCATCACTGCAACGTTCCGGTCTTCCTTAAGGGCCGGGATCCGGGCGGCTTCTGCCGCTGCTGCATGCGAGCGGTCTGCGGCGCCTGCGCCGACAAGGGGACGTGCACACCGTTCGAGAAAAAGCTCGAGCAGTTCGAAAAAGCGGCGCTTCAAGGTCGCAGGCTCGACGAGTTGCTGAGGACGGGGTGATCAAGCTCGATCAAGAGCAGCGGGTCGCGCTCGCGAAGCTCGGCCGCATTCAGTGCATGAGCTGCGGCAAGCTCGCCGCGTTCGCCGAGTCGGTCGTGGTTGCAAAGCAGAACCAGATCATGGCCGGTTTCTGCGGCGACTGCTTCGTGCCAGGTCGTGGGTTCATCGTGCACAGTACCGTTGACGGCGTCATCGTTCGCCCCGTCAACGCGGATGCACCCTCCCAACGAATCATCATGCCTGAGACGGCCGTGCCGCTCTTCGGTACTATTCCGGTGAAGGGTTGATTCATGGCCATCCAAGTCATCTCCAGCGCATACACCGACGGTCCGACGCTCACAGCGGCCGCGGCGGCGTCGTGCGTCCCGACGTACGTCCCCACGACGCTCCCGGCCGGCTACTGGCAGATCGGCCGCATCTGGCGCGTGACGCAGGCAGGCCGCATCTCGTGCGCCGTGACGACGCCGGGCACCGCGCGCTGGGACATGCGCCTCGGCGGCACGGTCGTTTTCGACACGCTTGCGATCCCGCTGAACATCGTCGTGCAGACCACTGTGCCGTGGTTCCTCCAGTACACGGTGACGTGCCGCGCAGTCGGCTCGGGCACGGCCGCAAACCTTTTCGGCCAGGGCTTCTGGCTCTCGCAGGCAGCCTTGAACGTTGCAGCACCCGCGACGGGCCCCGGCCCGGGCGGTAACACCCTGCCGTACAACGCCACACCGGTCGTCGGCGGCGGCTTCAACAGCCAGTCGGCGCTCACGCTCGACTTCTTCTTCACGCAGACCGTCGCCACAGGCTCCGAGACGCTGCACACCCACACCGTCGAGCAGATGACGCCGTGAGGAGGTCGTGTGCCGATCATCCTCCCCACGCTGCCTGACCCCACCGACGTAGTCGCGCAGGGCAGCTATCTCCAGCCCGCTCCGTCGCTCGTATCGGGCTACGACAACATCTTCCTCGGCCTGCAGAACACGGAGTCTGCATCGGGAGCACCACTGACCGCGATGGTGTCCTCGTCGCTAGAGCTGTCTGGACCCGAGACGTTCTGGCCAGATCCGCCGATCCCGCTGTGCCTGCCGCTGCAGTCGTCAGCGAGCGGGCAGCCCTGGGGTAACGCTGTGATCTGTACGCCAACAGGTGCAATCGTTGACGTATTGGGCAGTTCGAGCGCGAGTCTTCTCGGCGCGCCGTTCATGTCCACGACCTCGTGGCAGATCATCGGCACGACGCGCGACGCGTCCGGCATCCCGCTTCCCTCCTGTCGTGTGCTCGTACTCTCCGAGGGCTATATGGCGGTTGGAGCGCAAGCCAACGCAGTGATCGCCGAAACGGTCTCGAGCTCGGTCGACGGCACCTTCACGATCAACGTTCCCGGCAACGCCGACTACGGGCTCATCGCGTATCAGCCAGGAGAGCCCCCCACGGTTGCAGGCATTACGATCTTCAACCTGATCGCCACTTCGCCGGGCTGACGTGGCGATCCACAGCCCGAACGACGTCTGCCTGTTCCCGCAGCAGGGAGCGCCGAACGACCCGCGGCTCGGGCTGTCGTGCGGCGACCCGATCCCGGCGAGCGTCGAGCCGACGAACTTCCCGCGACCCGCACCACAACAGCCGGACTCGCTCGTCTATCCGATCCAGCCGCCAACGGTCGCGTCCGTCATCTTCTTCGGGGCTTTCTATCCCGACGCTCTGCCGGCGCTGCAAAGGCAGCAGCCGCCTGCGCTGGTCGCTCCGGTGGTCGACATCACGCCGTTCGCCGGGTGGGCGCCAGAGACGCTCTCACGTCGAGCTCCGGTTCAGCCTGACGCATTCGTCGCGATTCTTCGCGAGCGCACGGCCACGTTCTTCGATGCGATCGGACCTCCATGGAACGATCGTCGAACACCGCAGCAGCCTGATAGTGCCGTAGTCTCGCCACGCGACAGCAGCGGTCCGCTCGCGACGGTCGTCGCGCCCGAATGGATCGATCGGCGTCGGCCCCAGCAGCCAGACTCGGAAGTCCTGGCGCTGTTCCAGCCGGCGGTTGTCTCGACGTTCTTCGACGCGGTCTATCCATCGAAGATCGATCGTCGCGCCCCGCAACAGCCCGACTCCGAGGCAGTTGTCCTGCGCGAGCGCACCCAGACGCTCGTCACGGTCGTCGCACCCGAGCGGATCGATCGGCGCGCGCCGCAGCAGCCCGACTCGGAGACGAACGTCTCGCGAGACCGTACCGCGCCCCTCTTCGACGCGATCTCGCCACCGTGGAACGACCGCAAGACACCGCAGCAGCCCGACTCCGAGACGTTCACACCGCGCGATCGCACGAGCCCGCTCGCAACCGTTGTCGCTCCGGAGTGGATCGATCGGCGTACTCCGCAGCAGCCCGACTCCGAGACGTTCACACCGCGCGATCGCACGAGCCCGCTCGCAACCGTTGTCGCTCCGGAGTGGATCGATCGTCGAACGTACCTCGTCACCGAGCAGCTCGCGTTCGTCTTCATCGAGCCAGAAGAGCCGACTCCGTTCTTCAGTGCGATTTCCCCTACATGGAACGATCGGCGTACTCCGCGGCAACCGGATAGCGCTGTTGTTCCCCTGCGAGATCGAACGAGCTCGCTTTCGACGGTCGTCGCGCCCGATTGGATCGATCGACGTCGACCTCAACAGCCTGACTCCGAGACGTTCACTTCTCGAGATCGCACGAGCCCGCCTGCGACGGTCGTCGCGCCCGAGTGGATCGATCGGCGTACTCCGCAGCAGCCCGACTCGTTCGTCGCTCCGATTCGCGATCGCGCACGCCCACTCGCTACGGTTGTTGCGCCCGAGTGGATCGATCGGCGTACTCCGCAGCAGCCCGACTCCGAGACGCTCACGTCGCGCGATCGGACAGCCTCACTCGTTACGGCTGTCGCACCCGAATGGATCGATCGACGTCGCCCTCAGCAGCCTGACAGCGCGGTATACGTCGCTCGCGCGATCGTTATCGTCCCTACGTTCTTCGCTGCCTACTCAGGCGAGCGGCACGAGATCCTCGTCGCGCAACAGCCTGACGGGCTCGTCGAGCAGAAGCAGCCGATCCCGCGCCCGGACTTCTTCGAGGCGACCTCGCCGCCCTGGAACACGCGCCGATATCCGCAGCAGCCCGACTTCCCGATCGTCCCGCAGGACTTCCCCCCGCCGCCGGTCCCGATCTTCTTCGAGGCCGTCTATCCAGATCGTCTCGATCGTCGAGTACCGCAACAGCCCGACTTCTCTGTCGTCACACCGATCGTGGCGCCGGTTGTCCCCGTCTTTTTCGGGGCGGTTTTCCCTGATCGTCTCGAGCACGAGCTCGCGCAGCAGCCCGACTTCCCTGTCGAGCCGCTTCCGATCCCGACGCCACCTCCGCCCCCGCCCCCGCCCCCGCCTCCGCCCCCTCCGCCCAAGCCGAGCGGCTTCTACAGCAGCGGTGGCGGTTCTGGGGCTGGTGGCGGCGTCGTTACGGTCTCGACCGAAGAGCTTGAGGATTTCTTCCTCGACGATGAAGCGGCCAAGGTCCGCAAGGCTCTCCGCAAGCTCGCGAAGTGGACCCACCCCGATCGCGGCGGTGACCCGGACGCGTTCATCGACTTTCAAACCGCCTTCGAGGCGGTCCACGACTTCGCAGCGATCGTGGGGGTCAAGGCCCCTTCGATGGCTTCGATCACGGCGGCCGGTCCCAACTGGGAGCGTCCGCTGCGCTCGTGGTGGGACAAGACGATGTCGGAGTGGCTCGACAAGAACGCCACGATCGGCGAGCGGGGTCAGATCTATCTGAAGGGCTGGCAGAAGGGTGTGCACGCCGCGACGGGCCCGTCGATGCTCAGCGCCAAGAACGCACTCGAGTTCTTGACCGGCGTAGACGATGCGCGTGCCTACACCGACGTCGAGCAGTACCTGAAGGACTTGGAGCTCGACGAGAGCTGGGTGTTTGATCCCTATTTGCAGGCTCGCGCTGACGTTCCGAAATGGCCGACGGCAGCACCGACGGCAGCACCGACTGCAGCACCGGAGCCGGCCCCGCAAACGCTGTCGATCGTGACGACCCCGTCGCCTGTTGGCGACGGCGGCGCCAGGGACACCAAGTTCCTGTTCATGGTGGGCGCAGCGGCGTTCGTCGCGCGATGGTCGAACCCCGAGCGTAAAGATCTTCCGTGGCAGATCGTGGCCGCAGGGACGCTGTTCTGGTGGCTGACGCGTCGCTGAACGACGAACGCCCCGGCCTGTGAAGGTCGAGGCGTCCAATCGGCGGCAACGGCGCTCTTTCTAGGCCAGGCGCAGATCCACGCGAGTTCGTAGCACGCTCAGTGGTTCGTGGTCACGAACACAGGCAGGCGCGACGGCGCGAAGTACGACGGAACCGTGATCGCGGCGTTCACGTCTGGGTTGTTGTACTGCTGGCCCACCGAGAGGATCAGCGTCGTCAGCGGCGATCCCGGCACGAACGGCGGCAGCACGGCGATCTCGTTCGCCCACGACAGCACGTGGTTGTCGCACGTGAGCAGCTCGACCGCGCCCGAGCTCACGTGCACGCGACGGATCGCGTTGCATCCGCCACCGATGACGTCCGCGGGCGCGCGCTCCCAGTAGATCCACGGGCTCGACGGCGCGAAGTGGTCGTACGCGAGCCCGTCGGTCAGATCGCTCACGCCGGGCGTGGGCGGCACGAGCGTGCGGAACGACTTCGCGAACGGTGGCGTCGCGAGATCGATCAGTGACGCGCGCGACATGCAGTAGAAGCCGCCCGGCGTCGCGGTGACGTCGAAGCACGCCTCGTCGGTCGCTTCGACGTAGACCACCGAGTGCGTGCCGGGATAGAGCCCGAAGCCCGGCGGCAGGCCAGGGAACGGGGGCGCTGCGTACGTGTACGGCGAGATGTGCCCCGCGTGGTCGAGCCCGACACCGGTCACCGGCAGGCCGGGCGCAGCGCCAAGGCGCGGATCGATGAGCGCCATCGTCCACGTCGAGAGCGACACGTCCGAGACCCAGATCGACCCGACGCGCGAGTCGGCGACCGCCATCTGACCCGACGGCAGGATCGCCGGCGCGCCCGGGTACACGATGCCGTTCGGGAACGCCCCGAAGGGCTGCGTGTTGAGCGGAAGCAGGTGCGTCTCGAGCAACGTCGTAGAGAAGCCCGAGTTCGGCCGGTAGCGATACGAGTAGCGGTAGAGGCGCGCGGGCGCCTGGCCGACGTTCGCTGGCGTGACGCCAGCGTCGAGCACGACGAGCACGCCCGAGCTCCCGAGCAGCGATCGCTCGAAGGTCTGCACGGCGACGGAGAGCGGCGTGGCCCAGCCCTCGGCAGGCGGGGTCACGTCGGGAAGGTTCAGACCGTCGAGTCGTCGGGCAACGTGCACGCCTCGAGCTCGATCTGGCGCGTCGGAGGGCTGAACGGCGAAGAGCAGCGCGGTGTCTCCGGCGACGCTGTGGATCTGGAAGCCTTCGGGGAACTGCGCGATCGATACCGGACCCAGGCCGAGGAGATCTTCGTCGGCAGAAATGGCCACTCCGGTGTCGGCGATGCAGCTGGAGAGAGCGAGAGGTAGCAGCAGAGCGAGCAGGTGCTTGTTCATGCTCGCAAAGTACGTCGCCTGAGGGGGATTGTCACGTCAGTTGACGTCCACCTGATAGAGGAAAACGTTTCTCGTCTCACCACACTCGGACGTTCGCCAGCGCCCCGAGGCGAGTCGTTCGGCGATCACGTGGCCGTCCGGCCCTGGGCCCATCCACGAGCTCGGTGCGGGCGTGCACGGCAGCGGAACGCCATCGCGCATGTAGCCGTGGACTCGAGCCATCACGCCCGCCCAGGCGCTCGAGTGCAGGCGCGCACCGACCGGGAACGGCCAGCCTTCGGGATTGCGGGTGATCGGCCCGAACGGCAGGTGCAGCGCCCAGGAGCGGTCCGTGCGCCCGGTCGTGAAGCGCGGCATCGTGCGCCGGAGCGCACTCGAGAAGGTCTCGCCCTCGCGCCGGCGCGTCTCGACGACTTCGATGATCCCGCCGCAGTCGTTTGTCGAGACCCCAGCCCACGTCGCTTCGTGGACGCAGGCCTGCGCCGCGAGGAGCCCGTCCGCCTGCGTCCACCGGGGCAGCTGGCTGTGCCCGATCGAGCTCCATAGGAAGAACGCGATCAGGATCACGGCCAGGATCACGGCAGCACGCTCGAACGCGGAGGGGTGTAGTTCGTCGTCGAGGTCGCCGTCGGGGTCGCCGTCGGGCGTGCGAGCGGTCGTCGGATTCGTCATCCAGGCCACCTTTGCAGGGGACGGAGAGCGGCGCAACGAAGGCGCACGATCGCATCACGACGGGACTTGACTTCCGGATCTGCAGTCGCTACTGTCCGGACATGACCTGCTCGAACCATTGACCGTCACCCCTCGGGGAACTCGCTCGAAGCCCACAACGCATCGGACGACGGACGTGTCGGTAGTTCTGTAGTGATGAGCCTGCTCGGTGGAGACACCGCGCAGGCTCGAGTCGTTTCTCGGCCCCGTAGCTCATCGACAGAGCACCTCGGCAACGAGGAGGCACCAGGGTTAGTACCTGGCGGGGCCACCAATGGACCGAAAGCGCCCCGGCAGCGCATCGAGCGTAATGAACTCGAAGGAGATGGTTCGATTCCATCTCGGTCCGTCTGCGGGGTCCCGGGTCGTGAGGCCCGGGGCTCTGCGGAACCACTCTACGCCATCACCCGAGCCGACCTCCCGATCGGGCTCCGCACCGCGCAGGTCGGCCATGCCCTCATCCAGTGGACCCTCGAGCACGGGCGTCCGCCCGAGAGCCTGGTGGTCCTCCAGGTCCCGGATCTGGACGCTCTGCACCGCGCTCATGATCGCCTTCAAGGTCGCGTGGTCGCTTTCCACGAGCCCGACCTCGACGACGAGCTCACCGCGGTGGCGGCCGGACCTGAGTGCCGGCGAGCCCTGAGCTCGCTGCCCCTGTTGCGCTAGGGCGCGACGCCGAACTTCTTCTCGGCCTCGGCATCGGCCAGCTTCTTGGCGATGGTCGTGAGCAGCGGCGCCGGCAGGATGTCCTGGATGCGCCGCTGCAGGATCGTGTGATCGCCCTGCGCGAACGCGGCAATGAGGGACTTGGCGAGCTCCGCGCCCGCTTCGATGATCAGAACGACGAGCTCGGGGGTCATGACGCACCTCCTGCAGAAGCGGGGGCCGGGGGCGGCGACGGGCACCCCCCGACGAACGACGACGCGGTCGAGAGCGCCGACACGAGCTCGGCCGGCAGCGTCACGCCGGCGTTCTCGATCGCCGCCCGGATGCGCTCGAGAGCTGCAGCGACGCACGCAGCGACAGCCATCCATTGCGCGCTGCCGCCGGCGTCCCACGCGTCGACAACGGCCTCGGCAGCCAGCAGCGCCTGATCGGCGATTCGGAGCGACTCCTCGAGCGCGTCGATCGGCGCCATCGCGGCGCGGTAGGCGGTCATGTCCGAGCTCGCGGCGAGCGCGGCTCGCGCGCGGTCGGTGTAGGCCTGCGCCGAGACGATGTCGACGGAGCGCACGCCCGCTGCTGTGACCGCGATGACCGTGCGCGCGGTCTCCTGCGGCGTCGCCGCGCACGCCGACGTCAGCACCAGGAACAGCACCAGAGAGAGCTTCTTCATCGTCCCGCCTCCATCCGAAGTCCAGCTTTAGCGAGCACGACCTCGTGATAGGTCGCGCCCTTCAATCGCTCGTCGACCCACTGCGCCTCGGCGTTCGCCGCAGAGGCCGTGACGAGAGCATCCATGTAGCGGCCGCGCTCGCGCTCGCGCTGTGCCTTGGCGAGCAGCTGCTCAGCCTTCACGCGATGCTGGGCGGGCGTGCCGTGGAGTCCCTGGAGGCCGCGCGCTCGCCCGAGCGAACTCGCCCGACGCGTCAGCACGCCTCGAGCGACCTGCGCCGCTGGCAACGTCGTCCACACGCCGTAGCCGATGACGGCCGCGACCGCGAGCAGTCCGCCGTAGAAGATGGCGTTCCCGGCCTGCTGAAAGAGCGGATCGAGGTTTGGGATCGGTGAGAGGTTCTGTTGCTGGGTCACCGCCTCGGTGCGGTAGTGGACCCAGTCCGTGCCGGTGCACGGGTGACCCGCGGCCGCGTCGCGCGCGCAGGCCTGGTCTGCGGTCTCGGATACGACCTGGCTCTGGTGCACGTACACGTACACGCCAAGCAAGAGCGCGATGCCGATGAGCAAGCCGACCGCGACGATGGCGGCTATCGCGACATCGTCGGCGATGACGATGCCGAGCGATCCGCGACCGAGCCCGACCGACTGCGCGTAGCCCGTCGCGGTCCCGATCGCCTCGGTGGCGTTGTTCACCATCGCGCCGATCGCATCGATCACGTTGGATGCCGCGGTCAGGAGCTGACGCGCGAGCTCGTCGTGCCCCGGCAGGCCGCCGTTGATGATCCCCTCGGCTCGGATGATGTTGCCCTTGGCAGCGGCCAGGCCCATGCGCACGATGCCAGCGAACTGCGCGCCAGTCACTCGAGCGATCGTCTCGGGGTCGCGAGACTTCAGAGCCTTGATCGCGGCGCCGAGGTTCAGCAGTGCATCGGCGCTGAGGGGCCCGAACGCGGCGAGCAGCTTCGTCGCGTTCGTGTTCGTCGTGTTGTACGAGCTCGTGACGTCGGCGAGCTTCGAGACGAGCGTCAGATCGCCGAGCCCGCGCAGACCACGTCGCGCGAGAAAGAGCCCGGGCTGTCCAGGAATCGGCCTCACCGCCAGCGTCCCATTCGAAGCCGAGTCGTCGACGCGATCGCGGCCGCGCGCCAGTCGCTCGGGTCTTCGCCCTTCGCCCACGCGGCGTGAGCTCCCGGTGTGCTCGACTTCACCGTCGCGGCGCGCCGCCACTCCTCGAAGGTGAGGCCCTCGCGGTTCGTGGACAGTCGGCCGATCCCGGCGAGCAGCGGCGTCTTGCTTGAGCCCCTCGAGGCCACGAACGCGAGCACACCGACTGCGAAGAGCCCCATGAGGATCCCGGACGAGCCCGTCGCCGACGTTGCCACGAGATCGATTGGCGCCGGGACGCCGCGGTCCCACGAGATCGAGTTCGTCGGCGACCGGAACGCCATCCGCGTCGAGGTCACGCCCGGCAGCGCGCGCAGCATGGCACCGACCGCCGACGTCGAGAAGGGCCAGCTGGCCGTGGTCGACGGATCGGGGCCGTTCAGAAAGTTCTGGCGGTAGGCGTTGTACGTGAGCCGGAGCCCGGCCGACGGGACCGTCTCTGACGTGAGGACGTCGCCGTTCCAGCTGCCGCCGGAGACCGTGCCTCCGCCACCGGTGGCGGGCACGACCTGCACGGGCTGCGTGTTGAACGTCCACGGTCCGGGGGTGAACCCGGCCGCGCGCGCGGCGGCCTCGATCGGGCCCTGAATCTGCTCGGGGGTCAGAGCCGAGCTCGATCGGACCAGTACGAGGACCTGTGCGTTCGCCATGGCTCCGACAGCCTACCGCATCGAGCCCTGGCCGCGCACGCCGAGATCACGGTAGGGTGGACGATGCCCTGCGGGTCCCGGACATCAAAGTGACCCCCGCAACACAGCAGCTCATCGCCGCGATCGCGATTATGCTCGCGCTCGTCGCGCGCGCGGTTCCCGGCTGGATCGACGGCTGGTCGAAGGCCCGGATCGCGAAGTCGGCCGCCGACACCGACGCGGCGGTGAAGCGTGCGGATGCCGTCAAGGCCGAGGCCGACGCCGCGCTCACGCGCGCCCAGGCCGACAAGCTCTCGGCCGAGACGGCGCAGCACGCGCTCACGGACTTCCGCAAGCGCCTCGACGATTGCGAGACGAGACACACGCTACAGGACGCCGAGATCGAAGGCCTGCATCGAATGCGGGACGCCGATCAGCTGGTGATCGCCAAGTTCGCTGGCGAGCTCCAAAAGAGTGAGGATCTCATCCGAGGCCTGCGGTCGCAGGTCAATGAACTGGAGCGAATCGTGCAATCAGGAGGCGTTCATGGGTGAGAAGACGACGAGCTGGAACTGGATCGACGCGGCGCTCTGGATCGGGATGATCTTGCTGATTGTGCGCGCGGTAGCGCACTGAACTGCCCCGCTTGAGCCGAGGTGCTACGGTTTCTGATGGCCGACATGACGCCCGATCCGAAGCCCGCCCAGCCCGCGTTCGACGGCAAGCCGCCGACGCTCCGCCAGCAACTCGCCGCCGCCGGGCCGTGGCCCGTCGTCGCGCTCGTGGGCATCGGCGCCGGCGCGTTCACCGCGATCGCGATCTGGGCGCCCGAGGGCACGCGCGAGGCGCTCTTTGGTGTGCACGGGTTGCTGATGACGCTCGCCGCGGTGTGGCTCCCGACACCGGGGAAGTGAAAAGCGAAACGCCCCGGATTGCTCCGAGGCGTTGCACTGCGCTCTTTCCCGCTCACCCGTGATCGCCTCGCGGCGGTTCGCCCCTGGGTCCACACCCCACTCGAGGACTCGACGGTTTCGAGCCGTCCACGGTACGGAACGCAGGTGGAATCGAACCACCGACCTCATCGCGCTCGGGTTCATCGACGTCGTCGCAGCTGCACCCGTAGCAGCCATCGCTGTCCTCGAAGACGCGCTGTCGGCAGCGCATGCAGAGCTCGCCAATGTCAGGCATCAGCGCGCTCTCGGCCTGTGCAGCCACACGACGAAGGCTTCGTTCGTCAGCGCGTTCGCGCGCCGCTCTCGGATCTTGCGTACGACATCGGCGGGGTGGTTTCCGCACTGGATCAGGAACTCGGCGGCGACGAGGGCGGACCGATTGCGACCCTGCGCGCACGTCACGAGCACGCAGCGTCCTCGAGCTCGCGCCTCCCGCACGCGCTCGACGGCGCGAAAGACCTCTGGCGCTTGCTGGAAGACCGCCCGCCGATTCTCCGTGTCGTCGAGTCGATAGTTGGCGTGGGCCCGCGTCGGGAACAAGTACTTATTCGGATCGATCTCGTACGCGACGTTGATTCGGAGATCGAAACGGTGCCCCTCGCCATAGGCCATCACCCCACCGATCGCGAGATCGTCGGCGATGAACGAGAACGGGGTGTGCGGGGTGATGAGGTGCTTCACGGCTCTGGCTTGATGTCGATGATCGGCTTGGCCGACGGGAACGGCGCCTTCACCGCACCGATCGTCTTGGCCCCCTCCGCGAACGCCTTCACCTTCGCTAGGCCGTTGAGCAGCCCCGTCGCCATCTGCTCGAGGTCTAGCGGCGCACTCGGGCGCTGGGCGAGCTCCAGGACCTTCCGGAGCGCGTCGTGCTGCGCCTCGAGCGCGCGGTAGAGCGCGCCCTCCTTGGTCTTCAAGGCCTTCTCCGATGCCTCGTCCGTACGAGCTTGCTGGAGCGCCCGGAACGTCTTGATGGTCAGCGTCGAGGCGCGTACCAGGGCGGAGAGCTCGGCGGGGATCATGCAGCCTCCAGGTGGCGATGCCACGTCCAAGCGAAGCGCGCGAGGTTGAACGCGAGCACCGCGACCCATGACCAAACGACGCAGGGTGGAGAGTGCAGTGCGAGACAGGTTCCGATACCGACGCAGGCGTAGAGAGCTCCGGTCGTGCAGCTGCCGAGCGTCCACGCCTTGTCCACGGTCGCGCGCATGACCGGCCGGAGGGCATCCTCGATCTCGGTGTTCGTCACGGCCCCCTCCGATCGAGCACCGACTTGACCACGGCCTCGTACGCCTGCTCGAGCCGCGCGACGACGGCCTGCTGGACCCGCTCCAGCTCCTGATAGGACTTCTGCGCGGCGGTGAGCTCCCGCTCGAACCGTTGCGCTTGATCTCTCTGCCAGAGGATGGTCTTGATCAGATCCTGTTTCCTGAGACGGCGGAGTTCTTCTTCGGTCATATCGTGCGGATCTTTCGGTTGTAGGTAGTGATGCAGGGTGGTTGTGCGGCGGCCGGTCATGACAGCCACCTGAGCAGGGCCTGCACCGCGCGTACCCAATCGATCTGCCCGAAGGCGCCAGGTGCGCGGTATCGCGTGATCTCCAGGTACGTATAGTCGAGCGCGCGCCGTTCCACGGTCAGTGCCGCCATGGCCGACGCGGCGCATTCCTTGCGCCAGAAGTTGGCGACGCGCGCGGCGCGAGCGGTGCGCGCGCTAGAGGTCATGTACGACCGCCGAAGAGCGGACCCGGCTCTTTACGTAGGTTCTGCCACGAGCTCTGGGACCAGTACCAGTTCACGCGACCGACCGGTCCTTTCTCGTCGTAGATGTGAACCCAGCAATCCTTCTGATCGACCCCCCATCGAGGAATCGAGCGCGAGTAGGCAAGCGCCTCAGAGACGGCAAGTGCGAGGCTTTTGTACACCCCGTGCCGTCGAGCGATGGCACTGTCACCAGGACCGTAGTCGTACCAATAGACGGGCGGCGTGGTCACAGGTCATGTCTCCCGACCAGCGACGCCAGGCGCGCCTTCACGTCCATGTCCGCGATCAGCGACCGGATCTCGAGACGCACCTGCGCGAGGATGGTCCCTTTCGGGTACGTCTTGGGGAAGGTGAAGACGGTCGAGCCGCCGTCGTAGCGGACGTGCACGTCGATCTGCTCGAGGACCGAAGAGGGCACGATCTTCTCGATGTAGAATGAGGGGTTCATCGTCGCGGTCCGTAGGACACATCGTCTCCGCTGTGCTCCTGTTGATTGACGATGGGCCACTCGCGTTGTGCAGGCTTGCGTCGACATGCCGCCATGACGTTGTGCCAGGCATCGGAGCGCGATGAGCCACTGATCGTGCCGTCCTTGAACTTCCGCCAAGGGCCGTTCTTAGCCACCAGGCGCTCGCAGTACGGATCTGTCTCGATGACCTCGCGCCACACACGTCCGCGCGTCCATTGAATCAGATCACCAACGACGACTTCGTCGGGGTCGATTCGGCGATGGCCTGGCGGTAAGGGGAGCTGCGTCATCGTCCCACCTTCGCCATGATATCGCGCACCTCTTCCTCGGACAACTCGCCCTTCATGAAGCGGATTCCGCGCACGAACTCGGGATCGAACGCTTCGGGCGCCGCGAGAATCCAGCGTGTCGCCCCGCGCGGCACGCGCCCAGGCAACGGCTCCTGGCGCACGGCGGCCCGCACGACGGCCGGACGGATCTCGGGCCGCTCGAGGATCTTCTCGAGCGCCGGCGGCTGCTCAGGCGTCGGCATGGAAGCGAGCTCGGCCGCGACCCTCACCGTGATGCGGCCGATGTTCAGCGCCTCCGACACGAGCGGATGCGCCTTGGCGGCCTGCAGCCACTCGTCGATCGCCTTCACCTCCACGCGGTAGGCGACGGCGACCGTCGTGATGTCGATGCCGCGCGCGATCATCTTGGCGGCCTTGCGCACCTTCACAGCCGGCGGGTCGTTCTCGCGATGCTCGTTCAGCGTCGTGTCGATGATCGACGCCATCTCGGCCGTGATTCGAGCGGCCTTGACGATGACCGGCACGCTGATCGGCGACTCGCCGAGCAGGACCAGACGCTTGTTCGCTTCGCGGGCGTGGCGGGTGCGGCGGCGCCCGGCGATGACCTCGAGCGTGCCACCGGCGACCTTCTTGAGCATGATCGGCTCGAGGACGCCGATCGCCATGATCGAGAGCACCATCTGCTCGTCGAGCGGCATGGCGTTCCGGTCCGGATCGCCCTCCTGCTTGTCGTCGTGCCCCGGGATGCAGAGGCTCTCGGGCGAAGCACGATAGAGCACGTCGGCGCGAGGGGGCGCCGCCGGATCGGTGGGTAGCACGGGCTCGTAGCGCGGCGCGCGGCCGCTCTTGGTGGCCCAGGCATCGAGGACGGCGGAGGCGGATTCGATGGTCATGTTGTTTCAGCCCCGGCAGCATCGCGCATGGCATCAGGGCCGCGAGCCTCCACTTCACCGAACTTGTCGCCGCACACGGAGTTCGCGAAGAAGACGTCGCTCGCATTCGTGATCTTCAGGAGCACGCGCGACACCGAGATCGCATCGGAGGACTCTTTGGCCCAGACCCAGCAGCTGTTCGCTTCGACGTTGGTGGAGGTCGGATTGATCGCTGTCTTCCACGCCAGCGTCACGTACCAGAGGCGCAGCGGGCGGGGCGTAGGTTCTCGATAGCTCATGACTCTTCGAGCTCCTCGGCGATCTTCACGGCCGCCTCGCGTAGCGGAACATGATGTCGAACGGCGTAGCGTCGAACGCGCGCGTACGCCGCCCGCTCGAGACGCGACATCAGATCGCGGGTGAGGTAGTCAGGGTCGACTCCCTGAGCCGGCGGGATCTCTCGATCGTCGACGGGCCTCACTTGACGCCCATGAGCCGACAGAAGGCATCGTAACGCAATCCAGGAGTGGCGATGTTTTCCGACTCGTTCCAGGCAGTCAGCGCGAGGTCCCGCATCGCTTCGACGCGCTTCTGGCCGAGCTTCACGGCTTCGTCGACACTGGCGCGCTCGGCGTCCAGAAGTCGGCCTGCGCGGGCCAGGTCGCGCTGGAGCTGATCCCGCTCGGCACGCAAGCGCGCGATCTGTTCCGACTCGTACGGTGCCGAGGTGAAGTGTGCATCCAAAGGATGCTCGGGCCTCATGTACGCACCGTCCCGGAGTAGCCGAGCGTCGCCCAGGCCTTCTGTTGCGGATGCTCGATCTGCTCCCGGCGCGCCGCCTTCCACGCGGCGATGGCGAGCTCGGGCGTGGCGTAGCAGGCCCCCCGCTCCGGCCGGATGTACCAGCCGTGCTCGTTCTCGTGCGGCGAGAATACGCATACGATGTTGAACCCGTCGCGGAACAGACGTTCGACATCCGGCCAGCTGGATGGAGCGCCATCGGCAATCGTCGGCTCGCCCGCTCGCTCTTCGATCGTCTTGCACCCGCCGGGGCGCTCGCACCGCACGTCGAAGAGGCCCTTGAAGGCCGGCCCACCGCAGCGCAGGCACGTCGTGTTCGACTCGAGCAGCTCGAGGTGCTCGGGCGCCCACAAGGCAGGTCTACCCATCGCCTCGTGCGTCATCTCGATGAGGCCATCGTCGGCGATCTTCGCGACGACCATGATCTCGGGCTCGTTCGGCGCGGCGAGCTCCCAGGCGCTCTTCTTCAGCCGAACGTGATCTCCGGCCTTGAAGGGTGACGGGATGTGCGTCTTGGCGGCCGGTGCGGGCTCCGGTGGCGGTGGCGGTGGCGGTGGCGGTGGCGGTGGCGGTTCAGGCACGACGCCGGGGCCGGGGCCGTAATGCGCCGCGATCAGATCGCGCTTGAGCTGCCGCATCTTGGCGGCCGCCGGCGCGAACGCGATGACCTCCCGGTTCTCTTGTAGGTGCTCGACGATCGCGTCGCTTGCCAACTGGATCGTGCAGGTCTGCAGCAGCGGCAGGGTAGCTCCGATCTGAAGCCGCTGGAGGCGCCCCTCGGCGATTGAGGCGCCTTTCTGACGACACTTGAAGTACGACACCACGACATCGAACGTGCGATCCTCGCTCGCGACATCGTTCTCGTGCCGAAACGAGACCCCCACGAGCGACTTCGACTTCACGATCCAGGCAGTGCTCATGTCACCCTCGTATCTGCTCCTTCGGCCATGGCCTGAAGGATTGCGAACGCCTCTTCGTCGGAGCCGCAGATGAAGCCCTGCGTCGAGCGCGGTTCGGTGCCGGTTTCGATCAGGCAAGTGAAGATGCAGAACTGCGGCTTCTCGACCGGAGGGGGCGAGTAGACCACGGGGATTCTGCGGGTGAGCGCACGGTCCATCTCCGCCCAGCACCCGGCGCTCGGCTTGCTCGCCGGCGGCGCCAGGAGCCACACGACGTCCGCCGACTCGACACCGCGAATGTCGGCGATCGCCGCGGCGAGGATGCGCTCCTCGTCGAGCAAGTGATCCGGCGGGCTCGCGCGCATCGTGGCGACCCAGTCCTCGGTGATGATCATGCCCGCTTCGCGGCATTGCGTGATCGCGCGCTCGCAGCGGTCGATGTCCTTGCTCGAGCCGGCGACGTAGATGCGAAGGGTCATGGCGTCTCGACCTCCGCACCCTCGGAGACGGTGATGAGCTGGACCTGCACGAGCTCGTGGGTGCCGAGGTCGAGATCGAAGAACATGCCCGTATCTCCACCGCCCTCGGTGAGGACCGTGATCCGCATGTCGCCCGGCCCGTCGATGCCGAGCTTCGCCTTGAGCTCGTTCACGGTGAAGGTCCACTTCCGCGTCTCGATCGTCTCGATTCTCATCGTTCCTCCTCGGGCGGATCGCCCGCCAGCAGCCCCGGTGCCACGGTCGCATGGGCGTCCGCGGGCGTCAAGTCTCGCTTGCCTTCCAGCCACGCCTGGAGCTGCTCTTCGGTGCACCCGCAGATGTCGGCGCCCGAGAGACAGTCCCGGAGCTCGTCGCAGCGCGTGCAGAACGCGATCTGCGTCTTCTTGGGTGCTCCGAGGTCGAGGAGTCGGTACTTGATCGTGGCGCTGTAGAGCGCGACCGCGGCGGGGTCGTTGCTCTGCAGGCGTTGGTTGAAGTCGGGCACGGGGGTTGTCATCCTGCTCCTTGTCGTCCATCGGAGTCCGCTCAGACGCCAGAGTCGGCGTATGAATCGGGGCCATGGGTTGCTCAGGTCGAAGCCCATCGGGTCAGACGTTCTTCGGCGGGGCCGTATTCATCCGATGTCGAGCCCACGCGATCGTGCCGCCGGCGAGCGCGCGGATGTAGTTGTCGAAGTGCGCCGTCTCCGGCTTCGACGCGGCCCAGTCGCGCTGTAGATCGATCCGCTTCTCGAGCCACGCGCACAGCCGAACGATCTGCGTCGGGTCGGTCGCGCGGTCGAGCAGCCGACACACGTCGAGCACGCACCCGCACCCTCGCGTCGCCTCCTCTTCGGTGATCGTCTTCATGAACGACGGGATCGACTTCTGGGGCTTGGGCCAGAACATCAGCATCGACGAGATCTCGCGCAGCTCCCCGAGCCGCGCCTCGGCCGACTTCTTGGACGCGAGGACGAGACCGAGCGCGCGCCCGGTATGGTTCGGGCCGAGCGCCTCGAGATGCTCGCGCAGCGTGGAGTCGGCCACGGCGTCGAGCACCTCTCGGCGGATCCGAGCGAGCTGCTGCTCGGCGGCGCAGGCGCGCTCGGAGGTACGCGCGTACGCCTCGCTTTGCTCGTTCATCGCGGTGCGCAGCCGAGCGAGCTCCTCACGCAGGAGGATGATCTCGGCTGCGAGCTCTTCCTCTTGCGCCGTGGACTTCTTGAGCTGCTCCGCGAGCCCCGCTCGCGAGATCGATTCGGTAGCGACACGCTCGAGAAGTCCACGGTTCGCGTCGACGGCGGCGTCGAGCCGCCCTTGTAGCTGCGTGCGCTCGGCCTCCACCTCCAGGTAGTTGTCCCACTGCGTCGACAGCGCTGCGAGAGCCTTCCTGTAGCGCGCCCTGAGGGTGAGCTTGCGTGAGGGCTTCTTCGTCATTCTAGGGCCTTTTTCTAGATGTCTCGAAATCTAAGTAGCTGATTTTATTGACATTCCGGTAATATTACCGAAAAAGTCAATGATTTCAACGATTTGCATTCTCCGGTAACTGTAGTTCCCGGCGAGGGTCGTCGGCTTTTGAGCTCGTTTTCGACGCTATTTTGGACGGTTTCATGCACGTGCATGGGAGCGGGCCTGGGATGGGCCCTGTCACGCACGTGCGTGGCTACGGGGGCAGCACCTCGCACTCGTCGATGATGTCGTCGAGCATCACGACCTTGCTGCCGTCGAGCTCCAGCGCCTCGAGGCCTTGAATGAGCCCGTCTTTGCTCAGGATGTAGCCGGTCCACCCTTTCGGGTACTGGCGCAGTCGCAAGAACAGATGCAGCGCCTGCGCGAGCTCGCACCGGCGCTTGGGGGAGAAGCACGGGGCAATGTCTTGGTTGCCGCTCTCGTGCACGAAACCGAGGGTCACGAGGATCAGTCCGTGGTCCTCCATCCGGATCTTCGCCTCTTCGACCACACGAGCCATCAGACGTCGATATTGGGTCATCGATATCCCTCCTCGCGCAGCGCCGCTCGGATCTCGAGCTCGGCGTTTGCGTTCATCTGAGCCCCACGCTCCGTCGCAACCCTGCGGAGTACGTCGAGCACCTGCGCGCTCGACCCGAAGTGCGCCGCCTCGTGCAGCGCGAAGTTGCGCTCACGCAGCAGTCGCTCGAACGCGCTCTGCACACGGTCGTGGCACGGGCTCGCGAGAGCGTACTGCGGGTTGCGCAGCATCTCGCGCAGCGCCGTGTCGTCGAGCTCACCGGGGTCGGTGAAGAGGATTCGTCGCGCCCGGTGCAGTCTGCTCGTCTCGAGCATCGCCACCGTGAGCGCTCCGATGATGAACGAGAGGGCGAACAGCATGGTGGTCATCCAGGTGATCATGAGATCCCCCGAGAGAAAGAATGCAGACAGATGCCTTTGCACGCGGGACAGCAGATCCTGCGCAAGGCGGTGCTCTCTTGCGTGTCCGCAAACCCGTACGTGAACACGGCCTCGCAATGGGTGCACTGCGCGCGAAACCGAGCCGCGCCAGGCTTCTCGAGCACGACGCCGATCGTCGGTGGCGGCTCGTACTCTACGACGAGATGGCCTTTGGGCGTGGTCGCAGGTGTTCGATAGGTGCGCGCCGCGGCCTGTTCGTCGAACGCTGGCGACGTCGGCACGGTCCAGCGCGGCTTCCGGTGCCACGCCAGGGACATCATGTAGATGCCCAGGATGATGAGCAGGCCAGACTCGAAGAAGACGATGGTCAGCATCACGCGCTGCCTACCCGGTGCCAGCGCACCGCGTTCTCCGCATCGACCCGGAGCTCGCGCACCCCCTCGAGCTGCGCCTGGAGCTTATCCAGGCCACGGTACGAAGCGACCTCCGACGGCGAGAGAGCCGTCCGCACCGCCTTCGCGAACACCGCCGCGTAGATGGACACCTCCACCAGAGTGCACTCGACGTCGTCGATCTTCATGTCGTCTCCTTCAGCAGCGCCGTATCGAACGTGTCCCACGACTCGCGCTTCGGGATGCGGCGGTCGAGCTCCAGCTGTGCCTCCTGCAAGGCCGTATCCGCGGCCAGATGCACCTTCGTCGGAGCTTCGCCGTCCCACGCGTGCGTTTCGACCCAACCTCGATCAGGGACGAACCGCAGCCCGCAGATCATCTGCACGAGCGCGCTCGCCGAGGTGCGGGCGATGATCTCCTGGATGGCGGTGTGGTTGGTGATTTTCATACGATCTCCACCCATTCGGGTTTCATCATCAGCGGGCACGGCAGGTTCTCGGTCGAGACCAAGAGCCACCCGCGCACCCGGCCGATGACCTTGAATCGCGCGCCCTTGGGGTAGCGCCGGCCCTCGCCCGTCTCCGGGTCCGGGATCCCTTCACGAGCTCGCCGCAGAGCGACCGTCTTCTCGATCAGGGCGTCGAGCCTGTCGGCCTCCTCGGCGTGGCGCATGTCCCAGGACTCGTCGTGGTCGCGTGAGAGCCGCTCGGTGTCGTCGAGCTCGTTCCGGGCGGCGAGCCGCCGCCAGAGCCCGTAGGGGAGATCGGTCATGGTTTGCTCCGGTCGAACGTCGCGACGGCGCGCCGGTACGAGTCGAGACGGGCGATCGCGTTCGAGATGTCGGCCGCCGCGTGCACGAAGGGCTGGCCCGCGCTCGGACCGGGCGGGAGCGGCTGTTCGATGGTGAGCCGGATCGATGCGACGTGCGCCGCCACCTGATCGAGCATGTGCATGAGCCGCGTGACCTCGCCGTCAGCCGCCGCTTGCAGCTCGCTGCGTAGAAGCGGGTTCATGAATGCCTCCAAGTTCCAGGCGCCGTCCAGCGCACGCCCTTCATGTTGGAGCTCAGTCGCTTCGTCTCGTTCATGTCCCCTCCATGGGTATTCTCGCGATCACGTTCAGCTCCACCGGCGTGCGCGTGCCGTCGTCCCACTGCACGGTCGCGACACCCATCGATGCCGCGAGAAGTCTCAACGTACCGAGACGGCCATCGACGTGACGCACACGATCGCCGGCCTCTACGTGCTCGCGACCATTGGGTGAGGTTCGGCGGGTCATGGCGTCTCCGGAAGTCCGTCGTACAGAATACGCAGTGCCTCACCGATGCATTCACCCTCGCACTCGGCGTAGCGCACCCAGATCCACTGGCCCGGCTTGTGCGCGGGGTGCGCGGCGAACGACTTCGCGTCGGCGAGCAGCAACCGGATGATGAACTCCTTGTCGCTCGCACGCTCGGGGTAGTGCGCCCGGATGAGCTCGACGCTGGTCACTTCGCGAGCCTCAGAAGACCGCCGTAGAGCATGAACGCCGCGAGGGCCAACGCCACGCGCGAGCCGTCCGCCGCGAGCACGACGAGCCACGCGAAGCCGCCGGCGGACAGCGCCTCGAAGAAGATGATGCCGATCCGGAGCTGAGCGGTGGAGAGGTCTTTCACCACAGGTTCTCCGAGAAGAGGGTGTCGCGAGCCACTTCGTGGCCTTGGTGCAGTCACTGACGTTCAGCTCGACGTAGCCGTCGGTCAGGTCTAGCGTCGAGCCTTCATAGCCATCCGTCGAGAGTTCGACATCGTGCTTCTTCAGGATCTCGTTGATCTCGAGGATGGCGGGATGGGTCACGACGCTCTCCGAGCGAGCTCGGCCTCGAGCTCCCGCACGGCATCGCCCACGGTCACGCACCGGTCGACTACCTCGTCCGGGAAGTCGAGGTCGAACTCCTCCTCGAGCGCCAGGGTGATCTCGACGATGGCGAGCGAGTCGGCGCCGAGGTCGTCGACGAACTGCGACTCGGCCTTGATCTCCTCGATCGGGACATCGAGCTGCATCTCGATGATGCGCAGCACGCGCTCACGTACGGTTCCGGTCAACCGGATAAGCATGCCTTCTTCTCCCTCACGGTCCACTTGATGTTCTTCGGGTCGTCCGGCGGCGTCCACACGATCCAGCACGGTCGCTTGCCCGCCCACTTCTTCGCCTCTTCCCGGGACCGGAAATGGCCCTGGGGAGCCGCGCAGCCGTCGTTCATGGTGAAGCACACTTGGTAGTGCTCGAGACCGAGCTTCTTGCTGGGCTTGGACGTTTGAGGGGCGGGGCTATTCATCGAACGTTGAACCTCTCGTCGTAGTCCTGATAGTCGACCTCCCGGCACGCCTCGCACGGCCCCGGCTCGGGCGCGCCGGTGGTGGGGTCGCGGAACACGTTGCTCGGGTCGCAGCCGGTGCCGCGACAGACCTCGCACTTCGGCGTCCGGTTCTTCGCCGCCTTCCTGGCTCGCTTGGCCTCGGCCCTGGCGAAGCGCTCGACCTCGAGGGGGTTGGTGGAAAGGCGCTTGCCGCGCACCAGAACGCGCTGGCTCTCCATCTCGACCTTGGTGACCTGCATGAGGTGCTTGCCCGGAGGGAACGAGCGATACATCTCTCGCCGGCGCTTCGTCGCGCCGTCGGGCTCGCCACCGTCGACGAAGTTGGGGCCGATGGCGCCGCCCGTGAGCGCATGGGCCAAGAGGAACGAGGTCATGCGGTTCATCAGACGACCTCCAAAGGCATGAAGCGGTGCCACTCACGGCGCTCGTCGACGGGGAGATGGTGCCAGCTCTGCCGCTCGCGCACCGACCACCACGAGACCACGATGCCAGTCCCGTCCGAGCTCGGCGTCTCGACGCGGCGCGAGGTGCCCGTCTTCGGTGGAACCCCGGTGGGCTTGACCAGGAAGTCGTACATGGCCGTGAAGATCGCGCGCGCCTCCCCGATCTGCATGTAGCGCCAATCGCGCTGAGCCCACTCATACCCGAGCTGCCACTGCTCGTCGGACGGAGACGGGAGGGGCTTCGCCCACGAGTCTTTGGCGCGACGCGCGATGATGCTCGGGTGATCGTCGCCCTCGAAGGCGACCTCACCTTTCCCTCCGTAACGATCGTCCTCGGCGCGAACGAGCCGCGGGCCGTACCATTCGCCGTAGCGAAACGAGCGCTGCGGGCCGTCCGCCGTCTCCATCGTGCCGTGCTCACCCTCGAGCGCCATCCAGTTGGCGCCCTTGAGGACAGGGTACTTGTCCGCGTGCTTTGGCACCGGCCACGCCGCGCGTAAGCCGACCGCCGCGAAACGGGTCCACCAATCCTCCATTACGTCGTCGGGGGCGATGCGGGCCTCCATGCGCGAGAGCCGCACGAGAGCTCGGGCCACGCGCTCCGCCGTCCAGCGCGAAGGTCGATAGACGTAGTTGTGTCGCAGAGACTCGACCCACAGGCGCTCGATGTCGGGCTCGCCGATGAAGGTGCCTTCCGCGCTGTCGCGCCGGAACATGACGATGCCGGCGGCGTTGCGCATGACGTTGTCGTCGCTCACGGGCGCCTCGAGGTGGCCACGACGACCAGGGCCTGAGCGCGAGATACGCCCGTCGCGATGCGCCTGTACGGCCCGAAGGCGACGACGTCCCAGCGCCCGTCGATGCGCATCACCAGGGTGGGGTTCGCGACCGAGAAGCCGCACCGGACGGTGCCCGGTGGATCGGAGGGCCCGTCGTCGAGCAGCCGATTGAGCTCGTCACCGTAGATGTCGATCTCGCGGATGCGGCCCACGCCCGAGCCGAAGCGGCCGAGCTCGCCGGACATGAAGTTGGCGCGCTTGGCGGTTTCGCGACCCGCGGGCGCCGCGAGAGGCGTTCCGCGCAGCGGATCCGTCGCGGGGTGGACCTCCGAGCGGAACTTCTTCTGCGCGCTCATCGTCGGCGTCTCCCGATCTCGTCCTGGGCCTCTCGGCGCTTCTGTGCATCTTGCGGATCGTTGGTGTCGACGAAGCGCGTGCCCTTCTCGCCGGGCGTGTCGAAGGTCAGGATCACCGAGTCCTGACACAGCACGGACGTGACCTTCTCGGCCAGCTGCTTCATGCGGAAACGGAACGCCTCGGGCGTCTCCTCGCCGGGGATCTCGGGGTCGTGGTGGAACGTGAACGCGACCGAGTCCTCGGCCGCACCCTTGTACCAACCGCGCTGCGACGTGCGCGACGCTGCGAAGTGACGCTCGGCGACCTTGCGGGCCTTGCGCTCTTCGACCTCGCTCGAGGCCCGCCCGGCGACCGCACTGACGCGGAGGTTTCGGACCGTCTCGTCGACGTCCGTCTTGGAGAACTTGGCCGGAGCCGTGGCGCAATACCCACGACGATTCGGAGCCTCCTTGCCCTTGGCCTGGCCGATGAGCAGTGTCGCCGAAGCGGTAGGGTACGATTCGGAAACGCGACTGAGAGACTTCTTCTTACTCATTGTCACTCCTCGCCGACGGTCGCATCGACGACCACCGGGGTCAAGTCTTCCGGGATGACCTCGGGCGGCGGCTCGCCAGGCAGCTTCCGCGCCGAGCCGTACGGCGACGCCTCGTCGGCCTCGGCCACGTTCGCGTACGTCGTCACGAGCTCGACCGAGCCGTGCGGCGACGAGAGGAGCGTGAGCACCAGGAACTCGCCGTCCTGCCGGGCACCGCAACCGAGGAAGGTCCGGCCGTCCTTCAGGGTCACGTCCCAGCGCCCGCCGGAGCACTGGCCGCCGCGAAGGAGCTCGGGGATCCGCTGCGCGGCCGCGAGCGCCCACACCTTCGATGCGGTGGACTGGTGCTGATCGGGCAACGTACTGAATCGGGTCATCGTGCGGACTCCTTCAAAGCGTCGGCGACACGCCGACGAATCTCGGTCTGGGGGATGCCGGGGGCGACACCGTCGGCGAGCTCTTTCAGTGCAGCATCGAGCGAGCGATGCACCGAGATCGGCTTGCCTGCGCGGGCGAGCGCGTAGGCCTCGACGCACAGCGCGATGAGCCGGGACGAGATGATGTAGTCGATGGCGGTGGAGCCCCGCGGCATGATCACGTACTGGATCGTTGAGGCGTGCTCGAGGAGCTTGGGCCAGCTCGCATCCATGCCCTTGCGCACGTCGGCGGTCGGCATACGGACGTCCGACGCCATCACGGATACCAACACGATCGGCTTACCGATGCGATCGCGCAGGCGCCGGACGCTCTCCAGCGACGCGTCGACGTCCTTTTGCGATGGGTGCCCCCGCCACACACCGACGAACACGTCGCCGATCTCGATTGCTTGCATCATCGTCCTTCAGCCTCCCGTACTACGATCCAGTTGTCGATCTCGTCGACAGAGTCATCTCCAGAGGTACATTGCCCTCTCGGACCAGTCGAACGAACTTCCTGATCCTGGTTCGGCGCCGGGGCGCATCATGGCGCCAATAGTTCTCTTCGCCGTAGTCGCGCTCGTGTCGGCTGAACCAGAAGAAGGTGATCATCTCGCGAGGCGTGAACTTCATCGTCCTTCAGCCTCTCGTACTGCGATCCAGTTGTCGATCTCGTCGACAGAGTCGACCCCTGACGCCATCGCCTGGAGCAGCGTCACGACCGTCCCGAAGCGCTTCGCGTCCCAGCGACTCGGCGTAACGGGCAGCGTGTCGCCGCGCCAGAGCGCCTGGGCGAACAGGATCATGGCCTCTTGGCCCGTCGACAGACCGGTACCCATGACGAGGTTCGGTCGATAGCCGTGGTCGGTGAACGACCACGGGCTCCCCGGGATCCAGCGGCAGAGCAGGTAGCAAACGTGCCCTCGCTGTTCGGCGTCACGGAACATCAGAGCGCCCTGACGCTGAGGTCCACGCGCAGGTTGCTCTCGGTGGTGCCGAGGCGGCGAGCCATGTCCGACACGCCCTCGTAGCCGGCATCTCGCGCGAGCGCATCGTGCGCTTCGTGGATCGTTCGGCCTTCGTACTCGCCGAGGACGACGCCGCTGCTGATCACCTGGAATCGATACGTGTTCGTGGGCGCGGCCGCGAGCACCTCGTCGCGCAGGCGCTCGACGTCGAGCTTGAGCATCCGGTTGTCCCGTTGCAGCTCCTCGATCGTCATCTTCTGATCGCGGTCGTACCGCTCCAGAGCCTCGATGATCGAGGCGGGCGGGCGCTCGGGGAAGTCGTCACTGTCGTCGTGCATCTTCGGCTCCTTCAGGCGCACGACGAGGTCGGCGTTCGTCTGAAGGAGCCCCCGGGATGCGAAGCCCGGGGGCGGACAGCTCTGAGCCCAGAAGGGGAGAGAAAGCGGCTCAGAACTACAGAATCTTGGGTGGGTCCTTCTGCGCGTCCAGCTCTCGCTGGTGCTTCGTGCGGTAGACCGTGTAATACGGGTCGCCGTGGTACCCGAGAAGCACGCGCCCCGCGAGCACCTGGCCGAGCGCGGCGACGGCTCGAGCCGCAACGACGACGTCCGGAGGGAGCTCGTGAAGCCAGAGCTTCTCTGCGTCGCTCATCTGGCACATGGTCGCGGTGAGCATCACGCGCGCCTCGGTGATCGACTCGCTGTAGGTCGTCATGACTTCACACGAAACTGCGTGTGATGCCTATTCGCCACGTCACGGGCCGTAGTGGCGCGCCAACGATCTTCCTCGTTCGGACGAAACTCATAGTCCGCGCGTAACGTTTCGATCCCGTGACGTCGACAGTAGGCCGCGGTCAAGCGCCACGCTTCGCGCTCCGCAGACTTACCGCCATCCACCGGGTGTTTCCGGTACTCGCACAGGGCGTTTTCCACTCGTGCTCTAGCCGCACTCGTCATGGCAGCAGCCTCAGACCGGCGTCGTTCGTGGTGTCGCCGTTCACGATGATCCCACCACGGGGCGGGCACGTCGACGTCGTGCAGGCCGTGAGGGTGAGGGTGAGGGCGAGCGCGAGCGCGAGCGCCACCCGAAAGCGGGCGTCGAAAGCTCGATTCGCGACGTCCGTCACGCGGTCTGCGTAGGCCGCGCGAGCGCGCATCCACGCGATGCGCCCTTCGATGCTCGCGCCCGGCGGCAACGGCTCGGGGGCGCCTTCGATGGGCCTGCCGTCCTCGTACGTGAGGATTTTCATTCGTCCCTCTCGATCGTGATGTGATCCCAGACGACGTGATCCTGCCCGAGCACCCGGAGCGCCCGCACGATCGCCGAGCCGGGCCGGAACTGGCACGAGGTGCCCTTGGCGATCGCGCCGAGCAGATAGGCCAGGTCCCCACCGACGCGCCCGTAGAACGAGTTCGTGGCGTTCAGGACGGCGCCGTAGACCTCTTCGATGGCGTCGATGCGCTGGACGCTCGACAGGACGCGGGCTGGCTTGGCGGGCCGGGCGACGGGCTTCATTGAGCACCCACCGTCCGCGCGGCCATCTCGGCCAGCTCGATCGCTTCGTTGATCGCCTGGTAGGGCTCGCTCGCGACGCCCTCGTAGGCCCAGGCACCGATCGTGACGGCGCGGGCGTGCCAGAGACCGCCCTTGCGATGGAGCATGGTCAGGCGCAACTGACGCGCGTCGAGCAATAGCGCGAGCTCGGCGACGGAGGAGGTGGCGGTGAGTAGATTGTTCATGACTTCTTTCCTGCTTTGACGAACACGATCTCGCCGGCCTGCACGGCTCGCAGGTGCGAGCTGCCGACGTAGTGGACCCCGAGATTGCCCTTGACGACGTACGCGTCGCGTTCGGGGTTGGCGCGGGTGACGACACCCTCGTCGTTCATGTGGACCACGAGCACGCGGTCGTCGACGTTGTAGGTCGTCATTCGATTCCCCGGCAGGTCGACGAACACCGTGTGCGTGCGGCGCGGGTCGCCCTCCGCGGCGTACTGCCAGACACGGTCGGCGTCTTGGTAGGCGCCCACGGCACCCGTCGGGCCGGCCGCTTCGCTCTCGTCCACGAGACGCTTGCTCGCGCGATCTCCGAGGTCTGCGCCGGTGCGATAGCACGTGACGCGGTTGTGCTGGAGAAGGATCGTCATCGTCATCGTCCGGCCTTCGCCAGCGCCGTCTTGATTGCGCGGAGCCGTGCCGTATCGCTGGTGTCGCCAGGGCGAACCTCGACGTACTCGTTGGTCAGTGCGTGAAGCACCTGAGTGGCGCCTTCGTCGACCAGCTTCGCCAGCGCCGTCTCGACGAGCTCGACTACGTGCTCGGCAAGCTTGTTCTCGTTGAGGTGGTGGAGATCGGCCGCCGACACTGTCAAGCCCGTCAGGGCGCGCAGGCGGTCGTACGCGTCGTACGCCACGTCATGGGTTCCCTCTTCGGCGTCGTGGACGTAGGCGCCAACGTGGCTCTCCCACGAGGCTTCTTTGCCGCACTCGGTGCACAGGATCTTCATCGTTCTCTCCCCGGGCTTCGCGGGCCCGTCGTTCGTTCAGACGTGACAGGTGGCGGGTTATTCACGGGATGATGAGGCGGGTCACTGCCGCGCCGAGACGCGCAGCCGCACGTACATGCCTGGACCGGGGCCTGTGCCGCACCACACGCGCCCGTCGATACCGCGGACCGTCACGAAGTACCGCACGGGGCGACGACCGTTCATCTCAGGGAAGCCCACACGGGCCGTCTTCTGCGATACGATCACGCCGAGCTCGTCGCCCGTCCAGGTCGTGATCTTCTTACCGTCGCTCGACAGATAGGCAAACTCGACGTCGCGCTCGCGGGCCTTGAAGCCTCGGACCTGCTCGGCCGAGATCGCAGCGTTGCGCGCGTCGGTGTCGAGCTTCGCCAGCTCGGGCCGATTCGTCTTCTGTTCGGTTGCGTTGTTCATCGTTCTCTCCCTCGGGCCTCGCAGAAGCCCTCACGCGCCCACGAGGTGCCGCCCCTCGTTCCGGTCCCTGGCCGGGCGCTACTCGATCAGAACCCCCGCTCTACCACTTCCGTCTCGAGGTTCCGGACGCGCGTGTGACGCATCGTGCCGTCGAGTCGATCGATCCGCAGCTGGTCGGGGTAGCAGAGGCGAAGCGCGCCCTGGGCATCCTCGGCCGTCTCGTAGGTGTACGGCTCGCCCCCGGACGGCCGGACGGGTTTCCAGTGCCCTCCGGCGCGCACCTCGGCAACCCACGGCCTGGCGTCAGATCCCATATCCCGACTCCTCTCCGCCCCACGTGTTCGCGGGCTTGCGACCGTCGTACGGCACGCCCTTCTTGGGCTCGAAATGGAGCTTGACCACGTAGCCCCGCGGGTCACCGTC
>Ga0302321_100000289_pt1 | contig 44862 bp, 41 predicted proteins | sample Fen_T0_1_FD_202505 | JGI IMG/M metagenome (GOLD analysis project Ga0302321, IMG submission 202505) | Peat permafrost microbial communities from Stordalen Mire near Abisko, Sweden - Fen_T0_1 | ecosystem: Environmental > Terrestrial > Soil > Wetlands > Permafrost | place: Sweden: Abisko... | reverse complement strand
CTGGGCGTTCCTCACGCACGGACTCACGAGCTTGCCGTTGGATCTGGCTGTGGCCGGCATCGTGTCCGCGTGGTACCTGTACCTGGTGAAGCCTGCGCTTCCCGGCCGGATTGCCAAGGCGTTCGGCCCTGTCTACACGCTTCTCGACAACAAGTACTACTTCGACAAGTTCAACGACTGGTTCTTCGCGGGCGGCGCGCGCAAGGTCGGCGGTCTCTTCTCCAGCGTCGGCGACCGGATGCTGTTCGAAGGCGTCGTCAACGGCTCGGCGCACTTCATCGGCCGCTGTGCCGCCGTGTTGCGCCGGATTCAATCGGGCTTCGTCTACCACTATGCGTTCACGATGATCATCGGGCTCTTCGCGCTGCTTATCTGGTGGGTGCCGCGATGATCCGGACATGACGCCCTATCTTTCCCTCTCCATCTGGGTGCCGATCGTCGCTGGCGTGGCGGTGCTCGCGATTGGTCGCGACCGCGATGCGATGACGGCGCGGTGGATCGCGCTGGCCGGCGCGCTGGCCGGTTTCCTGGTCACGGTCCCGCTGTACGCGCATTTCGACGTCGCGACGTCGGCGCTGCAGTTCGTCGAGCACCGCGACTGGATTCCATACTTCGATATCTACTACTACGTCGGCGTCGACGGGATCTCGGTGCTGTTCATTCTGCTCAACTCGTTCATTACGCTGCTGGTGGTCTGGGCCGGATGGCGGGTCATCACGGTACGCGTCGCCCAGTACATGGCCGCATTCCTGATCATGTCGGGCTTCATCAACGGCGCTTTCGCCGCGCAGGACGCGATCCTGTTCTACGTGTTCTTCGAGGCAATGCTGATCCCGATGTACCTGATCATCGGTATCTGGGGCGGCCCGAACCGAGTCTACGCCGCGATCAAGTTCTTCCTGTACACGCTGCTGGGCTCGCTGCTGATGCTGGTCGCGTTCGTCTACCTGTACCAGAAATCCGGCAGTTTCGCGCTGCAGGACTGGTACGACCTGCCGCTGTCGATGAAGACGCAGATGCTGATATTCATCGCGTTCTTTGCCGCCTTCGCCGTCAAGGTGCCAATGTGGCCAGTCCATACATGGCTGCCGGATGCGCATCCCGAGGCGCCTACCGGAGGTTCCGTGGTGCTGGCGGCGGTCACGCTCAAGATCGGCGCATACGGTTTCATCCGGTTCATCCTGCCCATCCTGCCGGATGCGAGCCGCAGCCCGCAGGTCGTGGGATTCATCGTCACGCTATCGCTGATCGCCGTCGTCTATATCGGCTTCGTCGCGCTGGTGCAGGCCGACATGAAGCGGCTAATCGCGTATTCGTCGATCTCGCACATGGGCATCGTCACGCTCGGCTTCTTCCTGTTCAGCGCGCAGGGCATGGAGGGGAGCCTGGCGCAGATGATCTCGCACGGTTTCGTTTCCGCAGCGATGTTCCTGTGCGTTGGCGTGCTGTACGACCGGATGCACACACACCTCATCGCGGATTTCGGCGGCGTCGCCAACACCATGCCCAAGTTCGCGGCGTTCATGATGCTGTTTTCGATGGCTAACGCCGGCCTGCCCGCGACCTCTGGCTTCGTCGGCGAATTCCTGGTCATTCTCGCGGCCGTGAAGGTCAACTTCTGGATCGCCTTCCTGGCGGCGACGTCGCTGATCCTGGGCGCGGCCTACACGCTGTGGATGTACAAGCGCGTCATCTACGGCGCGGTGGCCAACGCCCACGTCGCTGCGCTGAAAGACCTCGACCGGCGCGAATTCTGGCTGCTCGGCGCGCTTGCGGCGGCGGTGCTGATCATGGGCGTCTGGCCCAGGCCTTTCATCGACGTGATGCACGTTTCCGTTGTCGACCTGCTGGCACACGTGGCCAAGACCAAACTGTAGCCGCCTGCCGACGCCATGACCGCGAATTTCCAGTCCGCCCTTCCCGAGATCGTCATCCTGACGGCGGCCTCGCTGATCCTGCTCATCGACCTCTGGCTGCCGGAGAACAAGCGCCACGTCAGCTACTGGCTGACGCAATTCGCGCTGCTGGTCGCCGCATGCGTCACCGTTCGCGGATTACATAACGAGATCGTCCGCGCCTTCCACGACCTGATCGTTGCGGACATGGCTGGCGACGTGCTGCGACTGTTCAGTTTTGTCGCGCTTTCGTTGGTGCTCTTCTATTCGCGCACCTATCTCACGCTGCGCGGATTGTTCCGGGGCGAGACGTTCGTCCTGATGCTGTTCTCGCTGCTCGGCATGCAGGTGCTGATCACCGCCAACCATTTTCTGACGCTCTACTTGGGGCTCGAGCTGATGTCGCTGTCGCTGTATGCGCTGGTGGCGCTACAGCGCGACGAGGCCGCGCCGTCCGAAGCCGCGATGAAGTACTTCGTGCTCGGCGCGCTGGCGTCCGGCATCCTGCTCTACGGCATGTCGATGATCTACGGCGCGACCGGCACGCTGCAGATCGACCTGGTTGCCCAATCGCTGGCGGGCACGGGTGACAACCGGGTGCTGCTGATCTTCGGCCTCGTGTTCGCCGTCTCGGCGATCGCCTTCAAGCTGGGCGCCGTCCCCTACCACATGTGGGTTCCCGACGTGTACCAGGGTGCGCCGACGCCGATCACGCTGCTGATCGGGACGGTCCCGGAATTCGCCGCGTTCGCGATGCTGCTGCGCCTTCTGGCCGGCGCGCTGGGCGCGCCGGAAATGCAGATCCAGTGGCAGGGCATGCTGGCCATCCTCGCGCTGCTGTCGGTCACGCTCGGGCACGTCGTCGCCATCGCGCAAGCCAACCTCAAACGCATGTTGGCTTACTCGACGATCGCCAACATGGGGTACGTGCTGATGGGCTTCCTGGGCGCCGACGTTTCCGGTTACACGGCAGCGATGTTCTACATCCTGGCGTACGTGATGACGAGCCTGGTCTCGTTCGGCATGATCCTGCTCCTGTCGCGTGCGGGCTTCGAGGCTGACCGGATCGACGATCTCAAGGGCCTTAACCAACGCTCGCCCTGGTGGGCGTTCATCATGTTGCTCGCGATGTTCTCGCTGGCGGGCATGCCCCCGACGATCGGCTTCTATGGCAAGCTTTTGGTGCTGCAGTCCGCGGTGAAGGCCGGTTACGTCTGGCTCGCCGTCGTGGGCGTGCTGGCCGCGCTGGTCGGCGCGTTCTACTACCTGCGCATCGTCAAGCTCATGTATTTCGACGAACCGGTCGATCGCTCGTCTATCGAGGCGCGCGGAGACACCCGCTGGCTGCTGTCGGGCAACGGGCTGGCGCTGCTGCTGTTCGGCATTCTGCCGCAGCTTCCGATGGGCCTGTGCTTCGTGGCGCTCGTGCAGTCCCGGTATTTCTGACCCCGCCGGCGCCGCCGGTTAGCCGCAGTCGCATGCTAAGATGACCGCCGCTCACGGCAGTCACCCTTAGGTTACCTTCAGCCCACCCGGACCCTCATGCGCGTCGGATTTTTCGTCACCTGCCTGGTCGACCTGATGCGGCCCTCGATCGGGTTCGCTGCGCTGAAGCTGCTGGAGGCGGGCGGGGCCGAAGTCTACGTTCCGGACGCGCAGACCTGCTGCGGCCAGCCGGCATACAACTCCGGCGACCGCGCGGACGCAGTCGCCCTCGCGCGGAAGGTCGTTGCCGAATTCGAGGACTGCGATTATCTCGTCGCGCCGTCGGGGTCGTGCAGCGGCATGATCAGGACGCACTACGGCGAGCTCCTTGCCGACGATCCCGCCATGGCCGGGCGCGTTGGCAAGCTGACCGCGAAGACATTCGAGCTCACCAACTTCCTGGTCAACGTCTTGAAGGTCCAGTCCGTCCCGGGGACGTTCGCCGGCAAGGTCACCTACCACGACAGTTGCGCGGGCCTGCGTGAAATGGGCATCAAGGCGCAGCCGCGCGCGTTGCTCGCCAGGATGCCCGGCATCCAGCTGGCGGAAATGGCCGAGTGCGAGATGTGCTGCGGCTTCGGCGGCACGTTCTCTGTCAAGTTCGGCGAAATCTCGTCACGTCTTGCCGACAACAAGTGCCAGGCCATCGCAAACGCCCGTGTCGACGCCGTCGTTCTGGGCGACCTGGGGTGCATGCTCAACATCGAGGGCCGGTTGCGGCGACGGGGCGACACGACGACGAAGGTGCTGCACATCGCCGAAGTGCTGGCCGGCGAAGTGGGGTAGCGATGCAGATCGCGTCGATGCACTTCAAGGCCAACGCCCACGTCAAGCTGAACGACGCGGGGCTGCAGCGCAACCTCGGCAAGATCAAGACCAAATTCGTCGAAAAGCGCCGGCTTTCGCTGTTCGAGCTCGACGACTTCGAGGGCACGCGCGACGCGGCGCGGGCGATCCGCCAGCGCGCGCTGGACAACCTCGACACCTGGCTCGGGATCTTCGAGCGCAACGCCACCGCACGCGGCGCCACGGTGCTGTTCGCGGAAACGCCGGCCGAGGTCAACACGCTGCTGCTCGAGATCGCCGCCAAGCATGCGGTGAAGAAGATCATCAAGTCGAAGTCGATGGTCTCGGAGGAGTCCGCACTCGACCACGCCATCGAGGCGGCCGGGCTCACCGTGGTCGAAACCGACCTGGGCGAGTACATCCTCCAGATCAACGACTACGAGCCGCCGTCGCACTTGATTGGCCCGGCGCTCCACAAGAGCAAGGAGGAGGTCGCTCTACTCTTCCATGAGAAGCACGGCACGCCGCTCAAATCCGGCATCGACGAGCTCTGCCTCGAAGCGCGCGGTGTGCTGCGCGGCCACTACCTGAGCGCCGACATGGGCATCTCGGGCGGCAACTTCTTCGTCGCCGAGACGGGCTCGGTCGTGCTGGTGACCAACGAGGGCAACGCGACGCTGACAACGACGCTGCCCAAGGTTCACGTCGCCATCTCCGGCATCGAGAAGATCGTGCCGACGCTGGAGGATGTGGCGACGCTGATGCGCCTGCTGCCACGCTCGGCGACCGGCCAGTCGATCTCGAACTACGTGGACGTGTTGACCGGTTCCAAGGGCGCCGGCGAGTTCCACGGCGCGGAACACATGTACTTCATCATCGTCGACAGCGGTCGCTCGGTCGTGCTGGGGAGCGACGTGAGCGAGGCACTGCGCTGCATCCGTTGCGGCGCATGCATGAACCACTGCCCGGTCTACCAGAACATCGGCGGCCACTCCTACGGCTGGGTCTACCCAGGCCCGATTGGCTCGATCCTGACCCCCATGTACATCGGACTCAAGAACGCGCTCGACCTGCCGCATGCATCGACGATGTGCAACCAGTGCGGCGTCGTGTGCCCGGTGCGGATCCCGTTGCCCGACCTGCAGCGCAAGTTGCGGGAAAAGGAGTTCGAAGGCAACCTGCGCCCGTGGTACGAGAGCGCGGCGCTGAAGGCTTGGAGCTTCGTTGCGAAGCGCCCGGCACTCTATGCAGCGCTGTCGGGCATCGGCGTCCGGGTCTTGCGCAGCATGGCGGGGGCCGACGGCCTGATCCACAAGCTGCCGCTGGCCGGCGGCTGGACCGACGAGCGCGACATGCCCGCCCCCGCAGGACGCACGTTCCGCGCGCTGTACCGGGAGCGCCGCAAGGTGGCTGCACGATGAGCGCGTCGCAGCACATCAGCGTGACGCTGCCGAAATTCTCGCGCCGCGCGGAGTCGCTCGGCACCGAGAACGCCTTCGTCGTGCTGGCCGAAGTGAACGCGCTGCTCCGGCAAGGCAAGGACATCGTCTCGTTCTGCATCGGCCAGCCCGACTTCCCCACGCCCGGCAACGTGCAGGAAGCGGCCATTGCGGCGATCCGTGGCGGCAAGCACGGCTACACGCCCAGCGCCGGCATCGACGAGCTGCGTACCGCGGCCGCGCGCGACCTGGGATCGCGACGCGGCCTCGACATTCACCCGGACGACGTCGTCGTGGGCGCCGGCGCCAAGCCGTTCATTGCGTACACCATTGCCTCCGTGACCGACTACGGCGTCGGCGACGAGGTCATCTACCCGGTGCCCGGCTTCCCGATCTACGAATCGCAGATCCACGCCAACGGCGCCGTGCCGGTGCCGATCTACCTGCGCGAGTCGCGCGGATTCGCGTTCGACCCGGCGGAACTTGAGGCGAGGATCACGCCGAACACGCGGCTCCTCATCCTCAACACGCCGCAGAACCCGACCGGCGGCATCCTTGACCGCGAGAATCTCGACGCCATTGCGGAAATCCTCGGGCGCCACCCGCATGTGTGGGTCTTCGCGGACGAAATCTATTCGCGGCTAGTGTACGACGGGCGCTTCGATTCGCTCGCGACGCGCCCGGGCATGCTGGAGCGCACGATTATCAGCGACGGCGCTTCCAAAACGTGGGCGATGACGGGCTGGCGCATCGGCTATGTTGCCAATCGCGCGCTGGCGCCGGTCTTCACGCGCTGGATCACCAACACCGAGTCGTGCGCCTCGCAGATCTCGCAATGGGCGGCGGTGGCTGCGATCACCGGCCCCCAGGACGCTGCCGACGCGATGCGCGCGCGCTTCCTCGAGCGCCGCGACCTCATCGTGCGCCTGCTGAACGACGTGCCCGGCATCACCTGCGCGACGCCGGGCGGCGCCTTCTACGCCTGGCCCAACGTGACCGAGGCCTGCAAGCTGACGGGCTGCGCCGATTCGGAGGCGTTCCGCAAGCGGCTGCTGCACGACGCCGGCATCGCCGTGCTTGCCGACATCCATTTCGGCCGGCGCGTGCCGGGCGACGGCCAGCACATCCGCTTTTCCTATGCCGCGTCCAACGCAGCGATCGAAAACGGCATTTCGCGGCTGGCCGACTTCGTACGCAAGGGTGGCAAGTCATGAGGGGGCCCGTCGCATGACCACGCTCGCCGACAACGGCGCGGCCCGCGATGCGATCCTGGGCCGCGTGCGCAAGGCGTTGCACAAGTCCGGTTCCGACGCAGGCCCGCTGGCGGCGGCGGAAGCGTACATCGCCGCGCATGCGCAAGGGCCGCGCCCGGCGATGCCGGTCGACCTCGTCGCGCGCTTCATGCAACGTGCGACGGATATGGCAAGCACCGTCGAGCGCATCGCGTCGGAAGCGGAAATTCCCGGCGCCGTGGCGCGCTACCTCGATGCGCTCGAACTGCCGGCGGCATTGGCGGCGCAAAAATCGCACGCCGGCGTGTGCTGGCCCGAATTCGCGCATCTCGACTGGTCCGGGGCGGGACTCGCCATCGAGGCGCGACCCACGGCGGGACACGACCGCCTGGGCATCACCGGGTCGTTCTGCGCCATCGCCGAAACCGGCACGCTGGTGATCACGACGAGCCGCGACACGCCGACGGCTACGGTGCTGCTGCCCGACACGCATGTCGCGGTGGTTCGCGCGGATCGCATCGTGGCGGGGATGGAGGAGGCCTTCGCGCTCGTCCGCGCGGCTAACGGCGGCATGCCGCGCGCGATGAACATGATCTCCGGTCCGTCGCGCACCGGTGACATCGAACAGACGATCGTGCTCGGCGCGCATGGACCGTACCGCGTCCATCTGCTGCTGCTGGGCTGAAGGCCGGCGCCGCGTGCGGACGGTCCGCATGAAACCGGCCTGATGCTGCTGTACTGCCTCGTCCTGCTGCCGTACGCCGCGGCCGTCGGCTGCGCGTTGCTTCCCGACACGGCGCGCAATGCCACCGCCTGGCTGGCCGGCCTCACGGCGCTGGTGGCCTGCGCGCTGCTCGGCGTTGCGGCACCGGCCGTGTTCGGCGGGGAAATCCTCCGCGCCTCCGTGCCGTGGTTCGCCGACGTGAGTTTCGGCTTCCGGATGGACGGGCTGGCCTGGGCGTTCGCGCTGGTCATCTGCGGCATCGGCGCGCTGGTCGTGCTGTACGCGCGCTATTACCTGTCTGCCGAGGATCCCCCGGCGCGCTTCTTCGCGCTGCTGCTCGCCTTCATGGGCGCCATGCTCGGCGTCGTGCTGGCCGACAACCTGATTCTGCTCGTCGTGTTCTGGGAATTGACGAGCCTGACGTCCTTCCTGCTGATCGGCTTCTGGACGCATCGCGCGGACGCGCGGGCGGGTGCGCGCATGGCGCTCACCGTGACGGGGATGGGCGGCCTGTGCCTGCTGGGAGGCGTCATCCTGCTGGGCCGCATCGTCGGCAGTTATTCGCTCGACGCCGTCCTGGCCGCAGGCGAAGTGGTCCGTGCCGACCCGCTGTATCCGGTGGTGATGGTGCTGATCCTGATGGGCGCGTTTACCAAGTCGGCGCAGTTCCCGTTCCACTTCTGGCTGCCGCACGCGATGGCGGCTCCCACGCCGGTGTCGGCGTACCTGCACTCGGCGACGATGGTGAAGGCCGGCGTGTTCCTGCTGGCGCGCCTCTACCCGACGCTGGGCGGCAGCGAGCTCTGGTTCTACCTGGTCAGCGGCACCGGCCTCGTGACAATGACCTTCGGCGCCGCGGTCGCGATATTCCAGCAGGACCTGAAGGGCCTGCTCGCCTATTCGACGATCAGCCACCTCGGGCTCATCACGTTCCTGTTCGGCCTCGACTCGCGGCTCGCCGTGGTCGCGGGCCTGTTCCACATCCTCAATCACGCCGTGTTCAAGGCATCGCTGTTCATGGCCGCCGGCATCATCGATCACGAAACCGGGTCGCGCGACATGCGCCAGCTGAACGGGCTGTGGCAGTTCATGCCGATCACCGGGACGCTGGCGATGGTCGCGGCCGGCGCGATGGCCGGCGTCCCGCTGCTGAACGGCTTCCTGTCCAAGGAGATGTTCTTCTCCGAGACGCTCGACCTCGACGCGCACCGCTGGATCGAGATGGTCGTTCCAGTCGTGGCCACGGTGGCGGCGGCGATGGCCGTCACCTACAGCGTGCGCTTCATCCACGACGTGTTCTGGAACGGCCAGCCGGTCGGGCTCGACCGCACGCCGCACGAACCGCCGCGCTGGCTGCGCGTTCCGGTGGAAATCCTGGTGGTCCTGTGTCTCGCCGTAGGCATCTTCCCCAAGTGGACCATCGCACCGGTGCTGGCGGCAATGGTCAACGGCACGCTCGGGATGCGGCCCGAATACAGCCTCGCGCTCTGGCACGGTTTCAACACGCCGTTCCTGATGAGCCTCGTCGCGCTCGGCGCGGGCGCCGCCTTCTATGTCGGCCTGCAGCGCTACATCAACCTGCATTCGGTCACGCGCCTGCCGGTTTCCGGCAAGCATGCGTTCGACGCAGTCATGGGGGCGCTCGAGACATTTGCACGCAAAGGCGTGGCCGCGATGCCGTCGACGAGCCTGCCGCGGCATCTCGCGTGGATCGTCGTGACGGCGTTCGCGGCCATGGCATGGCCGCTGTGGCAATTCGGATTCGGCGACGCGCCATCTGCGCGGTTCTCGGCGAATGCGCCGCCACCGATGACCGGGGGACTCCTTTGGCTGCTGGCCGTCTCCGCCGCGCTGGCGGCGACGTACAACTACCGGCGGCGGATGATGGCGCTGGTCCTGCTGGGCGCGGCGGGGCTCGCGGTGAGCCTGACGTTCGTGCTGCTCTCGGCGCCGGACCTTGCGTTGACGCAACTGCTGGTCGAGGTCGCGACCATCGCGCTGATGATGATCGTGCTGCATTACCTGCCGCAGGCTTCGCCCGTCGAGCCCGGAGTCCGCAAGTGGCGCGATGCGGCGCTGGCCGGTGCGGCCGGCGTCGGCATGACCGCCGTCGCGCACGCCGTGCTCACGCGGCCGTTTGCGTCGATCTCGCCGTTCTACCTCGCGAAGGCCTTGCCCGAAGGCGGCGGCACCAACGTCGTGAACGTGATCCTGGTCGACTTCCGCGGCTTCGATACGCTGGGCGAGGTCACCGTGCTGGGCGCCTCGGGGCTGCTGGTCTTCGCTCTTCTCGCGGGATTCGAAGTGCATCGCGACCATCGCGAAGTGGACATGAGCGGCGACTGGAATCCGCTGATCCTGCGCACGGTGACGCGCGTCGTCCTGCCGCTGGCGGCGCTCGTGGCGGTGTTCCTGTTCCTGCGCGGCCACAATCTGCCCGGTGGCGGGTTCATCGCCGGGCTGGTGTTCGCGTGCGCGATTCTCGTGCTGCGCATCGGCGGCGGCGGCAGGCCCATCCTCGATCCCGCACGGCTGCCCTACCAGCCGTGGATTGCCGGCGGATTGCTCATCGCCGCACTGTCCGGCGCAGGCGCGATGCTGCTGGGCTATCCGTTCCTGACCAGCGCGTCGCTGCATCCGGTGCTGCCGGTGGTGGGTGAGGTGCCGATTGCCAGCGCCGCATTCTTCGACCTTGGCGTCTTCCTGGTCGTCGTCGCGGCGACGATGCTGTCGACGATGTCCCCGGGCCTGCTGCCCGAGATCGTCGACCCGGAGCCGGTGTCATGACCGAATGGCTATTCGCGTCCGCCATCGGCGTGTTCACCGCTTGCGGCCTGTGGCTGGTGCTGCGCGCGCGCACGTTCGACGTCGTGCTGGGGCTGGCGCTCTTTTCCTACGCGGTCAACCTGTTCATTTTTGCGATGGGCCGGCTGACGTTCGCCGCGCCGGCCATCGTGCAGCCGGGAACGCAGGCCACGCTTGCAAACTACGCCGATCCGCTGCCGCAGGCGCTGGTGCTGACCGCCATCGTCATCTCGTTCGCGATGACGGCACTGGTGCTGACGCTTGCGCTGAAAGGGCGCTTCGTGAATAGGGGCGACGCCTGCGACGGCGACGAAGAAAAGCGCTTCGAGGACGTACCGCGATGACCCCCGCGCCCGAGCATTGGCTCGTCGTGCCCATCGTGCTGCCGCTGTTCGCCGCGGTCCTGCTGTTGCTCCTCGAGCGGATCCGTCCCGCGTGGCAGGCGCCGATCTCGCTGGTCGTCACGCTGGCCGTCGCCGTGCTGGCGTTCCGACTGGCTGCCATTGCGGACACCGACCGCATCGGCGTCTACCTGCTCGGCAACTGGCGGGCGCCGTTCGGCATCGTGCTGGTGCTGGACCGGCTCGCTGCGCTGATGCTCGCGCTGACCGGCGTGATCGCCGTCGCGAGCCTCGCCGCCTCGTGGCGGCTTGCCGGGCGCGGACCACACTTCCACGCCTTCTTCCAGATGCAGCTGGCGGGCCTGAACGGCGCATTCCTGACCGGGGATATCTTCAACCTGTTCGTGTTCTTCGAAGTGCTGCTCATCGCCTCGTATGCGCTGCTGCTCCACCAGGCGGGCGGGCGCGCGCTGCGCGCGGGCATGCACTACGTCGTCATCAACCTGATCGGCGCTTCGCTGTTCCTGATCGCCGCGAGCCTGCTCTACGGCGTGACAGGTTCGCTGAACTTCGCCGACCTGGCGGGCCGTTTGCCGGCGCTGCCGGAATGGGACGCGGGGCTCGCGCGCGGCGCGGCATTGCTGCTGCTAGTGGTCTTCGGCGTCAAGGCGGCGCTGCTGCCGCTGGGCTTCTGGCTGCCGGAAACCTACGGCGCGGCGCCGGCGCCGGTCGCCGCGCTGTTCGCGATCATGACCAAGGTCGGCATCTACGCGATCATTCGAGTCACGTTCACCGTGTTCGGCGGCGACGACTGGATGACCGAATGGGGACACCCGGCGCTGTACGTGCTCGGACTGCTGACCATCGTCTTCGGCGCCATGGGCGCGTTGGCCACGAAGCGCCTGGTTCCGCTGATCGCGTATCTCGTGCTGATCTCCTCAGGCATGCTGATTGCGGCGGCAATGCTCGGCGTGGCGGCCCTGGGCGGCGCGCTGTACTACCTCGTGCACACGACGCTTGCCGTCGCCGGGATGTTCCTCGTCGTCCATGCCATCGCCGACCAGCGCGGGCCGCGCGCCGACCGATTTGGCAACGGTCCACCGCTGGTCCAGCCGACGCTGCTGGGGGTGCTGTTCCTCATCGGTGCCGTCGCCGCCGCGGGGCTGCCGCCGTTGTCCGGATTCATAGGCAAGGTGCTCATGCTGCAAGGTTCCGGACAGGCGCCAAGCGTCGCCTGGTTCTGGGCGGCGGTGCTGGGCAGCGGCCTCCTGGCCACGTTCGCGCTTGCACGCGCGGGCAGCAGCGTGTTCTGGAAGACGCATGGCATGGCGACGGGCGTGCCGATGGCGCTGGGCAATCGTGCCGGCGTCGCCCTGCTGGCGGTGGCGGGAACGCTCCTGTTCGTGTTTGCCGGTGACGCCGCGCGCTACTCACTGGCGTCGGCGCAGCAGCTCGCGCAGCCGCGCCTTTACGCCGGCGCCGTGATGAGCCAGACGCCCGTTTCGCCTCCGGGGAGGACCTCGCCATGAAGCGGCTGCTGCCGCATCCGCTGCTGTCGCTGGTCCTGTGGCTGGTGTGGCTCGCCCTGAACAATACCGTTGCCCCCGCCCAGCTGCTGCTCGGCGCGTTGCTGGCCTGTGTGCTGCCGCTGACGGGGTTGCACCTGGCGGACGGCACGTGGCCGCGGCTGCGCCGTCCGGGCGTCGCGCTGATGCTGGCATTGCGGGTGCTGCGGGATGTCATCGTTTCCAACATGGAGGTGACGCGGCGCGTGCTTGGGCCGGAGTCCGCAATTCACCCGGGCTTCCTGCGCGTACCGCTCGACCTCACCGACGACTGGGCCATCACCACGCTGGCGGGCATCATCACGATGACGCCCGGCACGCTGACCGCCGACGTTGCCGAGGACCGCTCGTACCTGCTGGTGCATGCGTTCCACGTGGACGATGCCGAGGCGACCATCGCCTCGATCAAGACGCGCTACGAGAAGCCGCTCAAGGAGATCTACGGATGACCGCCACCGTCCTGCCCTGGATCGAGGCCGCCTTCGCGCTCGCGCTGCTGTGCAGCCTTTTCCGCCTGTTGCGCGGCCCCGGCCTTCCCGACCGCATCCTCGCCCTCGACACGCTGTACGTGAACACGATCGCGCTGCTGGTGCTCTTCGGCATCCAGCACGACACGCAGCTCCTGTTCGAGGCGGCGCTGGTCGTGGCGCTGCTGGGCTTCGTGGGGACCGTCGCGCTTGCCAAGTACGTCACCCGCGGCGACGTCATCGAATGAGCGCGCTCGAAGCATTGCCTGTGTGGGCCGACGCGCTGATCGCGCTGATGCTGGTCGTCAGCGCCTTCACCGCGCTGTCGGGGTCCTTTGCGCTTGTCAGGTTCAGCGACTTCTACAAGCGTCTGCACGGACCGACCAAGGCCACGACGTTGGGGGTAGGCGGCGTGCTGGTCGCCTCCGCTGTCTACTTCACGTTGCGCGGCCCGGGCTTCTCGGCGCACGAGATACTGATCACGCTGTTCCTCTTCCTCACGGCGCCGGTGTCGGCGCACCTGCTGGTGAAGGCGGCGCTGCACCTGGCGCGCGCGGATCAGCTGCCTTCCCGCTGACGCTCCGGTCCGCGGGGAACCTGCCCTTTCGGCAAGCCGCGCGACCAGGCTATTTCGGTGGCTTGGGAGGAACGTTCGCGTCGTAGGCCGTCTGCAGCCGCTTAAGCTTGAGCACGCCGTAGGCCATCGTCAATCCCATGGCGATGACCAAGACGCCCGAGAGTGCCCGTTCGACGTGATACGCCGCCTGGCGGTTGGCGACGTAGGCGGCGACGATAAGGCCGAGGATGGCGAGGTTGATGATCCAGTTCACGTTGCGGGACACGATGTAGTTGAGCGTACCGAAGCCGGCAAGCTGGTACACCATGAATGGCAGAATCGCGACCATCGGCAGCAGCTCGGATGCGCCGAGCGAAATGTCGACGGCGCCGGGCGCCTTGGCGTGCAGCAGCGTGCTGTTCACCAGCTCGTGGAACAGCGACGGGATGGCGGCCAGGAACGGAACGACAGCAAGCAACTCGAGCACCAGCCCGCCGCTCCATGTGCCGACCTGCGACGATACATCGGCGCCTGCACCGTCCGATTGCGTGCCGATGTAGAGGCCCCCGACAATAGCGGCCGCGCTGGCCAGCATCAGCAGCTCGACGGTGATGCCGAAGCTCGCCGGCTCGCCGGCCTTGATCAGCAGCAGCGCCAGGAATCCCGGCGTGTAGAACATGACGCGCACCAGACGCGCCCAGACGCGCGCATCGCGTTCCGGCGGCAGGATGGGCAGCACCGACCCGTCGGCGCCGATCTTGGGTCTTTCCTTGGACATGCAGTTCTCCGTCGGTAAATGGCAATTGTACTAGCCGAGCGCCGAGCGCACGCGTTCGCGCGTGAACGGCACCGTCGTCAGCCGCGCGCCGGTGGCGTCGAAGACCGCATTGGCGAGTGCCGCGGGTACCGGCGTGGCCGAGGCCTCGCCCGCGCCCAGCGGCGGCTCCTGCGGCCGGCTCACGATGTCGACCAGGATTTCAGGCGCGTCGGGGAACCGGAGGATCGGGTAGCTCGCCCAATCGACGCTCGTCACCCGCGAGCGGTCGAAGGCGACTTCCTCGAACAGCGTCCGCGATAGCGTCTGCAGGATATTACCCTCGATCTGCGACCGGAGCGCGTCGGGGTTGATGACCAGCCCACAATCGTGCGCGCACGCGACGCGCCGCACGCGGATTGCGCCCGAGGTGCGGTCGACGTCAACTTCGATGGCCATCGCGACGTAGCTTTCATTGTGTTTGTAGTGCATATACGCAAAACCACGGCCGACGCCGGATGCGCCCGGCGCGGGGGAGGGCCGCGCTTGCCATCCGATCAGCGCGGCCGTGCGGCGGATCACCTCGATTCCGCGCGGATCGGCGAGTCCCTGCAGTCGGAACTCGACGCAGTCGCGTTTCGCGGATGCGGCGAGCATGTCGGTGAAGCTCTCGACGGCGAAGCAGTTCGCGACCTTGCCCGGCGCGCGGAAATTCGACGGGCGCAGCGGGGATGTCGGCAGCCAATGGACGACGACCTCCTGGTTCGGCACGGCATAGGGCGGATCGCCGTTCTGGCTGATGAGTCCGGTAGTAATACCCGGCGTCTGCGCGATGCCGGCGGCGTCGAGGGCCAGTAGCGGCATGTTGGGCAGGCTCGCGGTCGCCTTGGGGATGAACATCTGCGTGCGCCACGCGACGATCTTTCCGTCGGCGCCCAGCGCGCCTTCCAGCGTTAGCAGCTGCGGCGGTCCCTTCGGGTCCCAGCCGTGCTCGTCCTCGCGCGACCACTGTACGCGCACCGGCTTGCCTGCGGCCCTCGACAGCAGCGCCGCATCGGCCGCGGCATCGTCGTGGCCGTTCATCCCGTAGCAGCCCGAGCCGTCGAGGTAGATCACGCGTACCGCATCCTTGGGCAATTCGAGCGCGCGCGCGATCGTCTCGCGAAAGCGGTGCGTGGCCTGCGAGGCCGACCAGATCGTGGCCTTCCTACCGCGTACGTCAGCCACCGCGCACGATGGTCCCATAGACGCATGGGATTGCATCGGCCAGTAGAACTCGGCGGATATTCTTGTGGCGCCCGAAAGTGCTGTGGCCACGTCGCCTTTCGAAACCAGTGTCTCGTTACCGGTGAAAGGCCCGACGCGCAACGCTTCCCGCACGGCCGCGGCGCCGATGAGCGATGCCGTGTCCGACCACCGCACCTTCAACAGTTTCGTGGCCGATATCACGTCCCATTCGTTCGCGGCGACGACGCCCAGGAAATCGTTGACGCGCACGACGCGCACACCGGGCAGGGACGCGACGGACGCCGCGTCCACGGACAGCAGTTTCGCGCCCACCGATGGCGGTCGCACGATGCGTCCGTGCAGCATGCCGTCGACCTTGAAATCGTGGACGTACACGTGGCGGCCGGAGACCTTGCCCGGGATGTCGGGCCGCGCGAGCGGCTTGCCGACGACCACGTATGAGGAAGGGTCACGAAGCCTGGCCTTCGGGTCGATCTTGACGTCGAGGTGCTTGCCGCCGATAAGCTGGCCGAAGCCGATGCCTGCGCCACCCGAGTTCCGCCGCACCTCGCCTTCGGCCGTGTCGAAGTCTGACGCCGGCAGGCTCGAGCGCGACGCCACCATCGCGATCAGCGCCTCGCGGGCCGTGGCCGCCGCCTGCCGTATCTGGACGCCGCCGCGCATGATGCCGCTGCTGCCGGCGGTGGCGCCTTGGTCGGGTGTCAGCGCGGTGTCGCCCTCGATCAGGACGATGCGCGAAACGTCGATGCCCAGTTCCTCGGCGGCCATCTGCGGGATTGCGATGCGCAGTCCCTGTCCCAGGTCGACCTTGCCGGAATAGATCGTCACCGTGCCGTCGGCATTGACGGCGACGAAGCCGTCGACGGCGTTGACGTCGAGCGTCTTGCCGAGCTCGGCGTCTGTACCCGGCTGCCGTTCCGCGTAGGCGTGCAGCGGAAGTGTGAAGCCGACGACCAGCGCGCCGCCGGCCTGCAGGAACTGACGGCGACCGGGGGACAGTTGCACCGTCATGACGCGACCTTCTGCGAAGCGCGCAGCATCGCGCGCAGGATGCGCTCGTGCGTGCCGCAGCGGCAGAGGTTGCCCGCCAGCGCCTGCTGCGCTTCGGCGCGCGTGACCGACGGCTTTCGCGCAAGCAGCGCCGCGCCGGTCATCACCATGCCCGTGACGCAGTAGCCGCACTGTGCCGCCTGTTCGGCGACGAACGCAGCCTGCAGCGGGTGCGGCTTGTCCAGTGTGCCGAGGCCCTCGATCGTCGTGAGCTTCTTTTCCGCCAGCGACGAAATCGGAACGAGGCAGGAGCGGACCGCCTCGCCGTCGACGATCACCGTGCAGGATCCGCATTGCCCGAGGCCGCAGCCGTACTTGGCGCCGGTCAGCCCCAGCGCGTTGCGCAGAACATAGAGCAGCGGCTCGCCGGAATCACGGACGTCGACGGTCCGCGTCTCGCCATTGACGTTCAGCGTGTACTTGGGCATCCGTGCTCCGGCCGGGATGGATCGTGGTCAGGGAAAATCATCGCATTGGCCCTGCGCGTTGTCCACCTGCGGGGCGGCGGCATGCGGTCCGGTATCATTCCCCCGATCATGCCGCAACTTCCCGAGACTCGGTACGCGCAAAGCGGCGACGTCAGCGTCGCCTATCAGGTCACAGGAAGCGGACCGGTCGATCTGATCATGACGCCAGGATTCGTGTCGCATCTCGACCACTCCTGGGAGGAACCTTCGTTTGCCCGCGGCCTGCAACGGCTGGCAGCGTTCTGCCGCCTGATCCGCTTCGACAAGCGCGGGACGGGGCTTTCCGACCGGGATGCCGGCATCCCGTCGCTCGAACAGCGGATGGACGACATTCGCGCCGTGATGGACAGTGCAGGCAGCAAGCGCGCGGCGATCCTCGGAATTTCCGAAGGCGGACCGATGAGCGCATTGTTCGCGGCCACCTACCCCGAACGCACGGAAGCGCTGATTCTCTACGGTACCTCGCCGCGGAGCACGTGGGCGCCCGACTACCCCATTGGAATCTCCGCCGAGGAAGCCGCAACCCGTGACGACGACGTGCGCAAGTCGTGGGGCAGTCCCGAGGCAACTCACCGCCTCGTGGCAGACTGGCTGGCGCCGGAGATGGCCGATGACAAGCGCTTCTGCGAATGGACAGGAAAGTTGATGCGCCTGGGTGCCAGCCCCGGCGCCGCCGTCGCATTGAGGCGAATGAATCGCCTGATCGACGTGCGCCACGTGCTGCCGTCGATCCACGTCCCGACACTGGTGCTGCGGCGCGTCGGCGACGAAGGCGCCAGGATCGAGGGCAGCCGGTATTTGCACGAGCACATTCCCGGCGCGAAGTTCGTCGAGTTGCCGGGCGGCGCCCATTTTCATTTCGTCGGCGATGCGGACGCGTTCGCCGACGAAATTCAGGAGTTCCTTACCGGTGAGCGAGCGGCTCCGGAGCCTGATCGGATATTGGCGACGGTCCTGCTTACCGACATCGCGGACTCTACCCGGCGCGCAGCCGAGGTGGGCGACCAGCGCTGGCGGGAGCTGCTGGGCGATCACAACCTGCTTGCGAAAAAGGCGATCGCCCGGTTTCGCGGACGAACGATCAAGAGCACCGGCGACGGCTTTCTCGCCACCTTCGATGGGCCGGCGCGTGCCGTGCAATGCGCGTTCGCGATCCGCCAGGAGTCCCGTCAGCTCGGTCTTGGCATCCGCGCGGGGCTGCATACCGGCGAAGTCGAGCTGATGGGAGACGATATCGGCGGCATTGCCGTGCACCTGGCGGCGCGTGTCGCGGCGAAGGCACCGGCGGACGAAGTCTGGACGTCGCGCACTGTCAGGGACCTGGTGGCGGGATCGGGGCTCGTGTTCAGCGAGCGCGGCGACTTCGAGTTGAAGGGCATCCCGGGCACGTGGCCGCTGTACGTCGTCGCCTGACGGACGACGTCCGATTTGCTATTCTGGGCACCTGAGGGCGCGCATGTTTCGGGAGGCGACGGATGAACCTATCACTGATGCATTGCCGGAGTGCACTTGTCGCCACGGTGTTGACCGCATGGGCGCTCGCCGCCACCGCCGCCGACATCGGCCAGGTCAAGATCGCCAAAGGCCAGGTCACCATCGAGCGGCAGGGGAAGGCGATGCCCGCGGTGGTGGGTGCAAGGTTGCAGGTTGCCGACGTCGTCAAGACCGGCGCCGACGGTTCGGTCGGCATCACGATGGACGACGATTCGCTGCTCTCGGCGGGGCCCAACAGCGCGCTGTCGCTCGACAACTATGCGTTCGATACCACCACCAACCAGGGCCGCCTCGACACCTCGCTCAACAAGGGGACGCTTTCCGTCATCTCGGGCCGCATCGCCAAGCAGACGCCGGACGCGATGACCGTGCGCACGCCCAATGCGATTCTCGGCGTCCGTGGCACCGAATTCGTGGTGAGCGCTAATGACTGACGCGATGGCGCGGCTGCGCGTCGTCGCCGCGGTGGTGGGTGTGTGCATGGTCCTCGGCGCATGCGCCAGCGGCGGCACCGTGGTGCTGCTGCCGGAGAAGGACGGCCGCCAGACCGCCGTGTCGGTGAAGCAGGGCGACAAGGAAGTGGTGCTGGACCAGCCGTATGCGGCCGCCCGAACGAATACGCAGGGACCGCGCGCCTACGTCGCGACCCAGGCGGACGTGTACACACAGTTCGGTCCGGCGTTGGCCGCGCAACCGGCCCGGGCGACGAAGTTCACGCTGTATTTCGTCGAAGGCAAGGACGAATTCACCGAGCAATCGCAGCGGGACGTCTATCGCATACTGACCGAGATTGCGCAGCGGCCCGTGCCGGACGTCCTGGTCATCGGGCACACGGACACCGTCGGCAGCGACCAGGCCAACGACGTGCTCGGCCAGCAGCGCGCCGACATCGTCCGCGCTGCGCTGATACGGCTCGGCGTTCCGGCCGACGACATTCATGCGCTGTCGCGGGGGAAGCGCAGCCTTGCCGTGCCAACGGCCAACGGCGTGGCGGAGCCACTCAACCGCCGCGTCGAGATCATCGTGCGCTGAGCGCGGCACGCGCCAGCGAAACACCTAGCCCGCTGCGCCGGAACCCGTCCACCGCACGGCAAGCACAGTAACGTCGTCTGCCGGAAGCGCAGTGCCGACGAATGCCCTTACGTCGTCGCCCACGGCATCGACCACGGCGCGCGCCGTGGGTCCGCCTGCCGGGAGACGCTCGAGCAGACTCCGCAGCCGGTCGCCGCCATAGCGATCACCCGCCGGGTCCTGCGCATCGGCGATTCCGTCCGTCGTGAGGCAGATGATTTCGCCAGGATGCATCCGATGGCTGCCCGCCACATAGGCAAAGCTCTCGACCGTGCACAGTGGCGGCCCGGCTCCCTGGTCGAGGCGTGCGAGCCCGCCGTGCCCAGCGAGCACATACGGGTTGTCGTGCCCAGCATTGCAGTACGAGAGCCCGCCGGTGCGGAGGTCCAGGATCGCCGCGAACACCGTGACGAAATACATTTCCGGGTTGTCGCGCGAGACCTCGGCATTGGCGGCACGCATCAGGTCGCTGATCGCCGCATCCGGCCGATTCAGCGCCGCGCTCTTGAGCAGCGACTTGCTGATCGCCATGAACATGCTGGCGGACAGTCCCTTGCCGGCGACGTCACCGATGAGGAAGAAGATGCGATCGGCGTCCAGATGAAAGAAGTCGTAGAGGTCGCCGCCGACTTCGCGCGCGGGCAGCATGGTTGCGGCGATTTCGATGCGGGTTTCCTCGCGCAGCGAGTCATCGCGCGGCAGGATGCCCGTCTGGATGCGCTGCGCGGCCTCGAGTTCGCCTTCGATGTACGCCGCCTCCAGGCGCTGGGCCTGCACGACGCGTTCCAGCGACTTCCTCCGTCGCGTCGCCTCGGCCAGCGTCAGCACGAGGAGCACGCTGAAGAGGACCAGCAGCGCCAGGCCCGAGGTCGCCGCGTCGAACAGCTGCCGCTGCGTATGGAACAGCGCGAATGCGGCCAGGGCCGGCAGCACGACGCACGCGGTGGCCAGAAGCGCGGCGTTGCGCGGCCTCCAGCGCGGCGTGGCCCATACCAACAGCAGGCCGAGCACCACGAACACGACGAGCTCGAACCTCGGCGCCCACGCGGGCCGCGTGAGCCACGACTGGTCGAACAGGTTTTCCAGCAGTTGCGCGTGGATCTCGCTTCCGGGCATCGACTCGCCGAGCGGCGTGTTCTGATAATCGGTCAATGCCAGTCCGGTCACGCCGACCAGGACGAGCTTTCCCTGGAGGCTCTGGGGGTCCACCCGACCACTGAGCACATCGAGGGCCGACACGGAGCGTCTGGGGTCGTGTGACGAATAGTAGAGGCGGACCGATCCGTCCTCCTCGGTCGGCGCGATGAAGTCTCCGATGGAAACCGCGCGCACCGAAGGCCCCGTTACATGCAGGCGAAGCGCCGGGGCGTGCAATGCCACGCGCAGCATTTCAACGGACAGCGCGGGCGTCAGCGTGCCGTCGATGCTGGCCACCAGCGGAATGCGCCGGATTACGCTCCTTGTCGGATCGTTGAGCGAGACGAGTCCGTGGCCCGCTGCCGCGCGGTCGAGTTCGTCGATGCTCGGAAGCGCGCTCCGAAATTGCCCGATGGCGGGCGCGGCACTCGCCATTCCCTCGCGCCGGTCCGCGTCGGCGACCGTGAAAGGTGGCGCGCGTAGCGTCCTGCCCGTCGTGTCGGGCACGCCCATCAGACCCAGGACGACCGGCCCGGCGGCGATGGCCGACGCCAGGTCCGTGTCGTTCGACGGCAGCGAGGCCAGCCGTTCGGCGAGGACCGGATCCTGCTGCCGCGCGCGCTGCAGCAACTGGTGTGGCGACAGACGGTCCGCGTCCGGCATCAGGACGTCGACGCCGATGGCAGACGGCTGGTACTTCTCGATGTCCCGGAGCAATTGCGCCAGCATCGTCCGCGGCCACGGCCATTGGCCGAGCGCCTTGAGGCTGTCCTCGTCGATCTCGACGACGACCGCCGGCAGCGACTGAACCGTGCGCGGCTCGATGCGCTGGAACGCGTCGAACCAATAGGACTGCAGCCGCGCGTTCCACTCCTGCGCCATGCCGACGAAGGAGGTCAGCAGCGCCAGCGTCAGCAGTCCGACGAGCCCGATCCGGCGATTTCCTGGCGCTTCCGGCGCGGCTTCCGCCGTCTCGCTCACAACTGGATTTCCATCCCGTCGTAGGCGGCGGTGACGAGCAGTGGCTTGCCCGAGCGCGTGATTTCTTCATAGCGCCGCGTCTCGGCCAGGATGCGCTCGATCGCGGCGTCGCCGTGGATGGGCTCGTGGTGAAACAGGCACAGCTGCCGCGCCCCCGCCAGCTGGCACAGCTCGACGCCGACGATGTTGCTGGAGTGTCCCCAGTCGGCCTTGACCGAGATCGTGTCCGCCAGCGAATACATGGCGTCGAAGATGACCAGATCGGCGTCGCGGAAGAAATTGACGTAGATCCCCGTCTCCTTCGCGTCCTCGAGCGTGTGTTCGGAATCGGTCGTGTAGATGACGGACTGGCCGCCGGCGCTGAAGCGATAGCCGAATGAATCACCGGCGTGCCGCTGCAGCATCAGGTTCACCTGCATGCCGGCGATGTCGTATTGCCTTCCCGGTTGCAGGCGAACGAATTCGATGTCGGCGCCGAGGGCCGCGAATTCCACCGGGAACGACGGCGCGGCCTGCTGGCGGCGGAACGCCTGTTCCAGCTCTTCGTGACCGCCGTAGATCCGGATGCGGTTGCCCGGGATGTACGCGGGCGTGAAGAAGGGGAACCCCATGATGTGGTCCCAATGCACATGCGACATGAAGACGTGGTACGTCTGCGGCGTTGCAGCGCCATGGCGCGCGAGCGCCTTCTGGCCGAACGGGCGCACGCCCGTGCCCAGGTCGCACAATACGTAATCGGGCCCGCTGGTTTCGATCTCGACGCAGGACGTGTGTCCGCCATAGCTCCCCGCGACCGGCAGGCCGAGGCCATCGACGAAGGACGCGAGGTCGGCGTCGGAGGCAAAGGACTTCCCGGCCGCCGCGCGCAACGCCGCCACGACCTTGTCCCGCACACCGGATGCGGTCAACGCGACGGGCAGGGAGCCGCGCGTGCCCCAGAAGCGTATGCGCATCACGCCGCGGCCGCGTCGTAGGCTGCGAGGGCGGGGCCGGACACGTGCTCGAGCGCCGTGCGCACGTCGGGAAAGACTTCCAGCACGTGATTGAAGCGGGCGATCGCGAAAATTTCGCTGACGACCGGCTGCAGCGCCGCGATGGCGATTCGCGCGTTGCAGGCGCGCATCTGCTTGCCCGCCACCAGCAGGACGCGCAGCCCCATGCTGCTGATGTAGGTAACGCGGGAAAAATCGAGGACGAGCGCGCCGATGGAAGGGACGGTCGCATCAAGTATCGGCGCGAGCGCCTGCTTGAGCGACTCGGCATTCGGATGGTCGATCTGGCCGACGGGCGCGGCAACGACGACGTCGACAAAGCGCTGGCTGGAGAAATCCACGTCGTCTCTCCTGCTTTTGTCGCGGTTGATCGGAGATGCGGAGTGCGGCGGAAGAAGTATATCGCAGCGCGCTCCGGGGCCCGGAAGCCCCAGGCGGCATCGCAAGCCCCGCGCTCGGGCAGGTCCCGGAAACCCTAGTGCCGAGGATAGCCCGGCATGTCGAACTGCGCGTCGCGGAGCGAGGCGATCAGGGACGCCGCGGGTCCGTCGTCCATGGCGGTCAACGGGGGCCGCACCGCGCGCCAACCCTTATCGCGCGCGAACTCGGAGACCACGCGCTTCATCGCCGGGATCATCGTCGTGGCCTGGAAGATCTTGCGGATGGTGTCGGCCTGCGCCTGCAATCGTTCGCCCTCGGGCTGGTTCCATTGGGTGAACACGGCGTGGATGCCGGCCGGATTGACGTTCACCGTGGCGCTGATGCAACCCGCGCCGCCGATTGCCAGCGCCTTCGACAGTAACGCTTCGCTGGCGGGGAAGACATCGAAGCCGCCGCGCGCATAATTGTCGATCATCGCCTTCGAATTGCTCCAATCTCCCGACGAGTCCTTGGCGCCGGCAATTGTCGTCGGGTAGCGCTTGAGCAGTCTCTCGATCAGCCCCAATGTGATCGGAACCTGCGTCAACAGCGGGAAGTGGTAAAGATAGACGGCCAACCGGTCGTCGCCGACCCGCTCGATCACTTCCGAGTAGTACGCAAATACGCCGTCATCGGACACGCCCTTGTAGTAGAACGGCGGAATCATCAGCACGCCGGCGGCGCCGTGCTGCACGGCATGCCGCGTCAATGCCACAGCGTCGGTGATCGAGCATGCGCCGGTGCCGGGCATTAGCTTCGACGGGGGAATGCCCGACTCGATGAGCGCATCGGTTAGCGTGATGCGCTCGGCGACGGAGAGCGACGCCGCTTCGGAATTGGTGCCGAATATCGCGAGGCCTGCGTGGTTATCCACGAGCCAGCGGCAATGGGCGATGAAGCGTGCGGCATCGGGTTCGAGGCGCGCGTCGAAAGGCGTCAGCGCGGGCGCCAGGACGCCCCTCAGTCGTGTGGCCATGGTCTCTCCTTGAAACGCAGCGCGTGACAATTCAGCTCAGCGCTGCGGCGTCTTGCCGACGATCTGCTGCGCACGCAGGAAGTCGAAGTCGACACCCTTGTCGGCCTGCGTGACCGTCTGCAGGAACAGCTTGTGGAACCCGCGATCGGCCACCGGTTCGACGACGGGATGATCGCGCGCGCGCTGCGCCAGTTCCGCATCTGGTACCAGCAGCGATATTTCGCGTCGGGACACGCTCAAGCGGATGCGGTCGCCGTTGTGCACGTGCGCGAGCGGTCCGCCGATCGCGGACTCCGGCGTGACGTGCAGCACGACCGTGCCGAACGCCGTGCCGCTCATGCGTCCGTCGGATATGCGCACGATGTCCTTGACGCCGGCACGGGCCAGCTTGCGCGGTATCGGGATGTAGCCGGCCTCGGGCATGCCGGGCGCGCCCTTGGGACCGATGTTCTTCAGCACCAGCACGTCGTCCGGCGTCACGTCGAGGTCCGCGGCGTCGATGCGCGCGGCCAGGTCGGCCATGTTCTCGAACACGACCGCGCGCCCCTCGTGCTCCATCAGCGCGGCATCGGCCGCGGATTGCTTGATGACGGCGCCGCCCGGTGCGAGGTTGCCGTGGAGCACGGCGATGCCGCCTTCGCGATAGATGGGGTTGTCGATGCTGCGCACGACGTCCTGCACAAAGCCCGGACCCGCATGCTCGATCTCCTCGCCCAGCGTGCGTCCGGTGACGGTGAGCGCCTCGAGGCGAAGCAGCGGCTTCAGTTCGCGCAGCAGCGTCGCCATGCCACCGGCCCGGTGGAAGTCCTCCATGTAGTGCCGCCCCGACGGCTTCAAATCGAGCAGCACCGGCGTCTCGCGACCCATCCGGTCCAGCGCATGCAGGTCGAGGTCGAATCCGACGCGGCCGGCAATCGCGGCCAGGTGCACGATGCCGTTGGTCGAACCACCGATGGCCAGCAGGACGCGGAGCGCGTTCTCGAACGCGGCCGGCGTGAGAATGCGATCGATCGTCAGCTTGTCGCGCGCCATCTGCACCGCTTGTGCGCCGGTCAGCTCGGCGATCCTGATGCGGTCCGCGGTGACGGCAGGGGGCGACGCGCCGCCGGGCATCGTCATGCCGAGCGCCTCCGCAATGCACGCCATCGTGCTCGCCGTGCCCATCACCGAGCACGTGCCCACGCTCGCGACGAGCTGATCGTTCACGTCGGCCACTTCGTCGGCGTCGATTTCGCCGGCGCGGAACTTGCCCCAGTAACGGCGGCAATCGGTGCATGCGCCCACGCGTTCGCCGCGGTGCGAGCCGGTCAACATGGATCCGGTGACGAGCTGGATCGCGGGAACGCCCGCGGATGCCGCGCCCATCAGCTGGGCGGGGACCGTCTTGTCGCAGCCGCCGATCAGCACCACCGCGTCCATCGGCTGCGCGCGGATCATTTCCTCGGTGTCCATCGACATGAGGTTGCGCAGGTACATGCTGGTCGGCGCGGCGAAGCTCTCGTGGATGGAGATCGTCGGGAACGCCATCGGCAGGCCGCCGGCAAGCATGACGCCGCGTTTGACCGCGGCGACGAGCTGCGGCGCATTGCCGTGACAGGGATTGAAGTCGCTGCCGGTGTCGGCAATGCCGATCACGGGCCGCTCCAGGGCCGCATCCGTGAACCCGGCACCCTTGATGAAAGCCTTGCGCAGATAGAGCGAGAATTCGTGGTCGCCGTAGCTGACGAGACCGCGACGCATGCCTGCCGGTTCAGCGCCGGCGGGAGACTCAGGTTTGTCGTCGGGTTTGTCGGGCATCGCAGGACCTTGTTGCTCGGCCTCGATATTGGCATTCGCGGTCACTTTTGCCTAGCGTTCGGCATTTCCGCTTCAGCCGCCCCCGGTCCGCGGTGCATGCGAACTTCCTTTGTGTGATACCGAACAGACCCTCGCCCGCAGGCACGCTATTTTCCGATGGTGCGTGCGGGTGCGAACTCAGCGTACCGACCGCAAGCAGCATATTCGTAGCGAAGGAGTCCGAATGCAATTCCGCAAATTACTGACCGCCGGCCTGTATGCGGCGGCGCTTGGTGCCATTGCCGTGCCCGCGACGGTGAGCGCACAAGTCGTTGTCTATTTCAATGCGGCGCCGCCCCAACCTCGATATGAAGCCGTCCCCGCCCCGCGCCACGGGTACGTGTGGTCGCAGGGCTATTGGAACGCCAAGGGCAAGAAGCACGTCTGGCAAAACGGCCACTGGGAACGCCAGCGCCCCGGGCAGAACTGGTCGCAGTCGACGTGGACGCAGCATGATAGCCGCTGGCAGCTGCAACGCGGACATTGGCAAAAGAATGATCGCGATGGCGATGGTGCCCCGAACGCCGCCGACCGTGCGCCGGACAATCCGGGCGTGCGTTGAACAACTGACGTCGTCCTGCGCCCTGCTTTGGTAGGGCCGGTCACGATCTCCGAGCCACGTGCCCCGGAACCCGCAGAAACCCTCGGCCGATCCAACCCGGCCCACCGTTCTCGCCCAGGGCGACGGCAATGCGCTCGCGCTGGACGGCGAACTTGGCATCGCCACCCTCGCAGACGCGCGAAGCGCACTGAAGCATTGGTCGAAGCCCGAGCACGGGCGGACGCTCGACCTTTCGGGGCTCAGGAGCCTTGATACACCCGGCGCGCTGTTCCTGCGCGACCTTCGCCTGCAGGGAGTGAGCCTGACCGGCGTTCGCGCCGAACACAAGTCGCTGCTCGATCTCATTTGCGGGCTCGATCTCGTTCCGCTGCCGAAGGTGCCATCGGTTGGCCGGTGGCGCCAGCTGGTCGTCCAGATCGGCAAGGGCGGGCACGGCGTCGCCCGGGCAGCCGTCGACGTCACCACCTTCGTCGGCAGGACGGCCAGCTGGACGCTGCGGGGCCTTGTTCACCCGGCTTCGCTGCGCCCGGGGTCGATCTCGCGGCACGTCGCGGAAACCGGAATCCAGGCGCTGCCCATCATCGGCCTGATGGCGGTCATGATCGCCGTCGTCATCGGCTATCAGGGCGTGGCGCAGCTGCGGCGCTTTGGCGGCGAAGACTTCACGATCAACCTGGTGGCGGTGTCGGTATTGCGCGAAATGGCTGTGATCATCACGGCCATCATGGTCGCCGGCCGCTCGGGCTCCGCATTCACCGCCGAAATCGGCGTCATGAAGACGCGGCAGGAAGTCGACGCGCTGCAGGTAATGGGAATGGAACCCATGCAGGTACTGGTGGTGCCGCGGGTAATCGCCCTTGTCATCACGCTGCCCCTTCTCACGTTCTTCGCCGACATCATGGGATTGCTGGGCGGCGCCGTCATTTCGCAGTTCCTGCTCGACATGTCGCCGACGCAATATCTGGCCCGCCTGCCGCAGGTCGTCGACGGAAGCGATTTCTTCGTTGGCCTGTTCAAGGCGCCGGTCTTTGCGTTCTTCATTGCCAGCATCGCGTGCATGCATGGACTCAAGGTGACCGGCTCGGCGGAAAGTGTCGGCCGGGAAACGACCCGCGCCGTGGTGAAGGCAATATTCCTGGTCCTCGCGCTCGATGCCATGTTCTCCATCGTCTTCGAAAAGATGGGCATATGACCGCGCGGACAATGACGAAGGCGAAGACGATCCTGTCCGCACGAGGCATCTCCAACCGCTTCGGCCATCAGGTAGTGCACGACAACCTGAGCCTCGACATCATGCGCGGCGAAATCATCGGCATCGCCGGAGGCTCCGGATCGGGCAAGTCCGTCCTGCTCCGAACGCTCGTCGGCCTGCACGAACCGGATGCCGGAGAGATCCTCATCAACGGCAAGGCGGTTCAGTCCATCGGCGCGGACGAAATTGCGTCCCTCATCGGCGTGCTGTTTCAACAGGGCGCGCTGTTTTCCTCGCTGACGGTGGCGCAGAACATCATAGTGCCGATGCGCGAACATTCGGCGGTGGCGACGGATGAGCAGGAACGGATAGCGGCGATGAAGCTCGCGCTTGCCGGCCTGCCCGCGGAAGCCGGGATCAAGTTCCCTGCGGCGCTTTCCGGAGGCATGGTGAAGCGTGCGGCATTCGCGCGGGCACTGGCACTCGATCCCAAGATCCTGTTTCTCGACGAACCGACGTCCGACCTCGACCCGATTGCGGCCAGTGGAATCGACGCGCTGATACGGCAACTCAACGACAGTCTGGGCGTCACGGTCGTCATCGTCACCCATGACCTGACGACGCTGTTCACCATTTGCGACCGCATCGCCGTGCTGGTCGACAGAAATGTAACGGTAGCAACCGTGGAAAAACTCATGAAGTCCGACCATCCGTGGATTCACGAGTTCTTTCATGGTCCGCGAGCGGAAGGCGCGATGAAAGCAAGGAAAGCCAGCCATGGAAAGTGACCAGCACTATTTCTTCGAGGGATTGTTCATCATCGGCTTCTCGGTGGCCGCGGCGTTCTTCGCCATGTGGCTGGGAAGCCCGGGACACCATGACGACGTGCTCTACCGCATCCACTTCCAGGACTCGGTCAGCGGCCTTGCGGTCGGTGACCCGGTGAAATTCCGCGGCATCGACGTCGGCACGGTCAAATCGCTGGGCATCGATCCGGGCGATTCGCGCCTCGTGCTGGTGGACCTGCGGTTGCGCAAGGAAACCCCGGTCAAGACCGACACCCGCGCGAGCCTTGCGCTGAAGGGCATCACCGGCGTCGTCTACATCGAGTTGAGCGGCGGCGACCCTGCCGCGAAGACGCTGCTTGCGGTGACGCCCGCGGACCAGGTTCCGGAAATCCCGACGGAAAAGGTGGGGCTCAAAGCGATGCTGGATAATCTGCCTAAGCTGGTCGACAAATTCTCTGCGATCGAAGACCAGGTCAAGAAGGTGGTGACGAGCGTCGGCGGGCTGACGGACAAGGTCAAGGAAAATCCCTCGCTGCTGCTGCGGCGCCCCGACAAGGAGAGCACCGATGCCGGGAGACGGTGAGGAGCCTGACGTCCTGCAGGGCGCGGGGGCCCAACGCGTACGACTGAAGGAACGCATGGCGACATCCTGGCGGTCTGCTCTGGTTTTCGCGCTCTTACTTGCGGCGCCGGCGGCGGCTACGGAAGTGGCGGGCGTCGCGCTTGCCGACGAGATCCGGGTCGGCGGTCACGCGCTGGTGCTCAACGGCGCCGGCGTCGGCAGCAAGATGTTCTTCAAGATCTATGTCGGCAGCCTCTATGTTCCGCACAAGGTCGCGGATGTCGACGGCGTGTTCGAACGCGGACCGCGCCGGATCCAGATGAACTTTCTGCGGGACCTGACGGTTAAGCAGCTGGTCAGCGCGCTGGTCGGCGGCCTCAATGCCAACAATTCGGCCGGCGAACTTGCAGCGATAACGGCGCCGACCGAGGAACTCCTGCGGATCATGAAGCGATTCGGGGACCTGGATGTCCGGGACAAGGATGTCCTGACGCTCGATTTCATCGACGGTGCCACGCGCGTCTCGCTCAACGGCCAGTTCGGCGGCGCTATCCCCGGAGACGCCTTCAACCGCGCGCTCACCCGCATCTGGCTGGGCGACAAGCCCGCCCACCGCGGCCTCAAGAAGGCGATGCTGGGCGGATGACGCTCGCCGGTTCAATCGCGGAGCAATCGGTGCTCGTCACCGGCGGAACCGGCTTCATCGGCGGCGGGCTCGTGCGCGGGCTCCTCGGTCGCGGTTGCGATGTGTCCTGCCTGGTGCGGGCCACGTCTTGCGTCGACGCATTGCGCGTGTCCGGTGCCCGGCTCATCGTCGGCGACGTCGTCGATCGTGAAGCGGTTGCCGGCGCGATTGCCGCGGCGAATGCCCGCGTCGTGTTCCATCTCGCAGGTCGGGTTCGGGCGCTGGACGCGGAGGAATTCATGCGCGTCAATGTCGGAGGCGTCGAGGCGGTTGCGCAGGCATGCGCGGACCAGCGTGAAAGCCCGGTCCTCGTGCTGGTCTCGTCGCTCGCGGCTGCGGGGCACACCGGCGACCGGCCGGCCGTCGAGAGCGATTTCCCGGTGCCAGTCTCCGATTACGGGCGCAGCAAGCGGGCGGGCGAACAGGCTGCAATCGAGCATGCCGGCAGGGTGCCCATCACCGTGGTGCGACCGTGCATCGTGTTCGGGGCAGGGGACCGCGGGATGTTCGAGGTCTTCAAGCCGATCGCCCGCTCGGGCCTGCATGCCGTCATCGGCGCCGGCAATGCTCGATTCTCGCTGATTGCCGTCGCGGACCTCGTCGACTGCCTAATGCTGGCGGCGGAGCGGGGCGAACGCGTCACGTCCGGCAATGCGGGGCAAGGCATCTACTTCGCCGCCGCAGACGACGTTGCGTTTGTCGAGCTTGGCCCGTTGATCGCGCGCGCGCTGGACAAGCCGCCGCCGCGCATCCTGCACATGCCGGCATGGTCGATGCAGGCCATCGGCCGGTTGGGTGATGCCGTTTCGCGCATCCGCGGGCGGCCCGGATGGGTTGGCAGCGACAAGATCCGCGAAGTGCTGGCGGGTTCGTGGACCTGTTCGTCGGCGAAGGCACGGCAGCAGCTGGGCTGGTCGCCGGCGGCCCCGTTTGCCGATCGTTTGCGCGAGACCGCGCAGTGGTACCGGGATGCAGGCTGGCTCTGACCATTGCGCCTTCCTGAAGTTGCGGACTCACAGCGCGCGGTCGTAGATCCGATACGTCTTGGTCAGCTTGGTTCCTGCCCGCCTGAGCGATCCGCGCGAGGCCTCGTTGCTCTCCAGCACCCAGGAAAACTCCCAGCCCTTGAGACCCCAAGGCTTGGCGGATTCGACGAGGCGGTCCAGCAGCACGACGCCCAGGCCGGATTGCTGGTACTCCGGCAACATCGTCACGGCCATCGCCCGCGCGACGTTGATCCGCTTGCGGCCCCAGAGGATCCTGAAGATGCCGAAGGGCAACAGCCGGCCGTTGAGCTTGCGGATGATCTGGTTGTAGTCGAGCAACGCCAGCACGGCGCCGACGGCCACGCCGTCGACCATTGCAAAAGCCGCGAATTCCGGCGCGATGATCTGTCCCATCTCCTTCGCAATGTGCGTCACTTCGCCTTCCTGCAGCGGCGTGAAGCCCCATGTTCCGTCGAGGGCGCGGTTGTAGATCTCGAGGAAGGTCCGGATCTCCTCGGCGAAGTGCTTCCGGTCGAACCGGCGCACGACGAAGTCGTCGCCTTCCAGCGACGACATCACGGCAGGCTTGTAGCGGTCGACCAGCTTCGCCAGCAGCGCCACGTCCATCTCGAAGGCGTACATGTCCTGGGTCCTGGCGAATCCGCAGGCCTCGATCAGCGCGGCGTAGTACGGCGGGTTGTATGTCATGAGGAACACCGGCGAACTCCCGAATCCGTCGATCAACAGGCCGCAGGTGTAGTTGAGCGAGGGATTGACCGGCCCTCGCCAGGCGGCCATGCCGCGTTGCAGCAGCCAGGCACGGCCCGCCGCGAAGAGTTCGCGCGCGACCGCGAGGTCGTCGACACATTCGAAAAAGCCGAAGAACCCCCGCTTCTCGTCGTACTTGGTGTTGTGGATGGCATTGACGAACACCGCGAGGCGCCCGGCGACCTTGCCGTTGCGCTCGGCGAGCAGCGTCACCATCTCCGCATGGTCGAAGAATGGGTGCCGGCCCCAGCCCAGCAGCAGGCGTTCCTGCGCGAGGATGGGCGGAACCCAGTTCGGGTCGTTCGCGTAGATCGCCCACGGCAGTCGCTGAAACCGCCGCCGATCCCGCCACGACGTCGCTGCCCTGACGGTGATCGTGTCGCTCAATGGATTCGCCGATCGGCAATGACCTGGCGGCACACGACCGCGATGTTCCCCGCGGCGGAATCGTTCTGCACCGGCATCAAGCGGCGCAGGTCGTCCGCCGGAAAGTCGGAATGGGTTTCCTTGCCCAGCGCCAGGCCGACGAACGCCGTGGACGAGTACCTGGTGATCAGCACGTCGCAATTGGCGATCATCTCCTCGGCGCTGCCCTCCCTGAATGTCAGGGCATCCGGAGCGTATTGCCGTACTTCGCTCTCTGCGCGGACCATGTCCTCGTTGGGGTGGAACTTGAAGATCATCGGGCGGCCACCGGCGATGGCGACGGCGCTGCGTATGAACTCCGCCCGATCCTCGCCGCGGAAGACCTCACGCAGCGGCGACGTGCAGACGAGAACATAGTTCCGGTGCGGAAACGCATTGTAGCGATAGCGCTCGCAATGGTCGAAGTTGGGGATGCCGGTGACGACGATCTTCTCCGTCTTCGCGCCCCTGGCGATGAACAGGTCCCGATACCCTTCGCTGGCGACGCAGAACGCACGGTAGGCGTCGCTCAAGCCCGTCGCGGCGGTCCCCGCCAGCCACAGCGGCAACCAACGGTGCCGCTGCACGAGGCGGAAGGTGCTGTCCTCAGGATCGGTGATGCCTTCCTGGACGAGGACGACGCGGCTGCCGCGGATGTTCTTCTGGACGAAGACGTCCGAGCACGTGACCACGAGGTCATACGGGCCGCGGTTTCCCTGGTAGTCGATGGCGAGGCCCGAGTCACGCAGATATTGCCGGCAGCGGTCCGCGAGCTTGGCGCCGATGATCGTGAATTCAAGCAGTTTCAGCCGCCGCAAGGCCTCCTGCACGCCGTCGCAGTAGAAAGGCGTGAACGCCTGCTCGTATTCCTCCAGGTGGCGCGAGACCTGGTGCATCTGCGTCGTCTGGTTCATCGAGCCGCAGATGAACAGGATGCGCTTCACGGGGTTCATGTACTCTCGTCCCACCGCGTCTTGAACGTGCCGGCGACGAACACGACCGCGGCGAAGGCCGCGACCACCGCGACGGCCTGCAGCGTGGCCGCGTCGTCGACGAAGATCATCGCCGCGCGCAGGGCCTCGTTCACGTAGTAGAGCGGCAGCAGCTTGGCGAACGCCTGGAGGAAGGCCGGCATCATCTCGACCGGAAAGAACGTGCCGGAGAGGAACATCATCGGGAACAGGAACGCATTGGCGACCGCGGAGGCGCTCTCGGCCTCCTTGGCGAACGGCGTGAGCAGCATGCCGATGCCCACGAATGCGATGACCTCGACGACGATGATCAGCGGCAGCCAGAAGCCGATGTGCAGCCGGACGTCGAACACGAAGTAGCTGACGAGCAGGATGGCGGCGGTCGAGATGACGGACAGGATGAGCTGGTACACGATGCTCGACGCGAGCCAGTCCGCGCGCGTGATCGGCGTCGTGGCGAGCTTGCGCAGGATGCCCTTCTGGCGCAGCTCGGCGTTCATGTTGAGCGCGTTCGAAAAGCAGGAGGTCATGATCGCCATCGCGATGATGCCGGGGACGAAGAATTCGATGAAACGATAGCGCTTCGACAGTATCGATTCGGCGACGAGTGTGAGCGCCGGCGGGCTGCCGGTCGCCTTCTGGTTGGCGGCGGCAACAATCGTGTCCAGGAGCTGGATCTTGGTCTCGACCGCCGTCGAGCTCGGGTCGTGGACATACGTGAGCGGCACGGGCTCACCGCGATGCGGGCCGACAAGACGCTGTCTCTGCAACGCCTCGAAATCCTTCGGAATCACGAGCAGCAGGTTGAGCTTGTGGTCCTTGGCATACTGCGTTGCGTCGACGGCGACCGGCACCGCGACGATCCTGAACGCGGCGCCGGCGGCGAGCGCTTCGAGCAGCCGCGCCGACGCCGCACTGCCGCTGTTGTCCTGCACCGGCAGGTCGAAGTTGAGGTGCTCAGGCTTGGTGAAGATCGTGCCGAACACGAGCACGAGGATCACGGGGAAGGCGAACGTGAAGAACATCGCCGACCGCTCGCGATAGAAGCTCTTCAGTCGTACACCGAGATTCGCGACGATGATCCGGGGAGTCATCTGGCGCGCTCCTCGGCGCCGGCCGCGGGAGGTCCGGCCGTCAACTTCAGGAACACTTCCTCGAGATTGGGCTTGCTCACGTCCACACCGCCGATCGCCAGACCGGCCTTCGCGATCTCGTCGAGGATGCGGCGCAAATCGTCGGGCGTCTTGACCGGGACGCACAGGTTGCCGTCGCCCTGCGGGACCGGCGAATAGCCCAGGTTCCGGAGCACGGCTTCCGCGGCGGCATCGATCGATTTCAACGTCAGGCGCATCTGGTCGGCGTGGTCCTCGGTCAGCTTGGCCGGCGAGTCGATGGCGACGATCCGGCCCCGGGAAATGATCGCAACGGTATCGGCCAGCAGTTCGGCCTCCTCCATGTAATGCGTCGTGAGAAACACTGTCTTGCCGCGACCTTTCAGCCCTTTCAGCACGTCCCACACCTGGTGCCTTGCGTGCGGGTCTAGCCCGGTCGTGGGTTCGTCGAGGAAGACGATCTCGGGATCATTGACCAGCGCGATGGCGATCCCGAGCCTCTGCTTCAGTCCGCCTGAAAGCGTGTTGAACCGCGCCGCTGACTTGTCGCGCAGATTGGTGAGATCCATGAGGGCGTCGACGTCGGACTTGCAGCCGAACACGCGGGAGTAGTACTGCAGGCTTTCGCGCACGGTGATGCGGTCGAACGAACTGAAGTTCTGGGGTAGTACGCCGATCCGCCGCACCACCTGTGCCTTGCGTTTGCGCACGTCCATGCCCAGCACCGTGACGGTTCCGGAAGTTGGCACGCGGATGGTCTCGATCACTTCGGCGGTGGTGCTCTTTCCGGCGCCGTTGGGTCCCAGGAACGCGAACACCTCGCCCTGCGCGACGGTGAAAGAGATATCGTCGACGGCCCTGAACACGCCATAGCGCTTGCAGAGCTTGTCCACGACGATGGCGGGTCCGGTGTTCGTCATGATGATGGGTGTCGAAGTGCGCGATGGCGGCCGGGGCCCGGCTAGAGCAGCGCGAGTTCCTCTGCGATCGCGTCGACGGCACCGCGGATGAGGGACTCGGTGTGATTCACGGTGATGAAGACCCGCAGCCGCGTCGCATGCTCGGGAACGGCAGGATGGATGATCGGCTGGACGTTGATGCCTCGCCGGAACAGCGCGCGGGACAGCAGGATGCAGCGAACCGAGTTGCCGACGATGATCGGGATCACCGGCGTTCCTCCGGCGCCGCCGGTGTTGAGCCCGCGTTCACGGGCCAATCGAAGAAAGAGGGTGGACAGCTCATGGAGGCGCGCGACGCGCCCGGGCTCGCGGTCGAGAACGGTCAGCGCGGCCAGCGCCGCGGCCGCATTGGGCGGAGAGAGCCCGACGCTATAGACAAATCCCGGCGCCGTGTACTTGAGGTACTCGACCAGTTCGGTCGAGCCGGCGATGTAGCCGCCGCAGCTCGCGAGCGACTTGGACAGCGTGCCCATCCAGATGTCGACACCCGAGGGCGGGATCGCGGCGTGTTCGCTCAGGCCGCGGCCGGTCCGGCCCATCGTGCCGAGCGAATGGGCCTCGTCGACGTAGAGCATCGCCCGATGCTCTTCCTTGACGGCGATGAAGCGCGCCAGGTCGGGGAAGTCGCCGTCCATGCTGTAGACGCCCTCGATCGCGATCAGCACACGGCGATGGCCGTGGCGGATGCCCGAGAGGAGCACGTCGAGCGCGCGCCAGTCGTTGTGGGCGAATCCGCGGCACGTGGCTCCGGAGAGCCGCGCGCCCTGAAGGATCGAGTTGTGGGCCAGCACGTCGTGCACGATCAGGTCACCCGGCCCCAAAAGGTGCCCGATGGTCGTGACGTTGGTCGCGTGCCCCGAGACGAAGACGATCGCCGCAGGCGTGCCGAGAAACGTCGCGAGCGCGTTCTCGAGGTCGCGGTGGATCTGCTTTTCGCCGGAGACTAAGCGACTGGCGCCAGCGCTTGTTCCGTAGCGATCGATGGCGGCCTTGGTCGCGGCCGTGACCGCCGGATCGCGGGCCATGCCAATGTAGTCGTAGGCGCAGAAGTTGGTGAGCGCCTGGCCGTCGATGTGGGCGTAGCCGGATGTGGCTTGCGTCAGTGTTGCGTCGCCCTGGTCCACGCGGAAGTAGGGGTTGGTTTCGCTGACGGCCAGCAGCATGCGCTTGTGGCGCTTCAATTCCAGGTACTCGGGGAACATCGCCACGTCGTAGTGTTCCGCCGGAACTGCGCGCACGAAAGCGTCCGAGTGCGGATGATCGATAAGATGCTTCTGCACGGCGGCCGCGAGGTCGCCCAGCGTTGCCGCCTGGCTGTAGACGGTGTCCGGCAGATGGCGCCCGAAACTCTTGTCGAGCGCCGCGATCAGCTCGACCCGTTGCAGCGAATCGAGTCCCAGTGCCTCGATCGGCGTATCGGGCGTCACATCGGCGAGCCCGGTGCCCGACATGGCGAGCGCGTGCTGGCACACGATGGCAAGCGCGGCGCAGGACACGGGAGGCGCCGGTGGCGTGGCAGGCGACGGCGGTGTTGGCGCGAATTGCGCGGGTTGCCGGGCAAGGGATTTCAGTTCGTCGGCACGGAACGCGGCGCAGATCGCGTGCCGCTGGACTTTCCCGCTGGAGGTCTTGGCGATGGTGCCGCAACGGATCAGGATGACCGCATCGAGCGCAAGTCCGTGCGCCGCAAGCACCGCGGTCCTGACCGCGCTGATGACCGGGGCCAGGTCGCTGCTCCCTTCACGTACGACTTCGTGCACGAGGACCAGCCGCTGCTCGCCATGCTCCCTGAATGCGAATGCTGCGCCGAGGCCGGGGGCGAGTAACGGATGGCTTTGGCGGGCGGTGGCCTCGATGTCCTGCGGGTGGTGATTCAACCCGCGCACGATGATGAGGTCGTCGATCCTGCCGGTTATGTACAGTTGATGGTCGTGCATGAAGCCCAGGTCGCCGGTCCGCAAAAAGGGGGTGGAGCCCGCGTCGTCCAGTCGACCGCGAAATGTCGTTGCGGACTTTCCGGGAATGCGCCAATAGCCTTCTCCCACGGAATCGCCGGCGACCCAGATTTCGCCGATGCGGTCGGGGGCCGTCCGCTCGCCAGTCTCGGGTTCGACGACGGCAACGCGCAGCGATCCGACCGGGCCGCCACAGCCGACGAGGCGGCGCGCCCCGGGTGCGTCGTCGCCCAACGGCACGACGATGTTTCGCGCGAGCGAGCCATCGGCGAAGGCGCGCACGGCGGCGCCGCGTCCCGCCTTCGGTCCGGTGACCATCAGTGTCGCTTCCGCCAGGCCATAGCAGGGATAGAAGGATGAGGGCCGGAATCCGCACGGGGCAAACGTGTCGGCGAATCGGGCAAGCGTGGCGGGATCGACGGTCTCGGCGCCGATGAACGCGACCGACCAGGAGGAAAGATCGAGTTCGGCGCGCTGCTCCGCGGTGATCTTGCGAACGCACAGGTCGTAGGCGAAGTTCGGTCCGCCGGAAACGTTGGCGCCGAACCGGCTGATCGTATCGAGCCAGACGAAGGGATTCTGGACGAACATCGCCGGCGCGATGATGATGTTGGCGATTCCCCAGTAGATCGGCGCGAGGACACCGCCGATGAGCCCCATGTCGTGACAGGTGGGCAGCCAGAAGACCGCCTTCGTGTTGCGATCGACGGCGAAGGCCTCGCCGATGGCGCGCGTGTTGGCCAGGAGATTCGCGTGGCTCAGCATCACGCCCTTGGGGCGGCTGGTGGAGCCGGACGTGTACTGGATCATCCCCAGCGACGTGGGGTCCGGATAATGTTCGGTCCATGCTTCGCTATGGCCGTCCGAGATCGCGTCGGTGGCGATCCAGCGCATCGAAGTGTTCCCCCCGTCGATCGTCTGCATGAAGGCGACGGTGGCGGCGGTGCTCAGCACCACTAGCGCACCGGCGTCTCCGGCAATCGCGTGAAAGCGATCGAGCGTGCGCGCCCGGGGAGGGTACGCAGGAACGGCGACGCATCCGGCGTAAAGCGCGCCGAAGAAGCCGGCAATGAATTCGAGGCCGGGCGGGTAGGCAAGCACGACGTTGCTGCCCGCAAGCCGCATGTCCTGAAGGTATGCGGCGATGGCCCGGGCACGCCGATCCAATTGTGCGTAGGTCAGCGATGCCTGCAAGGTTTCGCCCTCGATTCCTTGCGCGAAGGCGATGTCTGCGGGGCGTGTCGCAGCGTGCTCACGGAGGCAATGCACCAGGCTCGTGCGTTTGCCGTACAAGTCGGCCCGAGCGCCGGGCGAGGCCCAGGCCGCGGCATGCGTCGCGAGTCCGCGCAGCCCGACATCTGCCGCGCCGGGCCAGCGGGTACCGGCCGCGTCATCAATTGGCGCGGGCGTACCGCCGCGACCGACGGAATGGAGGCCGCGCTTCCTTGCGGCGGTGACCAGGACCGACTCCGTCTCGTGGGGAGCGAACGCCGGGCGAATTTCAAGTGTCATTGCGGATGTACCGGCCTGCTAGCGGAGGGAAATTCGATGGACTCGACGAACAATCGTGCACGCGCACACTCCCATCAATAATGGCCAGCAAAGCCTAGCGGGCACCGTGCCGGTGGTCTGTGCGATGGCGAACATACGGCGCGCCGCACAGGACGGAAAATGCGGGTGCGGATGGGCGTTGCGCTGCATGCGCCTGCCGCTTGTCATTGCGACGGAGAAGCCATCTTGTCACCGCCACCGCTGTATCCAAAGTGCAATCGGAAGTCGGTATTCGCGACGAACTTCGAGCCTTCCCCCGCGGCTTCCCGCCGGCCGCTCGCCATCATTGCGGCGACGCTGCTTACCCTTGCCGGACTGGCAATGGCGACGGCGACCTTGGCCAAGGACGGCGACATTGCCGGCCAGTGGTCCGGGACTTGGGCCGCGAGTCCGCAGGCGGCGAGCGTTCCGCTTGAATTCAGCGGCCAGACCATTCGTCAGATCGTACATGCGAGCATCGGCGGAACGCAGGTACGCGTGCGTCTTTCCAATGCCTATGGCGCCAGTCCTTTGCATATCGGCGCCGCGCGCGTCGGCCTGCGCAGTACCGGTGCTTTGATTGCAGCTGGCTCTAACCGCGTCCTGACGTTCAGCGGGTCGGCATCCACGACGATCCCGGTCGGCGCCCTGGCGGTGAGCGACCCGGTCGATCTCCGCGTGCCCGATCGAGCCGATCTGGCCATCAGCCTCTGGATTCCCGGGAACCAGCCGGCCGCGACCGAACACAAGCTGGGGTTGCAGACAACGTATGTCTCGCCTGAGGGTGATTTCAGCGGCGCCGATTTACTGCCCACGGCGACCACGACGGCGTCCTACTATTACCTGGCAGGCGTCGACGTGAGGTCTTCGGTGCCCTCCCGGGCCATCGTAGTGCTCGGCGACTCGATCACCGACGGGCTGCATTCCTCGCCGGACGCCAACCGGCGCTGGCCGAATCGTCTTGCCGAGCGGCTGGGCACGGGCAAAGGCGGCAACAGGGTCGCCGTGCTCAATGCGGGCATCAGCGGCAACCGTATCCTGCATGATAAGGCAGGCACGAACGCATCGGCACGCCTGGATCGCGACGTGCTCGTGCAGCCCGGCGCGCGCTACCTCATCGTTCTGGAAGGCATCAACGACATCGGAATTCCCGGAGGCTCGGCCGCCGAAGAGATCATCGCCGGCCACCATCAGATAATCGACCGGGCGCATGCGATGGGCCTCAAGGTCTATGGAGGGACGCTCACGCCGTTCCAGGCGTTCCTGCCCGGCATCTACTACTCCGCTGAAAACGAGGCGACGCGCCAGGTCGTCAATCAGTGGATCAGGGCCAGCAAAGCCTATGACGCGGTGATCGATTTCGACCGCGCGCTGCGCGACCCGGCCAATCCATCTGCGATGCGTCCGGCCTATGACAGCGGCGACCATCTGCATCCGAACGATGCCGGGTACCAGGCGATGGCCGATGCCGTCGACCTGTCGCTGTTCGACGTGGGGACCCGTGGGCGTCAGGCGGCTGCTGCAAAGGGCCCGACATTGGCAAACGGCAAGCCGAATGCCACGCCCTGCAAGTGCCCGCAGTGACGTGGCCGACCCGGAATCCGCCGTCAATACGGAAACTTTCGCTTGAGCGTCAGCATCGGCGCCTCCACCAGATGCCACATCGCGGTCGCTAGCAGAACCGTCAGCCCGAGACGCGCGGCAAACGGGGGAAGGTCGCGAACGATGGATGAGCGCGCGGAGAGCCAGTCGACCAGCGGCCACATGAAGAGGTGTATCAGGTACAGGCCGTAGCTGATTTTGCCCAGGAAGTGAAACGGCGCGAAGTTGAAGAAGCTGAGAAGCCAGGGGTTCTCGCTTTGCCACAACCCCAGAACCATCGCCAGGAACCCGAACGCAAGCAGCGTCTGCACGTGCGGCGGATGCATGACGTGGTCGATCGATGGCACCTGCGGCCACGACAGCGCGAACACTGCAACGACCAGGGCGAGGCCGGCCGGGAACATCCATTGCCGGGCCGCGCGGCGAATCCTGTCACCGGTAACCGACGCATCCGCAAACACGACCGCGCCGACGGCACCCGCGACCAGATATTCACCGCAGACGAGTGGGATCAGCCCGTACGCCGATTTGGGCAGGAAAACCGCGAAGAGAACACGAAAACCGATGCAGGCACACCACAAGCCCAGCAACCAGGACAGCCTCGCGCGTCCGGGCCGCAGCAGCAGGAACAGCAGCGGGAAGACCAGGTAGAACTGCTCTTCTACGCACAGCGACCAGAAGTGGATGCCGTACATCCGCGTGGGATCCCACGCGATGTCCACGAGTCCGGGCTGGACCCATGTATAGAAGAAGATTCCCCAGTTCATTACATAGATCACGTAGACGGGCAGGTAGGCGATGCCGACGGTGGCCGCGGCCAGCCCCAGCACGAGGTAGTACGCGGGAAAGATCCGCAGCGCGCGGCGCGCATAGAAATTCCAGAGGAAGTGCTTTCGCGGATGGTTCTCGTGCGCGATCAGTATCCGGGTGATCAGGAACCCGCTGATCACGAAGAACAGCGAGACGCCATGGCTGCCCCACCAGAAGCGGGTGATGTCGCTGTGCACCAGGAACACGGCGAAGAACGCGAGGAACCGTAGTCCATCGATCTGTTTGCGATGTTCCAGCATTTTCTCGTGACGGTGCCCAAGGGAAGTTCAAGTGTGTCCGGACGGCTGCGGGCATTCAGTTCGCTAGCGCACAGACAGTGGACCTGTCCGGCACTAAAAGAAACGAATGAGATCGACTTCGGGTCGGACGTGCTGAACATCGGGGACGCCAAGGCGCAGTTCCTCCTGGGATTGGCCAGGAGCCCGTTGCTGTTCTATCCGCACTACAAGTTTCACCTTCCGCTGCCCACGGTGCTGATGATCGAAAACACCAATCACTGCAACGCCGACTGCGTGATGTGCCCCCGCGACACGTTGTCCAGGAAGCGCGGCTTCATGGACATCCGGCTCTTCGAGAAGATCATCAGGGAAGCATCCGCAGAGAGCCGCAAGCCGGTCACGCATCTGCACGGCTTCGGCGAACCACTGCTGGACAAGCTCTTGCCCGACAAGATCCGGCTGGCCAAGGACTACGGCATCACGCGGACGTACATCGTCTCGAACGCTTCGCGCCTGTTTCCGGAGACGGCGCGGAAGATCATCGGCGCTGGCCTGGACAAGATGAAGATCAGTTTCTACGGAACGGACGCAGAGTCGTACAACAACACGATGAAGCGGCTGGATTTCGACGTCACGCTCCAGAACATCAAGGATTTCCTACGCATCCGCAAGGAAATGCAGAGCGCTACGCCCAGGCTGATCCTGCAATATCTGCCCAATGAAACGAATCATGCCAGGATGGCGGTATTCAAGTCGCTATGGGAGCCTCTGCTGGACCGGCGGGCGGGCGATTGCCTCAACGTGTCGACGTTGCACAACTACGGCGGCGGCAGGGCCTACAATCCGATGCGCGGCGAGATCGCTTCCGTGTGCTATTTCCCGTGGACATCGATGTCGGTTCTCTGGGACGGCCGCGTCGTCACGTGCTGCATGGATTCCAACGGCGTGCAGGTCCTGGGCGACCTGAATCGGCAGACCGTGCAGGAAGTCTGGACTGGGCCGGTGCTGGCCGGCGTGCGGAAGGACTTCGCGAATCTCGACTACCGGAAATATCCGGTCTGCACGGCTTGCGATTGGGTGCGCAGACGTTGACCGGCAACAGAGAGGCGACGCCACAAACACGTTGACCGCTGCCGGCACGCCCCGGATACTCCGCGGGTCGCCGCATGTCGGCACCCCGCGAAGGACCACCCATGCAGCACGCCGCGATCGTGCCGTCGATGGCAGCCCTGGGCAATGCGATCGGCGCCCGCGCGTCGGGGCATCTGGACCTCGCCTTCCGTCACATGATGGCAAGGCAGGGCGCCGAGCTGGGGCCGCACTTCCTGCGGCTGGTGACCGGCGAAGCGCATCCGCTCGGCAATGTCGCCGTGGTTTCGGACCCGGGCGATCTCAGGACGATGCACGCTGCCGTCGATCCGCTGCTCACGTGTGGATTTCCGACGTCCGTGTTGTATCCGCAAGGCATCTCCGATGCCGTAGCGCGCTCGTTGCTGGCGTCCGGTTATGCCGACGCGGGAACGATGCCCGCGATGGCGGTCGATATCGAGCGCCTTGGAGCGACGGCTCTGCCGTCGGGATACGAATGGGCGAGGATGGGCGAGGGCGACGACGGCCGCGCGTGGGCCGATACGCTTGCGGTCGGCTACGGACTGCCTCCCGGCTTGGCGCGCATGATGTCGCCCGAACGGCTCGGCGCCGACATGGCCCCTGACGCGTCGTTGCAGTTCTTCGCGGTCCGCCGCAGCGGCAAGGCTGTGGCGGTGTCAATGCTGTACCTCGCGGACGGAATTGCGGGCATCTACTGCGTGGCGACGCGCGAGGATGAACGCGGCAAGGGCTTCGGCGCGCACGTGACGGCCGAGCCCCTACGCGCCGCGCAGAAGCTTGGCTACCGTGTCGGCGTGCTGCAGTCTTCGCCCGTCGGCCACACGGTCTACCTGAAGCTGGGCTTCGCGGACATCGGCGCCGTGCCGATGTTCATTCGCATGCCGGCGTAACGTGGCCGCCGCGGCGCTCGCCGCGCGTCAGAACTCGTACTCTGCCTGTATCCGGAAATTGCAGTCGGGCGAGCCGCTCGTCAAGCCGAACAGCACGGCGGTATTCCATACGATCGCTTCCTTGCCGCCGAGATTGTATTTGCCGAACAGCGCGGGGCCCATCCGATGGTTCTGCTCGCTCGTCGGCAGCAGGTGGTTCCAGATACCCATGTCGCCGAATCCCTGGGCTCCGAATTCCAGTGCCTGTTGCCATCGGTACTTGACCTGCCATTGGTAGCCGAAGTACGTGCCGTTTTCTTCCACGGAGCGCGAGATGTTGGTCAGCAACGGGTTGAAGTTGACCTGCACCTGGTCGAATTCGGCCTGGAACAGAGGCCCGAAGCGGAATTCGTTACCTTCGCTGCGGTCGTGTGGCAACTCGAACTCCATGATGAAGCCGATGTCGACCGGATACCGGCCGGTCTCGGTCAGCTGGAACTTGTTCTCCCACTCGATCGCGTCGTAGAAGCTGTGGTTGCCTTCGCGCTCGCCCTTGACATAGAACTCGGTGAACCACCACTCGGTCGCACCGTAGCCCACACCCAGGCTCGCCGCCTGCTGCGACGGCTCGTTCTTTTTCGACGCCGCGCCGTACTTGAAGTCGAGTTCCCGCTCGCCATAGGTCACGGAGGGCATGAAGACATAGTCGGCGGGACCGGCCATCGCGCCGCCGGTGACCAGCACGGCGGTGATCGCGATGAGGATGCGGGGCTTCAAGAGGGTGCTCCTTTGCGCAGAGGTTGAGCGGGCGCGGTGTTGAGCCATTTCATTCCGGCACCGATGACGACGAAGACCAGGACGAAGACGACGATCTGCATGCCGGCAGGGCGGTCTTCGTAGCCGACGAGGCTGCGCAGCAGCGTGCCGGGGATCGACGTCTGGGGCAGCAGCGCGGACGTATCCCAGAGCGGAGTCGCGAGTCCCGGCAGCACGTCTGCCTGGATCAGGAAACGGGCGGCCTGCGACGCCATGCCGGCGGCAAGGAACAGCACCAGGATGCCGGTGGCGGTGAAGAACCAGCGCAGCGGAACGCGCAGCAAACCTGCGTAGACTGCGTAGCCGACGCCGATGCCCGCGGCGATGCCGGCCAGTCCGCCCGCCAGCATCGACCACGACGCGCCGCCATCCGTGGCGGCGATGCCGTACAGGAAGAGCACCGTTTCCGATCCTTCGCGCAGCACCGCGAGCCCGACGACGATCAGCAGCACCGAGCATTCGCGCCGGCCGTCGCGTATCTCGCCACCGACGCCGCGCGCGCTGGCGGCGAGCGCGGCACCGTGCGACGACATCCACAGGTTGTGCCATGCGAGCATCACCACTGCGATGCCAAGCACCGTCGCGTTGAATATTTCCTGGCCGACGCCGCTCGCCAGTTCGGCGATGCGTTCGGTGCCGAGCGCGACGAGTCCTGCGCCGGCCAACCCGACAGCGATGCCTGCGGCCAGCCATCGGTTGCGACCGGGAATGGCGCGCGTGGCTGCGGCGATGATGCCGATGATCAGTGCGGCCTCGAGGACCTCGCGGAAGACGATGATGGCGGTGGCTAGCATGGTGTTCGGCGTGCCGCTATTGGGCGATGACCACGCCCTGCGCGGTCTTTTCGTTGTATTCGCCGACGAATGCATACCGGCCCGGCTTGAGCGGCCCGATGAACACCGATACCGTGGACTTGCCCGCGATCACCTTTTCGCGATTCAGTGCATGGCTTTCGAATTCCTCGGGGGTCGCGTCGCGGTTCTCGATGACGAGCTTGATCTTCTTGCCGGAGGGCACGACGACCTCTGCCGGCTGGAACTTGTGATCCTCGATGACGAGCTTGAATTCGTCATCCGACGCATAGGCAGGCGCGCCGACGACGAGGCCCGTGACGAGGGCAAGGGCGAAGGCTAGGCGGCTGGCGTGGGGCATGGCGGTTTCCGGGAGGGTTATCTATTGCAAATGATAATGGTTCGCATTATCAATTGCAATACCCCCCC
>Ga0302321_100000288_pt1 | contig 44981 bp, 47 predicted proteins | sample Fen_T0_1_FD_202505 | JGI IMG/M metagenome (GOLD analysis project Ga0302321, IMG submission 202505) | Peat permafrost microbial communities from Stordalen Mire near Abisko, Sweden - Fen_T0_1 | ecosystem: Environmental > Terrestrial > Soil > Wetlands > Permafrost | place: Sweden: Abisko... | reverse complement strand
CGTGGCGTAAGTGATCTTGAGCCTGGGCTCAGACGTCGCGGCCATCGGAACGCGCTCCTGGTGCCGGGCACCCTGACCTGGCTGTACCGCCGCGAGGCGCGCGCCCGCAGCAGGGCACAGCCATCTGCGATCAGTCTACCGCGCGCAGTATCAAAGCCCGGATCCACCGCTCAGCGGCGGATCATCGCGGCCGAGCCTCCCGCGAGCGGTTGGCCGGCCATACCCGTCCGAGACTATTTGTGGCCGCGGCCCTTGCCGTCTTGATTGCGCGATGCGATGGCGACGCCGATCACGAGAGCGGGAGACAAGGCTGCGAGGGTGACGAGACGCGGAGCACCGGCCATCCAGAGACCCGCCCCGACGCCCAGGGAGAATGCGATCAGAAGCTTCAGCCTCGGATCGGACAGCTCCTGGAGCATTCTCACGGACTCGGCCGCCCCTTCAGCGCCGGCGGATGCGATGCCGGGCAGGCGCGTCCCGACCTCGTCGGCCGTGGCCCTGGCGCCCGCCAGCGCGGCAGCGGCGCCGTCCTGTGCTTTCGACGCGAAGTCGGCGGCCGCGTCGATCACCGTCTTGGAGACATCGCTGCCCGCGTGGCGAACTTCGGAAGCATTCATGGTGCGCTCCTACCGATGGAATCTGGGCGTCGCCGGGGCTGGAGTGCCTCGACCGATTCGGGTAAACGTGGGACCGGCCGGCGTCTGGATTCCGGCCGGTCCCACGGGTCAAGAGATCAGGCTTGAGAGCCGCTGCGCCCGCCCATGAACAGCCGGTACACCGCGACCACCACGACACCGCCGATGACGGCGACCACGATGCTCTCGGGATTGACGCCGGTCACGTCGGCGACCTTCAGGACGGTGCCCGCCAGGTAGCCCCCGACGACTGCACCGACGATGCCCAGGAGGATCGTGGCGACGACGCCTTCGGAGCCGCCCATTAGCAGGTTCGTGATGAAGCCGGCGATGGCCCCAAGGACGATCCAGGCGATGATGCCCATAACGGCTTTCCTCCATTTGAATGCAGGTGTGGGAGGCATTCCTCCCGCGCTCCGGGCGAGCGCCGGGAGCTTGTCCGGGTCATGGATCGCCATGCCCGTTGTGAATTCTCGGCTGGGTGGCGCGCCGGCCGCGAGGATGAGAACCCTCACTCTCATCCGAGTCCGGGCAAGAATCTCCGAGTGCGCGGCGCACTTCGCCTCTTGCGGGCGCCGAATAGCCCTTCCTTCCACCCGGGCGGCCCATTGACAGGGTTCCGGGGTAGCTCACGATGTGTCGCCATGACAGCCACTCCGACACCCGAAGCTGCTCGCGTGGAACCCAACTCATCGGGATCGCCCTCGGCGGGTCGCGAGGGGTCCAGCCTTATCGCAGTCGCCGGGTGGGCGTACTCGGTCGCGATCGGGCTTTCGGCGTGCTTGCTCTTCACGCTCGAACTGATGGTCGGCCTTCTCCTGTTGCCGCTCCTCGGCGGCGCGCCGTCTGTCTGGGCGACGACCCTCGGCTTTTTCCAGCTGATCCTGCTGCTCGGATACCTGTACGCGCACGTATCGGTGACGCGGCTGGGGCGCCTCGGCCCGATCGTCCATTTGATCCTGGCAGTGGTTGCCGTCGCGGCGCTCGTCGTCGGCCCGAAGATGGCCGACATCCACCTCGATTCGATGCACCCCGTGCTGCAGGTGCTCATGACGCTGGCGGTGGCGGTCGGGCTGCCGTCGTTCGTGCTGTGCGCGACGACGCCGCTCCTGTCGGCCTGGCTGACGACCGTGCTTTCGTCCTCGCCCGGCGCCGCAGCGAGTGCCGGCGCGGGCAAGGACCCATATCGGCTTTACGTGGTGAGCAACGCCGGTTCGCTGCTGGCGCTCCTCGCGTATCCACTCCTCATCGAGCCGGCCCTGGGGCTGGGCACGCAGCGGATCGTGTGGGGCGCCTTTTTCGGGCTGCTGCTGGTGCTGCTGGTCGTGGTCGGATCGCTTCGGGTGTGGGCCGCAGGGCGGGCCGCCGGCGTGGCCGGCGAAGTGGCGGCCGGAGGTGCTTCGAGCGGGCCCGACCCCGAACGGCTCGCGGCCCGGCGCGTGGCCCGCTGGCTCTTCCTGGCTGCCGTACCGTGCGGCCTACTGTCGGCCGTGACCAACTTCATAACCGCGGACCTGATCTCCGCGCCGCTGCTGTGGGTCGGACCGCTCGGGATCTACCTCGCGACGTTCATCGTGGCTTTCTCCGCGCGTGGCCGGCGCCCGGTGGCCGTCGCTACCGCGCTCGCGCCGGCGATGGCCACTCTGCTGTGGGTCCCCTTCGGGTACTCCGCCCTGTGGCCGACGCTGCCACTGCTGCTCCTCGAGCTGTCCGGGTTCGCGGTGATCGCTCTTACGCTCCACGGGGCGCTTGCGGCCGACCGGCCGGGACCGTCCCGCCTCACGTTCTTCTATCTCGTCGTTTCGGCGGGCGGCGTCTTGGGCGGAGCGTTCGTCGGGTTCGTCGCCCCAGTCGTCTTCCCAGGCATCTGGGAGTACCCGATGCTCCTGGTCGCGGCGCTGGCCGGCATCCCCGTCCTGGCGGCCAGGCTCCGCGGCGGCGCGGCGGCGGCCGAGCCGCAGAAGACTGCCGCGGCCTCGGTTGAAGTACCCGCCACTGCCCAGGCGGCCGGAGAGCCGAAGCCGGCGGTCAAGCCCGGGCTCGACCTCGGGCCCTTCGTAGCCGGCGCTCGCGGCCGGCTCGCGCCGTTCATCGTCATCGGCGCCGCCTGCTGCGTCCCCATCGCGCTCGCTCGGCCCATCGTGCTCGTCGCGGTGGTACCGTTCCTCGTCATTGGCGGGCTCATCCTGCTCGTCGGCGCGAAGCCGAGGATGCTGACAACGATGACTGCCGTCGTGCTGGCTGCGGTCGTTCTGGTCCAGCCGCTCGCGCCCATCTACAGCGAGCGCGACTTCTTCGGGGTCGTGGTAGTCAAGCGAGACGACGGCGTCACGACGATGTGGCACGGCACCACTCCGCACGGCAGCCAGTGGACCGATCCGGCCCGCAGCCGCCAGCCGCGCAGCTACTACGACCGCCGCGGGCCGCTGGGCGACGTCATGACCCTGGCCCAGGCGCGGGGCGGGCAGAAGATGGGGATCATCGGCCTGGGCGCCGGCGTGATCTCCGCCTACGAGCGACCGAATGACTACATGACCTACTTCGAGATCGATCCGGCGGTCGTGCGGGTCGCCGAGGATCCGAAGCTCTTCACATATCTCTCGGAAGCGCCGAACCGACCTGCGGTGATCGTCGGCGACGGCCGCCTGGAGCTGCGCACGATCCCCGACGCGAGTTACGACGTGCTGATCCTCGATGCATTCTCCGGCGACGCGATCCCGACTCATCTCCTGACGGTTGAGGCGCTCAAAGACGACCTGCGCGTTCTGAAGCCGGGCGGGCTGCTGGTCGTCCACGTCTCGAATCGCTACTACGACCTGGCCCCCGCCGTGGCCGCGGGTGTCAAGCGGCTCGGAATGACCGCAGAAGGCCGTACCTTCTCGCCGACGGCCGCCGAGATCGAGGACGGGGCGAAGGCTTGCGACTGGGTCGTGGCAACGCTGGTTCCCGAGCAGCTCGCGCCGCTGGCACCGGACGGCTGGTCCGTCGTCGGCCCGGCCGATCAGCCGATCACGGACGACTACCCGGACGTCTTGCGCTTCGCCCGATTCGGAAGCTGGCTCACGTCTCAGTAGGCGGTCGATCCCGCCGGGCGATCAGCCGGTCAGGGCGGCGACGACCTCCACGATCGACCGAGCTACCGCGTCCGGCGCCCGCCCGCCGCGTTCTGTGGTGATGCGCGCCAGATCGGCGTCGCCGTGCTTGCCAGATCGAACGAAGACTCCCCTCAAACCTGCTTTCTGGCCGCCCAGGACATCGTTCCAGAGGTCGTCGCCGACTACGGCGACTTCGCCCGGCGAGAGATGGAGGGCGCCGGGCCCCGAGGCATCGCGCTCTGCCTCCAACTCGTCGAGTCGTCTCACGCCTTCAGCGAAGAAGGTCGGCGAAGGCTTGCCTGCGACCAGTGCCCGCCGCTGCGTTACGTACTCCAGACCGACGACGTAGGCGCCTGCGTCGAGCATCACGCCGGCCGAGGTCAGCCACCAGCGGTTCTTGTGCATCGCGACGAATCGCGCGCCGTTCCGCAACAGGACGAAGGCCGATTGCATGTTCCGGGGCGTGAACTCCTCCGCGGCATCGCCGACGACCACCGCCGCGGCGCGCGCGCCCGGCATCGCGGCGGCGTCGTGGGAGAGGAGCGTCAAGCCTTCGAATTCGGCGAGGGCATCGGGCGCGACCAGCACGTACAGCGGGTCCCGTCCAAATCGGCTTCGAACGTATGCGGCCGCAGCGGACGCCGCACTCACGATCCGGTCCGCTTTGACGGGCAATCCGGCCCGGCCTAACTCCCGAGCCAGCGTGGTGCGGCTCACGAGCGATGTGTTAGTCCCGATCACGTACGGGATGCCTCGGTCATCGAGCGCGGCCAGTGCCTCGGCCGCGCCGGGGATCAGCTCGCCTTTCAGCACCAGCACGCCGTCCATGTCCAGCAGGAGCGCCCGCACGCCGCTCAATCGGACCCGAAGATCGGCGGCGGCCGCGGTCGCGTCGGCGGCCGACTTGGCGGCTGGTGAGTTGCTCATCTCGCGGATAGTCGCACAGTGGCCCGGGGATGGCGGCGGCGCGCCACGGGGCGATCCTCCCGCGCCGCCGCGTCGCCGCGTCGCCGCGGGCCACGTCCCGCCCCCGCGGCGGGGTATAGTTCGCGCCGGACCTGCGGGTGGGAGGAATCGCCTGCGGGACCGCGCCACCCGGGAGGCGCCCGAACCCGGGCCAGCCCTTCCGCGAAGACCCCCGCCCGTCGTCAGCGAGCGGCTCCCGGAGACAGGATGACCGACCAGAGACCCATTCATTCGGCCGTGCTCGTGAAACAGGTGCCCGACACTCACAACGTCACCGGCGAGGTGATGACGAAAGACGGCACCATGAACCGGGGCGCGCTGCCCGCGATCTTCAACCCGGAAGACCTCAACGCCCTCGAGATGGCGCTCGATATCAAGGAGCGAACGGGCGGCACGGTCACCGTCATCACGATGGGCCCGCCCAAGGCCGCCAACATCCTGCGCGACTGCCTCTTCCGCGGCGCCGACAGGGTCATCCTGCTGACTGACCGCAAGTTCGCCGGGGCCGATACCCTCGCGACCTCTTATGTCCTCCAGTGCGCGGTGCAGAAGGCCGGTCCCTTCGACCTCGTGCTGTGCGGCCGCCAGGCGATCGACGGCGACACCGCCCAGGTCGGCCCGCAGACGGCAGAGAAACTCGGCATCCCGCAGATCACCTACGCCGAGACCATCATCGAGATCACCTCGACCCACGTCACCGCCGAGCGTGCCCTCGACTCCGGTTCGGAGATCGTCCGCTGCACGATGCCGGTCCTGCTCACGGTGGTCAGCTCGGCCAACACGCCTCGGCCGGCCAGCGTTCGCCGCCAGATGGAGCGCAAGCTCGCCGCCGTCCCGAGCGAGTACGCCGCCATTCGGGCGCAGTGGCCCGAGTTCGAGTCGGACGAGGCCCTCGACGCCTTCCTCACCAAGCGCGGTCTCAAGATTCCGGTATGGACGGCCGAGGACATCGGCGCGACCGAGGGCAGCATCGGGCTGGCCGGCTCGCCGACGCAGGTCCACAAGGTCAACTTCGTGGTCCTGGAGAGCACCGAGAGCAAGACCATCGCCCCCACAGCCGAAGCGATCAAGGCGATGATCGCGGAGCTGGTCCACGAATACATCGTCGGGTAGGCGAGAGATGTCAGAGAAACAAAGCATCTGGGTATTCATCGAGCACACCGACGGCGTCATCGCCGACGTCAGCCTCGAGCTGACCGGCAAGGCCCGCGAGCTGGGCGACCAGCTGGGCTTCGAGGTCGTGGGTCTCTTGTGCGGCCACGAGGTGGATCCACTGGCGCAGGATGTCATCGCCCACGGCGCCGACCGCGTGCTGCTGGCCGACCACGAAGAGCTGGCCCTGTACCGGACCCTGCCGTACGCCCGCGTCGCGATCGAGGAAGCTCGAAAGCGCAAGCCGGAGATCTTCCTGATCGGCGGCACGCCGAACGGTCGCGACTTCGCCCCGCGGGTAGCCAGCGCGCTGCGCTGCGGCCTCACGGCGGACTGCACCGACCTGCAGATCGGCGACTACTACGTCAAGAAGGAAGACAAGACCTACAAGGATCTGCTCTTCCAGATCCGACCGGCGTTCGGTGGCAACCTCATCGCCACGATCGTCAACCCACACACGCGACCGCAGATGGCCACCGTTCGGGAAGGCGTCATGCGCAAGCCGGCCGCCGACGCGGCCCGCGTAGGCGTGGTCGAGAAGATCGCGCCGGTCTTCGAGCCGGGCGACCTGGTCCTGCAGGTCCTGAGCCGTCAGGTCCGCAAGTCCACGATCAAGCTCAAGGACGCTCCGGTCATCGTTGCCGGCGGGGCCGGGGTCGAAACTGCCGACGAGTTCGCGCTCCTGCGGGAGCTGGCCAACCTGCTCGGCGGCGAAGTCGGCGCCTCACGCGCGGCCGTGGATGCGGGCCTGATCGACCGGGCCCACCAGGTCGGCCAGACCGGCACCACAGTTCGGCCTCGCCTGTATATCGCCGCCGGCATCTCCGGCGCGATCCAGCATCGGGCCGGCATGGATCAGTCGTCCAAGATCATCGCCATCAACACGGACCCCAACGCGCCGATGTTCCAGATCGCGCACTACCGCATCGTCGGCGACGTCGGTGAGGTGCTGCCGCTGATCATCAAGACCCTGCGCGAGCGTTCCATGGATCAGCGAGAAGCCGAATGAGCGAGAACTTCTTCAGCGACAACCCGGACCTCCAGTTCCGTCTCGAGCAGATCGATCTGCGCGAGGCGCTCGAACTCAAGGAGCACGGCTACTCCGAGGCCGCCGACTACCCCGGCGCGCCGCGCAGCTACGCCGACGCCAAGGACAACTACGCCATCATCCTCGGGGTGATGGGCGAAATCTGCGGCGAACGCATCGCCCCACGCGCGGCCGAGGCCGACGAGGAAGGTGCCCACTTCGTGGACGGCGAGGTCACCTACACCGCCCCGACTCTCGACGCCATCGAGGCCATCCGGCAGGCCGGACTGTTCGGAGCGATGCTGCCGCGCGAATTCGGCGGCCTGAACCTGCCCGAATCGATCTACTCGATGCTCGTCGAGATCGTCGCCCGGGCCGAGAGCGGCCTGATGACCGTGTACGGTCTTCAGGAGATCGCCTCGATGATCGACGAGTACGGCGATCAAGAGACCAAGGAGCGCGTCCTGCCCCGCTTCTCGCGCGGCGAGGTATCCGGTGCGATGGTACTGACCGAAGCCGACGCCGGCTCGGATCTGGGCGCCGTGTCGACCAGGGCAACGCTCGACGAGGCCACCGGCAAGTGGACCCTCAACGGCGTCAAGCGGTTCATCACCAACGGGCTGGCCGACATCTCCGTCGTCCTGGCGCGCAGCGAGGAAGGGTCCTCAGACGCCCGCGGCCTCTCCATGTTCCTCGTGGAACGCGACGAGACGGTCAAGATCCGCCGCATCGAACACAAGATGGGCATCCGCTCCTCCCCCACTTGCGAGATCCAGTACAACAACACGCCGGCGATCCTAATCGGCAAGCGCCGCTTCGGGCTCATGCGCTACTCCATGAACCTGATGAACGGGGCGCGCCTGGCGGTCGCGGCTCAGGCTCTCGGCATCGCCGAGGCCGCCTGGCGCGAAGCCGATCGCTACTCCAAGGAGCGGATCCAGTTCGGCAAGCCGATCCGCGTCCTGCCGGCGGTCGGCCGGCTGCTCCTGTCGATGCGAGTCGACCTGGAGGCGACGCGGGCGCTCCTGGCCGAAACGGCGCGTTGGGTGGACCTCTGGAAGGTCTACGAGAAGGCCGTCGGCGACGGCGGTACGGACGTCGATCCCGCGACTCGGGCCCGGCTCAAAGCCTGCGCCGCGGTGGCCGAGACGATGACCCCAATGGTGAAGTACTGCTCCACCGAGATGGGCAACCGCGTCTGCTACCAGTCGATGCAGGTCCACGGCGGCGTGGGCTACATGAAGGAATTCAACATCGAGCGGCTCTTCCGCGATGTTCGCATCACGAACATCTACGAGGGCACGAGCCAGCTGCAGGTGGTCGCCGCCATCGGCAAGCTGCTCAACCGCTCGCTCGATCCGCTCTTCGCCGAATGGGAAGCCGCCGAATACCCGGCCGACATGGCCGCGCAGAAGGCGACCCTGGTCGAACTGACCGACGTCTACCAGGCGGCGGTCGACGCCCTCAAGGCCCAGCCCGATCGCAACAAGGTCGACTACTACGCCTGCGATCTGGTCGATCAGGCGGTCTGGCTCACTTGCTCCTGGCTGCTGCTTCGCGACACGAACACGCTCGAGTCGAAGAAGTCGATCGCCCGGAGCTACATCGCATCGATCGAGCCACGGCTCCGCGCCGCGGCCGGGATCGTGACGGAGTCCAACGCGGTGCCGCTGGACGCGATCGGGGTTCTCCTGGCGTAGAAAGTTCCACGCAGTTGCAGCGGCCGCCGGGCGAAAGCTCGGCGGCCGTTTCTCTTTGGCGAGTGGCCCCGCGAATCGCAACGTTCGGCGCCGGTGATTGTCTACTGAACGGGTGGGGCTTATTCTCCGCGGCAGCCGACGGCCGACGAGTTTTCCGTACACGTAACGATTGGCGCCGATCGGGGTTTGGACATGATGCAAGCGCCCGGTGCCCTGCAGGCTCGGACGCCGACGTGCCGGCGTCCCACGGCAGACAACGGAGGACCGACAGCACTCATGAAGATGACGAAGCGATCGCCCCAGCCCGCCGTGAAGCAGGCAGCCGTGACGCAGCCATCCGCGGCCTCGCCTGATCTGGCTCGCGCCGGGTCCGTGGCCGCCGCGGTTGAAGTCGCCACATCCGTCGCGAAGCCTCGCGTCAGCCGCCGCCTGACCAGGCCGGTCGACGACTGCGATCGAGACGGACTGCTTAAGGGCAAGAAGGCGCTCGTATTCGGCGTCGCGAACGACCATTCGATCGCCTGGGGGATCGCCAAGGCTCTCTACGACCAGGGCGCGGAGGTCGGGTTCAGCTCGATGGCTTCGCTCATCAAGAGGCGCGTCCGCCCGCTCGCCGCGTCGATCGGGTCGACCTTCGTCGAAGGCTGCGACGTCAGCGACGATGAGGAGATCAAGAAAGTACTCGGGCGCTGGCACACCAGGAAGGGCGACCTCGACATCCTGGTCCACGCGGTCGCCTACGCAGAGAGGGAAGACCTCGACGGCCACTTCACCGACATCAGCCGCTCCGGCTTTCACACGGCCTTCGATATCAGCGTGTACTCGCTGATCGCAATGGCTCGTGAGGCCCGGCCGTATATGAAACCCGGCTCCTCGATCATGACCATGACCTACTACGCCGCCGAAAAGGTCGTGCCCAACTACAACGTCATGGGCGTGGCCAAGGCAGCTCTCGAGGCGACGACACGCTACCTTGCGGCAGACCTCGGCCCGAGCGGCATCCGCGTCAACGCCATCAGCGCCGGCCCCGTCCGGACCCTCTCAGCCCACGGCATCGCCGGGTTCAGGACGATGTATGGCGCCTTCAAGGAAGTCAGTCCGCTGCGGTCGCACATCAGCATCGAGGACGTCGGCAACACCGCGGTCTACCTTGCGAGCCCGCTCTCCAGCCAGACGACCGGCGAGGTCATCTACGTCGACGGCGGGTTCAACATCCTGGCGCTGCCCGTCTCCGCGGAGTAGGCAGACCCCGGTTCGTCTGAGGCTTCGATCAGTCGCTCGAGCCCGGCAGCTCGAAGCGCATCAGGCGCCAACTCGCCACGACCATGGCCACGACTACGAGGATTACGGCCAGCGTCATTGCGGTGCCGGGTGTGAGCCGGGCCGGATCCCTGTGGAGCTGGATGAACGCGTCGGCAACGCCGAGCGAGTACTGGCGGATCGACAGGTTCGCGATGCCGGGAAGCAGCGACGAGAGCCCACCCTCCCAAACCAGCATGTAGCCGATGCCGATCACGAGGGCCCGCCGGGTGAACAAGCTCAGGGCGAGGAATAGCGTGGCGTAGCAGACCGAACCCACGGCCATCGCCGCGATGTACCCGAGCGTCGCCGCCTGCCCGTCGGGGCCGGCGGGCAGCAGTTCGATCACGCCCGCCAACCCCGCCGAGGCCACGGTCAGAACTATCGCGACGCCCGCGGCGCTCAGTGCCTTGGCGATCACTACGGCCGCCCGCGGAATCGGCTTCGCCAGCAGATAGACGATCGTACCGTCTTCGATCTCCGCCCCGAAGGCACCGGTCCCGAACAGGACGGCGACGAGCGGCAGCAGGATTGCCACATACAAGCCGTCGAACACGATTCGCGTGAAACGCTGAATATCCGTCTCGCCGGCGGCACGGAAGGCCGCGGCCAGGAGGATCGGCACGACCGAGAGCAGGACAAGCAGGACCGTACGCCGACGACCGAGCAGCTGGCGAAGGGTGACGCCGGCGATGTCACGCACGGCGGCAACGGTGTTCACGACCCACCTCTCATCGACGCACCAGGTAGTCGAATACGCTTTCGAGCGACTCGTCCGCCGACACGACCTCGACAAGCCGGACGCCCGCGGCGCGGCTGGCGCCGGCGATGAGTCGACGGAATGTCGAGAGATGAGCGGTCTGCACCGCCAGCGACCCATCCTTGAGCTCGACCGCGAATACGGCCGGGTCGGCCATCAAGGCGGTTGCGAGGCGGCGGTCGTCGCTCGAGCGGATCTTGATCGTGTGCGGACGGTCGGTCATCAGCGCGCGGATCGCCCGGAAATCACCCGAGGCGGCGAGCCGGCCCGAGACCATGACCAGGATCTCGGTTCCGATCCGCTCGACCTCCTCGAGGATGTGCGAGGAGAACAGGATCGTTCTTCCGGCCTCGGCCATCTGGCCCAGCAGATCCATCATCGCCAACCGCTGGCGGGGGTCCATGCCGTTGAACGGTTCGTCGAGGAGCAGCACCTGAGGATCGTGTACGAGGGCCCCCGCGACCTTGGCGCGCTGGCGCATGCCCTTGGAGTAAGTCCCGATGGCTCGGTCCGCGGCATCGTCGAGGCCGACCAGGCTGATGGCCCGCCGCGAGGCGGCGTCGGCGTCGGCCATGCCCTGCAGCCGGGCGTTGAAGCGAACGTACTCGAAGCCGGTCAGGAACGGGTAGACGGCTTCCCGCTCGGGCACGAGCCCGATCTGCCGGTAGACCGAGGGGTCGCGATGTGGGCTGCGACCCAGCACGTGGACGGTTCCCGCCGAAGGCGCGAGGAACCCGGCGAGCATATGCAGGAGCGTTGTCTTGCCGGCTCCGTTAGGCCCGAGCAGCCCGGTGACGCCCGGACCGAGCGCGAAGCTCACGTCGTTCACGGCGACCACGTTGCCGTACCAGCGGGCCGCGTTGACGAGTTCGATCGCGGGCGCCGCGGCCGGACCCGGCATCGACTCCACGTTCTGGACCGTCATGCCGCGATCCTCCGGTATCGGAACAGGAGAACGCCGCTGAACACGAAGATGCTCGCTATCGCGGCGACCAGGAAGTCGCCACCGCTGAGAGTGCTCGGCAGCGAGGGGTCGAGCGAGGTGCCGAAGAACCAGTTGACCGCCGAGCCGAGGGTCGTTGACGGCGCCAGAAGCAGGAGCTTGTCCGACCAGGTCCAGTTGACCCGGTCGCCGTGGCCGACTGCGTAGATCGCGACGGGAACGATCTCCATGAGGAGGAAGTACGCCACGAGGCCGATCGCCGCATAAGCCCGTCTCGGCGAGAAGGACGATAGGGCCAGCGCGATTGCGGCCATGCCCATGGCGACGAGGAGGCACGCCGGCAAGGCGGGCAGAGCCTTCGGCAATTCGTCACCGAGCGCGCCGAGCGTGTCTGGTTTCATGAGCACCGCCCCCACGAACAGGGCGATCATCGGCACGAGCAACGCCAGGAAGAGCCCCGACGCCAGCGCCCCGAGTTTGGCGACGGCATAGTCGACACGGCTCAGGGCTCGGGTGAAGTAGAGCGGCAGGACCTGGTATCGCTGGTCCCGGCAAACGAGCTCAGGAGCCTGCGCGACACAGAACAGGATCATGAAGAACCCGAACTGGATGAAGTAGGTCGAGTACGTAAACAACTCGACCGTTTGGCCGCTCTGGATCTGGGCCGCGATGGTCGAGGAGAAGGCGAGCTGGAGTGCAGCCGGGAAGGCGTAGAGGCCGCCGACGATGAACGGGGCAGCCTTCGCCCGCGTCGGACGGCCGAAGCCCCAGACGCTGCGAAGGCTCTCGACGTAGAGCGACCAGATGGCATAGCCGCGACCGCGGCGCTTGCCCTCGTAGTGGCGGTAGCCGAGGTCGTAGATGCTGCCCGCCGGCGAGCTGGCGGTGATGCGATTTCCGGCGGTCATTGGACGCCTCCGGCGACCGGTGCGGCATCACGGAAGATATCCTCGAGGCGGCGCCGTTCCTGCTCTATGCGGACCAGCGGCAGGCCGAGATCGGCGATGGTGTCGCGGACGGCGTCGTACATTCCCTCGTCTTCGAGCGCCAGCAGCACGCACGCCTCGTCCTGCTTGGCCTTGTACCCGCGTCCGAGGAGGGCGGCAGTCAGTCGATCGGCGCCTTCCTCGACTTCGACCGCAAGGACCGGCGTTCGCTGGGTGAAAGTCGAGATGGCGGCAGCACGCAGCAGGTGGCCGGCATCGATCGCCAGCAGGAACGAGCAGACCTGCTCGATCTCGCCGAGGAGATGCGACGCCACCACGACCGAAATCCCGAATTCGGTGCCGGTTCGCTTGATCAGGTCCAGCATCTCGTCGCGGCCGGTCGGGTCCAGGCCGTTGGTCGGCTCGTCCAGCAGCAGCAACTTTGGATCGTGGGCGAGCGCCTGGGCCAGCTTGACTCGCTGCTTCATGCCCGTGGAGTAGCCGCCGATCTGGCGATACCGTTCCTCGTACAGCCCGACGTGCCGGAGAACTTCGGCCGTCCGTTCCCGGGCTGCGGTTCGCGGCAGGCCGGAGATCCGGGCCATGTGAGTGACGAACTCGGTGGCACCGACGTCGGGCGGGAGGCAGTCGTGCTCCGGCATGTAGCCCACGAGCTTGCGGATCTCACGGGCCTGGGTCACGACGTCCAACCCCAGGACGGAGGCGCGGCCACTCGACGGTGGGATCAGTCCAAGCAGGATCTTGATCAGTGTGCTCTTACCGGCGCCGTTGGCACCGACCAGGCCGATGATTCCCGGCTCGACCTGCAGATCCAGACGATCGAGTGCCTTGACCGTCCCGTAATCCTTGGTGAGGCCCGAAGTCTCGATCAGAACCATAGATCTCCGCCGCTCCATGGGGTCGAGGGCACATGATAACCGGCATGCGCGGCTCAAGGTCGGTCGCGCGCGGCCCCGAGCGGCGGCATCGGCCGAGGCCGCCGCGCCGGCCGAGCGAGCGGCCTGGGCCGGTTCGTGGTGCCGCGCCGCGCGACCTAGCTGCAAAGCCCGTTCAAGGCCCCGGCCGGCGCACCGACACCCTTCTCGTGGAAGTACTCACCAGCACCACTCTCGACCGCGCCCGCCAGATCGTCCAGCACGCGCATGCGATCAGCCCGTCGGCAAGCCTGCTCCGCCTGGAGCAGCAGCTCCGGCAGGGCGATTCGAACGCCCGCCAGCTGGCCAAGCTGATCGACGGCTCCCCTGCCCTCGCGGCCCGCGTATTGCGGATGGCCAACTCGGCTTTCTATGCGCCGACCGAACCCGTGACCACTCTCTCGCGGGCGGTCGCCCTGCTCGGCGACACGGTCCTGCGGCAGCTGGTCCTGACTTCGCTCATCGTCTCGCGCCGGGCCGGCAATCGCAGTCCGCGCGAGGCTCTGGCCGCCGCCCGCCTGACCGGCGATGCGGTCCGTTCTGCCGTCGTCGGCAAGATCCTGGCCCAGATGTCGCGGACCGCAGATCCCGACACCGCATTCGCCGCCGGCCTGCTCCACGACCTTGGCCATGTCTACCTGCTCGATGATGTCGGCGAGCGATATGCGAGCTATCTCCTCGACCCGCACGCCCACGACGCCCGCAACGCAGCCGGCCAGCTGGAGATGGAGATCGAGCTCGCAGGCACGACCCATCAGGACGTCGGAGCGGTCTTCGCCTACGAATGGAACCTCCCGCCGGTCATCGCTCGGGTCCTGTGGGACCACCACGTGCCCGCGGCGGGGTCGCTGGGCGCTCTCATCGCCGCGGCCGATGTTCTCGTCCGCGAGATCAGCTACCCGGCCGTCGTCGACGCGAGCGATCGGCAGGTCGAAGGCGACACCGCGCTGGCGGCGCTCGGCATCACCCGCGAGCGCTGGGACGAACGGGCGGCGAGCGTCCGCGACCAGTTCCAGGAACTGCTCTCCATCTTCGACGTCCAGGCCGTCTGACCGTTCCGGGCGTTGGACGCTTGAGAGTGGGGGCGCGGCAGCCGCTGTTTCCGGCCCGCGCCCCTCGGTCGCGCGGGGCCGGGGTGCCCGCCTCGTGGCTCCTGGCCGCCACGTAGCCGCTCAGCGCGCCGCCTTGAGCCGCTTGTCGTACCAGCGGACGATCAGCCAGTAGGCGATCAGGATCGCTAGCCCGACGGCGGCCGCGCCCTGGAAAGGCGGGTAGTTGACCACGTCCTTGGCCGTGTCCACGAACGTCCCGGTGGGGGGCGGCTTCTGCGTGACCAGTGCGCCGGGGGTGCCGACCGCGGGTGCCGACGAGTGCTGGGCGCCGTCGCCGAGGTAGAGCGAGGAGCCGGCGGGGACCGCCGCGAGGGCGACCGGTTCGCGGGTCGCGCCGAGCTCGAGCGTCCGCTGCAGCTTGCCCTTGTCATCGAAGACCTCGACGCTGCCCGACTCCGCGACATGGAGGAAGTGGCCGTCGTCGCTAGAGGCCATCGACACGACCGCTGCACGCGTCTTGGCCAATACCGTCGCCTTGGTCTGGCTCACAGCCCAGAGGCTGGAATCGCCGGCCACTACGGCGGTCGCGCCGAGCGCCGTCACGGCCGTCGGCGTGCCGGGCAGGGCCACGGTCCAGGTCGTCATGAGGGTCGTGAGATCGACGCGAACCAGCGCGTTCGGGTTGGCCGTGGCGACCAGAACGCCGCCGCGCTGACGATCGATCGCCAGGGCACGGATCCCGCCTTCTACGGCGGTCTTCTTGGCTGTGGAAGTGGCCGGATCCACGACCTCGAGCCAGGACTCGCCGGCCTCGGCGACGGCAACGCGCGGATCGCGTCGGTCGCCGGCGAGCAGGTTGCCCGAGCCGGGAAGTTCGGCACTTTCGACGACCGTGTTGCCGTGGACCGTGACGAAAGCCAGGGTCCGGCGCAGGGGCATTGTCCCGACGAGGATCTGGCCGGCGGGGAACGCCAGCGAGGTCACCAGGCCCGGTGTAGCGATTGGCGCGCCGACGCCCAGCGTTTCGATGTCGATCGGGGTGATGTGAGCGTCGCCGCTGCCGACGTACAGGGTCTTGCCGTCGGGTGTGAAGGCCAGCGACTCCGGCCCCGGCATGATGTCTATCGTGCTGACTACGGTCGCGGTCGAGACGCGGACCTCGAGCACGCCGGCCGGACTGGCGACGTACAGGTCGCCGACGCCGTTGGCCAGGGCCGTGCCCGCCAGGCTCGCCAGAAGGAGCGGAGCCAGTGTGCCGCTGGTTGCGATTGCCCTTGCGATCTTCCGCATGTCCCCGGTCTCTCCAGATGCACTAGTAGGTATCGGTGCGAATTGGGGGAGTAGAAGCGGCCGGGCCGGCGTCGGGCCGGCCCGGCCGCCAACTCATCAACGCTTGAGGTTCACGAGCTCCTGGAGCATTTCGTCGGAGGTGGTGATGACGCGGCTGTTCGCCTGGAAGCCGCGCTCGGCGGTGATCATCCCGGTGAACTGCGTGGCCAGGTCCACGTTCGACATTTCGAGCGCGCCCGTTGTCACGGAGCCTCGGCCACCCGTGGCGGCGGTGCCGATGTTGGCTGCGCCGGACGCCGAGGTAGCCGCGAAGTTGTTCTGGCCGGCTCGGAGGAGACCGGCCGAGTTGAGGAAGTTGGCGAGCGCGATCTGGCCTAGAACCTGGGTCTGGCCGTTGGAGTAGACCCCGGAGAGCTCACCTGCGTTGCCGACTGCGAAGGTGACCAGCGTGCCCGAGGTGAAACCGTCCGTCTGGCCGGACGGCTGGCTCGTGCCGCTGAACTGGGTCATCTGAGCGAGGCTGATCGCGGGTGTGGTCGAGGTCGCGCCGTCCGGGAATGCGAAGCTGAGAGTTCCGGTGGAGGCCGAGAAGACGCCGCCGCTGCTGTAGGTGAGAGTGCCCTGATTGACGCCCGCCGCCGCGGTGATCGTGATGCCGGCGTCGGCCGCGTCCTTGGTGGCGGCCCAGTCCCACTGGTTGGCTGCCGTCTTGGTGAACGTGACCTTGACCGAGTGGGCGATGCCCAGGCTGTCGAAGACGGTCATCGTGGTCGGGACCGAGGTGCCCACCGCCGCGCCGGCGTCGAGGTTGCCGCTCAGCGTCACGTTCGAAGTCGCGAGGGCGGTCGTGCGCTGGCCGATCGGGATGATGAGATTCGAAATCGGCTGGGTGATGTCGATCTTGCCGGCCGAGTCGGCCTGCCAGCCCTGGACCTTCATGCCGCTGGCCGGGTTGGCAAGCGAGCCGTCGAGGGCGATGTCGAAGGCGCCGTCACGAGTGTAGTAAGTGCCCGCGCCGTCGGACTCGACGAAGAAGCCGTCCCCCTGGATGGCCATGTCGGTCGTCTTGCCGGTCGACTGGAGGTTGCCCTGCGTCTGCAGGACGTCGATGCCGGCGACGGTCATGCCGAGGCCGATCTGGGCCGGGTTGATGCTGCCGAGGCCGCCCTGCGGAGCGGTGGCGCCGTGGAGTGTCTGGGAGAGGATGTCCTGGAAGTTGACCCGACCGGACTTGAAACCAACGGTGTTGACGTTGGCGATGTTGTTGCCGATGACGTCCATCATGATCTGATGGCCGCGCAGACCCGAGATCGCCGAGAACATTGAGCGAAGCATCGGATGTCTCCTGAGGTTTTCTGGTTCACGCTTTCGGCGCGAAGTGAATGGCGTCCGCGGCCAGGCCAGCTTCCTCAGAGAGGTCCGGCTATTAACCTGGCGCACACGGCGGACTGGATGAACTCGCGCGTTTTGGCTCCCGCCAAACCGCTTGGCTAGTCGCCCCTAGGCGATCAGCACGCTGTCTATCTGGGTGAAGACCCGCTCCTTGCTTTCGTCCGGCTGTACGGCCGTGACGACTGTGTGGCTGGGTACGTGAACGACGTAGGCAACCTGGTCGAGCATGACCAGCGACTGCCTGCTGCCCCGCTGGCTGAGGGTGTCCATGGCCCTCTGGAGCCTGTCCAGTTGATCCCCGGCGAGAGGGATCTGGCGCTGTTCGACGCGCTTGAGGGCGTGCTCCGAAAGCTGGAGCGAACGCTCGTCGGCGGCGGCGGTCAGGGCATTTCGGAAGTCCGAGCTTCCCTGACTTGGCGGCGCCCCTGAGCTGGGCGGCGGGGTGAGCGGGCTCGCGCCGGGCGTCCGGCTCAGGTCGTCGATGGGACTCTGAGCCAGTGGTGCCGGACCGGGTCCGATCCGATCTACCGTTTCGATCGCCTCCTATCTCGTGGTGGCGGTTTGTGCCGCCGGGCTTAAGTGGTGGGGTTGGTGGTCGAGCCGCCGCCGGTCACGACCGTGACGGCGTCGGGCTTGATGTACTGGCTGCCGACCTGGAGGACGAGCCCGGCGTCGGTCGATTGCGTGACGGAGCTCACGATGCCGTCGACCGCCGATCCGTTGACGTCCGTGCCGGTGACGTGCTTGCCGATGAGGGCGGACGACTGGGCCAGCTGGGAGCCGGTCAGCGTCTTCTGGAGGTTTTCGAAGGTCTGGATCATCGACATCTGTGACAGCTGGCTCAGCATCTGGGAGTCATCCATCGGCTTGGTCGGATCCTGGTTCTGGAGCTGTGCGAGGAACAGCTTCATGAAGTCGTCCGTGGTCAGGCCGTACAGGCTGGTCGAGCCGTCGCTCCCGATCGAGTCGACGCCTCCCGACCCGGAGGTTGCCGCGGCGCCGTAACCGGTCGCGGTAGTGCCGTATGCGCTCGAGAAAAGCTGGCTGGGATCGATTGACATGACTACGCTCCTGTCAGGCTCGGATGTCGAGCGACGAGCCGCCGCGGAACGGCAGCCGAGGTTTGGCTCGACCGGAATTGGCCGATGAGTCGTCGAATCGCGAGGGGTGAGGGCGGTTCGATCCGCGCGATCCGTCCGACGTGGCGCCCGAACCGGATCCGCCGCCGTTGCCCGAACCGGATCCGGCCTGGCTGCCGGGCTCGGTACCGTGGCTGCCCTGGCCGTTGGCGGAACGTGAGCCGGTGCCGCCGCCCCAGCCGCCGGCTGCCCAGGCCGCCGATTCGGAGTTGCCGTTTCGGCCGCCGGAGGTCCAACCGCCGCCGGTTTCGCTGCGCACCGTGACGTTCACTCCGGCGAGGGCGTCGCCGCCGGCGTGGGCGCGTGTGGCAGCAGCGGTCAGCGCGTCGGCCGTGGCTGCGTCCTTGACGATCAGCTGCGCCTGCACGATCTCGCCGGCACGGCCGGTCACCACGAGCCTCACCTCGCCGAGAGTCGGATCGCTGACCCGAGCCTCGAGGCTCGGCCCGGCGGAAGTCTGGTACGTGTGAATGGTCTGGACGACCTGGCCCATCAGCCTGTCGGCAGACTGCGCGAGGTCGGCTGAGGCGCGCCGGCTCGTGATCGAGTCGCTCGCCGCCGTCTGGGCTGTCGGCACGGCCCCCAGGGCGGACGCGGCCGAGGCCGCCGCCGCCGACTGCGCGCTCGCCGATTGGATGGAGGACGCAGCACCGGTCGAAGTCGAAGCGAGAGACGTCGAGGCCGGCTTGGCCGAGTCGTCAGTCCCATCGGCCGAGGACGAGGCGGCAAGCGGATGCCCCGAAGAGGCTGCCGGCGTCGGTTGCGCGGTCGGGACGCGGATCGGACCGCCGCTGCCGGCCGCGGCACCGACCCGGGCACCGAAGAGCGAGGCGCCGTCGGTTCGCGAGGCGAAGGGCGACTGCTCGGCGGCGCGGCGCCCGGTCCGCGGCTCGAGGTTGTCGGAATCGGTGGACGGAGGTGTCGAGTCTGGGTTCGTGGCCGTCGCCGGAGTGGCGACGAGCTGGCCCGACGCAGCAGCGGCGGACTCGACGACGGCAGCGGCCTGGGATTCAGGCGCCGCCGGGGACGTCCATGCCTCGGCCGGAACCGAAACGGCCGGCGCTGGAACGGCCGAAGCGACGGGGGTGGGCGCGGGCGTGCTCGCAAGCGGCGCGGTGCCGGTTGGAGTTGCCCGGGGCGCGAGCGGCCGGGCCTCCGGCGTCGCGGAAGTGGCGGCGGCGGTCGGAGCCGGGTTGTGGTCGACGGTCGCCGGTGATTGCGCAACCTCGACCGTGGACTGGGTCGACGCGGCGGGCGCGGCCGGAGAAGCCGGCCGGGGAGCGGCGTCGGACCGCGGCATCGCCGATCCTGACGGAGCGGGCGCCACTGGCGAGGACGGCGTGCGCGGCGCGTCGAGCGGATCGGGAGCGGCGTTCGCCGTCGCAGGAACCGTCGGCGCGGGGGCGGCGGGTGGCGGGACGGCTACCACTGGTGCGGCCGGCGGCGCAGGCACGGCCGGCGCGGAAGCGGGCGCGGCGGAAGCGACCGGGCCACTCGCGTAAGGCCTCGATTCGGACGCCGCGGCGCCGGCGGGCGGCGCGGCCGGGCCGGCCGGCGCGAGTGGTTCAGGCGAAGTTCCTGTCGGCGAGGCCTCCGTTGCCCCGTCGGGGGCGATCGGCGCCGCCCCGCGAGCAGCCGAGCCGACGGCGGGATGGGTGCCGGCCTGGCCGGCGAGGAGAACCGGTCCCCCGCCAATTGCCGCCTGCGGGGTTCGGGACTGGATGGCCGTTGCGTTGGCGGCGCCTGTCGAGGTCGCGGCAGGTTGCGCGATTCCTGCGGCGACAGGCGTGGCGCCGGCGGCGGCGGGAGCCGCGGGCGCCGCAGGCGCCAACGTGGCTGCGGGACCGGCGGCAATCGCCGTAGGAACCGGTGCGACGCTCAGTGAGCGGGGAGAGGCCGCGGCTACGGGGGCAGCGCCCGCGGCGGCGGAACTCGCGCTCGGAGCCGCCGCGGCGACGGCATCGACGGCAGGCGTGGTACCAGCCGCGGCATCGCCGGCACCGTCCGACCCACTCCCCTGCCCCGCGCCATCGGATCCGGCGATCGGCAGGACGGCGGCCGCGGCCAGCGCCCCTCCAAACGAATTCGCGTCGGCGGCGGCCGCGGCATCAGCGGTCGCATCGGTCGCGTCCGAAGCGTTTCCGGCGCCACGGGCCGATCGCGCGTCGTCGATCTTGGCTTTGCCGCTCTTGCCGAGCGGCCGGCGCTCCACCGAGCGAGCAACCGTGGAATCTGCGGCCGCAGCCTTGTCCGGGTCGGTCCGGTCGGCATCGCCCGGCCGAGGCCCTGAGTTCGCGCGGAGCGGCGTCGGAGCCGCGGCCGGCCGCTTCGACCCCGTCGCCGCGGCGGTCACGCTCGGCCGCACGTCATATCGAGTCGTCGCCACTCCGTCGCGGGCAACCGAAGCGCCCGCAGTGCCACGAGACGACGCCCGGCTCGAAGCCCTGGCCTCTTCGAATGCAGCGCCGAAACTCTGCTCGTCGGATTGAGAAGGCCCGGAGACGATGTCGCTCGGGACGAGTCCGACGTTGGTGCCGAGGGTCGCGCCGTGAAGGCCGAGACCGGACATCCTAATGCCCTCCAAGCACGGTGTAGATCTGGTCGAATTTGCCGGTGATGAGGCGCGAGACGGCCGAGTACTTGATCTGCGTCTCGGTCAGAGCCGTCATCTCCGTCTCGAGATCGACCGTGTTGCTGTCGTTGCGCAGGTTCTCGTTGGCGGTCGAGCTGTTCGCCCCCGTCGACGACGAGAAGTTGGAAGCGACCGACGAGTAGTGGCGGGGATCTGTCGTCCGCATTGCCATGTCGGCGCTCGGGCCGGCCGAAGGCGCTTCCGCTCCGCCGAACCCGGCGCCGAACGCCTGGACCTCGCGCTGCAAGGCCGTTTCGAAGTCGACCGTTTGGGCCTGGTATCCGGGCGTGTCGATGTTGGCCAGGTTCGAGGAGATGGCGGCTTGCCTGCTGCTCAGGCCGTCCAGCGCCTGTTCGAGGACCGAGGTGGTTGGATCGATCAGACCGCTCATGTCGCCGCCTTTTCGTAGCGCGCCCATTTGCCGAGAACGCGCGATACATACGCTTTTGCCGAGGTGGGCACGCCGCCGGCCCGCCACACCGTGCCAGGCCCCTTGCTGTAAGCCGCCAGAGCCTTGTCGACCCGGCCGAACCGCTTGAGCTGAAGGCCCAGGTACTTTGCCCCGCCGTCGAGGTTCTGCTGGGGATCGAACGGGTTGCTGACGCCCATGCCGCTGGCCGTCTTGGGCATGAGTTGCGTCAGGCCCTTCGCGCCGGCTCCAGATACGGAGTTCGCGTGGAAGTTCGACTCGTTGGAGACGAGCGCGGCGAGAAGCAGCGGATCGATGCCGTTGGCGATCGCAGCGGCGCGGATCTGGCCGGCGTACGGGATCTTCGAGGCGACCGCGTCGAAGCGGGCGAGGACGCTTGCGCTCGACTCCCACGAGGTCGACCCCGCATCGGAGACAGAAGAAGGGCTGGCGAGAGTCAGCGTGTCCGGCAGGCGTCCACTCTTGAGATACGGGGTCGGATCGACGGCCTTGCCCGCCTTCGTATACAGCCCGAAATGCAGGTGCGGGCCTGTGGATTTGCCGGTGCTCCCCTCTTTGCCGACTTCCTGACCGCGGCTCACGCGGTCGCCGACCTTGACGTCGAGATCGGGGTTCAGATGTCCGTACAGGGTCACGTAGCCGTCGTCGTGTCGGATCTTGACGACCACGGCCCCGTCGGACTGGCGGCCGGCGAAGATCACCGTGCCGTTGGCTGCGGCCAGGATCGGCGTCCCCGCCCTCATGGCCAGATCGATGCCGGCGTGGTAGTGGGCGTAGTGGACGCCGTCGACGGTCGCGGCCGGTTCCATCGCCAGGTTCGTGGCTCCGAACGACTGGGTCAGCCTGCCGCCCGGCATCGGGCTTCCGAACCCGATCCCACCGACGACCCGCGTCCCTGCGTAGATCGAGCTGCCGGAGACTCCCGCAGCGCCGCCGCTGGACGCCAGCGAGACATCCGCGAGGACCCCGGCGAATGGCGAGGTGGCGCTCAACGCCTGGCCGGCCGAGCCGACGAGCCCGCCCGTCGGGGATGTCTCCTGCCAGTTCGGATCGAAATTGCGAATCAGCGTGTCGAGCTGGGCGATGCGCGATACGAAGTCGCCGTAGCCGGCCATCAGCGGTTCCTCGCGGCGCGCACGGTGCGCTGGGACGAAGCGATCTCGGCCATCGTCAGGATGTCCAGGCGATCCCGGGCCCGTCTCTCTTCGGCCATGAACCGGTCGCGCAGACGCTCCACGACTTCACGCTGGCGAGTGGCTTCGGCCAGCGCCTGGCGCGCCTCGAAGAGCGCGCTGGTTGCGCGACCGAGCCGCTCCTGGGCGGCGACGATGGCACGTTGCGCCGAGGCGACGGCCAGGACCGCGCTCTGCAGCTGGCTCGCCTCCGCGCGGCTGCACTGCAAGTCCGAAAGCCAGCGCAGCTCCTCGCCGCCGCGCCCTTGCGCCGCCTGGACCACCGCAACCGCACGCTGGTGCGCGTCGACGGCATGGCCGAGATCGATGCGGGCCGATTCCTCGGCCATCTCTCGCAATCGCAGGACGATTCCGAGGCGGAAGCGATTGCTCATCGGGCGGCCTCACCGCGCAGGCTCACCGGTCCCGACCCTGCAAAGCCCGAGCTGCCGGTCGACCCCTGAGCCGCCGGTGCGGCCTGGGCTTCCACAGGTCGGGCAGCCGCCAGGCCCGCGCCGGGGCCGAGCAGCGCCCGGGCGCTGAGCACGCCCGTGTTCTCCATCATTCGCCGCGCCGTCGCGATGTCGGACTGCTCCTCCAGCTCCTGGCACAGGAATGCCTCAAGCGTCGGGCGGAGCGCGATCGCCTCGTCGATGGCGGGGTTCGAGCCGTGGGCATAGGCGCCGACCTCGATCAGGTCGCGGGCGCCCTCGAATTCGGCCAGGGCGGCACGGATCGCGCCTGCGACCCGCAGGTGTTCCTTCTCGACCACGGCCGGCATGGCCCGGGAAACCGAGGCCAGGATGTCGACCGCCGGGTAGTGGTTGCGCTCGGCAAGGGCGCGCGAGAGGACGATGTGACCGTCGAGGATCGAGCGGACCGTGTCGGCGACCGGCTCGGTCATGTCGTCGCCCTCGACCAGGACCGTGAAGAACCCGGTGATCGTGCCGTATTCGTTGTTGCCGGCACGCTCGAGCAAACGCGGCAGGAACGAGAAGACCGAAGGCGGGTAGCCGCGCAGGGCCGGTGGCTCCCCGGCGCCGAGGCCGATCTCTCGCTGAGCCATCGCCAGCCGGGTGACCGAATCCATCATGAAGAGAACGTCCTTGCCATCGTCGCGGAACGACTCGGCGATCGCCGTGGCGATCTCGGCGGCCTTGAGGCGGAGCAGCGCCGGCTGGTCGGACGTAGCCACGACGACGCACGACCGCGCCAGGCCCTCAGGCCCGAGCTGCTCGTCGATGAACTCCTGGACCTCGCGGCCGCGCTCACCGATCAGGGCGATCACGTTGACGTCCGATGAGGCGTGGCGGGCGATCATCGCCAGGAGCGTCGACTTGCCGACGCCGGAGCCCGCGAAGATGCCGAGCCGCTGGCCCTTGCCGGCCGAGAGAAGTCCGTCGAGGGAGCGCACGCCGGTCGATATCGGAGTCGAGATGCGGGCCCGGCCCAGCGGATGGGGTGCCGCGCCGGTCACGACCCGGTACTCGGCGCGGAGCGGGCCCCGGCCGTCGAGCGGCCGTCCGAAGCCGTCGAGCACGCGGCCCAGCACGGCCGGGCCGATCGGGACGCGGAACTGCTGCTCACGCAAGCGAACCGCCGACCCGGGCCGGACGCCCGAGAGGTCGCCGAACGGGACCAGCGTTATCAGTCCGTCACGGAAGCCGACGACCTCGGCGCTGACCATGCCCTCGGGCTCGAGATCGATCCAGCAGATCGACCCGAGCTGGAGAATCAGGCCCGCCGCCTCGACCGTGGTGCCGATCACCCGCACGACTTCGCCCGTGGCCTGGAATCTGGACGCGGCTTCCGCCGCTTCGATCAGATGGCGAAGCAGCGGCGTGACCGCCGCCCCGGCGCTGTCGAGCGGACCGCGGCCGTGCCTCGGGGCGAGCAGAGTCGCCAGGCCGCCGCGGGAGGGTTCGGTCATGCGACCTCCTCCTCGACGGCACTGCGGGCCAGGTTCGGGATCGCCCGATCGAGCGCGATGCCGATCTCCTCGAGCTGCGCCTCGAGACCCGCCTCGACGAAGCCGTGTTCGTATCGGAGCGTGCAGCCGCCGACGGGGAGCGTCGGGTCGCCCTCGAATGTCCACTTCTTGCCCAGGTATGCCCGGCCGTGGAGCGCCTCCCAGGCCTGGTGGACCGGCTCCACCGCGGTCGGGTTGAGGAGCACGTGGGCCTCGGGCGAGCCGTTGATGGTGCTTACCGCCGCTTCGAGCGCCGCGCACAGCAGGCTAGGCTCGACCCGGACCTCGTGCTGGACGACGCGCTTGGCCACGGAAAGGGCCAGTTCGGCGATGGCGTGGGCGATCTCGGACGTCCGCTCCGGCGCGATGCTCTGGATCCGCTCCACCAGCGCGCCGGCCGACTCGACGGAGGCTCGCAATTCGGCCTCGGCGCGATTGAAGCCGACCTGGTAGCCACGTTCCTCGCCCGCTTGCTCGGCGCGGAGGATCTCGTCTGAGAGCAGCTGGGCGTCGGCGCTGATCGCGGCCGCGGAATCGGCGGCGGCTCTGGCCGATCCCGACGACGACATCGAGCCGCGCGAAGCACCCTTGTTCATGCCACGCAGGACGCCCCGGCCGCCGCCTGCGGTCGACGTGTCGGACTCGGAGGCAAGGTCCGGGGACGACATCGCTGCCGGGCCGCTTTGCGGGGCCTCTCGGATCAGCCGCCAGCTAGACGAAGGCATCTTCGGTCGCTCCGCGGTTGACGACGATCTCGTCCGAGTCCTCGAGCTTCTTGACCGTATCGATGATCCGCTGCTGCGCTTCCTCGACCGCCTTCATGCGGACCTGGCCGGCCAGGCCCATCTCCTCACGAAGCATGTCGGCCGCGCGCTGGGACATGTTCTGGAAGAACTTGAGACGCAGCGGTTCCGTCGCCGGCCGCAGAGCCAGGGCCATGTCCTTGGCGTCGAGCTCGCGGATGACGCGCTGCATGGCCCGGTCGTCGAGGAGGACGATGTCGTCGAAGACGAACATGAAGCGGCGGACTTCGTCTGCCAGCTGCGAGTCCTGCTCCGAGAGGGCGGTGAGGATCAGCCGCTCGTTCGTCCGGCCGACCTGATTGAGCACGTGAGCGAGCGGCCGGGTCCCGCCGACCGATGTCACGTCGGTTACGACGGAGGAAAGCTTGCGGCGCAGCCCGTCCTCGACGATCTGGACCGCTTCGGGCGTGATCTGCTCGGTCAGCGCGATGCGCTTGGCGACCTCGACCTGCGTCGGCGCCTCGAACTGGGTCAGGATCTGGGCGGCGCTTCGGGGATCGATGTGCGCCAGCACGATTGCGATCGTCTGAGGGTGCTCCTCGGTGAGCAGCCCCGCGGCCTGCATCGGGTCGAGGTCCCGTATGAAGTCGAACGGGATGATCTGCTGAGCCTGGTGCACTCGGTCGAGCAGATCGCGGGCCTTGCCCGACCCGAAGGCCTGACCGAAGAGTTCCAGGGCGTAGTTCTCGCCGCCGGGCAGGACGCCGGCATGGGCGAAGAGGCCCGCATACGCCTCTTCGAGGATTGCGTCGCGCGTCATCGAGTCGACGGCGGGCATGCGCATCAGCTCCAGGGCGACGCGGTCGATCGCCTCCGGCGGCAGGCGGGCGAGCAGCTTGGCCGATGCCTCGGTGCCGAGCGTGATCAGCAGCGCGGCTGCCTTGCGCGGTCCGCTCAGGGTGAGAGACGCCGCTTCGGGGCTCATCGACGCCGGTCCTCTTCACGCAGCCAGCCGTGCATCAGGCCCACGAGCGCGTCCGGCCGCTCGTCGGCGACCATCTGGAGGCGCTCCTGAATGCGGGCCTGCGGAGTGGCTCCCGGCATCTCGGCCGGCGCCGCCTCCGGCGCGCCGATGGCCGGGGCGTTCGACCGCATCGGCGCCGGGAGGTACCCGCCACCGGACGGCACGGAGCCGAGGTCGAGGACGGTGTCGTCGGCGCGACGGCTCAGGGACCGGGTGTTCATCCAGAAGAGCAGGAGCATGATCAGGGCGAAGACGGAGCCCACGATCGTGCCGCTCATGTCGCCCACGGTCTTCATCATGTCCGGCGCCGCAGCGGCACCGGCCCCGGCACCCGCGGCGGCTGCGCCGGCAGCGCCGGCGGCCGCGGATGGCTGCGCGGCGAAGGCCATCGCATCGACGGCCACGACGTCGCCGCGGGTCGTGTCTGCACCTATCGCGGCCGCAATGCTGGCCTTGAGCGTGTCGGTCTTGACCGAGCCCAGCGACGCTTGATCGATCAGGACCGCGACCGAGAGGCGCTTCACAACGCCCGGCTGAGTGATGACGTGCTGGACGGTCTGGGAGATGCTGTAGTTGACCGTCGTCTCCTGGTGGACGTATCCACCGGAAGTCGTGGAAGCGGCCGCGGCAGTCGGCGCCGAGCTTGCGGCCGCGGAAGTTGAGGCGGCGGTCGGCGAGGCGGCAGGGCTGGAGGACGCCGCGGCAGACGGGGCGGCGGTCGGGGCGGCAGTTGCGGTCGCGCCGCTGTCGGTGCAAACGCCGGGGTACGACGGCAGACCCGGGACGTTCGAGTTGGTGCCGGGGATGCCGCAGCCAGCCGCGGAGGAGCCTGAGCCGTACTGCTCGTAGATGTTGTGGATGCTGACCGGCGGGTCGCTGCCGGCCGGGGCGTACGTCGTGATCTGCTGTTCGACCTTGCTCGAGTCGACGTCGGCGGAAACGGCCACAGAGGCGTGGCCCGATCCGACGACCGAGTCGATGAGGGCTTCGATCTTGGCCTTGGTCTGCTGCTCGACGAGATCCTTCGCCTGCGCGGCGGCCGTGTCGGCCGAGTCGGCGGCGCCCGCCAGAACGTGGCCGGCGTCGTCCGCGACCACGACGTTGTCGGCCGCGAGGCCGGAGACGGAACTGGCGACGGTGTTCACGATCGCCCGGACCAGGCCGGAGGACGGGGTCTTGCCGTTCGACATCGTCAGGACGACCGAGGAGCTGGCGGGCGTGTCGTCGGTCGAAAGGACGCCCTTCTGAGCGAGGACGATGGCCACGCGAGCGCTGCCCACGCCTTCCATCGCCTGGATGGTCTTGGTCAGCTCGCCTTCGAGAGCTCGCTGGTAGGTCACCTGCTGGTCGAACTGCGACGCGCCGAACTGCTGGTTGTTGAACAGATCCCAGCCTTTGGTGTCGTTGCCGCCGGTTGACACGCCGGAGTCGGCGGCGGCGATGCGGGCGTCACCGAGCTTCTCGACGGGGACCATGATCGTGGTCCCGGCATCGGCCACCTGGTAGGCGATGTTCGCCGTGCGGAGCGACCCTTCGATCGCGCTGGCGTCGGAGGCCGAAAGATTCGTGAAGGCCGGCGTGTAGTCGGCCTTGCTGGCGAACATCACCAGGACGGCGATCGCAGCCACCGAACCGAGGGCGGCGAATACGATCCCGATGCGCTGAGCGATTGAGAGCTGCTTGAGGACCGATTGAGCCTGCTCGTTCATCGATCTGCCACCATCACAGCTGCGTCCGCATGATTTCCTGGTAGGCCTCGAGGAGCTTGTCCCTGACGGACGTCGCCGCCTTGAGGCTGATGGAGGCCTCCTCCATCTGGAGCATCACCGTGTGGAGGTCGGCCGAACCGCCCGAGGCGAAGTCGGCCAGCGACGCGTCGGCCGAGGTCATCTGGGTGTTCAGGCTGCCGAAGGCGTCGCTCAGCGAGTTGAGGAACGAATTGCCCGACTCGGTTCCGCTCGCGGTTCCGTCGACGGCGCCGGTGCCACCGATGGAGTTGGGACCGGCGACCGAGCCGGTTCCGGAGGCCCCGCCGATCGAGCCGATGCTCGAAGTGCCGGAGATGCCGGTTACGGACGAGATGCCTGAGATCGGGGCGATGCCGCTCATCGACTACCCCTTGCCGAGGTCGAGCGCGTCGAGGGCCTGCTGCTTGGCAGCCTGGGCCACCGTGGCGTTGACCTGGTACGAGCGGGCCGCGCCCATCATGTCGGTCATCTCGGACGAGACGTCGACATTGGGGTAGCTGACGAAGCCTTCGGCGTCCGCGTCGGGGTTGCCGGGGTCGTAGGTGCGGACGTTCGGCCGGGCGGGGTTGACCATCGCGATCGCCGACACACCCTGGGACGAAGAGTCCAGGCCCATCTGCCGGGCCTGGAAGATGACCGCCTCCGCCTGATAAGGCTGCGTCGGGTCCGACTGGCTGCGGGTCGTCTGGGAGTTGGCGATGTTGCTGGCGGCGACGTCCATGCGCAGTCGCTCGGCGGTGAGACCGGAGGCGGCGATGCGGATTGTGTCGAAGACGCTCATGAGACTGCTTCCCTCGGCTTCCCGATTGGCGTCCTCCGGGGGTCTGCCCCGTTGGACTTCATCGGAACCGCCCGCATCTTCGGCTGGCCCGAGCGCTGCCGGTATCAGGGTCTGCCCTCGGATCGGGCGACCATTCGTCATGCCGAAGCCCTGCTTCTGGGACCTCCCCGGATGGACCCTCCGCCCGGGCCCCTCCACCGGCCCGAGTGATCTCGTGCATTCGCCCGTCCCCTCTCGGGCCGGCTGGTGGAGTGCCGCGCTGGGCCGTGGTACCGCGCCGGCCGGAGTGCCGCGCCGGGCGGCCCCGCACGGGCGTCGCCCCCTACACTGACGCCACGATGGAAGAACGAAGCGTCTCGCGCCACCTGGCCGGAGCCGAGCTCTGGGCTCGCGTCCGCGATGTCGACGACCGGCGCGGCGAGCCGGCCGAGGCGGGCGGCTCGGCCGGCGGCGAGGCCCGCGGCTTGGCCGGCGCCGCCTTCGCCGCCGAGCGCGCCGTGGCCGCCGGCGAACCCGCCCCCGCGGAGGTCGCCCTGATCTCGGGCTGGGAGGACGGCGAGCCGTTCTGCGCGACGATCTGCTCGACGGACGTCGGTCTGCAGTTCTGCCGGCGCTGCCCCGAAGAGCTCGCCGCCCGGGTCCTGGCCACGGGCCGGGCCGCGCAGGGAGCCTGCCGGGCGGGCGGCACTCTGCTCGGCTTTCCGGCTCCGCGCGGCTCGCGAACGACAGCGGCGATTCTGCGCGTCGGGCCCCCAACTCCACGCGACGCGGCGGCCGTCTCGGATCGGACGCGCGTGGCACCGGGCGCTCTCCGGCGGGCCGCTCGCAAGGCGCCGCCGCCGGACGGCCGGGCGGCTCTCGCTGCCGCGAGAGTGTTGCGCGATCCCGGCCGGCTCTTCGAGTGGCAAGTCCAGCAGCGCACCCGAGGCTCCGACCGCCGCCGGACGGCGACCGCGGCGCTGGCGCAGATGGTGGCCACGAGCGAGGAGTTCTACGAGCTGTACAGAGAATCCCAGCGCCAGCGCCGCGAACTCGAGCGGAGGCAGCGCCGGCTCGACCGTCTCGCCCGCCAGACGCTCCAGGCCAGCGACCTCGAGCGGGCCCGGATCGCGCACCAGATCCACGACACGGCCGCCCAGTCGATGGTCAGTGCCTTCCGATTCCTCGATGCGGCCCGGGCATACGCCCAGAGCCACCCCGGCGACTCGATCGACGAGTACCTCGAATCGGCCTCCGATCGGATGGTGACCGCGATCAAAGAGGTCAGGGCGGTGCTGGCGGATCTGATGCCGCCCGGTCTCGAAGAGCTCGGGCCCGCCCACGCCATCCGAGGCCGGATGAAGGCCCTCACGGCGGAGTCCGGCATCGAGATGACGCTGGAGGGCGATCTGCCACGCCTCGACGACTGGGTCGAGCAGGCGATCTACGGCATGACGGCCGAAGCTCTCACGAATGCCGTCCGCCACTCCCAAGCCACGACCGTTCGGATCGAACTTCGGGCCGCCAAGGACCGGGCGGTGCTCACCATCCAGGACGACGGCCACGGCTTCGACCCGGCCGCCGCGGAGCGGCGGCGAGCCGGCGGCGGCCTCGGCCTGCTCGGCATCGCCCGCCAGTCGCGCTGGCTCGGCGGCGCCGCGTCGGTTCGGAGCGTCCTCGGCTCGGGTACGCTTGTCAGGATTTCGATCCCGATCGCTCGACACACCGGGTCTCGGGCGGGCTACGCTGCAGCAGCCGGCGACGCTGCCCAAACAGGACGGAACGGAGAAGGTAAGTCGTGAACGAGCGCGCACGCGTACTGCTCATCGACGACCACGAGATGGCTCGCCGCGGCCTCCGCGCCATGCTCTCCGCGGCCGACTGGATCGAGGTCGTCGGCGAAGGCGACGCCTGCGAGAGCGGCCTCAGGCTCGCCGAGGAGCTGAAGCCGGACATGGTCCTGCTGGACATCCGGATGCCCGGTCTCGACGGGCTGGCCTGCCTCGAGAAGCTCAAGGCCCGATACCCCCAGATCGCCGTCGTGATCGTGACCCTGTACGACGATCGCCGCTACGTCCTGGAGGCAATCCGCCGCGGAGCCGCAGGCTACCTGCTCAAGGACGCGACCACCGCCGAGGTGATCCAGACCCTCCACAACGTCTCCAACGGCCAGCTCGCAGTGGAGCCGCAGCTCCTCCGAGAAGCGCTCGCAATTCGTGACGACGCGCCACCCGCCGGGGAAACCGCCCGCCAGAGAGCGGAGCAATACGCCCTCACTCCCCGCGAGCACGACGTCCTGTTGCTCGTCGCCGAGGGCATGACCAACAAGGAGATCGGCGGGAAGCTCTCGATCACCGAGGACACCGTGAAGAAGCACGTCCAGAACATCATCTGGAAGTTGCGGGCGGCGGATCGGACCCAGGCGGCCATCATGGCCCTCAAGCTCGGCCTACTGGAAAACCCTGCCTGACGGACCACGGTGTTGGCGCAAGTCAACGGGTTTATGCCACTGAGTGCTAGGGATCGCCCCTAAACGGTCAAGTTCGGACCGCCCAGCCCGATTCCTACGTTACTCCGATGACAACCAACGACCTGCTCCCAACGGCACTCGTAACCACCGGCACCGCGCCGGCGGCGGTACCTCAGCTGGCCCCCGCGCAGGTGGACGGCCAACGGGACCGCTTCTCCAAGCGGGCCGGTCCGGACGTGTCCTTCAAGGGGCCGGAAGGGGTGACGGAGGCGTACGCCGTCTTCCAGATCGATCCCGAGAGCAAGCAGCTCCTCGTGACCGTGGTCGACGGCCAGGGTCAAGTCTTGCGCGTGATCCCGCCTCGCACGGTCTCCCAGATGATGGAGTCGATGGGCCGCTACCGGCCTTAGGCCGGACTCGCCCCCCGACTTCTCTCGTTCCGGCGCTCTTGTTTCGATCTGCCCCCGGTCACCGGCCGGGAACCTCGTCTCGCCGGCGGCGCCAGTTCAAGTCCGCACCCGGCGCGGCCGATGCCCCGAAAGGACCACGAGCAGGTCCTGCCTGCCGCGGCAAGCGGCGCTGAGGACGTCAGTGGTGGTTGCTCCGACCAACGCCCAAGGAAACGGCACCCCATGACGCTGACCCTGTCCGAAGCCGGCCAGAACGTCGTCGCGGGCACATTCGGACGAGCCATGAAACGCGCCGGCGAAGCCCTCGGCTCGATGAGCGGCCAGATCATCGACGTCCAGACACCTGTGCTGCGACGCTGCACGGCGGCGGACGTCCTCGCCATGGCCGGCGGGGCGGAGTCTGTCGTGCTGGCCGTTTATGTCGGCATCACGGGCTCCCTCCAGGGTCACGCCCTGCTGCTCTTCTCCCCGTCCGACGCCCACCGTCTGGCCCAGATCCTGCTCGCGGGCCTGCTTGGCCCCGGCGATCTGCCGATCGAGTCGACCACCGATCCGTTGAGGTATGACGAGCTCGAGCTGTCGGCGCTCCAGGAGGCCGGCAACGTCACCATCTCGGCCTTCCTCAACGAGCTCGGGATGCATCTGCACGACCCCGTACAGCCGACCCCACCGCAGATCGCGATCGAAATGGCCGGGGCGATCCTCGACGCCGTGCTTCTCGATCTGGTGAGCGACGCCGACCAGGTCCTCGCGGCGAAGACGTCCTTCAGCGAGCACGGCCGGGCAATCGATGGAACTCTCTTCGTCCTGCCGCGGGCCGACAGCCTCCGGGTCCTCCTGGATGCTCTCGGAGCCATCGGCATATGACCCTGACCGCAACTTCGAGCCTGCTCGTGGCTGGCATCGGCGAGATGGTGCTGAGCGCCGACGCCGACGACCACCTGATCGCATACGGACTCGGCTCGTGCATCGCCCTGGCCGTCTGGGACCCGCGGGTCAGGGTCGGCGGGCTGGCCCACTTCATGCTGCCGAGCGGCCCGGCCAACTCCGGCAGCCCGGTCAAGTTCATCGACACCGGCCTCGACACGTTCCTTCGGGCGCTCGAGGCCCAGGGAGCAGTCCTCAACCGAAGCACGCTCAAAGCGGCCGGAGCGGCGGCAATGCTCACCGTCGGCGGCGGACTGGCCATCGGCAAGCGCAACGCCGAAACGATGCAGAGCAGCTTGACCGAGCGCGGCCTGAATTTGACTGCCTCCTCGCTCGGGGGAAATGTCGGCCGGACGGTTCAACTCGAAGTGGCCGACGGCCGATTTCTCATCAAGAGCCTGTCTTCTGTCACTGAGCTGTAGCAAGAACTTAGGAGCATCCCGCGATGGCAAAGATCCTCGTCGTCGACGACGCGGCGTTCATGCGTCTGCGGGCCGCGAAACTGCTCGTGGAGGCCGGCCACCAGGTCCTCGAAGCCGAGAACGGCCGCGTTGCAGTCGAGATCTATCTCCGGGAGCGACCCGATTGCGTCCTGATGGACATCACCATGCCCGAGATGGACGGCCTCGAGGCTCTCGCCGAGATACGGTCGAAGGATCCCCACGCCCGAATCGCCATGCTTACCGCAATGGGCCAGCAGGCCATCGTCATGGATGCGATCAAGCGCGGCGCCCGGGACTTCGTGGTGAAGCCGTTTGCGCCCGACCGGGTCATCGCGGCCGTCAACAAACTCCTGGCCGCCTAGCAGCCGCGGCCAACTCGAGAGCGCCATGGGCGAGATTCGCGTCCTGATCGTCGACGACTCGGCGTTCATGCGCCACGCACTCGGCCGCCTGCTGACCGAGGAGCCCGACATCGAGGTCGTCGGGGCGGCCTCCAACGGCGACGAGGGACTCCGGATGGCCGCCGAGCTTCGGCCGGACGTCATCACCCTGGACGTCGAGATGCCCGTTCTCGACGGCGTGGGAATGCTCCGGCGTCTCATGCTCGAGACGCCGACGCGCGTGGTGATGCTCTCGAGCCGGACCACCGAGAACGCCAGGATCACGCTCGAAGCTCTCGACTGCGGCGCGATCGACTTCGTCCCCAAGCCCTCGGGTTCGCTCTCCATCGACATCGGACGCGTCGGCGACGATCTCGTCGCGAGGATCCGCGCCGCCGCCGCCATGTCCGAAACCGCGTTCGTGCGCCACCGCCAGGTCGCGGCAATGAACCTGACGCTCATGAGCAGCCAGGCTCACCAGAACGCGGCAGCGGTCCGGGCGGCCGAGGTCGCCGGCCGGCTCACGCCCGAACCAACGGCCGTGACGCCGCCCGCGCCGCATCCCGGCCCGCGGTTGGCGGCTCGCAAGCTCGTCGTGATCGCGTCCTCGACCGGCGGGCCCAGCGCCCTGAGTGCGGTGATCAAGTGCCTGCCGGCACAGCTCGGCGCGGCCGTGGCGATCGTCCAGCACATGCCTCCGGCCTTCACCACGTCGCTGGCGGCGCGTCTGGGGTCGATCGGTCTGCTGCCTTGCTCCGAGGCTGCCAACGAGGACGTCCTGGTCGAGAACGAGATCCTCGTGGCGCCCGGCGACTTCCACCTGATCTGCTCCAAGAGCGGCCACGTTCAACTCGTTCACCTCCCACCGGTAAACGGCGTGCGACCGGCCGCGGACGTCACGCTTCAGGCAATGGCACCGATCTGGCGCGAGCGATTGTTGTGCGTCGTCCTGACCGGAATGGGCTGCGACGCCCGCGAGGGAGCCCGCGCGGTGAAGCAGCACGGCGGCACGGTCATCGCCCAGGACGCCGCCACATCCACCATCTACGGAATGCCCGCGGCCGTGGCCCAGGCCGGCCTCACGGATCAGGTCCTGCCGCTCCACCAGATCGCCTCGGGCATCGTCTCCTGGTGCGACCTGGAGCGGTGGGCCGGCCGTGCAACGGAGCGTCCGGAGCGGTCCGCAATCGCAAAGTGATCCTCGCCCGGCCGTCGGGCAAGGCCTCACTCTCCCTCGTTCCCGGACCGATACCTACTTGAGAGTCCGCAGCCGGATCGTGTCCGGCGCCTCGACAAAGGAGACAAGCGCCGTGGCCGACAAGCCAACGTCCGGCGGCAGCGTTCGGACTGGGGAGCTGCAGATCGTGGTCTGCGAGCTCGCGGACGAGCACTACGGCCTGGACATCGCCAGGGTCTTCGAGATCATCCGCAATCAGCCGATCACGCCCGTGCCTCGGGCGCCGCTTTTCGTCAAGGGCGTCATCAACCTGCGCGGCCGCATCATCCCCGTGGTCGACCTCCGCGGCCGCTTCGGGATGCCCGAGGCCGAGCCGACGAAGGAAACCCGCATTGTCGTCGCCGAGAGCGCCTCGACTCGCGTCGGCCTGATCGTCGACAGCGTTTCCGAGGTCCTGCTCCTGCCGCTCGATTCTGTGGAACCCACGCCCGAGGTCGCGGCCGGAGACGACGCGGAGTACCTGCGCGGGATCGCCAAGCTGGGCGATCGGCTGGTGCTTCTGCTCGAGCTGGACGGCTTGTTCGGGCTCGACGAACAGAGCGCGCTTGCCGGCGCGGCCTGAGCCATGAGAGTCCAGATCGTGAACCGCTACGTCCAGGCCGCCGTCGACGTGATCTCCAGGGAGACCGGGGTTCCGGCGAAACGGGGCGGCCTTCTCCTGGAAGGCAACCCATACACCACGGAGGATGTCACCGCCGTGATCGGCATCAGCGGGTCTCTGACCGGCTCTCTGTACCTTTCGATGGCCGAGCCGACCGCCCTCAAGATCATCGGCGCGATCATCGGCCAGGAGACGACCGAGCTCGACGAGCTCGGCCAGAGCGGCATCGCGGAGATGGCAAACGTTATCGCGGGGAACGCCGGCATCGGCCTGGCCGCAGAAGGTCTCGGGACGACGATCAACCCGCCCCTGGTCCTCGTAGGCCGGGGGGCCCGCCTTTCCACCGTCGAGATCCAGCGCCTCGTGGTGCCGATCGCCACAATCCATGGCGAGGTCAAGCTCCACGTCGCGTTGCGAGAGGCCGCGTAACGTGCACGTGACCTTCGATCTGCAGCCCGGCGACGACCGTCTGTTCACGGACGAGTCTCTCGAGCAGATCGAACGCATCGAACAAGGCCTGCTCGAGCTCGAGCACGGCCTCGACGGCGGCGTCGTCAACGAGGTCTTCCGGGCGGCTCACACTCTCAAGGGTTCGGCTGCGACCATCGGGCACCGGCGCATGGCCGAGCTGACGCATGCGATGGAGGACCTCTTCGGGGCGTTCCGCAGCGGAACCCTGTCCGAGGTCAAACCCTTTGCCAACGTCCTGCTGGCGACAATCGACGTCCTGCGCGCGCTCGTGGCCGAGGTTCGGGCGGGCGAAACTCTCACCGACGCGCCCGAGGGCCTGACGGTCCGGCTCCGCGAGCTGCTCTCGAATGCTTCGGGAGCTGCGGCAGTGCCGGCGAAATTGGCGGCCGGAGCTGCCGCGGCGCCACCCGAGGCGACGCCACCCGAGGCGACGCCACCGCCGCGGCCCGGGCCGGCGGCAAACGATGTCGCCGAGGTCGCCGTCGCGCCGCTCATCCATCGTCTCCTGTGCGACGCGCCCGCCGGCAATGAGCCGCGCTCCTTGTTCGTCTGTCGAATCGATCCGGCGAGCGAATGGCAGGCCGTCCGGCTCCTCCAGCTAGTGCTCGAGGTCGAGGAGATGGGCGCCCTCATCGGATCGGCGCCCGACCGCCTGGAGATCGAGAGTTGCCTGAGTTCTACGCTCCTGGCCATGCTCGTGCGGGGCCGGCCCGGCGATCTCACGGAGCTGCGCCGTTCCCTCATGACGATCGACGACGTCACCAGCGTGGAGATGATCGCCGCGCCTGCAATCCTCGAGCAATCGGCCTCTTCCGAAGTCGCCCCGAGCGTCGAGGTCTACGGTCCCGGCGAAACCGCGCCGATGACTTCTACCCACGGCGAAACGGCCGACGGCGCGGGCCATCCGGACGACCACGAACGCCGGCAGGCCGACCTCGGCGCCGAAGCCCGCGGCTTACCCGCCGGCGAGCGGATGGCGGTGGCGGGCGATCGCCTCAAGGCCGCCCAGCAGACCATCCGCATCGACGTCACCCGCCTCGACGAGCTGATGAATCTCGTCGGCGAGTTGGTCGTCCACAAGACCCGGCTGCAGCGAAGCGCCCAGGAGCTGGCGCTGCGGCTCGGCGACGATCCCCTGGCCCGCCAGGCCGACGAAGATTCCCAGCAGTTCGCCCGAATCGCCGGCCAGCTTCAGGATCAGGTGACCGGCCTGCGCATGCTGCCGATCGAAACCGTCTTCAACCGCTTCCCGCGCGTCGTGCGGGACATTGCCGCCAAGCTCAACAAGGAAGTCCAGCTCGTCATCGAGGGCAAGGAGACCGAGCTCGACCGATCCGTCCTCGAAGAGGTCGGCGATCCGCTGGGCCACCTGGTCCGCAACGCCCTCGACCACGGCATTGAACCGCCCGAAGATCGCCTTGCCGCCGGCAAGTCCGTCACGGGCACTGTCCATCTGACCGCCCGGCACGCGGACGGCCGGATCCTGATCACGGTCGAGGACGACGGCCGCGGCATGGCGCCCGACGCCCTGCGCCGCGCCGTAGTGGAGAAGGGCCTGATGAGCCGCGAAAATGCGGAGTCCACGAGCGACGCCGACATGCTGCGCGTCATCTTCCTGCCGGGGTTCTCGACCGCCCGAGTGCTGACCGAAGTGTCAGGCCGCGGCGTGGGTATGGATGTCGTCCGCAACAACATCGAGCGACTCGGCGGCTGGGTAGACGTCTCGAGCGAGTCCGGCATCGGGACAAAGGTCTCGCTCTCGCTGCCGTTGACGCTGGCGATCATCGGCGCCCTGCTGGTCAAGTCGGGCTCGCGCGTCTGCGCCCTGCCGCTGACCGGCGTCGTCGAGACGCTTCGGGTTGAGCCCGGGTCGTTCGGCCGGATCCGCGGCCACAACGTTCTGACGCTCCGCAACCGCGTGATCCCGGTCGAGCAGCTCGACAACGCCCTGGGCGACCCGCCTCGACCGCTCGCCACGAACGACCGCGGCTTCGTCAACCTCGTCGTGGTTCGGTCGCGCGGAACGGAGATGGCGCTGGCGGTGGATGCCTTCGTCGGTCAGCAGGAGATCGTGCTCAAGTCCCTGAGCGACGTCGCGGGCGAGCGCAGGGGCCTGGCCGGCGCGACCATCATGGCCGACGGCAGCGTCGGCCTGGTCGTGGATATCGCCGCTCTGCTCGAGCAGACTGCAGCGGCTGGCGCAAAGGTCGCAGCAGCCGTCGCCCAGTCCAAAGTCGCCTGACGCGGGTCCTTCAGGGACCGCCCTCCAGGGCGTACGCCTTGTAGTCGTCGGGGCCGACGTGGAGCCAGATGACCGTGTAGTAGAACCCGTCCCGAGTCATCGGACAGCTGAAGAGTCCGAGGAGCGGGATCTTGCCGATCGTCGGCTCGAGGATCGGTGGCCCGTCGCCCGGAGTCGTCGGGCCACCGATGCGGGCCATGGTCCAATCGTCGCCCTGCCCGAGCAGATAGCTGCGCCCGCAAAGGGGGAAGTCGAGCCGTCCCGGAACTCCGAAGAACGAGCCGGTCGGTCTGAGCTCGTGTTCGATGAAGAAGGTGGTCGCGGTCACGAGAACGCAGAAGGCCACAAAGAGCACGACTGCCCCGGCCGACATGTCCCCCCTACGGGGCCTTCCCGGCCTCCGGATCCGCAGTCTTCCGGCCATCGCTCCCTCCCTCGACTGCATTGTCTCCGCGGACGAGCGGGTCGTCCAGCGAAACTAGCCGGCGACCTTGAGGGCGGGCAAGAGATCGGGGTTCGATGCCTCGCCAGAAACGCTGCCGCCGCTCAGGGCGTTCCACCCGCCCAGGAGCTTGATGAACTCGCGGAGCAACTCGTCGTTGAATTGGCCCCGCATTGCCACGCGCATCAGGTGGAGGGCGTCGAACGTGGTCGCGGCCGACTTGTACGGCCGGCGAGATGTCAGCGCGTCGAAGGCGTCGACTATCGCCACGACCTGGCTGTCGAGGGCGATCTGCGAGCCGGCGCGTGAAGCCGGATAGCCCGAACCGTCGCAGCGCTCGTGGTGCTCGGCGACTATGTGGGCGTAGGAAGGGGCGTAGCCGAGGGCGCGAACGATCATGTCGTGCCCTGATTTGGCGTGCCCGCGCATGAGCTGCCACTCGACGGCGTCGAGGGGCCCGGGCTTGTCCAGGATCACCTTGGGCACGCGGTTCTTGCCGATGTCGTGGAGGAGGGCGCCGCGGGCCACATCCCGGATCTCCTGCGGCCCACCGAAGCGCATGAAGCGGGCCAGGACGATGCCGTACACGGCCGAGTTGAGGGCATGCGTGTGGGTGGCCATGTGCTTCTGCATCGTCGCGACCATCGCCCACAACAGGTCGTCGTCTTCGAGCATCCGCATCGTGATTCCGTCGATCGCGGTCTGACTCAGGATCAGGCCGTCGTGGTCGAGCTGCCGGTCGCGCATGAAGATCGGGGCCAGAACCTTTGCGGCGATCGAATAGGCTGTCTTGCTGCGCTCGATCGGCGAGAGGCGCCGGTTGGCGAGCACCTTCGGCAGCGACGCGGCCAGAGCCCCGTGCAGCAGGTCGGCATCGATCTCGCGGACCAGAAACGACATGCCGCGCTCCGCCCGCGCGACGACGCGGCGCAGGTCCCCGCCGCGCATCGCGTACAGGATCGGCCGCGGCCCGCGCCAGATGTAGAGGTCGCAGGGCAGCGTCTCGATGTCGGTCAGGACTCGAGCCGGTACGGGCTCGAATCCGGGCGGTGCGACGCTGATGAGCGGTTGACCTGGCATGTCTGCCCCGATGTGAAGAGCGCTGAGTGTCACTTGAGGTGTCGGTGCCGCCTCCGGCCCCTTGAGATGGGCGGGCCGTCAGATCCGGGCCCGGACGGCCGATACCTCCGGTGATGGAGACCACGCCACGCCCGGAACGACCGGCATTTCTCACGACGTTCCCCCCGGCGCCCGAACTCGACGCGGCCGCCTATGACCGGCTGGCCCGCGAGGTCCGCGGCCTGCTCGGCATCGACCTGAGCCAGTACAAGCCGGCCCAGGTCTGGCGCAGGGTGAACGGCTTCGCCAGCGCCCGAGGACTCGCGGACTCGGATGCGCTGGTAGCAAGGGTTCGCCAGGACACGGCCTTCAGACAGGCGTTCCTGGACATGCTGACCATCAACGTTAGCGAGTTCTTCCGCAACCCCGAGGCCTGGGCCATGCTCGCGCAGCGGTATCTCACGCCGCTGCTGAACAGCCAGATGTCGGTGAGGATCTGGAGCGCGGGCTGTTCGCTCGGGTACGAACCGTTCAGCCTGGCGATGCTCGCTCGAGAGATCGCCCCCACCGCGACCGTCCGCATCATGGCGACGGACCTCGACGACACGACCCTTTCGCGGGCCAGGAAGGCGACTTACGCGGATGCGCAGATGGCGGGCGTTTCCGACGCTCGCCGAGCTCGCTTCTTCCGCCGCGACGGGGTCCACTGGGTGGTGAAGCCCGAACTGCAGGCCATGGTCAACTTTCGCCGCCACGACCTTCTCAGAGATGGCTGCGACCGGCCGTTCGATCTGATCTGCTGCCGCAACGTAGTGATCTACTTCACGGAGCCGGCCAAGGCGGAGCTGTACCGGCGCTTCTGCGACGCGCTCCGGCCGGGCGGAATCCTCTTCCTGGGTGCGACCGAATCGATCCCGAACTCCCGCGCGGTCGGCCTCGAACCGGCGGGGCTGACCTTCTACAAGCGACCCGGGTAAGTCCGCGACGTACGCGACGTAGACGGATCCGTCGGGCCTGAGCGCGTCCACCGGGCGAAAGTCCGCCTCAGGGTCTCTTGGGGTCCTGCCCAAGACCATGCAAACGCAGCATTCCCGGACTACCCGTTCGTCGGCTAATCTGCCCGGCAGATGACAACCCCCACACCGCTCCATCCAGGAAGCCACACGCCCTCCGTTCTGGTGGTGGACGACGACGAGTACGTCCACGGAGCGCTGGAAGCGGCTCTGCGCGGCCTTCGGGTCCATCTGCTGACCGCTCACACCGCGGCCGAGGGTGAGGCCCTTGCCCTGCAATACCGACCGCTGCTGGCGATCGTCGACGTGGGTCTACCGGATCGCGACGGCTATCGGCTGACCGCCGATCTGCGCCGTTCGCCGACCCTGGCCGGGATGCGGATCCTGATCCTGACCGGCCAGTCGCCGGACGAGGCCGCGACCCGCAGCTCGGGCGCCAACGGCCTGATCCTCAAGCCGTTCCGGCTGCATCACTTCCTCGACGTCGTCCGCGAGCAGCTCGGCTCGCGCGAGCGCCACGAGGAACGGCTGCCCGCGGTCCTGGCGCGCGGCGCTTAGCCCCGGCGCGCGGAGCGGCTCAGGCTGATCGGCGCGGCTCAGTGGCTGATCGGCGGATCGATCCCGCCCAGGGCGCTCACGATGCGCTCGTCGTTGAGGAGCCGTAGCTCCCGCCGGATCTGCTCGAGCTGGCATTGGAGCGAGATCAGCAGCTCTCGGTCGTCGAGGAGGATCCGCTCCAGGCGCCGCTGGATTGCTCGCACCGACAGCGGGCTGAGGGCGGCCGCCAGCGTTTCGGCGGCGACCTGCCGCTCCATCGTCGTGGGATGACCGCCCGGCATCATCGACGTGCGCCTCCTGCCGCGAACGAGCCGGCCCCTACGAGGGTGCCGGACGGCATCGGCGCCGCCACAGACGGATGGGGCGCGGGCTCGAACATCGCGTCGTTGAGGGCCGCGGTCGGGCGAGTCGCAAGCTCCTGCCAGGCCTCGAGGAGCCCGCGTAAGACCCGGAGCGCCTCTTCGGTCGGCTTGGGCTCCTTGGCGATGTTGCCCGCGGCGAGGCGCCGCTGCACGAAGTCGTACAGCTGATCGAGCTGGATCGCGATCGGCCCGGCCGACAGATCGAGAGAGCCGCGAAGGGAGGCCACGATCTCCTGGCATCGGATCGAGGCGCGATGCGCCTGCTCGATGTCGTTGCGCTCGAGCCAGGCCAGATGCTGCGTCCCGAACCGGATCGCGCCCTGGTATAGCAGGACGATCTGGCCGGCGCGACTGGCGCTGACGACCTGGGCCGTTCTGTAGGTTGCGGTCGGATCGAGCATGGATCGGGTGCCTCAGGTTCTCTGCGGGGAGGCCGTCCGGGTGGCGGCTCCACATTAGGTATCGGCTTTGGGAGGGTTCCGCTTGACCGTTCGGGGCCTCCGGTCACCACCCGGGAGCAACTGCCGGGCGGCGCCGAAGGGACGGAACTGGGCAGGCCGGGACGGTCGCGCGGTCACGCGACCGCGGTCATGCGAACGCGATCAGCCGTTCGTCGACGAGCTGCTCAGGCCGCTGCCGGAGGACGAGCTGGTCGAGTACCCGAGCGTGGCCGCGATCTGCGACGACTGGGACTGCAGCTGGGACAGAGTGGCCTCCATCGCCGCGTACTGCGCCTCGATCATGGTCTGGTAGTTGTCGATCATCTCCTGGCGGTCGATTTCCTCGCGCTGGAGCTGGGTGATCTCGCTGCCGAGTCCGGCCGTGTGCGCCTGGATGTAGGCGTTCTTGTTGGCCGGGTCCTCGAGATTCTTGAGCTTCGTCAGCAGGGCGGACATGGGACCCGTCGAGAGGTCCAGCAACGAGGCGACCTGGTTCGCATCGGCGTTCAATGCGGCGGTCAGCTTGTCGGTGTCCAGCTGGAGCCGGTCGGTCGAGCCGGCCGCGGCTCCGACTACGCCGGTGTTGAGGCCGATCGCGCCGAGCGAGTTGAAGTTGCCGGATCCAGACGCTCCGAAGAGGGTCTGCCGCAGGCTGAGCAGGAGCGAGCGAGCCGTCGAGTCCGACGCAAGCGGCCCCGAAGTTCCGGCCGTGCCGCCAACCTGCCCGGGGGTCGTCGCCGTCAGTTTGTCGAGCGTGTCGGCCAGCGAGTTGAAGCTCGTGATGAACGCGTTCAGGGCCGTAGTGACGGCCGCCTGATCGACGCCGACGGTGAGCGTCTGCGGCATGCCCAGCGGGCTCACCTTGACGAGGTTGAGAGTGACCCCGTCGAGGGCGCTCGAGACGCTGTTGCTGATGCTGGTGATCGAGCGGCCGTCGACGGTGACCTGGGCGGTGTCGCCGATCGTCTGGGCGTTCGTCGTCCCGGGGGCCAGCTTTAGGGCCGCGCCGAGGGTGCCGCTCGTGTCTTCGATGTCCATCGCGACCGCGCCGGTGTCCTTGCGAGTCAGGACGAGCCGGTCGTTGGTGCGGTCGATCGAAGCGATGACGCCGGCCGACGAATTGTTGATCCGGCTGATGATCGTTGAGAGTGAATCGGCCGTCGTGTCGTAGGCAACGGCCACGTTGTTGATCGTGAGGACGCCCGTCTTGGTGGAGGTGAGACCGCTCAGCGACGCGTTGTCCAGCGTGCCGATCATCCGCGCGACGCCCAGGCTGGCCGTCCCGGTGAGCGTGGGGTTCGTGGCGTTGGCCACCTTGGCGAAGGCAATCCCCAGGATACCCAGCGCATTGCTGCCGTCGCCGGCGGCTCCGAACGAGAGCGAATGCGTCTCGGTGTCGGCACCGGCGATGCTCAGTTGGAGCTTGTTGTTCACCAGCGAGAAGGTGGCCGTGGCGTCCGGTGAGGAGTTGGGGCCGGCCGCGCGCAGCTGATCCTGGATCGCCTGGCCGAAGCCGGCCATGACGTCGTCGAGGGTCGTTGTCGTGGGATTGCCGACCGTGTAGTGGACGATCACCCCGTCGACGATGGCGCTGATCTGGCCGGCGGTCACGGTTCCGGGCAGGTTGAGCGACTGGAGCGGGTTGCCGGCGTTGGCCTCTGTCACGGCGGCGCCGAGGCCGCCCGTCGAGGTCGCGCGAGTGGCGGTTGCCAGGCGGTCGACGGAGACCTGGTACTGGGAGACCGCGGCGCTGGCGGAGGCACTTGCCGTGAAGATCGAGGTGTCGGCGGAGGTCCCGACGCGGCTCGCGCCTGCGCTCGAGACGGTGAAGGCCTTGATCTTTGCGACCAGATCGTCGAGAGCCGTTCCGAGCTGACCGTACGCGGTCTTCTGGCTCGTGAGCGTGGCCTCTTTGTTCTGCATCTCGGTCAAAGGCTGCTTCTGCACGGACATCAGGGCATCGATGATGCCCTGAGTGTTCAGACCAGAAACGACGCCGCCAAACTGGATCGTCGACATCTAGCGTTCTCCCGGGAATGCCCGCCGGCTCGTCTCGTCATACGGAGTCGGCCACTCGGGGTATCGGCTTCGGGAGCCGCGAACTTGAACACGAATTTGAACGCGAAGTTGAGCCGCGTCCGCGAAGGGCGCCGGCGGGTTCGCGCGGGTCGCCGCCCACTTCTTCGGCGCCATCAGCGGACGGGCCCGATCGCGCCGGTACGGGCACTTTGGGTACGCATCAGCTGGCGCGTGCCGGCAAGTCTTTCGCGGAGCGAGTCCATCTCGATCCGGAGCTGCTCGGCGGCTTCGCGGTCGCGGTCGAGGATCCGGCGAAGCCTGGCGTTGAGGTCGGGCGGGCGCGTGGACGCATCCGAGTGGACGAGGAATCGGAGGGCCGCCTCCCGGGCCTTGAGCGCCGCGGTCGCAGCTTCGAGGTCGGCGTCCGGCCGCCGCCCGAGAGCGATCATCAAGGCGTCCGTGGCAGCTTCCAGGGCACTTACCGTGGCGGCCTGGTGGGTGGCGTCCATTGTCACCTTAGGGGCGAAGGCAGAACGGAAGGGACCGGCGGAAAACCCGCCGGCCCCTTCATGACTCTCAGCCGGTGACCCGACCGAGTCGGGGGCTCAGCCGACGCTGAGCTTGCGAACCGAACTAGCGGAGCAGGGTGAGGATGCTTTGCGGAGCAGAGTTGGCCTGGGCGAGGATCGCCGTGCCGGCCTGCTGCAGGATCTGGGTCTTGGTGAAGTTCACCATCTCGGACGCGACGTCGAGGTCCCGGATGCGGGACTCGGAGGCGGTCAGGTTCTCGGCAGCGACGCCGAGGTTGGCGACGGTGTGCTCGAGCTGGTTCTGCGCCGCGCCGAAGGTGCCGCGCAGGGTGCTGATGTCGGCGATAGCGGTGTCGACAGTCGAGATGTCGGTGACTTTGGCAGCGCTGGTGTCGACGTCACCGAAGGTGACGGTCAGGGTCTGGCCCTTGTCGGCGCCGACCTGGAAGTCCACGTCGCCACCGCCGGTCAGGAGGGCCACGCCGTTGAACTTCGTGTTGGACGCGATGTCGCCGATGGCCGACTGAAGGGCGTCGACCTCGGCCTTGATGCTGGCCTGCGAGTCGGAGTCGTTCGTGCCGTTCGCGT
>Ga0302321_100000286_pt1 | contig 45386 bp, 33 predicted proteins | sample Fen_T0_1_FD_202505 | JGI IMG/M metagenome (GOLD analysis project Ga0302321, IMG submission 202505) | Peat permafrost microbial communities from Stordalen Mire near Abisko, Sweden - Fen_T0_1 | ecosystem: Environmental > Terrestrial > Soil > Wetlands > Permafrost | place: Sweden: Abisko... | reverse complement strand
GCCGAGAGGCTGGAGGTCTCGCGCCAGTCGGTGAATGCGATCGAGACGGGGAAGTTTGATCCGAGCTTGCCACTGGCCTTCAAACTGGCTCGGCTGTTTGAGACTACGATTGAGGCGATCTTCAGCGATGAGGGGTGAGGGGGCTTGCAACATTGGGGTTCGTGGCGGAATAAAGACAACTGGTTAAGGGTCGTGGTTTCCCACCCATTCGCAAAGTACACGAATGGATGGGGCACCCGGCCACCTTCGGTGGGGATGGCGGCCTTCGGCGTTGACAATCAGACTTGATCTTCGTCTCGATTGTGAGTAGGATGAAATGGAAAGTTAGCTTTACGTTTCTGGAGCAGCTCTTGGGAGTTGAAAGGAATTCGGCTATGGAAATTTTTCGCTTTGTCGCTGTCGTTGGGTTTGTTGTTGCTGGGGCTGCCCCGCTGGTTGCGCAGTCCCATGCGGCTTTGCCTCCACCGGCGGTTGTATTTGCGCCGGCGCGCTTCAGCGTGGTGGACCAGGGAACGGCGGGCAAGCCCGACGTGGTGCTGATTCCTGGGATGTCAAGTTCGCGCATGGTTTGGGATGCGGAGGCGAAGCTGCTGGCACCGAACTTCAGGCTGCACCTGGTGCAGGTGAATGGCTTTGCTGGCGCCGAGGCGGGGCCGAATGCAAGCGGGCCGGTGCTGTCTCGGGTGGTCGAGGAGTTACATGCCTACATCGTTGCGAACAAGATGCACCCGGTGGTGATTGGCCACTCGATGGGCGGGCTGATGACGCTGATGCTGGCTGAGAAGCACCCGGAGGACGTGCAGAAGATCGTGATCGTCGAGGCGCTGCCATTTGCCGGGGCGCTGATCGATCCAGGGGCGACGCCCGAGAGCATTCATCCGCAGGTGGAGGCGATCAAGAAGCAGATGATGGCCATCCCTGCGGATCAGTACGCGGCCATGCAGCCGATGATGGCCTCGCGCATGGTGACCAATCCCGAGGGGCAGAAGCTGGTGGCTGCCAGCTTTGCGGCGAGCGACCGCGCGGTGGCCGTGGAGACGATGCAGGAGGATCTTGAGACCGACCTGCGCGCGGATATAGCGGGGATCAAGGCGCCCGCGCTGGTGATCTACGCCTACGATCCGGCGGCGATGCAACCGGACGCAGCAACGTATGAGGCCGCGGTTCAAGCTGCCTACAAGCCGATGCCGCATGTGACGCTGACTCGGATCGACAACTCGCGGCACTTTATCATGTACGACCAGCCGGGGAAGTTCGATGTCGTCTTGCAGGATTATTTGAAGTAGAGAGGATGGGGCGCGCGGAACAGGGCAATTGCAGGAACACAATGGAGATCCTGAGGCTGGTTCGATCCGCCACCTACGGGGCGGCGGAATTCGACAAATGCGCTTTCCCAGGATTCCGCTTCGCTCCATCCTGGGCTATTCTCGACGCGTCCCTCCGGGACGAGAGGGAGCATTTGACTGGCTGGCCAGTGAAGCGCTCACATTCTGACAACAAAGATCCATTCATACGATTGCTCTTCGGCGCAGGGATTTTGACACTGCGCATGCCTCTGCCGACCTATACTTGCCTCATGCGTTTTCACACTGCTTCGTTCCGCCTGTTTTCGCCGGTTCTGGCTCTTGCCGGGCTGGTTTGCGTGCTGGCTCAAGCGCCAGCGGCCCTTGCCTGGGGCAATAGCGGCCATCGGATGATCAACCGGCTGGCCACCAATACTCTGCCGACCGATGTGCCGGCTTTTTTGCGTTCGCCTGAGGCTCTGGCCGAGATTGAGTACCTGGGCCCCGAGCCGGACCGTTGGCGTTCACCGGCCGAGCCGGAGCTGGTGGCCGCACAGGCTCCGGAGCACTTCATCGATCTGGAACCGGCCGATGCACTGGGTCCGCTACCGCACAAGCGTCTGGATTTTGAGGCCAGCGTCTTTGCATCGGGTCAGCGTCCAGAGAAGGTCGGACTGCAACCCTGGGAGGCGACCGAGGTCTGGCAACGGCTGAAGGCCGCGATGCGCGAGTATCGCAACCTGAGCGCAGCCAAGCAGGATACAAAGCCCACCGAAGCGGCGATTCTCTTCTACGCCGGCTGGCTGGGCCACTATGTTGGCGACGCCGCGCAGCCGCTGCATACGACCATTCAATACAACGGCTGGGTGGGACCGAATCCAAACGGCTATACGACAGAGCACAAGATCCACTGGCAGTGCGAGGGGCCGTTTGTCGACGCCAACCTGCGCGAGCTAGCGGTGAAGGCAAAGATGACTCCACTGAAGGCTGTCGACGGGGATCTCTTTGATGCCTATATCGCCTATCTTCGCCACACAAAGACCTACGTCGAAAAGGTCTATCAATTGGAGAAGGCAGGCGGGTTTGTGGGTGCGGGAACGCCGGAGTCGCGGGAGTTTATTGCGGAACGGCTGGGAGCAGGAGCCAGCATGTTGCGCGATATGATCTACACCGCATGGCAGGAGAGTGCGAAGCCGGTAGCCGATCCTTACGCGGCGAAATAAGGCAAGAGCATTTTCGGGAATTGTGTAGGCCGAAAGTTCGTAGGTTTCCCACCCATTCCGCAGAAAAAAGCGGAATGGATGGGGCACGGAAGTCTACAGTAAATCCGAAAACACTCTAATGTGCGGACCCGGCTGCGGCAACAGCCGGCACATGGCGCAGCAGCACGGTCAGCATAGCGGTCATCAGCAGCACCGCTGGAACCGCAATGATGAGCCAGGCCAGCAGGGCCTCGCCGGCGAGCCAGCCCATCCCGGAGATCATCTGGAAGGGCGACGCATGCAGCAGAGCGCCGAACTCAACAGCACGGCCTGAGCCGAAGCCGAAGAGCCGCCCGCCGAGCCGGACAAATGGAACGACGAGCGCCACCTGAAATGGCATGGCGACCCAGTTTGCCGCTTGAATGGCTGGAAGATTGAGCCGCAGGCTGGTGGCCACAATCAGGCAGATGGCCGTGGTGACGCCTACGACAGGAAGGCACCCGATGGCGAAGCCAAGTGCAAGAGTGAGCGCCAGGCGCTGAGGCGAGATGCCTTGGCGCAGCCAGATTGCCACCTTCTGCTTGATCGCATTCATTGTCACAATATCTATGGTATCGGCGGAAGGGCGCCGCGTGATAGTTTTCCAATGAAACTTTGGTAAAGAGACCAAAGTGGGCAACGGAAAGATAAGCCTTCGCAAATCAGGGATGACTGACGTGGTGTGGCAGAGTGCTTGCTTTCGGCTGAACGCTTTTTCAATGATGCGGCAAGGGAAGGGTGACACTCTATCCCACCCATTCCCGCAGAGAACGCGGGAATGGATGGGGCACCCGCACAGCATTTAGTTGCCTGATCAATCGGGCTCACTCAGGGCGGCGATTCTTGGCACGAGTTTTGTGAGCAGCCCAGCGAGCCTCTGCTCGACTTGACGGCCGGTCTCGAAGACCTCCTCGTGGCTCAGTTGAGTTGCGCTAAGGCCGGCGGCCAGGTTGGTGACGCAACTGAGGCCCATGACCTCGATGCCCATGTGGCGGGCGACGATGGTCTCGGGCACGGTGGACATCCCCACCAGCGTCGCGCCCAACGTGCGGAAGGCGCGAATCTCGGCGGGGGTCTCGAAGCATGGCCCTGTGACGGCCAGATAGACGCCCTCGTCGAGTGCGAAGCCTTCCTCGGCGGCGGCTTCTTTTGCTAGAGCGCGAAAGCGTTTGGAGTAGGCCTCGGTCATGTCGAAAAAGCGTTGCCCTGCGCCAAAGCGCACGGCAAAGCGCGGCTCGTTGGGTCCGACGAGAGGGTTCCAGCCCATGAGGTTGATATGGTCGGCGAGCGCGACGAGCTGGCCCTGCTTGTAGCCCTCGGCGATGCCTCCGGCGGCGTTGGTGAGAATGACGGAGCGGATGCCGAGCGAGCCGAGGACGCGCATGGGAAAGGTGACCTGCGCGGGTGTGTAGCCCTCGTAGAAATGCACGCGGCCCTGCATGACGGCGACGGGAGTGCCGCCGAGATTGCCCGCGACGATGCGGCCGGTATGGCCTTCGACGGTGGAGCGGGGAAAGTGAGGAATCTCCGCATAAGGAACGACGATGCGCTCGGTGAGCGAGTCGGCGACCGCGCCCATTCCCGAGCCGAGGACGACGCCTACGTGAGGGCTGAATGGGCCAAGCATGGCCCGCAAAAACGCATCTGCTTCAGAGACCTGGTCGAAATAGTTCGTCATATTTTGCGCCTGCCGTTGTGCTTACGGCATTCTACAGGGAGCGAAAGAGGATTGAACAGACGACAATTGAACTGGCGGGATTCATTCGAAGGAGGCGGCACGCGGCATGAAAGAGATTGTGGCTGTGATTTTTGGGTTGGGGCTGGGGTGCAACGCGCTCTTGTTTGTGCCGCAGGTGCTGGCTGTGTGGCGGAAGAAGAGCGATGAGGGGATTTCGCTGATTACGTTTGGCGGCTTCAGCGTGCTGCAGGCGATTGGGATTGTGCATGGGGTTTATCAGCGGGATTTGTCGCTGATTTTGGGGATGGCGGCCAGCTTGATGACTTGCGGGAGTGTTACGGGGTTGACTGTTTTTTATCGGGTTAGGCGGATGCGAGCTGGGAATTGAGAGTTGTGGCTTTCGTTGCTTCCTGAAAAGAACGGGCGGTGGATGGGGAATTAAGCAACCTCCCGTACACTTTTATGTGGTGGAGGTTCGGATGATTCCAAGATTAATGATCAAGTTATTCGATGGGTGGACCCAAATCGAGAATGAGGGAGGGCCAACCACATATGTAAACGGCAATTCCCACCTTCAGTTTTCGCAAGCTCAAAAAAAGGGTGACGCATTGCCAGAAGATCCAGAGAAGCTCATCGGGATCTGCGAAGGACTCACAAGAAAAGTCCGGGGACGCAGAGATATGTTGTCAGGCTCGGGGAAATGTGAGCTTGGGATATTTGGAACAGTCGTCGCAAGGGGCGACTCACCGGCCTACGTGCAGATTTGGGTACTCTCGAATAAGAATGATTTTGTCCTGATAACCCACATTTGCGAGGCGGAACCGAGTCCCAAGGAAGTAGCTGAAGCCAGAGAAATAGCTCTGAGGACCACGCTTGGCCCCACGGACAGCACAACGCCAAAATCTACAAGTCATCCAGTTATGTAGTCAGAGTCCTGCGCGAACTGATAATTCCTTTCATCGAACATTCTAGTTATAACTCTGCCGTGGCGATATTAGCCAAGAAACATTCCGGCGATTGAGGCGGAGATTAAGTTCGCCATCGTTCCGGCTAACATGGCTCTTACGCCTAATTTGGCTAACTCGTTACGGCGCTCGGGGACTAATGCGCCGATGCCGCCGATTTGCATGCCGATCGATCCCAGGTTCGCAAAGCCGCAGAGAGCAAACGTCGCGATGGTGAAGGAGCGCGGCATCAAGGCGGCTTTTTGCGCGCCGAGCGAGATGTAAGCGATGACTTCATTGAGGGCCATGCGCGTGCCTAACAAATTTCCAATGGCCGCGCAGTCGTGCCATGGAACTCCAATGAGCCATGCGACGGGAGCAAAGAAGAAGCCGAGGATCTGGCCGAGTGAGGCGGGAACCCAATGCATGTAATAGAGCGAGTGCGTCCAGCCGAGCAGGCCGTCAAGCAGTGCGACGAGCGCGAGGAAGCTGATGAGCATGATGGCTACGTTGAAGGCCAGCTTGCCGCCGTCGATGGTGCCGCGGGCGATGGCTCCGATGAGGTTCTCGTCCTTGTGCAGTTCGTCTTTGGGCATGACGACGCGGCCTTCGGTGGCGGGCGTGTCGATCTCGGGGACGAGCATCTTGGCGATGAGAATGGTGCCGGGCGAGGTCATGATGACGGCGGCCAAGAGGTGCTCGGGCGCCACGCCTTGCGCGATGTACATAGCCATGATGCCGCCCGAGACGTGAGCCATGCCGCTGGTCATGATGGTCATCAGTTCGCTGCGGGTGGCGCCGGCAAGGAAGGGGCGGATGGTCAGGGGGGCCTCGGTCTGGCCCATGAAGATGGAGGCTGCCACGTTCATGCTCTCTGCGCCGGAGATGCGCATGGTTTTGAGCATCACCCAGGCGAGGCCGCGGATAACGATCTGCATGACGCCGATGTGATAGAGCACGGCGAAAAACGCCGAGATGAAGATGATGGTGGGCAAGACCTGGAAGGCGAAGATGGAGCCCATGGAGCCGGTGGGAACGCCGAGGGGTCCGAACAAGACGCTGGTGCCGGCGTAGGTGGAGGCGAGCATGGTCTTGACGAGATTGCCGGCCCACAAGAGCGCCTGCTGGCCATAGGTGAAGCGCAGCACGAAGAAGGCGAAGACCAGTTGCAGCCCGAGTCCCCAGACGACTGTGCGCCAGCGAATGCGACTGCGGTTGGTCGAGCCTAGCCATGCCGCGACAAGCACGGCGAGAATTCCCAGCACTCCGGTAAATCGATCCAAGAGGTTGCTCCTTAAAAGCAGGGACTAGGGACTAGGGAATAGGGAACAGAAAAAAACGCCCCGTGCCAACTGTCGACGGCTTTGTCCATGTCAGGATGGTTTCAATGAAAATCGATCCTTGACTGACAGCAATTCCCTGTTCTTTTTCCCTATCGCATTACCTTACAACATCGCGCAGATATGCCTCCGCTGTCTCGCGGATGAAGGTGCGGCTGACGAGTGGAACTGCGTGGGGCGGCTTGCTGGAAAAGTGAATCGCCTGCTTGAGCAGCGCGATTGGCTCGGCCAGTAGGGCATGACTGGTGGCGTAAAGCGTAGCCAGTGGCTGACCCTTCTCAACGAGCGCGCCGCGGCGGGCGTGGAACTCGATTCCGGCGTGGGGGTCGACGGGCTCGCCAGCTTTTTCGCGGCCTGCGCCGAGGCGTTGGACGGCCCAGCCGAGTGCAGTCGTATCCATCTCGGAGATGAAGCCGGCCTTCGTGGCTTGAAACACATGCGTTGCGCCGGGCTTGTGGAAGGCTGCCGGATTATCGAAGACGGAAATGTCGCCGCCGTGTGCCGCGACCATAGCCAGAAAGACGCGCAGGGCAGAGCCGCCGGCCAGTGCCAAGCCGGCGTGCTGATAGCCTTCCTCAGGCGACTCGGCCTGGCCGCCGAGATAGATCATCCATCCGGCGAGGATGAGCGAAAGCTCGCGGAGATCTTCGCTCTCCGGATGCCGATCTCCGCGCAGCAGTTCTACAGATTCGACCAGCTCGATCCAGTTGCCGGCTGAGCGGCCGAGGGGCTGAGACATGTCGGTGAGCAAGGCTACGGTGCGGGTTCCGGCGGCCTCGGCGGTGGCAACCATCAAGGCGGCCAGATACTCGGCGTCTTCTTTTTTTCTGAGGAATGCGCCGGAGCCGGTCTTGACGTCGAGGACCAGTGAGTCGAGGCCTGCGGCGAGTTTCTTGCTCAATATGGACGCGCAGATGAGGCCGGGGCTTTCTACAGTTCCAGTTCGGTCGCGAAGAGCATAGAGGGCGCGGTCGGCGGGGACGAGCGCCGGGGTCTGGCTGACGATGGATGCGCCACACTTCTTGAGGACTGCCTCAAATTCGGCGAGGGTGAGGGCTGTGCGGTAGCCGGGGATGGATTCCAATTTATCGAGAGTCCCGCCGGTGTGGCCCAGAGCGCGGCCGCTGATCATCGGCACGGCCACGCCGCAGGCCGCGGCGATGGGGGCGACGAGAAAGCTGGTCTTGTCTCCGACGCCGCCGGTGGAGTGCTTGTCGACGGCGACCTTTTTGAGGCGCGAGGGGGAGAACTTCTCGCCGGAGTCGCGCATGGCGAGGGTGAGGGCGCGGGCTTCGTCGAGCGTAAGCCCTTTGAGATAAGCGGCCATCAGCCAGGCGGAGAGCTGTTCGAGAGGGATGGAGGCGTTGGCCGCACCGGCGACGAGGAAGGCGATCTCGCGGTCGTCGAGCGAGCCGCCGTCGCGCTTCTTGCGGATCAGGTCGATGGTGTGGAGGGGGGCGGTGGGGGATGTGGTCATAGTGGTCTTGCCTCAGATTTCCGACACTTGAGATTATCGCAAGCGGGGGGCGATTTTGAGCTGTCTGCCTCTTGAAGAAATCCTGCCTGTGAACTATAGTTAACAGATGGTCGAGATTCGTCAGACCAATGTCTTCTCCGACTGGCTTCGCCGATTGCGCAACGAGAAGGCTCGGTCTCGCATCCTGATCCGGGTTCGCCACCTGTCGCTAGGCAACTTTGGAGATGTCAAGCCGGTCGGCGAGGGTGTCAGTGAACTTCGGGTCGACTATGGGCCGGGATACCGAGTCTATCTTCAGCAACGGGGAAATGTGCTTGTTCTCTTGCTCGCCGGAGGCATCAAGAAGACGCAGCCAACCGATATAGCCAAGGCAAAGAAACTGGCAAAGGAGTGGGCGAATGGCTCTTAAAACAACTCTATGGGATGCTGCCGAGTATCTCGAAAGTCCGGAGGCGATTGCTGGCTATCTTGAAGCGGCTTTCGAGGACGGCGATCCGGCCTTGATCGCGGCGGCACTGGGCGATGTGGCGCGGGCCATGGGAATGACTCAGCTTGCCAGCAAGGCGGGGGTTACACGTGAGGCGCTCTACAAAGCACTCTCGCCCACTGGCGATCCAAGGTTGTCGACTTTTCTTGGCGTGATGAAGGCGCTGGGGATCAAGCTCACGCCGCGGGCGGCTTGAAGACGGGCGGCAGCAGGGTCTCTTGATGAAGTAGGCGATTGAGGTTCGTGGTTTCCCACCCATTCCGCAAAACGACGCGGAATGGATGGGGCACCCGGCGAAGAGCGATGCAACCTTAGGAAACCTCAGAGCAGGTTCGTGGGAGCCCACCCTAGCCGCAAAGACAAAGACGCGGCGAGGGTGGGGCACCCGGCGCTGAATGGAGCAGGCCGAATCTGCCAGATTACGGTACGCGGCGAATCTCAACCTTCCTGTAACCGGGCCTTGATGCTCTGTTTTTGGTGCATCTGGCAGTATGGAGGCATGTTTCCACTCATGCTCCCCCTGTTCAGGAAGATGTCTTCCTGTTGGAACTGGAAGTGTGCCCTTCTGAGTGCCGCCGCCCGGTCGCTGGTGTATCTGATTGCCATGAGCCGTACCGGGCTTCGCGGCAGCCTGGCCGTGGTTGGAGTCGAGATCGCCTATGTCACGCTGACAGCGGGCGTTTACGCCGGGATGCAGCAAAGGGCGCTCGGGCTACGCACGCGGTGGCTGGGAGATCTGATCGTGGTTCTCGGCGTTCCCGGCTTGTCCCAGGCGTTGGACTGGACTGCCCATCGCGTGGCAGGCGCGGCCGTTACGAGCCGAGCGACGCTGGCCGTCTGTGTTTTCGCGGCGATCTCGGCGCTGTTTCATCTGTATGTGATGCGCAATGGAGTTTTTCTCACGGGCACTGGGCGCTCGTTGTTCGACGATTTTCGCCGCATGCCTCGGCTGGTTGCCGGAATCGTTATCAAGCCGATTGTCTTGCTGGTTAGTTTTGCCTTCCGGCTCGCAGGCGCGATCGAGTCGGAGGCGGCGCTCTAGCGGCAGCTCGGCGAATGTGGAATTGCGGGTTTTGATTGGGTTGGGCCTTCGCTGATTCGCCCGGAGCAACCGGCGGCGGCCACTGTTGGATTGAACCTATCGCCCGGCAAGCGCTTGGATCGGAACGAAAGCTGCTCGTCGGCTGAGCAAAATTGCTTCTCCGATTGGATTCACTGCGCCTGCAATGTCAAGCTCTGGAAAGTCGCTGTGAGTTCTTCCGTCCAGGACTCGCCCAGCAACCTTCTTCCGCGTGCCACCCCATTGTTTGAAAAAGAAGGGAACCCCATCTCGGCTGCACTGTTTCTGGATAGACCGAACCCAGTCTGGCTGCATAGGACGCGACCTGGGGCCACTTTCTCCTCCTACGATCACCCAGGAGATTCCTTTCAAATCGATTTCTCCAAGATCCTCAAGCAAGGGCTCGATCGACAAAAAGCGCACTGCGATTGGAGTCTTCTGAAGTCTGCGTAGCCTCGGTAGCCCGTGTTTCTTGTCCTCAACGCTGACGCCCCACCATATATGCGGCTCGGCGGCAAAAGAGTTCAATGGTCCTGAAAGAAGTTTCGCCATACGCTCATGGCGTTTAGTCAATACCTGGAAGACGTGCCAATTGGCCTCCCGCATGACCTGGGCGATTTGCAGAATGTAACTGTCCGGAATGGACTCATGGAATAGATCACTCATCGAATTGACAAAGATCTTTCTTGGGCTCTTCCAGCGGAGTGGTTCAGGAATTTTCTCAGGTACCAGGCGAACGTCAAACCCTTGTTCAAAGGGATGTCCGGGGACTCCGCGGAAGCGCTCTGCAAACCGCTCTGCATAGCAGTTCTTGCAGCCGGGGCTGATTTTCGAGCAGCCACGTACCGGATTCCACGTTGCGTCGGTCCATTCGATTGTTGTGCCAAGTGACATACTGACCTCCTAGTCGAACAGTCCGCGTTGTGGCGTCGAATATTTCAGTACTTGATCCCAGAGCTTGAAAGCTGTCTGGTTCTTGGAAAACATCGCTAGGTAGTACAAGGGAACATTCGTATCGTGCGTCTTCACCTCTCTCATCTGATGGAGTTGGGTTTTCAAGTACCCTGCTTCGGACATGCTCTCGGCGAATTCCGATGCGAGGAACTTGGCAAAATCTTCATGGTTGTTCCACCTTGCTCGCCATGTAGTATTTCCAATCATCCTGTCGATCTTGCTGTCGGGCTGCATGTAGTGCGGAACGTTGCGCTTTGCATCCATCTGAAGCGCAAGTAGACAAAGGAAGTCTACCCCATGTGCGCACCTCGAAATAGTCTTGAGATTCTCAATATCGAAGTCGCAATCAAACGGATCAACAAAACACAACGCCAGTGATCTGCTTGGGATCATTGAACAAATCTGGTCAATGTGGTCTTCAAATCTACCGGGAACTAAGTGAGGATTCTGCTTGGGATAGTTCTTCTCTACCCGTTCTTTCAAAGCTGCAAATCGCTCGGGGTTATTTTCACAGAAAATATAGCGATCAAAGGGTGAATCAACCGACAAGGCAATGAGTGGCGACCCTAAAAGCACTTGGCTTCGGTTTTTGATCCGGCACAGACCACTTCCCGCATACAGGTCCACGTAGACCCTTTTCCATTTGTTTTTCATTGATGCTGAGAAGATCTGGCAATAAAGCCGAATCAGATCGAACTTGTCCTCTGTCCACGGGCCAACCTCGGGAATGAGTAACCCGTCGTCCTCCCCATACAGCGTCTCGTTCTTCATGGGCAAGATACTACACGCAAAACAGGCGAACATAAAGAGAATATTTAAAGCAGGAATCTAAACAATACCGGCGCCGATTCACACTCATCACCGCAACCAGGTTTGCAATTCGCGGGCCGTTTGGATATGATTCATAGATGTGTCCGGGGAAATCCCTGGACTGTCAATAGCACCACGGTTTCTGGGCCTGTTCGAGCACAGCGTGCGGCAGACTTATTCGTTGCCGATTCGCGCGGGACTCTAGGCACTCCGCAAAGCGGGGCTGGCAGGGGCGGTGGGAGACGAGGGAAGAATGGGAAAAGTCAGCAAAAACATTGTGAAGGCGCGCGCGGCTGTGGTTAAGCCCGTGTATCCACTGCCAGAGGCCGTTGGCCTGCTGAAGCAGGTGAAGTACGCCAAGTTCGACGAGACCGTCGACCTGACGATGCGCCTGGGCGTTGATACGCGCCATGCCGACCAGATGGTGCGCGGAACCGTGGTTCTGCCGCATGGGCTGGGCAAGACCAAGACTGTGGCCGTCATTGCGACGGGCGACCGCCAGAAGGAAGCGACCGAAGCCGGCGCGGACTTTGTGGGCGGCGAAGAGATGGTCGAGAAGATCCAGAAGGAAAACTGGACCGACTTTGACGCTTTGATCGCCACGCCGGACATGATGAAGGTCGTCGGCCGGTTGGGCAAGGTGCTCGGTCCCAAGGGCCTGATGCCGAATCCGAAGACCGGAACCGTGACCATGGATGTGGCCGCGGCGGTCAAAGAGATCAAGGCCGGCAAGGTGGAGTTCCGCGCCGACAAGACCAGCCTGGTGCACGTTCCGGTGGGCAAGCTGAGCTTTGACCCGCAAAAGCTGATCGACAACGCGACGACGGTGATCGGCGCGATTGTGCGCCACAAGCCTTCGGCAGCCAAGGGCAAGTACATCAAGAGCATTACGCTGAGCTCGACGATGGGCCCCGGAGTGCCGCTGGACAATGCGGTTGCGGACGCGGCGGGCAAGCACTAAAAAGTTCTCAGTTCTCAGTTTTCAGTTGTCAGCGGCTGGTTGCCAACACATCGTGTTGTGGTTGGGAAGCCGGGACAGTAAAGCGAGCCCCATGCGGGCAGAACAATTTGGAATTTCTAGCAGGATTCGGCGGCAGACAGGTTCTTCGGTATTGAGAACTGACAACTGATGACTGATGACTGTCGGAGCGGAGCGACGAGATGGCGATTTCTAGGGCGAAGAAGACGGAGAAGGTCCAGTTGCTGGCCAAGGAACTGGAAGGCTCGACGACGGCGATTATCGGCACATTTGCCAAGCTGACCGTGGCCAAGGATTTTCAACTGCGCAAGGTGATTCGCGAGGCGGGCGGCAAGTACCGCGTGGTGAAGAACAAGCTGGCTGCGGTTTCAGGCCAGGGCACGCAGGTTGAGGCCGCGCTGAAGGGGCTCAAGGGCGTGAACTCGGTTGCGTTCACCTCGGGCGACCCGGTGGCGCTGGCTAAAGTGTTCGCGAAGTGGGCGGGCGACAACGCCGAGTTCCAGTTCAAGCTGGGCATCGTGGACGGCAAGCTGCTGAACGTGGACGAAGTGAAGGCGCTGGCGACGATGCCGGGCAAGGAAGAGCTGTTCTCGAAGCTGCTGTTCCTGATCAACGCGCCTGCACAAAGGCTGGCAACGGTCATCAATGCCACGGGCAAGGATCTGGCTGTGGTTCTGGGCCAGGGCGTCGAGAAGGAAAAGTTTGCCGCGTAGTTTGCGGCAGTAGAGTTTCGTGGTCTCCCAGGTCTGAAAATCCAGACCTGGGGCACCCAGGGATTTTCAAGAGATTTGGCTGTCGAGGCAGGCAGGAAGTGCGCGGGTCTGGCGCATCGGAAACTTCCAGTTTGGGTTTGCGGCCGGGAACAAAAATTTCAAACAGTGTTGAATGGAGAAGAACATGGCGGATCTAGCGCAGTTGGAAGAGCAAATCGTAGCACTGAGCCTGCTTGAAGCATCGGCTCTGGTGAAGAAGCTGGAAGAGCGGCTTGGCGTTTCAGCAGCAGCAGCGGCTCCGGTCGCGGTAGCAGCGGCGGGCGCGGCAGCTCCGGTCGCGGAAGAGAAGACCGAGTTCCAGGTGATCCTGAAGGACTTCGGCGCGAACAAGATCAACACCATCAAGGCCGTGCGCGAAGTGACCTCGCTCGGTTTGAAGGAAGCCAAGGACCTGGTTGACGGCGCTCCCAAGGCAATCAAGGAGAACGCGACCAAGGACGAGGCCGAGGCGATCAAGAAGAAGTTCGAAGGCATCGCAACGATCGAAGTCAAGTAGTTTCGATCAAGCTGCCCTGCCTGACGGCAGGGCAGCTTGCAAGGCTGGCCGGGACGCGCTAGGATAGTGGATGCGCGTCTTTTTTGGCTCGTTCCGGTTTTTCAAGGGAATGGAGCTGGTTTTGGCCGGACGCGGGATCAGAGTCGTGGACAGGCACAGAAGCCTCGGCTGGCAAGGGCAGAGCCAAGCCTATTGTCGGCGAGGTTATTTTTCGGGTTAAGTGCCTTGTGGTCAACAGTTTACCTGGACGGCAAACCAGGGTTTAGTTGACGGTTGGCGAGGGTTTGGCGAGCGAGCGGCAGAAGCGAGCTTTGGGATCGGCGAGAGCAACGCAAGAGAATTCGGATGGGAGCACAGGCTAAGGGCCGCGCTCGTGAGGCATTGTGTCCTCGCGGGCTTTTCGTGTCTCCCGGTTGGGTCAGAGTGGTCCTTTGGGAAAATTTACCTCAAAGGCATCAAAGTTGTAAACGCACCAGAATCGTAAACAGGTTCAACCTTCACGGTTGCTTCCTCGACTGTGCGCAGTCTAGCGCACGCACCGGATTTGCGGCAATGGCAACCACGCATTTTTGACCGAATTCTCACTGCAGAGATGCATGGCGCGGGAGACCGATGGCCCTGGGAGAGTTCCCGGTGAGATTGTGCGGCCTGTCTCCGGCATTGGCGTGAAGGTGTACCGAGAGTTTCAGGGATTGGGACTGGGAACAAGCAGTGCGCCAGTCCGGTTTTTTTGAATTACTTACCGTAATCAGCCGTCGCCGACAAGACTCGGGCGCCGGCCCGGAGCCAAATCGGCGCCGGAATGACCAGGGTCAGGAGTGAACATGCCCAACGAGAAGCGCGCGATTCGCAGCCGGCTCGATTTTTCCAAGATTCCCACCGCCACCCAGATTCCCAACCTGATTGAAGTGCAGCGGCGCTCCTATGAGCGTTTTCTGCAGATGGACAAGCTGCCCAATGAGCGCGACGACTCGGGCTTGCAGTCGGTCTTTGTCTCGGTCTTTCCGATTACGGACTTCCGTGGCATCTCGCAGTTGGACTTTGTGGATTTTTCAATCGGCAACTGGGAGTGCAAGTGCGGCCACTTGAAGGGCCTGCATCACCTGCGTACGGCCTGCGTTCATTGCGGGTCGATGGTCATTACGGACCCGTTTCATCCGGGCGATGTGCTCTGCCAGAAGTGCGGCACGTACAACAAGAACACGCCCGACTTCTGCAACAAGTGCGGCGACCCGGTGAGCCTGCAGTTGAAGTACGACCAGCAGGAGTGCGAGGAGAGGGGCATGACCTTCTCTGCGCCGCTGCGCGTGACCGTGCGGCTGACCATCTATGACAAGGACGCCGAGACCGGCAACAAGACGATCCGCGACATTAAAGAACAGGAAGTCTTCTTCGGCGATATTCCGCTGATGACGCCGAATGGCACGTTTATCGTGAACGGCACCGAGCGCGTGATCGTTTCGCAGTTGCATCGTTCGCCAGGCGTGTTTTTTGAGACGGCCAACAACCGCACCTACTTTTTGGGCAAGATCATTCCCTATCGCGGCTCGTGGGTGGAGTTCGAGTACGACCAGAAGAACACGCTCTATGTGCGCATCGACCGCAAGCGCAAGTTCCTGGGCACGATCTTCCTGCGCGCGCTTGGGCTGCGTTCGGACGAAGAGATTCTGAAGACCTTTTACACCGTGGACCGGATGCACATTGCCGACGGCAAGATTCTCTGGGCAGTTCCCGAGAACGTAACCGCAGGCACGCACCTGGTGGGCGCGAAGCCCGCACACGCGGTAGTGGTTGGCGGCCAGGAGATTGCATTCTCCGGGCGCAAGATTACGCCGCACTCGCTGAAGGCCATTCGCGCGGCTGCAATCGACAAGATCGAAGTGGAACAGGCCGAGTTGGACGGCGCGCTGACCGCGGCTGATGTCGTGGATCTGGGCACCGGCGAAGTGGTGGTGGAGGCCAACGTCGAGTTGACCGCCGACCGTCTGCACAAGATCATGGCCAGCGGCGCAACAAGCTTCGAGGTCTTCTTCCCCGAGCGCGACGACGTGGGCAATATCATCACGAACACGCTGAAGCGCGATTCGATCCGCAAGCCCGAAGAGGCGCTGATCGAGATCTACCGCAAGCTGCGTCCCGGTGATCCGCCGACGTTGGATACGGCGACGGCTCTGTTCGAGGGCATGTTCTTCGATCCGCGCAAGTATGATTTCTCGCGCGTGGGCCGGTTGAAGTTCAACATCAAGCTGTATGAGAGCCAGGACGCCACGCAACTGGACCATCGCACGCTGACGCCTGAGGATTTCTACGCGACGATCCGCTACCTGCTCAAGCTGCGCAAGAACATCGGCATGGTGGACGACATCGATCACCTGGGCAACCGCCGCGTCAGGGCTGTGGGCGAACTGATGGAAAATCAGTTCCGCATTGGCTTGGTACGTATGGAGCGCGCCATCAAGGAAAAGATGAGCGTCTATCAGGAGCTTTCGACGGCGATGCCGCACGACCTGATCAACGCCAAGCCGGTGATGGCAGCGATTCGCGAGTTCTTTGGCTCGTCGCAGTTGTCGCAGTTCATGGATCAGACCAATCCCCTCTCCGAGATTACGCACAAGCGGCGTCTCTCGGCTCTTGGACCGGGCGGTTTGAGCCGCGAACGCGCGGGCTTTGAAGTTCGCGACGTGCATACGACGCACTACGGCCGTATCTGCCCGATTGAGACGCCTGAAGGCCCGAACATCGGCCTGATCAGCTCGTTGAGCTGCTTTGCACGCATCAACGAATACGGCTTCATCGAGTCGCCTTACCGCAAGGTGAAGGACTCGCGCATTCTGGACTTCGTCGAGATTGCCAACGCCGGCGAAAGCGGACTGCGCGTAGGCGATCACATCGAGAAGGAAGAGGCGGGGCGGCTCAATGCCAAGCTGAAGAAGGAAGGCAAGCGGGCGATCGATCACATCCCGTTCAGCTTCTACCTCTCGGCATGGGAAGAGGACAAGCACACGATCGCGCAGGCCAACATCGAGTTCAACGACAAGGGCGAGATCACCGAGGATCTGGTGAACGCGCGGCGCATGGGCAACTTTGTGCTGGTGAACCGCACCGATGTGGACTATATCGACGTCAGCCCGAAGCAACTGGTTTCAGTGGCCGCTTCGCTGGTGCCCTTCCTCGAACATGACGACGCCAACCGCGCGCTGATGGGTGCCAACATGCAACGGCAATCTGTGCCGCTGCTGGTGGCCGAGGCTCCGCTGGTGGGCACGGGCATGGAAGGCGTGACGGCGCGCGACTCTGGCGCCGTGATCCTGGCCAAGCGCAACGGCATTGTGGATTCGGTCGACTCGCAGCGCATCATCGTGCGCGTCGAGGGCGAGCATCATCCGACGCAGCTTTCGCGCGAGGTGGGTTCGGACATCTACACGCTGATCAAGTTCAAGCGCTCGAACCAGAACACCTGCATCAATCAAAAGCCGGTTGTCCGCGAGGGCGATCGGGTGGTGAAGGGTCAGGTGATCGCCGACGGACCTTGCACGGAGCAGGGCGAGTTGGCGCTGGGACGCAACGTGCTGGTGGCCTTCATGCCGTGGCGCGGCTACAACTATGAGGACGCCATTCTCATCAGCGAAAAGCTGGTGCGGGAGGACTACTACACCTCGGTCCATATTGAAGAGTTCGAAATCGAGGCTCGCGACACGAAGCTTGGGCCAGAAGAGATCACGCGCGATATTCCCAACGTGAGCGAACATGCGCTGCGGGACCTGGACGAGAGCGGCGTAATCCGCATTGGCGCCCAGATCAAGCACGGCGACATTCTGGTGGGCAAGGTCACGCCGAAGGGCGAGACGCAACTGACGCCAGAAGAAAAGTTGTTGCGCGCGATTTTCGGCGAAAAGGCCGGCGACGTGCGCGACGCATCGCTGAACTGCCCTCCGGGCATCGAAGGCACGGTGGTTGATGTTCGCATCTTCAGCCGCAAGGGCCAGGAGAAGGACGAGCGCGCCAAGCAGATCGAAGGCGAGTACGTTGCCAAGCTCGAAAAGAACCTTGGCGACGAGATCCGCATTCTGACCGATGAGCGCTTAAAGAGGCTCGACGGCATTCTGGGCGGCAAGGTAGTACTGGCCGACCTGCATGACGAGCGGACCAACAAGCGCCTGCTGACAAAGGAAGCGATTCTGGACCGCGAGACGATCGAGCGCATCTCGACCAAGAACCTCAAGCGCATCCGCTATGCCGACAAGGATCCGCGGGTGAACGAGCAGATCGACGAGATCGAAGAGATGACATCGCGTCAGATCGAGGTGTTGCGCAAGATCACCAACGAGAAGGTAGCGAAGCTGCAGAAGGGCGACGAACTGCCGCCAGGCGTGATCAAGCTGGTGAAGGTTTATGTGGCCATGAAGCGCAAGCTGTCGGTGGGCGACAAGATGGCCGGCCGCCACGGCAACAAGGGCGTGATCGCGCGCATTCTTCCCGAGGAAGACATGCCGTATCTGCCCGATGGCACTCCGGCGGAGATTGTGCTGAATCCGCTCGGCGTACCTTCCCGTATGAACGTCGGACAGATCCTGGAGACGCATTTGGGCTGGGCCGCACATGCGCTGGGCGAGAAGATTGCAGCGCTGATCAGCGTCAACAACGAAGCAGCGTACACGCGCGAGTTGATCAAGAAAGAATTCGCGGGAACGGCGGCACTGCGGCAGTTGCTCGAGCTCGACGACGAGATGCTGTTGCGTGTCGCAAAGGGCATGAAGCGCGGCATCTGGTTCGGAACAGCGGTCTTCGACGGCGCGCGCGAAGAGGAGATCAAGGCTCTGCTGGCCTCGGCTGGCCTGCCTTCTTCGGGCAAGACGATGCTCTTCGACGGCATGACCGGCGAACAGTTCGAACAGCCGGTAACGGTGGGTTACATCTACATGCTGAAGCTCTCTCACCTGGTCGACGACAAGATTCACGCGCGTTCGATCGGACCGTACTCGCTGATCACCCAGCAGCCGCTGGGCGGCAAGGCGCAGTTCGGCGGGCAGAGATTTGGCGAGATGGAAGTGTGGGCGCTCGAAGCATACGGCGCGGCATACATCCTGCAAGAGCTGCTCACCGCGAAGTCGGACGATGTCTATGGCCGTACCAAGATCTACGAGGCCATCGTCAAGGGCGAAGCGGCGATCGAGCCGGGTGTTCCCGAGTCGTTCAATGTTTTGATCCGCGAGTTGCAGTCGCTCTGCCTGGATGTGGAGTTGATCAAGCGCGCGGACCTCGTCAAAAAGCTGCCTGCGCCGGAGATCGCCGCGGTAGCCGATTGAAGTGAGTTTTCAGTTTTCAGTTGTCAGTAATCAGTTTTTTCGCAATCAGTGTTCAACAAGATGGCGATCGACAAAGTGAATAAGCAGCATCGTCGAACTGAAAACTGACAACTGACCACTGTTTTAAGGGTTCTTCTTGAGAGCGGCAAACGCCGCTTCCCGGGAAGGAAGAACCCCACATCAATCCCGGGAAAAGCCAAGGCAGGCGCCGAAAGGCCCGCCAAGGAGGGTCGCCTTGTTCCGTTCGAACCCGTTTGAGCTTTCCAGCCCCATTACCGATTTCGACGCAATCCGCATCATGCTGGCTAGCCCTGAGAAGATCCGCAGCTGGTCGCATGGCGAGGTCACGAAGCCCGAGACCATCAACTACCGCACCTTCAAGCCTGAGCGCGACGGCCTTTTCTGCGCGCGCATTTTTGGACCGGTGACCGACTGGGAGTGCCTCTGCGGCAAGTACAAGCGCATGAAGCACCGCGGCGTCATCTGCGACAAGTGCGGCGTGGAAGTGACCGTGAGCAAAGTGCGCCGCGAGCGCATGGGCCACATCGAGCTGGCGTCGCCGTGTTCGCATGTCTGGTTCTTCAAGGGCCTGCCTTCGAGGATCGGCCACCTGCTCGACATCTCCCTGCGTGATCTCGAAGGCATTCTCTACTTCGAGTCCTATGTGGTCGTCGATCCCGGCGACTCGGGGATGAAGGAACGCGAGATCATCAAGGACGAGACCAAGTACCGCGAGCTCGATCAGCAGTTCCGCCCCTCCGGCTTCAAGGCCATGATGGGCGCGGAAGCTATTAAGGAGCTGCTCAAGCGCGTCAACGTCGACGAGCTGGGCGTCGAGCTGCGCGAGCGGATGAAGACCGAGACCTCCGCGCAGAAGAAGCTGAAGTATGCCAAGCGGCTGAAGGTCGTCGAGGCCTTCCGCAAGAGCGACAACAAGCCGCAGTGGATGATTCTGGACGTGCTGCCGGTGATTCCTCCCGAGCTGCGCCCGCTGGTGCCGCTGGATGGCGGACGCTTTGCCACCTCGGATTTGAACGATCTTTATCGTCGCGTCATCAACCGCAACAACCGGTTGAAGAAGCTGATGGACCTGCACGCGCCGGAAGTGATCGTACGCAATGAAAAGAGAATGCTGCAGGAAGCCGTCGACGCGTTGTTTGACAACGGCCGCCGCGGCCGCGTGCTGCGCGGAGCGAACAACCGTCCGCTGAAGTCGCTCTCCGATACGTTGAAGGGCAAGCAGGGCCGCTTTAGACAGAATCTGCTGGGCAAGCGCGTCGATTACTCGGGCCGTTCGGTTATCGTCGTCGGTCCGGATCTGAAGCTGCACCAGTGCGGACTGCCGAAGAAGATGGCGCTCGAACTCTTCAAGCCGTTCATCTACCATCGCCTGGAACAGACGGGCCACTGCACCACCATCAAGCAAGCGAAGGAAATGGTGGAGATGCAGGAACCGGTGGTGTGGGACATTCTGGAAGAGGTCATCAAGGACCATCCGGTGATGTTGAATCGCGCGCCTACGCTTCACCGCCTGGGCATTCAGGCCTTTGAGCCGGTGCTGGTCGAGGGCAAGGCCATCAAGATTCACCCGCTGGTCTGCACGGCCTTTAACGCCGACTTTGACGGCGATCAGATGGCAGTTCACATTCCGCTGTCGCCTGAGGCGCAGATCGAAGCCAGCGTACTGATGCTCGCGTCGCACAATATTCTCTCGCCGGCCTCGGGCCAGCCGATCACCGTGCCTTCGCAGGATATGGTGCTCGGACTCTACTACCTCACCAAGGCGAAGAAAAACGCCAAGGGCGAGGGCCGCGTCTTCGCGAACACCGAAGAGATCCTGATGGCTCTTGAAGCCAAGGAAGTCGAGACGCTGTCGCCGATTCGGCTGCGCTACACGGGCATGGTGCTCGATATGACCACTGCCTATGACGACCAGGATCTGACGCACGTCGAGCCGGTTGAATTCAACAAGCAGTACATTTCTACGACGGTGGGTCGCGTGATTCTGAACGACTCGCTGCCGGCGGGCATGCCGTTTGTCAACGGCCTGCTGAAAAAGAAGGGCATCGGGCAACTGGTGAACTATTGCAACCAGAACCTGGGCCTTGAGATTACGGTCGGAATGCTCGACAAGATCAAGGCGCTAGGCTTCCAGTACGCCACTCGCTCCGGGCTGTCGGTAGGCCTGGACGACATGGTCATTCCAGACTCGAAGTACACGGTTGTGCGCGAGGCCGACTTGAAGGTGATCGAGGTCCAGAAGCAGTACATGGACGGCGCCATCACCAACGGCGAGCGCTCGAACAAGGTCATCCAGATGTGGTCGGCTGTGACCGATCGCGTGGCGGACGAGATGTTCGGCAACATGAAGCGGGCAGACGACGAAGGAGCTTTCAACCCGATCTACATCATGGCCGACTCGGGCGCTCGTGGATCGAAGCAGCAGATTCGCCAGCTCTCGGGCATGCGCGGACTGATGGCCAAGCCTTCGGGCGAAGTCATTGAGACGCCTATCACGGCGAACTTCCGCGAAGGGCTGACCGTGCTCGAATACTTCATCTCGACGCACGGCGCACGTAAGGGATTGGCCGACACGGCGTTGAAGACGGCCGACTCTGGCTACCTGACCCGCCGCCTGGTGGACGTTGCCCAGGACGTGATCGTGACCGAGTACGACTGCGGCACGGTCGAGGGCATCTACGTCGGTTCGATCGTCGAGTCGGGCGAGATCATCGAGGAGCTGCGCGATCGCATCATTGGCCGCGTGACTTTGGAACGCATCAAGGACTACGACGGAAACATCGTGGTGGATGTGAACCAGGGTATCGACGAGGATATTGCATCGGCGATTCAAGCAGCGGGCAAGGAGAAGGTGAAGATCCGCTCGGTGCTGACCTGCGAGTCAAAGCGCGGCGTCTGCGCACTCTGCTACGGCCGCAACCTGGGTTCGGGACGCATGGTGGAGCTGGGCGAGACCTGCGGCGTCATCGCCGCACAGTCGATCGGCGAGCCGGGAACGCAGTTGACGATGCGTACCTTCCACGTCGGAGGCACGGCCAGCCGCGTGCAGGACAAGTCGCGTCTCGACGCCAAGAACAACGGCTTCGTGCGCTTCATCAACCTGAACTATGTTGAGAGCAAGGACGGCACGCTGGTGGCGATGAACCGCTCCGGCTCCATCGCCGTGCAGGACGAGCGTGGCCGTGAGAAGGAACGCTACCAGGTGGTCTATGGCGCGCGCCTCAAGGTGAAGGACGGCGAACAGGTAAAGCTGGGTCAGTTGCTGGCCGAGTGGGACCCGTACACCTACTCCATCCTGACGGAAATCGGCGGCACGGTTCAGTTCAAGGACCTGCAGGAAGGCATTACGCTCAACGAGGAAGTCGACGAAGTAACCGGCCTCTCGCGCTGGGTGGTTGCCGACGCCGCGGACGAAAAGCGCCAGCCTACGTTCCTGGTGAAGAATGCCAAGACTCACAAGCGCTATCTGCTGCCGCGCGGCGCTCACTTGATGATCGAGGACGGAGCCGAGGTTGGACCGGGCGACGTGCTGGCCAAGATTCCCAAGGAGAGCACCCGCACCAAGGACATCACCGGCGGTCTGCCGCGCGTCGTCGAGCTCTTCGAAGCCCGCAAGCCGCGTGAGACGGCCATTATCAGCGAGATCGACGGCGTGGTTCGCTTTGGCGAAGTGGCCAAGGGACAGCGCAAGATCTACGTAACCGCGGACAATGGCGACGAGAAGGAATACTCGGTGCCGCGCGGCATTCACGTGAACGTGCAGGAAGGCGAGCGGTTGAGCGCAGGCGATCCGCTGATGGACGGGCCCCTGAATCCGCACGATATTCTTGCCGTGCTGGGAGAGAAGGCGCTGCAGGCTTACCTGGTGAACGAGATCCAGGAAGTCTATCGTCTGCAGGGCGTGGCCATCTCGGACAAGCACATCGAAGTAATTGTCCGTCAGATGCTGCGCTGGGTCAGAATCGACGAGGTGGGCGATACGAACTTCCTGCTCGAACAGCAGGTGGACCGCTTCCGCTTCCGCGAGGAGAACGAGCGTGTGCTGGCAACTGGAGGCCGTCCGGCAATCGGACGTCCGCTGCTGCTGGGCATCACCAAGGCGTCGCTCTCGACCGACAGCTTCATCTCCGCCGCCAGCTTCCAGGAGACGACACGTGTCCTGACCGAAGCCAGCATCAACGGAGCGATCGACAACCTGCGCGGCCTGAAGGAGAACGTGATCGTCGGACGCCTGATCCCCGCCGGCACGGGCCTGGAGTACTACCGCAACGTTCAGCTCTCACCCGAGTTGGAGGAAGCGGCAGCCCGCGTGCAGCAGGAAGTGACGGCCGAGATCGAAGCCGCCGAGCGCGAACTGGAGCTGATGCGCCAGGAGGGCGAGGCCGAAGAGATGGCAGCCGAATAACCACCTGCCACCTGCGGTGGGGCAGCCGCCTTCGGCCTGTCCGCGCCAGAAAAAAGGCGCGGGACGTGGGTCGATCGATTGAGCAACACAGAAGACAAAAGGCCCGGCTTGCGCCGGGCCTTTTTGTGTGTGCTGTTGTGGGGTCAGAGGACGTGCTGGTGGCTTTCGGCCAGACTCTTTTCAATCTCGTGCTTGTGGTTCTTGACCGCGTACATGGCGGCATCGGCGGCATTGAGCAAGTTGTCTTTTGTGGTGCCGTCCTCCGGGTAGACAGCAACGCCGATGCTGGCAGAACCCATCAACACATGCTCCTCGATGATGAAGGGATCGACGAAGCAGTGTTCCAGCCGGGCAACGATCTTCTCCAGGTCGAAGCGGCCATTGTGAAGCGAAACGAGCGCGGCAAACTCATCCCCGCCCAGCCGGGCCATCATATCGCCGCCGAGTAGCTGGCTGCTCATGCGCTTGGCGACTTCCTGGAGGAAGAGATCCCCGACGTGGTGGCCGTACGTGTCGTTGATCGGCTTGAATTTGTCGAGGTCGATGTAGATCAATCCGAAGATGCTTCCGCTCTGGCGTGCCTCTTCAATCATCACGTCAAGACGCTTGTGCAGCGAGAAGCGGTTGTAGATGTCTGTGAGCAGATCGAACTCCGAGCGGCGGCGAAGATCGGAGTAGAGGCGCCGTGTCTCGATGGCCAGCGTGGCCAGCCGGGCGCCGTTTCCCAGAGCCTCTGTTTCGCGGGATGTGGGTTGAGCCTCCGGGGCAAGTGCGGCAAGGAGCGAGCCCAGCGGCGGGCCGGAGCGGGCAGCGATCTTCACGCTTACGATGCGCAGTCCAGCAAGCACAGGCGGGCAGTTTCCCAACTTGGCTCCGTCGGCGAGCTCGCACCAGCATGGGGCGCAATCCAGCTTCAAGGAGACCATGTCCGCAATCATCTCGAGGATATTGCTTAACTGTTTCGATCCGTTGATGTCCTCGAGGATGCGGCTGCGTTTCTGTTCAAGCAGGGCCAGGCGGCGCTCCGTGGCGGCCTCTGCCTCGATGCTGACTGCCAAAGCGCTCGTTTTCTGGCGCACCCTGCGTTCAAGGACCCATCCCCATGCGCCAACCACTGCGACTGCGATCAGCAGCAGCCCAACCATGATGACAAGGTTGCGAACATTGAGCAGGGACGGCTGTTTGACAACGACTATGTCGTCAAAGGAACGAAGCAGAATATTGAAAGGTACCTGAGCGATGAACGGGTTGGAGTATTCGAGGACGCAGATGCCGGTAACGCGAACTCTGGTTCCCAGAGGGATTTCCCTGGTATTTGGAACCGGTCCATCCGGATGGCGGTAGATAGCTGAGAACTTTTTGCCATCGATGGCCAGCACATACTCATCCTGTGAAGCCTCGTGGACCTCCGTCACAATCTGCCCTTCGATGGAGACCAGATCGTAGTGATGGCCTGGAGAGTCATAGCCTTTTGGAGTGAGTGTTTCCCAGGTGGCCTGAAGCGGCGTAACAGGCGCGGGAACGAGGGTGTCTCGAATCTCGCCGTGTATCAGGTTGATAAAGCCGTCATGGGAATCGGGAAAACCTGTTGCGTCCGCCACATCGCCGATCTTCAGCGGGTTGTAGGTCAGCGTTGAGATCCAGATGCTCTTGTCGCCGTCCTGCAATACAACGGCTGAACCGGGCTGGTAATAGGTAATGGTTCCATGAACCCGGACCCGCTGCGTGGAGTCCTGAAGATGGGAGACAGCGATCACGCGGTCCATGGGCGTGATGGGCAGCGACCACGGGCTGTACCCGGCGCGCGCGACAATCCTTATATCCGACAGAGACTGGATGTGCATCAGGATTCCGGTCTCGTGCATCTTGCTGTCGAACTCCTCCGAGGCGACACCGGTCATCTCCACTTCAGAATCGAGCAGCCCCTCGATGACGCCCGCATCGTCGTTGTCGAGGTTGGCGCTGAAATAGCCGCCGTCCATAAGCAACTGAAGGCGGATGTAGTGCACCGGGGCGACCAGGCTCAACATGCGGTCGGCGGTGCGGATCGTGCCACGCACGGTGACGAGCTTGCAGTCGGTTTCGGCGCGAATCATGCTGTCGAATGTTGCCGGCAGCGGCGTTGGCCGTTCGCCGTGGCGCAGCAGGGTAATGCTCTCGCCCACAACGATCGGATTAAAGCTGGGCTTGGTCTTTCCACGAACCAGAACGCGGTCGCCTGGGACCAGTTTGGCATCGGTCGGAGCCTGGACATAGATTGCTGTGTCGCCATCCTGAACAAAGAGATTGGTTTCATAGCCACGGGAGTATGTAACGGTGGCCTCAAAGGCTACAGGCAGATTATGGCTTGCCTCTTCATTGGTGAGGGCGCGGATGGCATGCAAGTTGGTAAGGGGCGCGGGTTGTGCAGACCAGGCAGCCAGGGCCGAGCCGAGGATCATCGCAACCGCTAAAAACGTTCTCTTCACCGTACAGCATCCTGTCGAACGGGTGTTCCGTTGACCGTGTCTGTAAGTCTATATCGGCAGTTGGCGGTCGAGCTATCAGACTTCGAAGGAAATTTGGTCAGAATCTACTCACGCAACTGTTATAAAAACACGGATTTGCGGCAAAGATCGCTTCCCTTCCCGACATCAGGCAGTTGATGGAAGATGCCGGGATGTGCGGCTATCTCCTAGCGAGGAGCCGGTTCAGCGGACGGAGGAGCTTCGAGTTCGGCCAATCTCGCGGCCGCCTCCTTGCGAAAGTTCTTGGCCGCGTACATGGCCGAGTCGGCGGCGCTGAGCAGGCTCTCCCTGGTGGTTCCGTCTTCCGGGTAGATGGAATAGCCGAAGCTGGCAGCGCCTTGCAGGCTGTTTCCTTCGATCAAAAACGGCTCGCTGAAGCAATGCTCGAGGCGCAGGGCAATCTCTTCGATGCGGGTTCGGTTGCGTACCTGGGGAAGCAGGACGGCAAACTCATCGCCGCCGAGCCGGGCCAGCAGGTCGTGGGAGCGGAGCTGCTGCTTCATGCGGCTGGCAACCTCTTGAAGGAAGAGGTCTCCGACGTGGTGTCCGTAGCGGTCGTTGATGGGCTTGAATTTGTCGAGGTCGATGTAGATGAGGCCGAAGACGCTGGCATTCTGGCGCGCCTCTTCAATGAGGGAGTCCATGCGCTCGCCGAGGGAACGGCGGTTGTGGACGTTGGTGAGCATGTCGACCTCGGAGCGGCGCAGCAGGTCGGAGTAGAGCCTGCGGGTCTCCATGGCCAGCATGGCGAGCTTTGCGCCGCCGGAGAGGATCTCCATCTCATGGAGGTAGGAGCGATGGAGGCCGGGGAAGGAGGTGGAATCGAGGCCGGCAAAGAGGGCCCCCTGCGGGGGACCGGAACGGGCAGGGATCTCTTCGCGCAGGACCTGCAAGCGATCGGCATCGGGAGGGTAGGAGCCCAGCCTTCCTCCATCGAGGATCTCGCACCAGCAGGGAGCACCCTTGAGCATGAAGGAGAGCATTTCGGTGATCGATTCGAGGATTCCGACCAGCGGCTTTGAACTGTTGATGTCGGCAAGGATGCGGGTGCGGCGCTGATCGAGATAGGCCATGGTGGCCAGTTTGCCGGTGAGATTGCGCGCGCGTCTTTTAAGATGCCAGATCCAGGCGCACGCGGCGAGCAGGAGGAGAAGCGCAAGGCCGAGCGGGAAGCGGAGATCGCGCGTAAACCGGAAGAGCAAGGACGGACTGGCGACGACGGCAACGTCGGCCGGGGAGCGGAGGAGAATCTCGAAGGCCGGCTGGGAGTGGAATGGATTGGAGTTCAGCGGAATTGAGATGCCGGTCACGCGGACTTTTGATCCGGGGGCGACCTGGCCGATGGACGGAGCAGGTGCATTGGGACGGCTGAGGATCGCCGTGAAGAGGCCTTCTTTGGAAGAGAGCAGAAGCTCGTCCTGGCCCGGCTGGCGAAGCACGTTCACCACTTCCGCCTCGATTGAGACGAGGTCAAAGGGATGGCTGCCGGAGGCGAGCTGACGCCAGCTTGACGGCTCCGCTGTGACTTTGGACGGCGTCTTGCTGTCGATGATTTCGCCGTTGGCCAGGGTCAACAGGCCGTTCTGCATGACTGGAGCGCCGGTCGCGTCCGCCGTATCGTTGACGCGCAGTTCGGTGGCGGCGGCGCTGGTCGCGATCCACACGCTGTTGGACCCATTCGCGATTACGGCGGCTCTTCCGGGTTCGAAATAGGTGATGGTTCCATGCACCCTGACCCGTGGCGCCGGATCACGCTCGCGATTGACGGTGGCGAGCTTTTCCATGGGGGTGAGTGGAAGAGAGAAGACTCTGGCGGGCGGCAGCGCAAAAGCAACCAGGGCCCCGCCGAGGATGATTGCTACCGCTGAAATCAGTCTCTTCACTGGGCGGAATCCTGTTGAATTTGCGCCGTACCGGCTGTTGCTTTCAGTCTATATCCGCACCCAGGGGAATCGGCGCACGCTCAGGCCGGAGCTGCCTGGTATCGCGCACAAAAGTAATGGAAGAGCGAGCGGCAGCTTTGATCTTTCGAGACTAACCACCAAGGGCGAAACGAAGCCGTCTGTTGCTAAGTGCGGTTCGGGGCCGCTGGCGCGGGGCCCTCACCTACGGCTGAATTTTCTGCCGAGCGTTTGCGGGAGTTCTTGGCCACATACATTGCGGCGTCCGCGATAGTGAGCAGACCTTCTCTGGTTGCGCTGTCTTCCGGATAGAGTGCGACGCCGAAGCTGGCCGAGCCTTGAAGGGTATGCTCTTCCAGAACAAAGGATGCGCTGAAGCAGTTCTCCAGCCGTTGGGTGATCTCTTCGACATCGGCGCGGCTGCGCACCATGGGAAGGAGCACGGCAAACTCATCGCCGCCGAGCCGCGCCAACAGGTCGTGGGAGCGCAACTGCTGCTTCATGCGGCGAGCGGCCTCTTGCAGATAGAGATCTCCGATGTGATGGCCGTAGAGGTCGTTGACCTGCTTGAATCCATCGAGATCGATGTAGATCAATCCGAAGATGCCGGCATTGTCGCGGGCATCCTCGATCTGGGCGTCGAGGCGCTTGCCGAGCGAGAAGCGATTGTGAACGTCGGTGAGCTGGTCGAACTCCGAGCGGTGCAGCAGATCGGTGTAGAGGCGGCGGGTTTCAATGGCCAGGGCAGCCAGCTTGGCGCCGACGGAGAGGGCCTCGGTTTCACGCTCGGATGCCCCAGGAATCTCCGGCTGTTCCGCGGAGCTGAGGCCGACATAGAGTGCGCCGAGCGGCGGGCCGGAGCGAGCGGGGATTTCGGTGCGCACAACACGGATGCCCTCTGCGAGGGGCTGGAAATCTCCCAGGCGCGCGCCGTTGGTCACCTCGCACCAGCAGGGTGCGTCGTTGAACGCGAAAGAGACCAGTTCCATGATCTCCTCGATAATTTCGGCCAGGGGCCGTGAGCCGTTGATGTCTTCGAGGATGCGGCTGCGCTTTTGTTCGAGCTGGACCATGCGCCGCTCGAAGGCGGCCTCGGCCTCGATCCGCGTGGCCATGGCGGTGGTCTGCCGGCGCACCTTCCTATTCAGCAGCGCGCCCCAGGCGCCGACGGCGATCACGATCAGCAGCAACAGGCCGGCGATGCGAATCATATTTCCGATGTTGAGCCAGGAGGGCTTGGCAATGACCGCGATGTCGTCGAAGGAGCGCAGCAGGATATTGAAGGGAACCTCTTCGCCTGGATTGATGGAGTTGATATCCATGACGGTGCAGATTCCGGTGACGCGGACCCTGGAGCCGAGGGGGATCTGCATCATCGGCGGCAGCACTCCCGCCGGGCGCGGATGGCGATAGATGGCGGTAAACATGCGTCCATCGGCGGTGAGGACGTAGACATCCTGAGCGGCCTCACGGGCCTCGGCGACCACCTGGCCTTCGATCGAGACCAGATCGTTCTGGTGGCCGTCGGGACGATTTGAACTCCAGAAGCCCAGTTGGCGCCAGGTGGACAACAGCGGCGTGACTGGCTGAAAGATGTGGCTATCCTGGATCGCGGCGTCGGTCAGAGTCAAGAGGCGGTTGCGGGCATTAGGGAAGCCGGTTGCGTCCACCCGATCGCCGATCTGCATTGCCGCGTGGTCTTTGGTTTCGATCCACAGGCTCCGCGTGCCATTCTGCAACACAATGGCGGAGCCGGGCTGGTAATAGGTAATCGTTCCCTGCACGCGGATGCGCGGGGTGAGGTCTTGCACGCGATAGTTCAGAAGAATCCGATCCATGGGCGTGACCGGCAGCGTCCACGGACTGAGGCTGGCGCGCTTGAGCACTTTGATATTGGCAAGCGAGGAGACGTAGAGCAGAACGCCGGTCTGCTGCATCTTGTTGTCGAATTTTCCAGCGGCGACGCCGGTAATATCGACTTCTGCGTCGAGCAGATCCTTGAGGGCTGTTTCATCGGTGCTGTCGAGATTGGCTTCGAGGTGGCCTCCCTCTGCCAGCAGTTGCAGGCGGGCGCTGGCCAACGGAGCCGAGGTGCTCATCACCTGGTCGACGGCACGAACGACAGCATGGACTGTGACCAACTGGGAGTCGTACTGGGCGCGAATCAGCTCCTCGAATGTGGCTGGCATGGGCTTGGGCGGTGGGCCATGATGAAGCAGGGTCACTGTTTTGGCGATTACGAGCGGGTGGAAGCTGGCCTGCATCGTGCCGCGCACCAGAATGCGATCCCCGGGGGTCAGCTCCGCGGTGGTAGCGGGTGCGACAAAGATGCCCGCGTCGCCATCCTGGACAAACAGCAGATTTTCATAGCCGCGCGAGTAGCCCACCGTAGCTTCAAAGTCGACCGCCTGCGCTGCTTTGGCCTGGTCGTTGGTCAAGGCATGAATGGCGCGGAGTGTGGTGAGTGGGGCGGAGGCAAGTGCCGGGCTTACGTAGCTCAGAGAGAGGATCGCCGCAAGCGCTCGACTCAGCCACTTCTTCGAAAGGGCCCGGTGGTATCTACAATCCTTCATTCAGGCGCCAACAACTCCAGCCAACAGGATTGGACCCATCGGCATTCCGTGCATGTTCATCCGGACAGCGGCGCGCAGGAAGAGTTCTGTCCGAAACGAATATGGATTGATCTTACTCCAGCACGCGCCAATCTGATCTAATGGCTGTCTTGGGCCATTCTGGCCGCAGTATAAGGGTTCCTATAACCTTTGAACGCGGCCCAGCCTGATCCTGTGTATACGATCCGGCATCTATGCATCAGGACTATCGGCAAGTTGCCGTCGAAAGGAGAACCCTCGATGTCGAATTCTGGTGAACTTCCCACTTCCGCCTCCCCGGCTCCGCTTCGCGGGGCGCAGGCGCAACCGACCCGCCGCATCCGTGTGATCGGCGTGCCTCTGGATCTGGGCGCGAGTCGCCGGGGAGTGGACATGGGCCCCTCGGCGGTGCGCGTGGCGGGATTGGAGGCACGTCTTGAAAAGCTGGGCCACCAGGTGACCGACGGCGGCAACATTCGCGTGGAGATTGCCGAGACGCAGGCCGCTGGCAGTGAGAATGCGCGATTTCTCAAGCAGATAGCGGAGACCTGCACGCGCACGGCCGAGGCTGTGGTGAAGACTCTGGAAGAGGGCCTGACACCGCTACTGCTGGGCGGCGACCACTCGCTGGCTGCCGGCTCGATCTCTGGCGTATCTCACTTTTATCGCCGCCAGAGCCAGCAGATCGGCGTTGTGTGGCTGGATGCCCACTCGGACATCAATACGCCGGAGAGCTCGCCCTCGGGCAACGTGCACGGGATGCCGCTGGCCGCGCTGCTGGGGTTGGGGCCGGAGCCGCTGGCGGCGATCTTCGGCTACTCGCCCAAGATCGCCGCGGAGAACACGGCTCTGATCGGGCTGCGCGACATTGACGCCGGTGAGCGGGAGAACCTGCGCCGCGCTGGAGTGGCCGCAATCTACACCATGCGCGACATCGACGAGCGCGGCATGAGAAACGTGATGGAAGAGGCTCTGCGCGTGGCTGGACGCGGAACGGCGGGCTACCATGTTTCGCTCGACATGGACTGGATCGACCCGGAGGACGCGCCGGGGGTGGGCACGCCGGTGCGCGGCGGCGCAACCTACCGCGAGGCGCATCTGGCGATGGAGATTATCGCCGACCACGGACGCATGTTGAGTTTTGAGATCGTCGAGGTCAACCCGGTGATCGATGAGCACAATCGCACGGCGGATCTGGCGGTGGAGCTGGCCTGCTCGGCATTTGGGAAGAAGATCCTGTGAAGGGGAACCTCACGCGCTGACCGGCTTTCAAAAGGCCAAGTGAAGGTGGGATACAATGGAGGAACGAAGACTGGGGGCGAGATGGCAAAAAAGGTTCTGAGTTCAACGAAAAGCGGAAGCGCTCCCAAGCTCGATCCGCGGAGCCCTAGCTTTACGCGCGAATTCAAGCGCGCCGCGAGAGCCTTCACCAAGAAGGCTACCCAATCACCGGAGCACGCATTGGCGGTCTTGGTTGAGATGGGGATTTATACTCCTACCGGCAGGCTAACCAAGAACTATCGCTAGATCGTGCATCGTCTCTCTACCAGCTTCGTGCTCGCCTATCATGGCTGCGACCGTGACCTGGGGGAGAAAGTGCTTTCCGGAACCACATCGTTCAAACCGAGCAATAACGACTATGACTGGCTTGGCCCCGGTGTCTACTTCTGGGAGTCGAATCCGCAACGGGCGCTGGAGTTCGCGCGGGAAAAGCAGAGACGCGGCGAGGGAATCCGCAAACCCTTTGTGGTGGGCGCAGTGATTGATATGGGATTATGTCTTGACCTCACCACGAAGGACTCCATTGAGAACTTGAAAGAAGCGCATCGGAGCTTGCTGATGACTATTCCCAAAGGCGGTCCGCTTCCTGCGAATGGTCCTGAAACCTGGCGGCGGCGCTTGGATTGTGCCGTAATTCGGTGTCTTCATCAAATCCGCCGCGGCCCTAGGTCGGAGCCCATTGACTCGGTTAGAGGCATATTTACTGAAGGCAAACCTATCTATGAGGGTTCTGCATTCCTTGAGAAGACTCATGTGCAGATCGCGGTGCTCAGTCCGGATTGCATCAAAGCTGTATTTCGTGTACCTAACACGGTGTTCAAGAAAGAGAAATGACAAAAAAACTGCGGGTTGGAGTTATCTTTGGCGGGCGGAGCGGGGAGCATGAGGTTTCTTTGCTCTCGGCTGCTTCGATTTTGAAGGCGATTGATCGCCGCAAATTTGACGTGGTGCCGATTGGCATCAACAAGGCCGGGCACTGGCTGACCGGCGAGACGGCGCAAGGGCTGCTTGAGGGCACGCCCACTCTGCCGGCGCAAGGGCGGAAAAAGGCGGCAGCGCTGACGCACAACGCTGGCGCGGCTCTCGATAGCCACGATGCGCTGGGCGGCCAATCGCTTGACGTGGTCTTTCCCGTGCTGCATGGGACATTTGGCGAAGATGGAACCGTGCAAGGGCTCTTTGAGCTGGCGGGGATCGCCTATGTTGGCTCGGGCGTACTGGGCTCCTCGGCCGGCATGGACAAGGACGTGATGAAGCGCCTGTTTGCGCAGGCCAAACTGCCCATGGTGAAGCATGTGACGCTGCTGCGCGCCGAGTGGGAGAAGTCTCCGCGCAAGGCTGTGGCAAAGGTGGAGGCGGCGCTCAAATACCCGGTCTTTGTGAAGCCGGCGAATCTGGGTTCTTCAGTGGGCATCTCGAAGGCCCACGACCGCAAGGAGCTTGGGCCGGCGCTCAAGCTGGCCGCCAAGTACGACCGTAAGCTGGTGATTGAAGAAGGCGTGGGCGGCAAGAAGGCCAAGGCACGTGAGTTGGAGGTTGCCGTGCTGGGCAATGACGATCCCAAGGCGAGCGTGGTGGGCGAGATCATTCCCGGCAAGGAGTTCTATGACTACGAGGCCAAGTATCTCTCCGATGGCTCGGTGGCGGTGATTCCGGCAAAGCTGACGAAGGCGGAGACGCAGCGAATTCGCGAGCTGGCGGTCGCGGCATTCAAGGCGTGCGATTTGTCGGGCCTGGCGCGCGTGGACTTCCTGATGGAGCCGGAGGGCAAGCAGCGCATCTATTTGAACGAGGTGAATACGCTGCCGGGATTTACCAGCATCAGCATGTACCCCAAGCTGTGGGAGGCTACGGGAATCAGCTACAAGGATCTGATTACGCGGCTGATCGAGCTTGCGTTGGAACGCAAGGCGGAGAAGAGCCGGACGACGTATAGCCGGGAAGAATAGTAAAGGCAGGGACTAGGGAATAGGGACTAGGGAACAGAAAGCTGGCTGGTGGTGTCTAACTCTGTAGTAGAGGGACAGTTTCGAGAGAGGTGAACAGTTCAACCTTTTCAGCGGAGCTGATTGCTATTCCTGATCCCTGTTCTCCGCTTTGCCGTATCCTAAGTCCAAGGAACCAAGACCATGACCTTGCTCGACGCTCCTGCATTTGACGAAGTGAAAGATCGCCGCCGGCGCAAGATTTTATTGAGCGCGGGTGGAGTGCTGCTGGTGCTGTTTTTGGGCTGGTGGCTGGTGGCTGGGCGGCCGGTGGACTGGCCCTGGCACTGGAACAGCCACTTGAGGGGAAGAATGGCGGTCAATGCCTTCTTCATCGATCTGGAGAAGAGCGATCTGCCTGCGGCTTATGGCGTCTGGATGCACGATCCGGCCTGGCAGCAGCATCCGGAGCAGTATGGCCGTTATCCTTTCGATCGCTTCGAGAAGGATTGGAGCGCGACCAGCCCGGATAACGACTATGGCGTGATCCGCAGCCACAGGATTGCCGCGACGCGGATGATTGGCAATATGCTGCAGACGGGCACGTTTGTGAATGGGCGCAAGAGCAAGGCGATCAACCTGGACTATGACCCGAAGGATCATACGCTGCACTTTTCGCCGGAGGATGTGCAGTTTCTGGAAGGCTCGGGGGGGATTTCGTAGGGCGCTTCCTCAGACAAACAGTTGTTGCGAGATGGGATGCGACGAACCCTTCATAACGGAAACGGTGATGAAGGGTTCGTCGTATCCCACCCTAGTGTGGTGACTCTGAAGTTTATTGAAGAACAACTGCAGATCCTTCGACTCACCACCCCCAAACTCCACCCCACGAACCAAGATCCGTTCGTGGGGACCCCGGCTGAAAAGCGTTTGGGCCCCGTTCGCTCAGGATGACAGTCAAAATTGTGATGTGAACATCGGAGTCAGGACACTACGACAACAACAAAGGCGTCACGAGGATGGGGCACCGGGCGCTGTTTTATTGCGGCGAGGATCGAAGTGCTGTGGGTCGTGAACTGCTGGGGCGCATCCAACCGGTGAGGAGAACATCATGCCCCAGAGCACACATGGCCGAGCCGCGGAACTTCATAACCTGGCAGCCCACGCACACACCGCCGCCGCAGAAGCCCACGGCAAAGCCGATCATCTGACAGCGCACGAACTCAGCCGGCAGGCTGAGGAACACTCGTTGAACGCCTATCAGTACTCAGAGCAACTGGTTGAGCAAGCAGGGAAAAGCCCGCAAGAAAATGAGCCGAAGGCCCCGAAAGCCGTACACGTCGGCTTACCCGGCTGACTCGGCGGCTTTCAGCTCGGTCAGGGTCTTCTCCAAGCTGGCAAGATCTTCCACATTCAGCGATTTTTGCTCGGGATCGATCTGCTTGAGCAGGCCGCAGAGGACCTTGCCGGGAGCAAGTTCGATGTAGGTCTGCGCGCCTTCGGCGATCAGCGTCTTGACGCAATCGACCCAGCGCACGGTGCCGGTGACCTGGTGAGTGAGGGCTTCGAAGACTTCGGCTGCGGTGCGGACCATGTTGCCGGTGACGTTGGAGGCGACGGGGATGCGCGGATCGGCCAGGGTGAGGGAGCCTAGAACGCGGGCAACTTCCTCCTGGGCGGGCTGCATCAGCGCGCAGTGGAAGGGAGCGCTGACGGGAAGCATGACGGCGCGGCGCGCGCCTTTTGCCTTGGCAATGGCGGCGGCCCGCTCGACTGCGACCAATGCGCCGGAGATGACAGTCTGGCCGGGAGAGTTGAAGTTGGCCGCAGAGACGGTCAGGCCGGTCTCGGTAGCGGCTTCGGTGCAGGCCTCGGCCACCTGTTCAGGCGTGAGCGAGAGGATGGCAGCCATGCCGCCCTGGCCGGGAGGAATGGCCTCTTGCATGGCCTTTCCGCGCGCCTTGACGAAGCGCACGGCGTCGGCAAAGCTGTAGGTGCCGGCGGCGACGTGCGCCGACCACTCGCCGAGCGAGTGACCCGCGGCCAGATCGGGCTCGATGCCATGGAGGGCCAGCACGCGCAGGGTGGCCACGCTCACCGTGAGGATGGCAGGCTGGGTGTTTTCGGTGAGCTTGAGCTCTTCCTCAGGCCCCTCGAAGATGAGCTTGGAGAGGGCAAAGCCTGCGGCTTCGTCGGCCTCGGCAAAGGTGTCGCGGGCAACGGGAAAACGCTCGACGAGTTCGCGGCCCATACCAACGGCCTGCGAGCCCTGCCCAGGAAAGAGAAATGCTAGTTTATTAGCCATGCCAGAGAAGATTGTAACGCCTCGCGCCCTGAGTTTCGCAGCTCGGAGGCCGGAATCTTTTCGAGCGGTTCCCTGCCGCGAAAGCCGGTTGCCGCGCGGCTCTGCGCTTTACAATCGATTGCGTGAGCCACTCCTTTGAAATCGGTCCGGTCCATGTGGGCGAGGGCCAGCTTTTCCTGATCGCGGGGCCTTGCGTCATCGAGTCTGAGGCGCACGTGCGCACGATGGCCGAACAGATCCAGCGCATCGCCGCAGACCTCGGCATTCCATACATCTTCAAGGCCAGCTACGACAAGGCGAACCGCACCAGCGTGAAGAGTTTTCGCGGGCCGGGTCTGGTGGAGGGCACGCGCATCCTGGGGCGCCTGGCAAAGGATACGGGCCTGCCGGTGTTGACCGATGTGCATGAGCCCGCGCACTGCGAGGTGGCCGCCGAGGCCGTGGATGTGCTGCAGATTCCGGCGTTCCTCTGCCGCCAGACCGATCTGCTGGTGGCTGCGGGCAAGACCGGCAGGGCGGTGAATATCAAGAAGGGGCAGTTTGTGGCGCCGTGGGATATGACGCATCCAGTGGAGAAGGTGCGGTCGACGGGCAATGAACGGATTTTTCTGACCGAGCGCGGGGCCTGCTTTGGCTATAACTCGCTGGTGGTGGACTATCGCGCGCTGCCGGTGATGCGGAGCCTTGCGCCTGTGGTCTTCGATGGGACGCACTCTGTGCAGCAGCCTTCGGCGGCGAATGGCGTCAGCGGCGGCCAGCCGGAGTTCATTCCGCTGCTGGCGCGGGCGGCGGTGGCGGCAGGCATCGATGGGTTGTTTCTTGAGGTTCACGACGACCCGGCACATGCGAAATCCGACGGCGCGAATGCGCTGGATTTGAAGCTGCTGAAGCCGCTGCTGGAAAGGCTGCTGGCGATTCATGAGGCGGCTGCGGGAAGTTGACGATGGAGCCTCTTGCGAGACTCCATCGAAAATCGCAGCATGTGACAGGGCACGACGGAAAGAAACTGCTTTCCGCGCGGATTGCAGGCAGTTCTCTGACCGTGTGATTTCGCAACTTGAGCTCCGTGGTTTCCCACCCATTCGCCAGGAAAAAGGCGAATGGGTGGGGCACGGTGCTGGAACAAGAACAACGGGCAGAGACCTATGCGGCCATCGTTCTGGACCTCTTGGGTCCGTCCCGGCTCACGAGCAGTTTGGGAAGGACGGAGGAAGGGCAGACACGGCGATGCTCTTCCAGTTCATAGCGGGCGCGTTCCATATCGACGTTCTTCTGGGCGGCGAGCTGCGTGCTGACGCGATAACGCACGGAGGAGCGCGCCTCGATATATTCACTGTGCACGGCTTGATAGGCTTGTTCCAAATGACCACAGATTGAGCAACTCATCCTTACCTCCCTCGGGCCTCAGCCAGGCCGGTGTGAACGGAGATGAATGCGAGACGGCTTCCATCGGCTGACTTGGCCAAGAGCAAGTCAAGCAGGAGATGTAAAGCGTACTCGCGGAAAGCCGATCCACTCGGCGCGGCCGATGACACTCAATTTGCTATGAGATTTTCATCTCTTCCGCCGCGCCCGTATTCTGCATGCGTCAGGATGGAAAGCCGAAACACTGGGCTGATTTTTGTTGCTCTCGCAGGCCTGTTTTTGCAGCGCTTGCCCTGCCGATGACGGCGATGTGCAAGCCGGAGTTCGTATGTTCCAGCAAGAAGTCTTCAGCAAACGACAGCCGGTCCGCCCTTGTAATTTCCTGTCCGGTCGCGGAGGCCTTGGCTCTGTCTGCACGGCCTGCGGGCCTGAAGGAGTGTGAACTCCTGCTGCGGCCTGCAGAGAGACGATCCCTTGTGTCGCATTGGTTGGCGAGGCTCATGGCAGCTCCAAATTGTACGGTTTGTACGGTTGGTTGCTTAAAACAAAGCCCACCCGGAACGAGTCATCGAAGGCTCGAGGCGAGAAGAACGCATCTCGAATTTTCTAAGCTCGAACACGCCTGAATTGGCCCGGATGCCACCTGCGTCGTTGCGGAAGAATTGCTTTGCGGCGGCGCCACTGTGGAGCGATGTTTGTAAGAGAGCCTAAAGGTCGATCTCTGGGGAGGCTCAAAGGGCCAATTACCAGGAGTGGCCAACTTCAGATGAATTGCCTTAGCTCAAACCATCTGATCGAGGGGAATGCCCACTCATTACCCACACTTCTACGCTGAAGCCAGAATCGTGTCAAGGGGTTTTTCTCGAAGTTGACTTGATTTTTGACCCAAACAAAAACTGCATTTCATGGGCCTTTTCCCGCCTGATAGCATTTCTGTATGAATTTGCAGACGATACGCGCGACGCACCGCGCAGCGCTGAGCTTCAGCGCTGCTTTGGTCCTTGGCGGAATAATTCATCTCTCCGTCACACTGGCTCACGCACAATCCGCACCTGCCGTGGAGCGCACACTGATTGAAGGGGTGCTGAACGGGCTTGGCCGCGGACACTCCTTTGGGCAAGTGGCGCTCTCGCCGGACGGCAAACGGCTGGCCTGGATCGAGCAAGAGAAGAATGGCGCGGAGATTCGCGTGGCGGCGGTGAGCGATCTGAGGCAGAGCGCGCCCGCCAAGTACGAACGGGTAACTGCTGCCGCGAAGCCTGAAACTCACTGCCAGGAAGGCCAGATTGCGTGGTCGCCGGATGCCAAGTCGCTGGCATTCTTCTCCGATTGCGGACAGGCTGAACAGTCCGACCTTTATCTGACGCGTCTGGACGGGAGCCCGGCGCGGCGGTTGACTGAGCTGAAGGGCTACGTCGACGCACCGGCCTTTTCGCCAGATGGAAAGAGTGTGGCCTTCCTCTATGTGAAAGGCGCGACGCGGCCGGCCGGAGCACTGGCGGCGATGAAGCCACCGGCCGGTGTGATTGGCGAAGATGGCGTGGAGATTGAGCGCGTGGCTGTGGCGGAGGTGGAGTGGACCAAGCCGGAGGCGCCGGTGATGGCCACGCCGGAGAAACTGCATGTGTACGAGTTTGACTGGCGGCCGGATTCGAAGGGGCTGGCGTATGTGGCGGCCGATCCGCCGGGAGAAAATAACTGGTGGGTGGCGAAGCTTTATACGAATGCACTTGAAGGCAATCGGTGGATTTCTGTTTGGCGATCAGATAAGCCAATTCTGGCTCCCGCCGAGGTTGCTGGTCCGCTGCATGGGTTGCAGATTGCACTGCCGCGGTGGTCGCCGGACGGCAAGAGCATTGCTTTCATCGGCGGGCTGATGAGCGATCAAGGCGCAACGGGCGGCGATGTGTGGATTGTCTCCGCAAGCGGCGGCGCACCCGGCAATGTGACGCCGAACCGCACGGCGACGGCATCCTGGCTGGAGTGGAGCGGGAGCGATCAACTCATTGTGAGCAGCATTGCGGGCGGTAATTCACAACTGGCGCGGCTGAAGCTCAACGGCAGCCAGGCGGGCAGCTTCGACCCGCCGCTCTACGACCTGCCGGCGACGATCGGCGATGGGCGATTTGATCTGAGCGTCTCGCCTGCGCAGGATCACACGGTGTTTGCCTTCACGGCCAGCAGTTTCGAGTACCCGGCAGAGATTTATGTGGCGCACGCGGCGGAGAAGACCGCTACGAGTCTCCCGGCATTGACTCAGCTCACGCATCTGAACGACGGCGTTGAGCCGGCCTGGGGCAAATCGGAATCGATCACATGGAAGAGCGGCAAGTTCAACGTGCAGGGCTGGCTGATGCTGCCCAAAAACTACGACTCGGCGAAGAAGTACCCACTGATTGTGGTGGTGCATGGAGGGCCGGCCTCGACGGCCATGTCGAAGTGGGGCAGCGGCAGCCTGAGCGCGGCGGCGTTTTCTGCGCTGGGCTACTTTGTGCTGCAACCGAACCCGAGAGGGAGCTTTGGGCAGGGGGAGGAGTTTACCGAGGCCAACCGCAAGGACTTCGGCTACGGAGACCTCGGCGACATCCTGAAAGGTGTGGATACGGTGGAGGCCAAGTACCCGGTGGACCCGAACCGCGTGGGCCTGACGGGCTGGAGCTACGGCGGCTTCATGACCATGTTTGCGGTGACGCAGACCAACCGCTTCAAAGCGGCGGTGGCGGGCGCGGGCATTGCAAACTGGCAGAGCTACTATGGCGAGAACTCGATCGACCAGTGGATGACGCCGTACTTTGGCGGATCGGTGTATGACAACGCAGCGGTGTACGCAAAGAGCTCGGCGATCAATTTCATCAACAAAGTGAAGACGCCGACGCTGGTGGTGGTGGGCGACCGGGACGGCGAATGCCCGGCGCCGCAGTCGTTCGAGTTCTGGCATGCGCTGAGAGACCGGCATGTGCCGACGCAACTGGTGGTGTATCCCAATGAGGGGCATGGCTTTCGCGATGCGGCCCACCGGCGGGATGTGATGGTGCGGGCCGCGGAGTGGTTTGCGCATTACCTGCCGCCCGCGCCGTAGCAGGATGCGGTTTGCAGTTTTTGCTCGCAATCGAGCACCGGCGGCGTCTAAGAGAGGTGGAATTGGGCGGGGCGGTGCCGGTTGCCAGTCCGTCCTGATACACTTTTCATTGAAGTTTCAGTAGCGTTCCTGGTCATTCGGAAGCCCGGCAAAAGCCTGGCGCCGGGGGCCGTTCACCAGGGTTTCTTTCCAAGCTCCGCAGCTTTTTTCTGGCGCTGTGCAAGAGGTTTTTGCTCTCGTTTCCAGCGAGTGAGTCTTATCGCCGGGATTACGGGGCAAGGGCTACCATGAAGCGGTAAAGGCAGGCGGCGGCCTAGGGAAAGTTCACTGGACTTTCGAGTTTTCCGACGGGTTCGGGAGAGACCGTTCCGCGGTTCGACAAAGCGGTGCGGGGAGGATTCATGCGGCGGTTTTTGACGCTTGTTAGCTTGTTTTGCCTAGCCATTCCGGCCGGGGTTACGATCTCTGGCTGCACCCGCAATCCGGGCGCCAACTACTGCAACGGAAGCGGCTATGGGATGAAGATCACGGATGTTGCCGCGGTCACGATTCAGCCCGCCACGACGGGCATTTCGATGGCCTATGGGCAGACCCGTTCGATGGGCTCGCCCTCGCAGGTTACGTGCACGGGATCGACGGTCAGCGGCGGCACGGTCAACTGGGGCACGACCAACCGGAATCTGGTTGATATTTCGCCGAGCGGCAACATCTGCGCCGGCACCTGGAACCGGAACAGCGGGGGCGGCATCGCCGATTACACCACTTGCACTGCGCCGAATCCATTGCCAAAGACGGGTGGTTTGCCCTACGCAACGGCCTACGTGACGGCCTCGGTGCAGACGGTGACCTCGAATCCGGTGGAAGTATTTGTGCATGCGCAGGTAAGCGCGATCAGCCTGGTCACATCCTCGGTATCCAGCGGGTCTTCTTCCGGCAGCGGAAAGTGCTATTCGCAAGGCACACAGGCCACGCTCGACGCCGAGGCATGCTACACGATCGGCAGCACCCAATATGAATTCTGCGCGCCATCCACGGTCACCAGCCACTATGCCTGCCCTGGTGGGCTGCCTCCTGGCGTGACCTCGGTTCCGAGTTGCACAGCCGCCATCGGCACTCTGAACTACTCGGTGGGCACGAGCAGCATTGCGACGATCTCCTCCGACACAACCACGAACAAAGTGACGATCACTGCCGGGCAGCCGGGCACCACGACCATCACTGCGTCGGTTGCGGAGTCGGGCTCTTCGGCAGGTTATTTTTCCACTTGCCCGCCGAAATCGATCAAACTGGCCTTTGCCGACGGTACGTACGAGGGCACCATCACGCGGGGCGCATCGCAGAATCTGGTGACGACCGTTTACGACATCAACGACAAGCTGATCACGGGCCTGAACCTCGACTACCAGTCCACTGATCCGCTGGACATCTCGACGGGCAGCACTGGGTCCGTTGCCGCAGCCCTTCCCGGCGTGGCTTCGATCTATGCGATCTGCCAGCCGACCAGCTGCAATCCTTCGCCGATCAACGAGATCGGCTTGTTCGGCACGGGCCTGCCCCTCTCGTCGAACAAGGTCACCGTATCCACGCCCGGCACGGCCAGCGACTACCTCTGGTTTGGGGCGCCCGGCAAATCGAAGTACATTGTTCCCGTCGAGCTGCTCACCGGGACGGTGGGCTCCACGATACGCCTGCCTTATGTGCCGAACTCGATGCTCATGGATCGGCTGGCAAACAATATCTACTTCGGCTCAGAACGGGGATTGATGGTGGTCAGCACCGCCAGCGGCCAGGTTTCCAAACAGGAAGTGAATCTACCCGGCGTTGTGCTGGCCGTTTCTCCGAACAGCGGGCAGGTACTGGTCAACGACCAGATTCGCCAGGTCTTTTATATCTATGGAACCAGTACTGGAATGTCGGCAACCACTGGCGGCATGGGCACTGCCGCAGCCTGGACTCCGGACTCGAAGACGCTCTACATCACCGACAGCGCATCGGCAGGACCGGGCCACAGCAACACCCTGTACATCTACGACGGGAACACCGGCTGGACGAGTTGCAAGGCCGGATCGGCATGCGCGGGCAACTTCGCCGGAGCCAAGAACCTTGCGCTGACCATTCCCAGCGTGGGGGCCTATCTGAGCGGCAACCCGACGGTCTCGCGCACCTGGTGCCCGACCGGCACGGTAGGAGATTACGCGGGAATGACCTTCTATCCGCAGGGCGATTCAGTGAGCGCGCAGACAGACGTGCTGGCATCCACCACGGACGGCAAGCATATGCTTGGCGCGGCGGTGAACGCGGGCGGGGTCTGGCTCACCGACATTGGGATCAATATTCCGCCGACGACCTCGACCTGTTCTCTCTCCGCTCCGCTTTCGACCAATCCGACGGTCAATGCCACTCTGCCTATCACCGTTCAGTCGGCAGTTGCCGACACTGCGGTCACTCAGATTGTGACTTCGCCGCAGTCGGATCTGGCATTCCTCACATACAGCAACAGCGGCACGACGACGGGCGCAACGCTTCCTTACTATGTGCCGGGAAGTGGCCAGGTCAAGTATTTGACACTGACAGGAGCCGCCGCGATCACAGCGCCGGTGGCAGGCGCCTTTACGCCGGATGACAAGCTGTTCTTTGTATCCACGACGGGCGACAACAAGATCCACTCCATCAGCGTGCCGCTTATCTCCACCGACCCGGCACACGCCGATACGCAGCAGATCAGCCCCAACCTGCCAGCCTGCACGCCTGTGACGGATCTGGGCTGCACGCTGACCGCACCGATGACCGACCCGGTTCCGGCTACGGTGATCGTTATCAAGCCGCGCTCCACCACGTAAGGCGAGCGGCAACAAACGAAGCAGAAAAGGCCGGCAGCTCGCCGGCCTTTTTGCTGCCTCTCACATTCCGTTCGGGAATGGCCTGCGCTTGCGTTTTCCCTGCTCCTGCGCAGAGGAGTCGGCTGGGCAAATGGAGAGCGCGATTTTCCCGGCCTCGCACGATAGAATCAAGAGATGATCAAGGGGATCTCCTTTCTTCGTTCCGCTGGCAGCCGAGCCGCTTACGACCGGCTGGCGAGCTTCTTTTCAGCGCTGGGATTTGAGCCCGGCAAGGGCTGGAACGAGCCGGACAGCTGCGGAGCAGCGTTTCTGGCTCCGCTAGGCAACCTGGAGCTTGTCGACGGCCAGTTCCCCTCAACCGCCGATGTGCTGGTCGAGGTGACCGCATTGGACGCCGTGCATCAGGCCGCCGCAACCTGGCTGTGCACGCAGGAAGGCGAAGCAGCCGTGGCGCGCCTCTCGGAGATTACGGAGACTCACTGGAAGTCGCGCATTTTTACGGTCGAGCCGGAGCCGGGCTTCGCCTTCAGTTTTTGGGCCTGGGCCGATCCTGAGCGCGGCAAGCCGGTCGCAGTCGAGGGCGACCTCAGTGCGGCAGGAATGAAGTTCGCTGTCGTCGTAGCGCGCTGGAATGCGGTGATTACCGAACGGCTGCTGGAAGGCGCGCTGGATGCACTGCTGCGCAGCGGCGCCAAGCGAGCCGATATTGAGGTGGTCCGCGTGCCGGGCGCATGGGAGATTCCCGCCGCTGCACGCACTTTAGCCAATCTGGGCAGGGTCGATGCCATCGTCACACTCGGCTGCCTGCTGCGGGGCGAAACAGCCCACTACGAGGCCATCTACAACGAGGTCTCGCGCGGCATCGGACAGTCACAGCAAGAGACGGGCATTCCTCACAGCTTTGGCGTACTGACCTGCGAGACTCTGGAGCAGGCACTGAACCGCGCGGGCATCAAGGCCGGCAACAAGGGCTTTGAAGCTGCCGTTGCGGCCATCGAGATGGTGAGCCTGAACCGCAAGCTGAAAGTTGGCGGCGTGGAAGGCGGCCCCGCTTGAATAGTGGACAACATCACTCCTCAGGCCGCCGCAAATCGCGCGAGCTGGCGATGCAAATGCTCTTCCAGGCGGACGTTGGCAAGCAGACGCCGGAGCAGGTGCGGGAGACATTCTGGAAGGCCGCCGACGAAGTGGAGCCGGAGGTGCGGGGCTTTGCAGAGGATTTGTTCCGCTCGGCGATCGCACATCAGGAGCAGATCGACGAGCTGATCGTAGCCAACTCAAAGAACTGGCGCCTGGAGCGGATGCCGGCCGTGGACCGCAACCTGACGCGCATGGCTGTGGCCGAGATGATCGGCTTCAAGGGAACGCCCTTTCCCATCGTGCTGAACGAAGCGCTGGAGATCGCGCGCCGCTTCTCCGCGCCGGAATCGATCAACTTCCTCAACGGGCTGCTGGACTCGATTGCCCATGGCCTGATCGACAAGTAAGCCTCAACGCCGAGAGCCGGGTTCCATCCGGACAGCGGTCAGCCCGCCGGGGCTTTCCCCATGCCCCCCTTTTGTGGCACACTTGGAGGCATGGGAAGCAAAGACAAAGGTAGAAAAGAAGTCAAGAAGGCACCAAAGCCTAAGCCAAAGCCAGAACCCGCGCAGAGACGGGAAGTGTTCACTCCGGCGCCGCCGAAGTAGGACCGCTGAGGCCAACGGGCTTGCGCCGCTTGCGCGGAGACGCGTTTGAGTGCGCGCATGGGATCTTGAGGTACTGGGCCGCTGTTGCCGGGTCTGGCGCTGCGGTGGAGTGTACCCTGATTCGTCTGTTTCTTCCGGTCTCATTCACGACAAGAGGGTTGATGTCGAAGGCGCATTTGTCCTGTTTGGGTGGCGTCGAGTGGTTGTGCGGTTTCTGGTTAGACGGTCATACACTAAATATGTGCAGTCACGAGTCCTGTCACTTTGCTGTTGCTGTTTGGAGGTGGGTCAATCTTCACTCTCGTTGAATTTGAGCTTGATCTTGTTTGCCATCCATATGCCTTCTCTTGTTCCTGCAAAATACATAACGAGTATCCCGCAAACCATCCACAAGGGGAGCCTGCGGCCTTCTGTAGCCCAAGATGGAAGGGTTGCCCCAATACGAAGCCATAGGTAGGCAGCAGATGTTATCAGGACCAATATCAGCGCATGAGGTAAGAGTAGAGTCGCGACGAACTTGGGGACTAGGCGGTATCGACATATACACTTTGCAGCCGGGTTGATCGGTGTTGAAGTAGGAGTATGTCGTCTAGCCGTTATGAATTGAGTGATTTGCAGTGGGAGAAGATCAAGGATTTTCTTCCTGGTCG